>Ga0335070_10006378_pt1 | contig 13883 bp, 15 predicted proteins | sample Lox_Sample_13_FD_206722 | JGI IMG/M metagenome (GOLD analysis project Ga0335070, IMG submission 206722) | Soil microbial communities from Loxahatchee National Wildlife Refuge, Florida, United States - Lox_Sample_1.3 | ecosystem: Environmental > Terrestrial > Soil > Wetlands | place: USA...
AGACGAAAACGCTCGCTATGGAGGAGTCCCCAGCCGAGACGAAGTCCCCGGCCGCCGAGTCCACGCAGCGCGCCGAAGCCGAAAGTGTTGGGATGATCGCGCCTAAGCCCGGCGAACGGTACCTGCAGATTGCCGCGATCAGCTCGCGCCTGGTCCCCAAGTTCCTTTCGGACTTGAAGCGCTATGACGTACAGGCGAGCATCGCTCCCGGGCCGACTGAGGGAGTAGTGCGCGTGGTAATCGGACCATTTCCCGATCGCGATTCCATCGCGCAAGCCAAGGCTCAAATTCAAATGAGTTGGCCGGACTGCTTCGTCCGCCAATATTAGTCCGCTGCAAAACACCGATCCCGTGATCCGACACTATTCGCTCGAAGCTAAGCTGATGGTGTGCGAACTATCATCGAACCGTTCCGAATCAAGAGCGTTGAGCCGTTGCGCTGGACGACAGCAGAACAACGCGAGCGGCTCCTGGAAGAGGCCGGATACAACCTGTTTCAGATCCACGCCGACGACATCCTGATCGATCTGCTCACGGATTCAGGCACCAGCGCGATGTCCACCGAACAATGGGCTGCGATGATGCGCGGAGACGAATCGTACGCCGGCAGTCCCAGCTTCTATCGGTTTGAACACGCGGTGCGGGAGCTGACCGGATTTCGCCACGTCATCCCGACCCACCAGGGGCGCGCCGCGGAGCGCATCTTGTTTTCGATCCTATGCAAGCCGGGCCATGTCGTGCCGAGCAACACGCACTTCGATACCACTCGCGCCAATATCGAGTTCAACGGCGCACGCGCCGTGGACCTGCCGATCGCGGCTTCCGCCGACACGCAAGCACGAACGCCGTTCAAGGGCAACCTGGACGTCGAAGCGCTGCAGGGCCTGATTCGTACCGAAGGAGCCTCAAAAATCCCGCTGGTGATGATCACGGTAACCAACAATTCGGGCGGCGGTCAGCCGGTTTCTCTGGCAAATATCCAAGCCGTGCGAGAGATCACGGCCCGGCACGGAATTCCTCTGTATCTCGACGCCTGCCGGTTCGCCGAAAACGCCTGGTTCATCAAGCAGGGTGAGCCCGGCTACGCCGATCTTTCACCGCGCGAAATCGCCCGCCAAATGTTCGCGCTCGCTGACGGCTGTACTTTCTCAGCAAAGAAGGACGCGTTCGCCAACATCGGAGGATTCCTCTGCACCAACGACAAGCGGCTGGCCGAACAAGAGACCAATCTTCTAATTTTGACCGAGGGGTTCCCGACCTATGGCGGATTAGCCGGGCGCGATCTGGAGGCCATTGCAGTCGGGCTTCAGGAGGTGTTGCAGGAAGAATATCTGGAGTATCGGATCGCTTCCACCGCCTACTTGGGCCGTCACATCGCCGATCATGGCGTTCCGATCGTTGAGCCGCCGGGAGGCCACGCCATCTACATCGATGCGGGACGCATGCTGCCGCATATTCCCAGCGCCCAGTTTCCTGGCCAGGCGCTGGCGGTCGAGCTGTACCGGCACGCGGGCGTCCGATCGGTTGAGATCGGCTCAGTGATGTTCGGCTCCGAGGCGCGGCACGAATTGCTGCGCCTTGCGATTCCGCGGCGCGTCTACACGCAGAGCCACATCGACTATCTGGTTGAGGCCATCCTCGAAGTGAGCGACCGGAAGACTCAGATCCGCGGGTTCGCGATCATCGAACAGCCGCAGTTCCTGCGCCACTTCACCGCGCGCTTCCGGCCCCTCGCTGGGTAGCGATGACCAGTTAGCGATGACCGCCGCCGGCGTGTCCGCCGCCAAAACCACCGCCCATGTGTCCGCCAAAACCACCACCGCTGAAAGCGTGGCTGCCGACTCCGCCGACACGGGTACCCGCGGCAAACCCTCCTGCGCGAGGCGCGGTCACGCCATGCGCAAAGCCTCGCGGGACGCCGCCGCGGGGGAATCCAGGTACATAGTGCCTGCCACCCCATCCGAAGTACACCGGCGCATAATAAGCAAATCCGGGCGAAAAGAACGGCCACCCGAACGGGCTATAGAGAATGCCATCACCAGGCAAGAAGCCGTAAGCGTCCCACCAGGGATTCCAATACCAACCCGGGCCGTACCATCCTGGGCCGCCACCCGCGAGAACCAATTGCGCGGAGTTAGCGCTGGCCTGAGCCTCATATTCTGAGCGCAGGTTGCTCCAGGCGTAGAGTTCGTCTCGCTGGTTCTTGGTGTTAAACTTGGAAACCGTCAAGCTACCAGTCAACTGCGCCTCATGGCCTTTCTTCACTTTTACTTGACTGTCGCCATAGCTGACTCGGGCTTCCCCGTCATATACAGCCACCTGAGGATGATCGGCATTGAACTCGTACACACCCCGCTTGACCAAAGTCGCCATGGCGTCGTCTACGCCCACTTGCAGGCGATTCTCTTTGGACAATTCTGCAACTTCCACGGTTGCCTCGCCCGAAAGCAGAGCGACTCGAGTGTCGGTCAGATTCGGCGAGACCATTCGAACTGCCGCGTTGTTTCCGATCCGCAGAAAGACACCTGGCGTGAGAAGCATCTCCGCTTTGCCTTGCGCGGTGGAAAGAACCTGACCTTGATCGACCGTGCTCTTTCCGACCGAGCTCGAAGTTACCGCGTCACCGTTCAATGTGACTGATCCCTCCACGTAGTTCAGTGTCCCAGGGATAACACTAGAAGCTGCTGCAACGGCACTGAATAGCCATGCGATTCCCAGCAGCTTGGCGATCGATTTACATTTGTAAAACATATGATCCAAAGCCACTTCGGTATCGTTGGATGCCGGATCACAAAAGCCGGTTGCTAGCGGGAAGTTGCGAGGCAGCCCGAATGCCGCCGGATGCACTACAGCGGGCTAAGGCGATTAAGGCCAGTCACTTAGGCGAAGACTCCATTCTTCTTAGCTTCGGTCCTGCCGTTGAATTCCTTGAGCGAGCCTTGTCGACGTGTGACTGGGCGGCGGAGGAATCGGACTCGAATGAAGAAAAACATTTTGCCTTTACTTGGGATTGCCGTGGTGGTTGCGATCCTGTCTACTGGCGTGTTCTATGGTTTATTCGCAGGCAAGCTGCACAGCGCCTCCTCCGACGTCGTCGGGCAGCCGATCGTGGTTGCCGCGCGCGATTTGGATCGCGGGGCTGTGCTCGAAGCGGGCGACCTGAAGATCACACAATTCAAAGGAACGCTGGCCGGCTCTTTCACGAGCCCGGAGCAGCTGAATGGCGCCACGCTCACGGCAAGCGTTAAGTCGAACGAGCCGTTCCTGCAAGAGCGTGTGATTTCCAAGACGCCACGGCCGGGCGCGGCGGACGGATTGGTGCCCTCGGGATTTCGCGCGGTTTCCATTCGCATTTCCGAATCCGACGGTATAATCGCCTTCCTGCATGCCGGCACGAAGGTGGATCTACAAGCTGTCCAGGAACGGAACGGGCTGGAACTGAAGACCATTTTGCAGAACGTGGAAGTGGTTGCGGTAAGCCCGCAGACGCAGCCGGGCGGAGGAAACCGCGGTCCGGTTTCGATTGTGACGGTGCTCACGCGAGCCGAGGACGCGGATCTGGTAGCGCTGGCGGACTCGGGGTCGCGCTTGCGCTTGGCCCTCCGCAATCCGCTCGACACTCGCACCGCAGCGAATCGGGACCTGTCTTTGCGGTCAGTCTTTCAGATCGACCATGCGGAGCCGGGCAAGGCGCTCACGTCTGCTAGTCAGGTCACTGGCCGTCCGGTACAGCTCGCTATTCGAGTGTTACGCGCCACCGATGGCGGGGTTCGCGAGCTCGCGGCCAAGCTTGCGCATCCGCCGTCAGGTGACGCAGTGGGCATTGACAATTTCGCGGGGGACTTCGACAGCGGCAGCGCCCTGCGAACACTCGCAGCGCAGCACCAAGTCGAGATTCTCTCGGAGCGCACTTTCAGCGCGAGCGGCGGTCATCCGGCGCGCCTGCGCATGGGACCGGCAGCCGGGCAGCTGGGGCTGGAGTTTTGGCCCGAGTCTCGCTCCGGCAACTCCGTGAATATTCGAGTTCGCGGGGAGGTCATTAAGCAGACGAACACCGGCGCCGAGACACGCAGGTACGAAGCGAGCACTTCGTCACGCAGCGCCTTCCTGGTCAAAGGACTCTTGAGCGAGCCGCAAGATCGCCCGACGCTGGAGCGGATGTTCCCAGGCCACTCCTGGTCCGATGGGCAACTTTTGATTCTGGTGACTTCCACGGAGGATGCCAGCCTGACGGCTCGGACCGAGCGGGTGCGCTAGGTGCTTGCGATCTCCTCGATCCTGGTTTTCTTCACGACGTTCCTGGCGGTTGCCCTGGGCGTTCTGATCGGCTGGTTTGTACTGCAGCGCATGGGCGCCGACGCCCTGGCTGAAGACGTCTCCGAACATCTGCTCGACGACAGCCCCCGGCTGCTGAAAGACGAAACGCTCAGCACGATTTCGGTATGGGCCCGCTTGTTGGAGCGCTGGGACTTCATTCGGATCATGCAGCGCCACCTGCTGCAGGCCGGGCTGAGTTGGTCCGTAGGACGCGTAACCCTGCTGATGCTGCTCGCGGGCAGTGTCGCGTTCACGCTGGCTGGCCGAGTCGAGTGGATGCCTGGGTGGGCTTCGGCCATGATCGGCGTAACGGTGTGCTTTTTGCCGTACCTGCACATCTTGAAACGGCGAGCAAAGCGTTTTCGGAGTTTTGAGGAGCATTTCCCGGACGCCTTGGATTCGCTGGCGCGGTCATTGCGGGCGGGGCACCCGTTCCCGTCGGCGATGCAGATTGTTGCTGACGAAGCGGAAGAACCGGTTTCGGCCGAGATGCGCCAGACTGCCGCGGACGGGAATCTCGGCACGTCCTGGACCGAGGCGTTAAACAATCTGGTGGAGCGAATGCCGCTGCTCGAAGTTTCCACTTTCGCTTCGGCGGTGCAGCTTCAGAACCGCACGGGCGGCAAACTGCACGAGGTGCTGGTTTCCATTGCCGAGAACATGCGCGAATCGACCGCACTGAAGGGTGAAGTGCGGGCGCTGGCCGCGCATGGCAAACTGACCGGCACCGTGCTGACGATCCTCCCAATTGCAATCGCCGGCGTGATGGCGACGGTGAATCCGGGTTATCTGGCGGTTCTGATCTATCATCCGTACGGCAAATTCTTGATCTCGGGCGCGATCGTGTGCCTGTTCGCTGCGCATTTGATCATCCGGCGGATCGTGGACATCAAACTATGAGCGATCTCTGGCTGATAGCGACCTTGTTCACGATCGTGCTCACCGGCGTGCTGCTGGCGGGCTATTTCTACCAGCGAATCGCAGAGCGGCGGGGCACGGAGGCATCGCTCCGGCTGGCAGCCGACGCGCCATCGGCTCCTCAATTCCTTTTCCTCAACCTCTTCCGCTCGATCGGGGAGAACTTCCCGGGAGCGCAGGACGAGCGCAACCCCTATCGGCTGCGGCTGGCGGCTGCAGGTTATGGTTGGCCGTCGGCGCTGGCGATCTTTTACGGGATCAAATGCGCAAGCGCCTTCTTTTTTGCAGGGATTTTGGGGCTGCTCACGATTCTCTACCGGGGCGATCCAAGCCTGACGCTGCTGCCGATGTTGTGCGGATTGGGAATCGGGTTTCTGTTGCCGGACCGCGTCTTGGGTTCACGAGTGCGTGCGCGGGCGCACCGTCTTCGCAGCGCGCTGCCGCCGGCGCTCGATCTAATGGTGTTGGGCCTGGAGGCAGGGCAGTCGCTCGATCAATCGATCGCCGATGCAAGCCGCGGCCTGAAGCGCACGCACATGGATTTGAGCGCGGAACTGGCGCAGCTTTTTCTCGAGTTGAAGACCGGCAACCGCTCTGAATCGTTCCGCAACTTCGGGACGCGCACAAAGGAACCCGAGTTGCGCAAGCTGGCGAACCTGCTGGTGGACAGCGATCGATTTGGAGCTAGTGTAGGTCCGGCGCTGCGGACGCACGCCAAGTATCTGCGAACTCGTTTTCGGCAGCAAGCGCAGGAGCGCGCGCGCAAGGTGGGCGTAAAGCTGATCTTTCCTGTGTTCTTTTTGATTTTTCCCTCGGTGCTGCTGGTGACGCTCGGCCCAGCAGTAATCACGATGTACCAGCAGCTAAATAATCTGCTTAAATAGCATGGAGCGTGGATTAGTGTTTTGGGCGGTAGGGAGGCCTAAGATGGGTGGCATGGGCAAATGGCTCTTATTGCTGGCTGGTTGCGTGAACTTGCACGGGCAGTATACGGCCCAGCGGATCGGAGCTCCACCTTCCACTCTTCCGCCCGCGGTGAAAGAGAAGCTGCAGCAAAAAGGCTTTCGAATCATGCATGATGGCAGCCCTTATTGCGACGTATGGCTGCGCGCCGAAGTACTCGCTGCGACGCCCCACTCAGAAACCAGCGTAACCCTGACGTCCATACCGGCCGGACTTCTCCTGGGCGTAGTGCGTTTTGAGCAGGACGCAACCGACCAGAAAGGCCAGCCGATTCACGCCGGAATCTACACCGCCCGTTATTCGGTCATGCCGCGCAATGAAGCTCATCTCGGCGCAGCGCGGGGACGCGATTTCCTGGCGCTCGTGCCGGTTGAAGACGATCGCAACCCCAACAGCGTCCCGTCGTTTGATGCCCTCGTCGCCATGAGCACCAAAACGTCTCGAAGCCCCCACCCTTTGGTTTTGAATATCCGAAGAGCCGAAGCTGACTCGCCGGGGTTCAGCCAGCGCGGCGACGAGTGGGTGCTCCAAGACAAGACTGGGGATATTCCGGTCGAAATCGTGGTCGCACCCGGCCTGCCGTAACCTTCCGATTTCCTTCAAAAAACTAAAGAAACACCCGCCGGTCCGATAAGGAAAACAGGAGCGGCGATGGCAACGGTGCTGGACGTTCTTATTGTGGATGATTCGGCTGCAATCCGGAAGATATTGCAGAGAGTGCTGCGTCAGGCAGAAATTCCGATCGGCGAAGTGTATGAAGCCGGCGATGGCGCCGAGGCGCTGAACACGCTGCGCAACCAGAAAGTCGGTCTTGTTCTCTCCGATATCAATATGCCGAACATGGACGGCCTGGAGTTCCTGACGCAGGTTCGGGCCGAGCCGGCCTGGCAGAAACTGCCTGTTGTGATGGTGAGCACGGAGGGAACGCACGCCAAGGTTCTGGAAGCAGTGGAGCGCGGGGCCTCGGGATACGTTCGCAAGCCCTTCACAGCCGATCAGATCAAGGAAAAACTGGCCGGCTTGCTCTAGCAGCGAGGAAACAATGGCAGACGAAACACAGATCATCGAGGGTATGACGCGGGCGGAGTTGGCGATGGCGATTCGCCTCTCCACGGAGGAAGTTTTCTCCACCATGCTCGGCCTCAACCTGACGAGCGGCGACGTGTTCGTCGAAAAAGAGGAGGCCGTGCCCACTTCGGGCGTGGTCTCGATCATCGGGCTCGCGGGTGCATGGGTGGGGTCGGGGAGCTTGACGTGCACGGCTCCGTTTGCCTGCAAGCTTGCATCTGCGTTCCTGCAGGAAGAGTATTCGGCCGTGACCGAGGACGTGCTGGACACGGTAGCAGAGTTGACCAACATGATTATCGGAAACGTGAAAACGCATATGGAGAATCGTGTCGGAGCGATGGGGCTGAGCACGCCGACGGTAATCTACGGGAGGAATTTCCAGACGCGCAGCGCGCGCAATCAGGAATGGACGGTAGTTCCGTTTTCGCTGGATGGCGATCGGATGTGCATCCAAATGTGCATCCTGCCCAATCCGGAGGCGGACCGCAGTGTACGGGCGGGCTTCCCGATTCCGCACGTGATCAGTGTATAGAAAGGCACAGCAATGGAGACAACAATGGAAGCGACGCTGGCGATGCCAGTAAATGCTCCGCAAAGGGCGGATCAGAGAGCCGGCAAATATCTCACCTTCCAACTGGGGAACGAGGAGTTCGCCATCCAGGTCTTGCGGGTGCGCGAAATCATGGGAGTGCAGGAGATCACGGCTGTTCCGCAAACCCCAGGGTATGTGAAGGGTGTGATCAACCTGCGCGGGAAAGTCATTCCGGTTGTCGACCTGCGCCTGAAATTTGGCTTGGCGGAAATGGAATACACGCAGCGCACTTGCATCATTGTGGTGCAGATCCAAGGGGAAGCGGACAAGCTTCTGATCGGCGTGATTGTCGACGCGGTGTCCGAAGTGTTGACGCTACAGGCAAGTGAGATCGAAGACACTCCCGATTTCGGAAGCGGTGTGGCGACGCCCTATCTGCTGGGTATGGCAAAGATCAAGGGCAAAGTGAAGATCCTGCTGGATATCGACAAGGTTTTGTCCTCCCAGGACGTTTCCGGGCTCGGTTTCTGATTCGCGAGGAACCGGCATGGATTCCGAACAAAAAGCATCCACCGTGGGGACGCTGAACTCGCCCAATTCGCTGGCGAGCGACCCGGAGCTGCTCAACGACTTCATTGTCGAAGCCCGTGAGCACCTGACGAACATCGAATTGCAGTTGCTGACGCTCGATCAGGATCCGGCAAATGCGGAGGCGATCCATGCTGTTTTTCGCGGCTTTCACACCATCAAGGGGATGGCGGGCTTTCTGGATCTGAATGCCATCCGTGACGTCTCCCATGAAGTGGAAACCATCTTGGACCTGGCCCGCAACGGGCAACTCGCCATTAATTCCGATGTGATCGACGCAATTCTGGCAAGCAAGGATTACCTGAGCCGCGCGCTGAGCGAGTTGGACGCCATGCTGCAGTCAGGGCGCAGTCCCAAGACTGAGAGTAATCAGGCGCTGATCGAGATCATCCGCGGTGTAGCGACAGGCGGCCACGAAGAGTCTTGCGAGGAGGCGCGGCCCGGCATGCCGCAACAGGAATCCTCGGCAGTGCGGCAAGAAATGACAGGTTCGAGCGCGATCCCGGAAGGAACGACTGGCCTGGCAGAACTCGCGCGAGGGGTCGAGGCCAAGCCGGGCAAAGCCGTCGAAAGCTCGAAAAACATCGACGTGATCTGCTCGACAGAAGCTGTCGAGGCATCCAAGCCTGCTGATGCGCCCGCGGGCGTAGCCCGCTCCATTAAGGTTGATACAGCCAAGCTCGACTATCTGGTCGACATGGTCGGCGAGATGGTAATCGCGCAGTCCATGGTTCGTCACGATCCTGACTTGGCCACGGGTCTGCGGCCTCGGCTGGCGCGCAATCTCTCGCAACTAGCGCGCATTACCGACGAGGTCCAACGCACGGCCATGTCCATGCGCATGATCCCGATCGGCCAGCTGTTTCAGAAAACAGCGCGGCTGGTGCGCGATTTGTCTCGCAAGGCCGGCAAGCAGGTGGATCTGGAACTCTCCGGCGAAGAAACCGAGCTGGATCGCAACATCGTCGAGGAGCTCGCGGACCCGTTGATGCATATGGTGCGCAACGCTGTGGACCACGGGATCGAAACTTCCGAGGAACGCGTGCGCGCGGGTAAGCCGGCTGCCGCGAAGGTCGCACTGAAAGCGGCCCATCAAGCCGGGCATATTCTGATACAGATCACCGACGATGGCCGCGGCCTGGACTGCGAAAAGATTTTGCGCAAAGCGCGCGACAAAGGACTGGTCGACGCGGACGTCACGCTCTCCGAGCAGGAGATCTTTGCACTGATCTTCCAGCCGGGTTTCTCGACCGCGGAGAAGATTACCGATGTGTCGGGGCGCGGCGTTGGAATGGACGTGGTGCGTAAGCACGTTCAAAAATTGCGCGGCCGGATCGAGGTTCACTCCTCGATCGGCCACGGGACCACGTTCCTGATCAAACTGCCGCTGACGCTGGCGATCATCGATGGCCTGGTGGTCGCGGTTGGAAATCAGCGCTACATCGTACCGATCTTCGCCGTTCGGGAGATGTTGAAACCGAGCCAAGACGCGATTTCGACCATCCGCGGACGAGAAGAGATGGCGCTGGTGCGGGGCGCGCTGCTCCCGCTGCTGCGTTTGCACCGCCGGTTCGGTGTCGAACCCAAATTCAGCAATCCGTGGGACAGCCTGCTGATCGTGTCCGAGAGCAATGGAAAACAGTTTTGCCTGATGGTGGACGAGTTGATCGGCAAACAGGAAGTCGTAATCAAGAGCCTGGGCGAAGCTATGCGCAATATCCCGGGGGTCGCGGGCGGAGCAATCTTGGGAGACGGCCGTGTGGGGCTGATTCTCGATTTGGAAGGACTCTTCGGGGCGCGCATGCAGACGGCGGCGAGCGGAGCGCAGGACCATGCCTGACCCAACCTTGGACACGATCGGCGAGGTTGTCCTGAAGGACCGGGAATTTCAGCAGATCAGCGAGCTGGCGCATCAACGGTTCGGACTCGAACTGAAGCCGGGCAAGGAAGCGCTGGTCGCTTCGCGGCTGGGAAAACGGCTTCGACAGAAAGGCTTTAAGAGCTTTGCTGCGTACTACGAGCACGTGCTCTCTGACCGGACCGGGGAAGCGCTGGTGGAGCTCATCGACTCGCTCACCACCAATCACACGAGTTTCATGCGGGAACGCGCTCACTTCGAGTTCCTGGCACGCGCCGTGGTCGAGGAATTGGGCAGCTGGGCCAGCCTGGACATCTGGAGCGCGGCCTCCTCGAGCGGCGAAGAACCGTATTCCATCGCCATGTGCGTCACCGACGCCTGGGCCCGCGCAGGGCGAGCGAACCGGAATGTGCGGATTCTCGCGACCGACATTTCGACGCGTGTGCTCGGCATTGCGCAGCGCGGAGTCTACCCCGCGGAACGGTTTCGCGACCTGCCGGAGTCCTGGCGCCGCGCCTATCTTCTCAAGGGGGTGGGAGAATCGCAGGGGCAGTTCAAAGTAAAACCCGAACTGGCGCGCATGATTCAATTCCAGCGCCTTAATCTGATCGAACCATTCCGCCACGAGCGCCCGTTTCAAGTGATCTTTTGCCGCAACGTGATGATGTACTTCGACAAAGCGACGCAGCAAGACATCGTTCATCGGCTCAGCCAATGTCTTGAGCCAGGCGGCTACCTATTCGTGGGGCACTCGGAATCGCTGACCGGAGTGCAGCACAGTTTGCGGTATATGTGTCCGGCGATCTACCGCAAAGAGGGGCGGAAGGCATGAGTGCGCAAATCGTAGGGATATCCGACTGCAAAATCAGCTGGGATCCTGCGGACGTGCTGGTCACTTATGCGCTCGGTTCCTGCATCGCGGTTGCTCTGTACGATCCGGTAACGAAGGTGGGCGGCCTGCTGCACTACATGCTGCCGGATTCGGCACTCGACGCGGCCAAGGCGCAGCAGAACCCTTTCATGTTCGCCGATACGGGAATACCGCGCCTCGTGGCCGCGGTCCGAGCGAAGGGCGGCGAATCGCGGCGTCTGGTGGTGCGGCTGGCCGGGGGCGCGCAAGTGCTCGACAGCCAGGGAACCTTCCAGATCGGGAAGCGCAACTACCTCGCGGCCCGCAAGATCCTCTGGAAAGCGGGAATTCTGGTCGCGGCTGAAGCCGTGGGCGGCGAGGTATCGAGAACCACACGGCTCGAAATCGGCACCGGCCGGATGTGGATTCGAGAGGGAGCGGGGACGGATTGCGAACTGGCTCCGCATAGCGCGCCCAAGAAAGCGATCGGAGGATGAGGACATGCCGTACTCTGTGCTGATTGTTGATGACTCGCCGGTGATGCGCAGCTTTATCCGGCGCGTCATGCGTCTGTCGGGTTTCGAGGTGGGTGAATGCTGGGAGGCATCGAACGGCGAAGAAGCTCTCGCGGAATTAAGGGAGCATCGCGTGGACGTGATTCTCACCGATATCAACATGCCCAAAATGAACGGTGAAGAGCTGCTGAGACGCCTGGAGCAGGAAGGCACTCTGCGCAAGGTCCCGGCGCTGGTGATCTCCACCGATGCCACCAAGAACCGCATTCTGCGAATGCTCTCGCTCGGAGCCGAGGGCTACATGACCAAGCCGTTTTCGCCTGAAAGTTTGCGCGAAGAGCTCGAGAGGATTCTTGGAGACCGCAATGGCTGATGAACTGTCGCAGATAAAGAGCCCGACGGCGGCGGATTTTACGGCTGCGCTCGGACAGGTGGCCGGGAAAGTCTTGGAAACCATGTTTTTCACCGAGGCTGTGGTTGCGCCGTGCGAGCACAGCTGGTTTTCGTCGGCCGTGAATGTCCAGGTGGGATTTGATGGTTCCCATTGCGGCGCAATGCGGATGGCGGTTTCCGAAGAGGCGGTTGCTCCGCTGGCTTCTTCGTTTCTGGGGCTCGACTCGGAAGAAGCGCGCGAGTCTGAGAAGTCACAAGTGATTCTCGAACTGGCGAATATTGTGTGCGGCGCTGTGCTGAGTTCGCTGTGGCCGGAGTCCAAGCTGTTGCTGGATGCGCCGCAACTTGCGCCGCCCAGCGGCTTGGAAGAAGGCTGGCATTGCTGCCTGGAGCTTCCCGAGGGAAGGGTCGCGATTTCCATCCGGCTCGACGGAGTGGTAGAGAGCGCTTAGTTTCATTTCCGGTGCACGACGGGATTAGCATGCAATCTGAGCGAAAAACTCGAGTGTTGATTGTGGACGACTCGGCGATCGTCCGCAAGCTGCTTTCGGAGGTCTTGGGCGGACAGCCCGATCTGGAAGTGGTGGGTACGGCGCCCGACCCCTACGTCGCGCGCGACAAGATCCTGAGCCTGCACCCGGACGTTTTGACGCTCGACATCGAGATGCCGCGCATGGATGGCCTCACCTTCTTGAAGAAGCTGATGCGGTTTCATCCCCTGCCGGTGGTCGTGATCAGCTCACTGGCGCAGGCTTCCAGCCGGGCGGCGATCGAGGCGCTGCAATCCGGCGCGGTGGATGTGCTGGCTAAGCCCGGCGGCCCTTATTCGGTCGGCGAGCTGATGCAGGATCTGCCGCAAAAGATCCGCGCGGCGGCGCAGGCGCGCGTTCGTCCGCCGGAACCGGGTTTCTCAGCGCCTGTGCGGGCGAATGGGCCGGCCCGCTCGGTGGCGCCCGCTTTCCACGCGGGCCGCTCCGCGCTGATCGCGATCGGCGCATCCACGGGCGGGACCGAAGCGATCCGGCAAGTGCTGGTCGAGATGCCCGAGAATGCTCCCGGCATCGTGGTGGTGCAGCACATTCCGGCGGTCTTCTCCACCGCGTTTGCAAGCCGCCTGAACGATCTTTGCCGCATTCGCGTTCGGGAAGCAGCGGATGGGGACCGGGTGGTGCCGGGACAGGCGCTCATCGCGCCAGGAAATCTTCACATGACGCTCGACAAGCGCGGGGCAGAGTATCGCGTGGCCGTGCGCGATGGCGAACGCGTGTGCTACCAAAAACCGTCGGTGGACGTGCTTTTCAATTCGGTCGCGTCCGCCGCCGGCCGCGATGCCATCGGCGTCATACTCACTGGCATGGGTGCCGACGGCGCCCAAGGCATGTTGAAAATGAAACAGGCAGGAGCGAAGACCATCGCGCAGAACGAAGCCAGCTGCGTGGTTTTCGGGATGCCGCGCGAAGCGATCCGATTGGGAGCGGTCGATCAAGTACTGTCGCTCGCGCGTATCGCCGACCAGCTCATAGAGCTGTGCGGATCACCGGTGCACGTCTAATACCTGAGCTAACCACGCGACAAGGAGCCTTCGGCGAGCATCTCGCCGCAAAGACGAAATACACTAGCAGTCGTGACGCCAGAAGAATTCCGTAAGGCCGGCCACCAACTCGTCGACTGGGTTGCCGACTATCGCGCGAGAATTGCCGAATTGCCCGTGATGGCGAGGAGCGCTCCCGGCCAAATTCGGGCTCAGTTGCCGGCATCAGCCCCCGAGCAGCCCGAATCGTTCGAGACCATTCTTCGGGACCTCGAGCAGATTGTTCTGCCCGGGTTATCGCACTGGCAGCATCCGAACTTCTTCGGATATTTTCCTTCGAATGGCCTGCT
>Ga0335070_10006379_pt1 | contig 13882 bp, 10 predicted proteins | sample Lox_Sample_13_FD_206722 | JGI IMG/M metagenome (GOLD analysis project Ga0335070, IMG submission 206722) | Soil microbial communities from Loxahatchee National Wildlife Refuge, Florida, United States - Lox_Sample_1.3 | ecosystem: Environmental > Terrestrial > Soil > Wetlands | place: USA...
TCATTCATCCTGGCTCTCCGCGACGCTAGGGTCGAGAGCGGCCTCAGTATGCCGCCACGATCCCGTCCCCGCGGGGGTCCGCGGCGCCCTCGAGCACGCCCGAGGGATGGCGCGCGATGGCCCCGGTGTGGCCCATCACGTCGGTGAAGGGGGCCACCACCTCGAGATCGTGGCCGGCGCGGCGGAGGGCGTCGATCACGCCGGCGTCGAAGCGGCCCTCGACCTTCAGCGTGGTGCTGGCGGCGCCCCAGGTGCGGCCCAGGAGCCAGCGGGGCGCCGTGACGGCCGCCTGCAGCGGCTGTCCGTAGAGGGCATACCGCGTGAAGATCGCCGCCTGGGTCTGGGGCTGGCCCTCGCCGCCCATGGTGCCGTAGACCAGGCGGCGTCCATCCGAGAGCTGCGCCAGGGCGGGATTCAGCGTGTGAAAAGGCTTGCGGCTGGGGCGTAGCGCGTTGCGGGCGGTCTCGGAGAGCGAGAAGCTCACGCCGCGGTTCTGCCAGAGCACGCCGGTGCCGCCGAGGACCACGCCGGAGCCGAACTCCCAGTAGATGCTCTGGATCAGGCTGACGGCGCGCCCTGCGCCGTCGATGACCCCCAGCCAGACGGTGTCGCCCCCCGGGGCGGGGGCGGGCCACGGCATGGCCGCGTCGGCCCTGATGCGTCCCGCCAAGGAATCCAGCGCCGATGCGGTGAGGTAACCTGTCGGGTCCTCCGTCAAGTAGGCGGGATCCGTGACGATCCGGTCACGGACCAGGAAGGCCTGCTTCGTAGCCTCGACCAGGCCGTGGAGGTGGGCGAATCCCTCGGGTTCGGGACAGCCCAGCCGGTCGAAGATCCCCAGGATGATGAGCGACGCCAGCCCCTGCGTCGGGGGCGGCAGATTGTAGACGGTGCCGCAGCGGAGCGTCACGCGGAGCGGTACCGTCTCGACGGCCTGGTGGGCCCGGAGGTCGGCGGCGGTCACGGGGCTCCCGATGCGGGCCAGCGCCGCGGCGAGGGCGGCCCCGATCTCGCCCCGGTAGAAGTCATCGAGTCCCGCCCCCGCCAGCCGCTCGAGGGTCGCGCCGAGGGCCGCCTGGCGGAAGAGCGAGCCGACCGCGGGCGGCGTCCCGTTTACCAGGAACTGCTCGCGGTAGCCGGGCACGTCCTTCAGTTCGGACAGCTTGGCCGCCGTGTGGGCGTGCTGGCTCTCGGTCACGGGCACGCCCTGCCGGGCGTAGTGGATCGCCTCGGCAAGGACCCGCGTGAGCGGCAGCCGGCCGCCCCAGCGCTTACCGATCTCGAGGGCCGCGCTCCAGCCCGACACCGCGCCCGCCACGGTGTTGGCAGCCAGCGGACCGCGAGGCGGGATGCTCCCGGTGCCCTGCGCGCGATAGAGCGCCGGCGTGGCCCGCTCGCCGGCGCCGCCGCAGGCCATGATCGCCGTGGGCTCGCTCCCCGGCTCCGCGATCAGCCAGAAGTTGTCCCCGCCGAGGCTGTTCATGTGGGGGTATACCACGGCGATCGTCGAGGCCGCCGCGACCATCGCCTCGACGGCGTTCCCCCCCTCGCGCAGGACAGCGAGACCGGCCTGGGCCGCCAGGTGGTGTGGCGCGACCACCATGCCGCGGGACGAGCGGAGTGTCTGGAGCACGGGTGGCATCCTTTCAGCGGAGACGTGTCAGGCCAAGGTCGCACAGACTCACAGAGGCTTTGTGCAGAGCACCCCGCAGGGGCCGGGAGTCTCCCGAGAGGTCGCAGTTCCGGTGCGCGCGAGCCTTGCGCAGGATGGCGCGGGGGAGCCTCTGCTGTCAAGGCCGAAGCGCGCACCATTGCGGGGCGAGGGGCCTCCGCGGATGGACGGCGGCGCCCTGACGCCACCGCCGGGTCGACTTGACACCCTCCGCCGCGCCTGAGAAATGCTCGAACGCCACAGGCCGCCGCGCAGCGAATCGACAGCCGAGGCGGCGATGCGCACGGGGAAGGCCTTCCGAGACGGAAAGCAGCGAAGGAAGCAACGCCCCTATTCCGGCGGGGCCAGCCGCACCGGTCGGGTGTCGGCGCCCGGAGGCGACGCGGGGGTGAGGCGGAGATCCCGGGGCCCGGATGCCTTCAGGAGGTGCGCGGTGCCCGGGCGAGCTGGTGCAGGAGCACCTGGGCTCGCTCGCGGTCGGCCGCCGGGAGCTCCTCGCCTCCGAACCGGACCCGCTCGTAGAGGGCGGTGAGCTCGGCGACCGGCCCGAACAGGGGCGGCCGGCCGGCGAGGCTGACGGCGAACTCCCGCGGGGTCATGGCCCGCGACCACCGGTGGCCGCGGCGGGCCAGGAGCCGAAGCATCCGGGCGTAGAACGCCACCGAGGGGCCGCGGCGCAGGCCCGGCAGGTGCCAGTCGGGGCGGCCGCCGCCCTGGCGAGCGCGGCGGCGCAGCATCAGCCCTGCCACGATCAGGGCGAGTCCGACCCCCAGGCCAACGCGGTGCTGCCGCCAGAGGCGGCGCAGGGTCCGCTGCACCCGGAAGGACCACAGATCCCAGGCGCGCCCGAGCGTGCCGCGAAGCGAGAGGGACTGCTGGCGCAAGGCCGTCGCCAGGGTGGCCTGGTCGGCGAGGTTGAAGTCGATCACGTACCGGTTCCAGCGCATGCGGAGCGCGTCGAAGTACTTGCCGAGCGGCCCGCTCCTCCCGAACGTCTGGGCCTCGAAGCCCGCGCGCGGGGTGGGGTCGAAGCTCACCCAGCCCGCCCGGGGAACGTAGGCCTCGACCCAGGAGTGGGCGTCTCGCTGCCGGACGGCAAAATACAGTCCCACCTCGTTCCACTCTCCCCGCTGGAACCCGTTCACGACCCGGGCCGGGATGCCGGCGGCCCGGAGCAGCACCGCCATGCTGGCCGCGAAGTACTCGCAGTTGCCTGCCCTGCGCTCGAAGAGGAACTCGTCCAGGGGATCGAGGTCGGTCTCCCGCCGCAGCTCGAGGCTGTATTGGATGTTCGCCGCCAGGTAGCCCTCGATCCGGTTCGCCACCTCGAGGGGGCTCTTGGCGCCCGTCGCCAGGCTGTCGGCCAGCGCCCGGAGCCGGGGTGAGAGCGGGGGCAGCTGTAGGAACGTCCCGCGGATGGCCGGGGGATAATCGCGCGGGGCCGCCGGCTGCCGGAGGGCGGATTCCGGGGGCCGCTCGGTCCGGGAGACCACCTGGTACCGGATCCGTGTCGTGGGGAGAGCGGAGGCGGTGATGGCATCGCCGCCGTCGAGCTGGAGACCGGAGAAGGGCCCCTGGATCCCCACCGGCCGCGGCGCACCGAACAGGACGTCCGTGCCGATCGGGTCGAGGAAGACCTCGTAGCCGAGCAGGGGCGCCCCCCAGGGATAGGGGGCGAGGAGGAAGGTGCCGTCCCGCATCCGCCGGACGGGGGAGCGGACGGGATCTCGCAATGACCAGCTCCGGCCGTCGAACTGGTCGAACGCCATGCCGCGCCAGCGCAGATCCGGCAGGCGGGCCGGATCGGCGGGGCCGTTGGGGAAGTAGATGCGCATCACGATGGTGGAGTCGCTCTGGATGGCGCCGTAGGCACCCAGCTCCACCCGGCTCGCAAAACCGGTGGTCAGGGTGCCGAACTGTGCGCGGAGCGGGAGGTAGGTGCGTCCGATCCGAGGGATGGTAAAGAAGATGGCGAAGGTCAGGAGGAGCGAGGCCGCCGCCAGGCCGATGCTGGAGGCGAGCAGTCCGCCGCCGACGAGGTCCGGGGCGGCCAGCAGGTCGCGGCTCTGCATCGGCCGGGCGGCGTCGGTCTCGCTCTTCAGGTGCAGGAGGATCAGCCCCCAGGTCCCCAGGATCATGTAGAAGAAGAGGACCAGCAGGAAGCCGAAGCTGACGGTCAGGGTGCAGGCGGCGATGAGCTGCAGGAAGGTGAGCACGAACAGATCGAGCAGGTCGCGGTTGGTGTGGAGGTTATAGAGCTTGTAGAGCTGGAGGAAGATCAGGAGGTGGATGACGGCGACGATGAAGGATTCGGCCAGGAGGAGCAGATCCAGGACCGCGAAGCCGAGGAAGACGGCGGTGAGGATGGTCCAGAGGCGCCGGTAGTTCGGGATGCGCCCGGCGATCCCCTCGGCCCACCAGCCGATGCCCATGGCGAGCACGATGAGGGCCTGCACCGTCCAGCTGAGGACCTCGCTCACGTGGAGGGCGGCGAAGGCGTCCAGCACCAGCAGGAACAGCGTCGCCCGCAGGAGCAGCGGGAGGGGCACGCCTAGACTCCTCGCGCCGCGGGCGGGCGCGGCGCGTCCAGACGGATCCGGACGGTCCGCCCGGTCCGCTCCGGTGCCGGGACGGGTCGGGGGGCCGCCGGGGCCTGGTAGAGGGCGAGTCGCTCGAGGATTCGATCGAGGTGCGCCTGGCCCTGGCCGAGTGCCGTGCCGCCCTCGGCGGTCACCAGCCGCACCTGGGCGCCCCGCCGCGTGGCCAGGGCGGCGAGGGAGGCGACAAGGCTCACGTTGCGCTCGACCAGGTCGGAGGGCGTCCCCGGCGCGGGATCCTCCACCAGGAGGCTCACGCGGGGGAGCTCCTCGTCCTCGAGCTCCTTGACCATTAGGTCACCGGCCTTGGCGGAGGTCTTCCAGTGTAGCAGCCGCGGATCGTCGCCGGGGCGATAGGGGCGGAGGTTCCGCAGGTTCGCCCCCTGCCCGCGGCGGTCGCGATCTCGCGGGCCGGGATCGAGCGCCGCGGGGATCTCGTCGGGGGCCAGGGGATGCAGGGCGGGAAAGACGAGGACCGGCTCGGCGAGCAGGGGGCGGCTCACCTTCGCGAACAGGCCGAAGGGGAACCGCGTGAGGAGCCGGAGTCCCGGAAGGCGGTGCCGCCCGCGCCGGGGAAAGGTGAGGGTGTAGCGGCAGGCCTCGCGCTCCTGGGGGCCGAGCTTGAGGAGGAACTGGCGGGGAGCGGGCTTGCCGGGGGGGCGGTCCTCGGTCACGTGCAGGGCATAGGAAGCGAGGCGGCGCTTCCCGTTGTGCACCCAGAGGGTGAAGGGGGCGGGCGATCCCGCGAACAGCCGGGGCGGACCGTCGCGGCGCAGCTGCACGCGGCGCATGGTCTGCTCCGAGAGGGCTCCCGACACGGCCATGACGGACAGCAACATGGCCACGATCAGGTACAGGAGGTTGTTGCCCGTGTTGATGGCGGCCAGACCGATGGCCATGGTGGCCCCCATGAACCACCAGCCTTCCCGCGTGGGCCAGATGGTCCGGGGCAGCCAGGGGCGCCTGGCGGGGGGCCGGGGAGCGGAGACGCCCGAGCGCGACGGGGCGCCCCGGGGCCGCGCGGTGGCAGCCGGAGGGCGGATGGATGACAGCCACCCGGACAGTCGGCGGAGGAAGGATCCGGCGCGGAAGATCCCGGCAGCCGACCGGGTGATTTCCTGATGCCTGGCCCCCACTCCCTGACCCCCAGGCCCCGGCCTCAGCGGGGCACCGCCACGGCCTCGAGGATCTCGCGGATCACCGCCTCGGCGTCGTCCTTGGGGTTATCCGCGGCGTCCCAGCGGGTGCGGAGGATCACGCGGTGCGCGAGCGCCGGGGTGGCGAGCTGCTTGATGTCGTCGGGGACGCAGTAGCGGCGGCCGTCGACCAGGGCCAGGGCCTGCGCCGAGCGGAGCAGGGCGAGCGAGCCCCGCGGGCTCACGCCGAGATCCAGCGTCGCGTGGGTGCGGGTAGCGTTGACGATGGCCATCAGATAGCCCACCAGGCTGTCGTCGACCTTCACCGAGTCCACCTGCCTCTGCAGGTCGAGCACGGCCTCGGCGGGGAGCACCGGCTCCAGCCGGTCGAGGACCGAGGCCCCCGCCCCCCGCAGGATGAGGCGCTCGTGGGCCTCGTCCGGGTACCCGATGCGGATCCGCAGCAGGAAGCGGTCCATCTGCGATTCCGGGAGGGGATGGGTGCCCTGGTACTCCAGGGGGTTCTGGGTGGCGAGGACCATGAAGGGCTGCGGCAGCTGATGGGTGTGGTGGTCCAGGGAGACCTGGGCCTCGTTCATCGCCTCGAGCAGGCTGGACTGGGTCTTGGGCGTGGTCCGGTTGATCTCGTCCGCCAGGATGATGTTGGCGAAGATGGGCCCCGGCTTGAACTCGAACTCGACCTTGCGGGGGTCGAAGATGGACACCCCCAGGATGTCGGAGGGCAGCAGGTCGCTGGTGAACTGGATCCGCTGGAAGCTGAGGCCGAGGGAGCGGGCCAGGGCCTGGGCCAGGGTGGTCTTGCCCACACCCGGCACGTCCTCGATCAGCAGGTGACCCCGGGCGAGCAGGGCGACGATGGCGAGGCGCACCACCTCGGGCTTGCCCACCAGGGCCCGCTCGATGTTGCGCTGGAGATCTCGGATGGCATCCGTGACGGACATGACACGAGGATGCTAACGGACGCGGGTAGGGGGCGCAAGGGATTTCGCCGGGCTTTTCCTGTCGCATCCGCCGGGCGATGCGGGGTCCTATCGCATGCGCCGGGCGATGCGCGGGTCCAGCAGATCCCGCAGCCCGTCACCCAGCAGGTTGATGGAGAGGACGGTCAGGGCCAGGAACAGCCCCGGGAAGAGCAGCAGCCAGAAGGCCACGCGCACGTAGGAGCGGGCCTCGGCCATGATGTTGCCCCAGCTCGGGATCTCGGGCGGGGTGCCGGCGCCCAGGAAGCTCAGGCCGGCCTCGATCAGGACGGCGGAGGCCATGACGTAGGTGCCCTGGACGATGAGCGGAGCGAGCGTGTTGGGCAAGAGGTGCCGCACCATGAGGCGGGGCAGGCGCGCCCCCATGGCCAGGGCGGACTCGACGAAGGGCTGCTCGCGCAGGACCAGGACGATGCTCCGGACCAGCCGGACCATGCGGGGGGTCTGGGGGATGACCAGGGCGATGATGACGTTGCGCACGCTGGCCTCGGTGAGCGCCACGAAGGAAATCGCCAGAAGCAGGTCGGGCAGTGCCATGATCCCGTCCATGGCGCGCATGATGACGTTGTCCAGCCGCCGCACGAAGCCGCTCACCAGGCCAACGGCCAGGCCGATCACCGAAGTGAGGGCGGCGACGACGAGGCCGACGAAGAGGGAGATGCGGCTGCCGTAGATCACGCGGCTGTAGGAATCCCGCCCGTACATGTCGGTGCCGAACCAGTGGCCGGCGCCCGGGGACTTGAGCCGGTCGATGGGATTCATGTCCACGGGGTTCACCGTGTGGAGCCACGGCGCGCCGATGGCCACCAGCGCCATGAGAGCGAGCAGCAAGGCACCGGCGATCATGGTGGGGTTGCGCCGGATGAAGCGGCGGGCCTTCTGCCCACGGGTCAGCGCGACGTAGGGGATGAAGGCAGGTTCCGGCGATGGGTCTGGCATGGGCTCAGTACCGGATGCGGGGGTCGAAGAGCGTATAGGACAGGTCCACGACCAGGTTCACGAGGGCGTAGACCAGGGCGAAGATCAGGGTGACACCCTGGATGATGGAGTAGTCCCGCTGCAGGATGGCGTCCACGGTCAGCCGGCCCAGGCCGGGCAGGGCGAAGACGCTCTCGGTGATGACCACGCCGCCGATCAGGAGGGCGAAGCCGACCCCGATGGTGGTGACCACGGGAACGGCGGCGTTCTTCAGGGCGTGGGCGAAAAGCACGCCGGGCGGCCGGACACCCTTGGCGTACGCCGTGCGAATGTAATCGGACTGCAGCACCTCCAGCACGCTGGCCCGGGTGATGCGGGCGAGCAAAGCCATGTAGACCAGGCCCAGGGCGATGGTGGGCAGGATGAGGTGGCGGATGAAGGGGAGGAGCCCTTCCCGGAAGCTGACGTAGCCCTGGACGGGGAGCAGGTCGAGCCGGATGGAGAAGGCGTAGATCAGCAGGAAGCCGAGCCAGAAGATCGGGATGGAGAAGCCCCCCACGGCGAACACCATGACGGCCCGGTCGATCAGGGACCCCGCCTTCCAGGCGGCGAGGATCCCCAGGGGGATGGCCATGAGGATGGCGAAGCTCAGCGTGCTCAGGGCGAGGGCCGCCGTGGGCTCGACCCGCTGCAGGATGAGCTGGCTCACGGGGAGCCGGGAATGGAGCGACCGACCCAGGTCTCCGCGGGCCAGGCTGGTGAGGTAGATCCAGAACTGCTCGTAGATGGGCTTGTCCAGCCCCAGCCCGACCCGGATCTTCTGGATGTTCTCAGGGGTGGCGTAATCCCCGGCGATGATGGCCGCGGGGTCGCCAGGGGCGATCCGGACCAGGAGGAAGACGAACACGACGACGATTCCCATCACCGGGAGCGTCGCCAGGATCCGCCGCAGGACGTAGACCAGCATCGGAGACGATCCTTGGATGGACGAAGAGGCCGCGGGCGGCGCGTCAGGCCGCCCGCGGCCGGGAGAAGCCGACTACTTCTTCACCATGCCCCAGAACAAGGTGTAGGGCGCCTCGATGATGTTGCTCAACCGGTCCTTCCGGTAGGCCGCGTAGGCGAAGAACTCGCCCAGGGGGACATAGGGGACGTCCTCCATCAGGGCGGTGTGGTACTCGGCGAGCCCCTTCTTGAAGGCGTCCGTGCCTGGCGTCAGGTTCCCCAGCTCCTCCAGGTCCTTGGTGGCCCGCGGCGAGCACGCCCAGCCGAACCAGGCCTTGTCGCACGCCGTGGAGATGTTGGCGTGCCCCCAGGGATCCTTGAGGGCGGCGTAGCCCGAGGTGGTGTGGAAGATGTGCCAGCCGGCAGGATTCTTGGAGGGGGGATCCTTGATGGGCCGCCGCGAGACGAGGGTCCCCCAGTCCATGGTCTGCAGGTCCACGTTCACCCCGATCTTGCGGAGGAGGGCGGCCGTGGTCAGGGACGCCGCGTTGATGGTGGCGAAGTCGCTCGGGGCCATGACCACAATCTTCTCGCCCTTATAGCCGGCCTCGGCGAAGAGCTGCTTGGCCCGCTCCAGGTCTGGCTTCTTGAGCAGCTCCGCCCCGGCGTCCGTCTCCAGCCAGCCGCCGCAGCCGAGGTAGCTGTAGCAGGTGCGCCAGTTCTGGGGGTCCCCCGCGATGGCCCGCAGGTACTCCTCCTGGTTCGCCATCACCATCAGGGCCTGGCGCGCCTTGACGTTGTCGAAGGGCGGGGCGAGGTGGTTGGGGTGGATCTGCATCTGGTAGATGTCCCCACGGTACATGCCGACGTTGGGGTCCTTACGCAGCAGCGGCCACTGGTCCACCTGAGGCCGCTGGAGGTAGTCCACCTCGCCCTTCTCGAGCGCCGCCACGGCCGTGGACTGGTCGGGGATGACCACGAACTCGACGCGATCGACGTTGACCACCTTGCCGCCGGCATAGTAGCTGGCCGGCTCCTTGCGCGGGACGTAGTCCTTGAACTTCAGGTACACGGTCTTGGCGCCGGGCACCCATTCCTTGGCGGCGAACATGAAGGGCCCGGAGCCGATGACGTCCCCTTCGAAGGGCTTGGAGGGATCCTGCACCGCCAGCCGCTCGGGCAGCATGAAGGGCACGTAGCTGTACTCCTTGGCCAGGGCCCGGATCGTCAGCCCGTAGGGCTCCTTCAGCTTGAGGACGAAGGTCTTGTCGTTGGCCGCCTCCAGCGAGGCCGCGCGGGCCATCACCTTCTGGCCGGCGGCGTCCTTGACCGCCCAGCGCTTGATGGAGGCCACGCAGTCCACGGCCCGGACGGGCTTGCCGTCGTGCCACTTCAGGCCGTCGCGCAGGGTGAAGGTGTAGGTGAGCTTGTCCGCGCTCAGGCGATAGGTGTCCACCATCTGGGGCTGCGGTTGTCCCTTCTCGTCCAGGGCGAACAGGGTGTCGAAGACCATGTAGCCGTGCTGCTGCGTGATGTCCGCGGTGGTCCAGTGCGGATCGAGGTACTTGACCTCGGCAGTCATGACGGCGCGAATCGTCGTCTCGGCGGGGGCTTGCCCGCTCCAGGCCAGCAGCAGGCCTGCCAGCAGGCACCCCGTGGCAGCAATCCGGTTCCGGCGGCTCATGGGAGCACTCCTTTCTGACAGAGGGATTACGGCATAGGCGCAACCGCTAGCGGGCGAGGTCACGATGACCCAGGCTGGGGAGTGTTGTCAAGGGGAAAGGCTGCTGCGCGGATCCTCCGCCGGGTGTTTCCTGCTCCCGTATCGAGGAGCCGTCCCGTCCATCGGTCGGATTGTCCGCTATTGCCACACGGCGGCTTGACTCGCCGGGGGAGCCGGTGTAGCCTTCGCGCGGCTCGGTCGGCCGTTCGGAGCAGCGAGTCGGCGCGGCGACACATCCGGACGGGGGCGCCACCCACAGAGGGCGCCGCGTCGCTCGGAGCGGTCGCGGGGTCGCCCGCACCGGTTCCGCGGCCGAGCAGCACCCGGCAAGCCGCCCAGCCCGTCTCCAGCTCCCACGTCGAGAGGACAGCCGCCATGACCGCCTCGGGCTCGTTCGCACTCTTCCGCGTCCACGTCTACTCGGAGCACGCCTTGATCGCCCACAAGCTGACGCAGCTGCGGGATCGCCGGACGCAGCCGGCCCGCTTCGGCCAGCTGCTCAAGGAAGTCTCCCTCATGCTGCTCTCGCAGGCGACGGCGAGGCTCCCGGTGCGCGAGGTCCCGGTGGTGACGCCCGTGGGGCGGACCACCCAGCGCGTCCTGGCCAAGCGGGTGGGCTTCGCCCCGATCCTGCGAGCCGGCGCCGGCATGATCCCGGCGGCCCAGGAGCTGGTCCCGGGCGCCCCCATCTGGTACCTCGGTCTGTACCGGGACGAGCAGACGCTGCGTCCGGTCCGCTACTACGATAAGCTCCAGGATTATCCCCCGGTGGACATCGCCCTGATCCTCGACCCGATGCTGGCCACGGGGGGCTCTGCGGTGCTGGCAGCCTCGCGGCTCAAGGAGAAGGGGGTCGAGCAGGTGATCTATGTCGGCCTGATCGCGGCGCCGGAGGGCGTGGCGCGGCTTGGCCGGGAGCATCCGGATGTTGAGATCCACGTCGCCGCGGTAGACGAGCGGCTCAACGAGCGGGGCTACATCGTGCCGGGGCTCGGCGACGCCGGGGACCGGCAGAACGCCACCGGTGCCGACGACCCCACGGACGAGCCGTTCCTTCCCGAGCCGGTTAGCGGATAGCGGCAGCAGGCGCAGGCAGGGACCTCAGCGAGAAGGGAGAGCAGCCCATGGCAACCAGACCCGCCACCACCGTCGTGTTCCCCGAGCAAGCGGTGCCACCGGCCCGGATGATCGGCCTCGGCCTGCAGCACGTCATCGCCATGTTCGGGGCCACGGTCCTGGCCCCCTTCCTGATGGGCTTCGACCCGAACCTGGCCATCTTCTTCTCGGGCATCGGGACGCTGATCTTCATGGTCACGGTGCGTGGGCGGGTCCCGAGCTACCTGGGCAGCTCCTTCGCCTTCATCGGCCCGGTCATCGCCGCCAAGAAGCTCGGAGGCGTCCCGGCGGCGCTCGGGGGCATCGCCGCCGCGGCCGTGGTCTACTTCATCGTGGGGGCGCTGGTGAAGACCAAGCCGGGCACGCGCGCCATCGCGGCCCTCATGCCGCCGCCCGTCACCGCCGCCGTGGTCGCCGTGATCGGGATCGGGCTGGCCCCGGTGGGCTGGGACATGTCCTCCAAGGGCTGGCCGCTGGCCCTGTTCACCCTGGCGGTGGCCGTGTTCGTCGCCGTGGCCACGCGCGGCTTCACCAAGCTGATCCCCGTGCTCATCGCGGTGGTGGCGGGCTACCTCGTCGCCGCCGTGACGGGGCAGGTGGACTTCTCCGCGATGGCCAAGGCCGCGTGGATCGGGCTCCCGAATTTCGTCTTCCCGACCTTCAACGGGGAGGCGATCTCCCTGATCGTCCCGGTGGTTGTGATGCTGGTGGCCGAGAACCTGGGCCACGTCAAGGCCATCTCCGCCTACATGGAGCGGGATCTGACGCCCGAGGTCGGCAACACCTTCATGGGGGACGCGGCCGCGACCTTCGTCTCGGCCCTGGGCGGCGGGACCGGGCAGACCACCTACGCCGAGAACATCGGGGTCATGTCCATCACCAAGGTCTTCTCCATCCGGCCCCTCCAGGTGGCGGCGGTCACGGCCATCCTGCTGGGCCTGGTGCCGAAGTTCGGCGCCTTCATCGGATCTATCCCGGTCCCCGTCATGGGCGGGATCTCCTTCCTGCTCTTCGGCCTGATCGCCGGGACCAGCAGCAAGGTGATCTCGACCGCCGATGAAGACTGGGGGAGCCTGGAGAACTTCGGGGTGTTCGGGATCTCGGTGGCGCTCTGCACGGCCATGGTGGCCAAGAACGTGACCGTCAACCTCGGCGGCGTGGTTCTGGATCCGATCGGAGCCTCGACCTTCGCGGCGGTCCTGTTGAACCTCGCCATCGTGCTGGTGAAGCGCCTCAGCCCTGCGGCGGAGGCTCGGCCGGCAGCCATCGACTCGCGGCCGATGGAGCGGGCCGGGTAGTCCGGCGTTCAACACGAGGGCGGCGGGCCCCCACACGGCCTGCCGCCCCGTGATCCCTCTCCGAACCATCTCCCGCCCTGCGGCCATCCTGTGGGTGGCTTCGCCCCCCGGCGTCACATTCCTTGGAGCACCCCGACGCGATCCGCCTCACCCGCGCATCGGGTACCCGCCGAACTCCAGAGCCGCGTCGAACATGGCCACGATGTTCTCGGGCGGCACCTGGGCCTGGATATTGTGGATCGACCCGAAGATGAACCCGCCGCCCGGCGCCAGGTCCTGGATGCGGCGCTTGACCTCGTCCCGCACCTGCTGGACCGTCCCGGTGCCCATCACCACCGGGTCGCAGCCCCCGCCCCAGAAGCTGAGTGCCTTGCCGAACTCCCGTTTGAGGCGGCCCGAGTCCATCTCGGCGGCATTCACCTGGACCGGGTTCAGGATGTCGAAGCCGCACTCGATGAGGTCGGGAATGAAGCGGTAGACCGAGCCGCAGGAGTGCAGGTAGACCCGGGCAGCCGTCTTGCGCTTGATCGTCTCCACCAATCGCCGCAGGCGCGGCTTGTAGAGGCGCCGGAAGACGGCGGGCGACATCATGGGGCCGTGCTGGCTGCCCAGGTCCTCGTTGTGCTGGACGACGTCCACGTAGGGGCCCACCTGGTCCAGCACCATGTTCCAGTAGGCGATCTGCCACTCCAGGACGCGCTCGGTGAAGGCCTCCATCAGCGACGTGTTCCCGGCCAGGTTCATGAAGGCCTGTTCGATCCCGAACATGTACCAGGAGTGCTCCCACAGGCCGGGCATCGCCCCGCACATCAGGATGACCGTGTCGCCCGCGGCCCGCGCCGCCTTGAGCTTCTCCGGAATCCCGGCGATGCGGGCGGGGTCCGTGGGATTGGGCCAGCGGTACCGCTTGAGGTCCGCCTCGCTCTCGGCCTCGGGGAGCGGCACCTTGTGCATGTCGTAGTAGAAGCCGTCCGGCGGCATGTAGTAGGTGGTCCCCCACTCGTCCAGGTAGGTGTTGGTGACCGGGTCGATCCGGAAGACGTAGTCGCTGGGAGGATTGGGAAAGAAAGCGGTGCTCACCCGCTCGAAGCGCTGCAGCAACTGCGGATCGGGCTCCACCAGATAGGTGTGGTAGCTCCGGATGCGGGGCGCCGGCCCGCTGAGGCCGAGGTGCTTCATGAGCGCCTGGTGGGCGAACATGTGCAGGGTGGTGTGCCGGCCTCCGAAATCGAGGGGGACCCGGTCGGGCTCCCGGTGATCGAGGGCGGCCAGCGTCCGCTCGCGGCAGTTCATCGTCGTCCTCCGAGCCCGCATCGTTCGCGAATGAAGCCCGCGAACGATGCGGGCTTAACAGGAGCCCTTGTGGTTGGTGGCCCGGAGCGGATCAAGCCCCCTGGAGCCTGTCGACACCGCAACCATCCCGGTGGACGCAGGACAGATGCCCGGCGGAGCTACCACCAGGCCTCTTCTCGTTCC
>Ga0335070_10006380_pt1 | contig 13880 bp, 18 predicted proteins | sample Lox_Sample_13_FD_206722 | JGI IMG/M metagenome (GOLD analysis project Ga0335070, IMG submission 206722) | Soil microbial communities from Loxahatchee National Wildlife Refuge, Florida, United States - Lox_Sample_1.3 | ecosystem: Environmental > Terrestrial > Soil > Wetlands | place: USA...
TCTTCGGCGCTTAGATCTAGCGCTGTCTCCCAGGCGCCGCCGGATCCCGCATCTTAGTAGAACTGGCTGCAGAGACTTCTCACCCAGGGAGGGCCGACCCTATGCGTCGCTTACCATACATCGCCTTCATCTCCTTCTTCGTCGCAGTCGCCATTCTTCTTCTGAGCTGTGGGGGCAGCAACGGAAACCCTGCCAGCAACATGGCAACGGTCAGCGTCAGTGTAAGCGATCCCCCGACGTGCGCCGCACCGAACGGACCGTACAGCCATGTCTACGTCACCATTACGGATGTGCAAATCCATACCAGCGCGAATGCCGGCGATAACGATCCCAACTGGGTGGACCTGACTCCCCATCTGTCCGGCAACCCTGCCCAGGTTGATCTGCTGGGCGTGGCCAACCAGTGCTTTCTGGCCATGCTGGGGTCCACGGGAGCTCAACCCGGCACCTATCAGCAAGTGCGGATTTTCCTGGCCGACAACAGCACCGTGGTGCCGAACAACCGGTGCGACACCACCGCCAATTGCCTAATGCTGACCAGTGATCCGAACACTCCGATCCCGCTGGAATTGTCCTCGCAAGCCAAGACCGGTATCAAGATTCCTTCCGGACAACTGGCAGGCGGGAAATTCGTGGTCGCTCCCGGCGACAACAAGGACCTCAATATTGATTTCGACGCCTGCGCCTCGATTGTGGCTCAGGGCAATGGCAAGTACCGGCTCAAGCCGGTGCTGCACGGGGGCGAGGTTGCCTTACAGTCCTCGGCCACGTCCATCAGCGGTACGGTGGTGGATAGCGTGACCCTGCAGCCCATCGCAGGCGGCAATACGGTGGTCGCACTGGAGCAGAACCAGAATGGTGTGGACCGTGTGATCATGGAGACAGTTACGGGCTCGAACGGCGGCTTCGCATTTTGTCCCGTGGCTGCGGGTACCTACGACATCGTGGTGTCAGCCGTGAACGGATCGGGCACCGCGTACGCGGCCACGGTGATTACTGGGGTGCAGCCGGGAAACGCTCTCGGGAATGTTCCTCTGACCGCGGCGGCACTGCCAGCCTCGATTACGGGCGAAATCACCTCCAGCACCGGCAGTGGAGCCATAGCCGTCGATCTCTCGCTATCTGCGCTGCAATCGATCGCATCCAACTTGCTGGTCACGGTTCCGCTGGCACAAGAGTCGGCGGCCACGGCGACTCTCGGTACGGCTCCCGGCGTGTTATGTCCGGCGAACACCGATTGCGTGAACTATACGCTCGTGGTCCCGGCAGCCAATCCCAGCATTGGGGCGTTCAATCCAGGCGGCAATCAGACTCCGGCTCCCCCCGCTCCCGGCCCGGTAGGCTACACCGTGGATGCCAGCGCGTTCATGGCCGGCACCAACCTGGCAGACTGCAGCCCATCGAACTTGCAGACCAGCATGACCGATACCAACGCCCCGCTGACGGTAACTTCGGGAGGGACCGTAACCGCAGCAACGCTGGCGTTTACCGGTTGTCAGTGAGGGGGCTCTCGCCCTACTAGGAGACCCGGGGACGCAAGAAATCTCGCGCCCCTTTCTCCTTTGCGGCCGGATCCTTACTACGGCCGAATTTACCAGAGCAGATGGATCTCAGGACACGCTCAGTTCCACGGCAATCAACCGCAGCTCTTCGTAGTACACGGTTCACACCAGCTCTCCTGGCCGGCATCGACGCCAATGGCCGGCACTATCAGATGCCAGCCTGCGGAACCGGCTTCGAGTATGACTGGAGGATAATGCGGAGGACGGGCCAGTACTGGTAACACCTCCTCCAGCAAGGCTCTCGGTGGATATCGACGCAGTAGCGTACGTTTCGCGTTTCCAGCACAGTCGGGGGAGGACACGAGCGGCCCATTGGAAGGTGAGGGCTGAATGGCAAGTCTTGCAGAGTAGTAATGGTTCGATCTGCCAGAACGATGTATCGTCTTGGCTCGGGTATGGCGGGAAACTCGTTTCCTCAACAATGCAAGAACATGCAGCACAATGAGTGGCCGGCTGCTGAAAAATCATCAACCGCCCTCTCATCGCAGCGAGCGCGGCCAAAAGGCGCAACGATCTGCAGCGCACGATAGGGTGGCTTGGACATGCAGTGCCCCCTTTCTGATTCGGAAGGATCATACGTCCGAGACAGCCTGGTTGAACCCACCCCCAGCCAGGTCTAGAATCCTCTCACCGAGTTCTCACCGGGGAGGCACCCATGCCCCACTACGAGTTCTTCTGCCACGCCTGCCACAAGGCCTTTTCGAAAATCCTGACGATGGCTCAGCACGGCAAAGAAAAGATCGAGTGCCCGCACTGCGGCAGCACGAACGTCGAGCAGCGCTGGTCCTCCTTTTCCGCCATCACGTCGAAGAAGAGCGCTTGAGGACCGTGCCTGCAGGTGCACCAAACTTGGGCAATTGACCACGCCAGAGAACAGGCGTACGGTGTTGGCATTCCACACAGATAGGCTTGGAGGTCGCGCCAGCTCCGCGACGTTCCTTTCACATTTTTGTCCGCCAACCGAAAGGAGTGTTTCCATGTTTACACGCGTTGTTGAAGTAAATACCAAGTCGGGCAAAGCGAGAGAACTCACCACCATCATCAACGACAAGGTTCTGCCGATTCTGAAAAAACAGGCCGGATTCGTGGATGAGACCGTTTTGGTGTCGGATACCGACGCCAATCGCGTTTTGGCATTGAGCTTTTGGAACACGAGAGAAGATGCCGAACGGTATAACCGCGACCAATATCCCGCCGTCCACGACATGATCCGGAACCTGCTGGAGACAGAGCCCGCAATTCGGACCTTCAACGTCAGTACCTCAACGACCCACAAGATCGCCGCCAGCGAAGCGGCCTGAAAGACAAACCCGGCCGCGAACAAGAGGGCGAGCCCCCAGGGGCTCGCCCGGGCTTGCGCTCTTCGAGAAAAGGAGGAACACGCATGGCTTCCAAGAACGTAGAAATGCTCCGTGCCGCGCACGAGAGCTGGAACAAACGCGACTTCGCAGGTGTGGTCAAGAACGCCGCCGAGGGCCTCGTCTACACCGACCATGCTCGCGCCGTTACATTGAACAGTCGGGAAAAGTTCAGAGAATGGACGGAAGGATGGGCCAAGGCCTTCTCGGATGGCCGCATCACCGACCCCGAGTACGTCGACGCCGGCGATATTGTCATCACCCAATTCACCGTGGTCGGCACAAACGATGGACCATTCGGGTCTCTGAAGCCGACCGGACGCAAGATGTCTTTGCCGTTCTGCGAGATCAGCCATTTCGACAAACAAGGGCGGATCGTGTCGGGCGGCTGCTACTACGACCAATACACGCTGCTAACCCAGCTCGGGCACTTGCCGCCGCTCGCTGCCGCCGCCTAAAACCAACACATCCCCCCACAAAAAGGCGCGCTTCCCCGCGCGCCTTTTCCGCTTAAAGCAAACGCACAATTCGAGACCCACGCCTCGTGAAAAATCCGAGACCTACCGCTTCCCCCGAACAATCCAATCCATGTTCAAAACAGCGCGGACCTTAAGACCTACACCGTCCTGCGTGACCCGCCGCATCTGCCCTGACGCGCCGCCAGGCTGATTCGAGGGAGGCACCTTCTCGCTTGTTCCGTTTCTGGAACAAATCTTAGCTTCTTGTCGACCGCTCGCTTCTTTTGGCGAGAATGCCGGTTATTCGTATGGCACATTTCCCAGAACGTGGTCGAACGTCGCGTCAGTTTTCGGAGCGTCACGACGATGTCGAGCGCTGCCGCTACGGAGCTGAACAACGGCTCAACCGCAGAAAAGAATTGAGATGACCGTCGAGTCTTCCGCGCGCCCGCTGCGGCGCAGGTGTATGCGTTGCTTGTTTCTGGCGACCCGACAACCATTGAGCTTCTTACAGACGCACTGCAGCAACTGGCGACTTCTACCCAGGTCTGTACGGATGTTCCCACCGCTCTCCGCCTGCTAAGCAAGCGAAAATTCGAAGCCGTCGTCGTGGATCTCCAGCTAGGGGAGGAAACCCAGACGGTCCTGGAACGAACGCGTCTTTCGCCTTCGAACCGCACCACGGTTACATTCGCCGTCGTCGGCAATCAAGGGGAGACAGAAATTGCCTTCGCAGCGGGTAGCAATTTTGTTCTGGACAGGCCCCTTTCGCCGACCTCGATTGGCCGTACTCTCAACGCCGCGTATGGATTGATCATTCGGGAACGTCGCCGTTATTTTCGATGTCCGGTTACGATCCCCACCGCTATCCGAGCAGGCGATATGGGGCAGGTGCAGTGCCAGGCCGTGAACATCAGCGAGGGTGGCATGGCGGTGACCACCTCTGTCCCGCTGAAGCCCGGAGCCCAAGTGGGCGTCCAATTCACGCTTCCCGGTCAGGCAACAGAGTTCATCGCGGACTCCGAGGTCTGTTGGTACGACGAGAAGGGCCGCGACCTTCGCGCCGCACCAGAAGTCCGGGCTGCAAGACTGGCTCTCCCGCAAACTGGAGGAAATCTTGCCGGAGTCCGTCACCGGCAGATTTCGAAAGGTCAATGATGCGTGACGAATGGCCGAAACCGCCCGGTTTTGGAGCATAGATTGCACCCTGCGCAATCGCCAAAGCAGAATGGGGCAGGAGGACCAGTGGACTATCTGGAAGCAGCCCACCGCTACGCGAGGCGCCAACTGCGCGAACGGCTCCGCGATCTGCGGGCGGTCGAACTCGAACACCGGGTCCGCCTTCTCACGGCGGCCGAGTACGCCAGCGTCCGCAAGTCCATCCTCCGGGCCATCGACGAACTCCGGCTGATCCGCGGCGTGGAATACCCGCCTGGTCCCCTGCGTTAGCTGGTGCAAGCATCTGGAATCATCAAGCCGCTTCGGCGTGGCTGGCGCTTCTTGTTCCAGAAATCAAACAAAAACAATTTTGCGGATCCCCCGCCGACCCTCGCCCCTAGACTAGCCGCCAGGCGAACACTGGATAGCGCACTGACCCGCGCGGAGAGGCCGGCATCGCTGGTCGCGCCGGACCCGGTGCCAAGAGTCTTCAGGAGACCTACTGGCTGATGTCTTCAGTCATGGAATTTCGTAGTCTGGGGGAGAACCGTATCCTGTCGGCTCTCTTGCCCGAACACCGTGAACGTCTGCGCCCCAGTTTGCAGCTCGTTACCCTCTCGTTTAATGAGGTTATTCATGAACCAGGGGTACGGCTAAACCACGTTTATTTCCCGCTTACGTCGATCATTGCCTTTGTCTACTCGGCCCAAGATGGATCGAGCGCGGTCATGGGTCTGGCGGGAAACGATGGGCTCATCGGGGTGGATCTCTTCCTGGGTGGTGAAGCTGCGTTCCATCGCGCCGTCGTGCTGGTCGATGGCTATGCCGTCACGGTGAGTGCGGACGCGCTGCGAGACGAATTTGTGAAGGGAGGTCCGCTGCAATCTCTGCTGCTGCGTTACATCCGCACCCTGATGATCCAGATTTCTCAATCGGCTGTCTGCAACCGTTTCCATGCGCTAGAAAAACGTCTTTGCCGCTGGCTGCTGTTTCTCCACGATCGCGTGGGATCCGGCGATCTCTGCATGACGCAGGAGGCGCTTGCGACCGTGGTGGGTGCACGCCGGGAAACGGTGAGTGCGGCTGTGCGCCAACTGCGGGATTTGGGGCTCATCCTGCATACCAAGGGCCGCATCACGATCCTTGAGAGATCGAACCTGGAGGCCCGCGCGTGCGAATGTTATCAGGTGGTGGAAACTGAGGTCGACCGCTTGCTCGGTGCACAAGGAAAGCAAACTGGTGGATCGTTCCCTGCGCAGCACGATGTGCGGCTCTGATAGCCACCTGTCTTCCTTTACCGTCAGAAGCAATCGCTCGCCGCAGCGGGCACAGTAAGCGCCGGTCAAATTTTGGAAGCCATCCTCCATGACAGTGACCGCTGGCTCAGGGCGGGCCGGAGACCTATTTGAACGACACCGGCCTCCTTTCGCATCTCGCGGGACTGACGAGCTTCAGACAAGGTAGAACCGATCTCGACTACGGATTGCAGCTAGGCGGGTCAGTATCGGTGTTGGGATTGATGCAAACAGACACCCGGCTCACTGAGGCGCACCTACCTGCTGCGCCAACGATTGAAAGTGGATCGCTGCGCAATTCAGCACAATACCCGAAGAACTTTGAGCCAAATGTTGGAGCAGGCTTCTCTGTGCCGCAGGTCAGCATCGCAGTTGTGTTCGCTTGCGGGGCCCCGGCTTCGATCAGACTTCCATATTTATGGCATCCATGACATAATTCTAGGATGAAGCGCGATTCAGTTCGCACCACGGTTGATATTCCGTCCCCCCTCTACCGCAAGCTGAAAGAACAGGCTTCTGCGGGAGGGCACTCTGTCCGCCAGCTGGTTCTCGCAGGGGTCAGGAGCATCCTGCTACAGGGCCAGCGTCCGCGGCCAAAGAGAGTACGCTTTCCTCTCATCATTTCCGAAGGCCCAAAGGTAGACGTGACAAACGAACAAATCTATGAATACGTTGAATTTCCTTGATGCCAACGTCTGGCTCGCTCTTCTATGGAGTCGACATGTGCATTCGGAAGCAGCAAGGCTTTGGTTCGAGCAAGCCGGAGAACAACAGTTCTTTTTCTGCCGTTTCACTCAGCTTACCGTTCTGAGACTTCTGACAACTGAGAAGATAATGGGAAAGGACACCAAGACAATGTCCGAGGCCTGGAGTCTGTGGGACCGAGTCTGGGCCGATAGCCGCATTGTGTTTCTTCCCGAGCCGGACGATCTCGAGAGGGAGTTCCGCTCGCGTTCGCGACTATCCAGTCGATCACCCAAGGTTTGGGCCGATGCATATCTTCTGGCCTTTGCCTCTGTTGCAGGTCTAAACCTTGTTACTTTTGATCGTGCCCTCAAAGCTAAGGGCACGGATGTTCTGATTCTCAGGTCGTCGGCACCGTGACTCCGATCCACACGGCGGCACCAAGAGCGTACTGACAAAACCCAAAAACTGACACAGAGAAAAGTAGAGGTAAGCTGGGGCGGAAGTCCGGAACAGGAGATGAGGACGATGCCCAAGAAGGCTCATACGGAAGAACAGATCGTGGCGGTATTGCAGCAGGTGGAAGCGGGAGCGCGAGTGGACGACATTTGTCGCAAGGTGGGGATCATCCGAGATCCATGTTCTTCACCTCAAGCGATCGTCGTGACAGCGATGTCCGCAAGAATGGACGACGCCTTCCTTTTGGACAAATGGCGGCTGACTAAGGATGGACGGGAGATCACAGCGATGCCACGGCTTGCGCTGATCCGCTCGATCCTCCTCAATCACTCGTACCACCATCGCGGACAACTCTCGGTGTATCTCAGGATGGTGGGCGTACCCGTGCCATCGATCTACGGGCCGAGTGCCGATGAGAGCCCTTGGGCATGAGAATCGCCGCTGCGCAGAAAAGGCCTGCATCCGGTGAAGGATATTGCACGACTTGCGCTTCAGTCATGCAGCGTCGACACGACGCGTGGCGGCTGCTGGGCTGCAAGCTGGTTAGCTATACTGTGAAAAGATGGACGTTGAGCAGACCATAGCCGAAATCGAGTGGTTAGAGCGCATCTTTGAGATGTCCGACACCAGACCGCTGAGTCCAAGCGATCTCTCGGCTGCGAATCGAAGGCACGATGAGGCGAACGCTAATAGCCCGTGGTTTCGGCTCTCGCAGCGGTATGGCGTTTGTTGCCGAGCCGAGTCCCCAGTAATCCGGCTAGGGGAAATGGAGAGCTAGACCGGCGCAGGAATTCAGCACTAGCTGATGTTGGACAATGCTTACCGACGCTCCACCCCGAAACTGCAATCGAGCGGAGTATCTTAAAAGCGACCGCATCAAGACTCTCGATCTGCCACCCCGTTCCCTTTTGCCGGAGATCGCGAAACGACTCGAATCCGCTATGAAGGCAGGACTGACAAATGAAGTGCGTAAAGCCTGCGCCGAGTTTCTGGCGACCGCTTCAGATTTCTACAAAGTTCCACCCTGCGGCATTCGAGTGCTCTCTGCCAGACCGCTGCGAGTGCGCGAGAGCTGGACGACGGAACTGTTCGGGGACTATCACCCCGAGACAATGCTGATCCGCGTGTGGATGCGAACAGCGGTGAGGAAGGAGGTCACGTCGTTCGGCACGTTCGTGAGCACCCTTTGTCACGAGTTCTGTCATCATCTCGACTTCCAGAAGTTCGGATTGCCGGACTCGTGGCACACACGCGGGTTCTACGAGAGAGCCGCTGTGCTGTACCACCATGCTCGAGCGACACCACTCAAGAAGCTGTTCTGGGTTCCTATGTCAGGCGGACGTTGGCGGATCGACTGGCAACGCACGAATTGCGGCTGAACCATGGAAAGATGGCGCAACAAGATACCGGGTGCGCGGGCGAAATGGACAGGCTCACTTTGTGGGGTGATGGCAGTCATAGCGGAATGTGAAGACGGCGGATACCGTGTGGACAGTGGTATGAACAGCAAACTGGTAGACGCTATTGGGCTGAAGACGCACGCGGTCGCCCTCACGTGGGCGGATGCGGCACCGCAAGGAGCGATCCGGTTCAAGCCGGGGCGGTGGGGGTGTGTAGTATCGGTGTTCGCCACGGTCGCCGCCAAGGGGCGGGTTGGAGCCTTCGACCGCAACACGTATGGGTGCTGGGGCGGCGGCGTGGGACTCGGATTCTGCAACTGCTACGAGAGCTTTCCCGGTGGCATCGAGGGGTTCTGCCGTTTCCTCGCGCAAGGGAATGAAAGTTCTGAAGACGCGCAGCGCGGCGGCAAACAGTTCGCAAGATGGGGCGACCGACATTTTGCCGACGATTTCTTGCACGGTGAGCGATACCTCAAGACCGCGCAGGTCACCCGGCGCTTCCTTGAAACCTTGCCTATGCGCGACATTCCGGCGCAGTACGTCGTTGTGAAGCCTCTTGATGCTTCCGATCCCGAGAACGACGACATCAAGAGCGTTACGTTGTTCGTCGATCCCGAGCAATTCTCCGCGCTCGTGGTTTTGGCGAACTATGCCGAGCCCGATCTCGAAAATGTGGCCGTTCCGTGGGGCGCAGGCTGCCAGATTATGGGCATCTTCGCCTATCGTGAACTGGAGCGAGCGCATCCTCGTGCACTAGTCGGTCTCACCGATCTGTCGGCGCGTCTGAATGTCCGCGCATCGCTCGGTAAGAACGTCCTGTCCTTCACTATGCCGTGGCCGTTGTTTCTCCAAATGGAGCAGAACGTGGAGGGGAGCTTCCTGCAACGCAGGACGTGGGCGGAACTTCAGCGCCACTGAGTGTTGGGTCCGAGGCTGCGGAAGCGATCAGGTGGTATTGTGCGAATCCTGCTCATCTCGGCAGCAAACGACGCAGGCAGCATTGTGCCCTTGCCGTTGGGGCTCGCCTGTGTGGCGGCTGCGACTGAACGGGCTGGGCATCACGTGCGATTGTTGGCGCTGGGCTCGGATGCAGATTGCGAGAACGATGTTCGGAAAGCGATAAAACAGTTTGCGCCGGACGTGATCGGCGTCTCGGTCAGAAACATCGATGACCAAAACATGCAGTCGCCGCACTTTTTGCTGGCGAGCTTAAGGCAAGTCGTTGGGGTTTGCCGCGCTGCGTCCTCTGCGCGGATCGTCGTCGGCGGGGCTGGTTACAGCATCTTTCCGAAAAGCGTCTTGGCCTACTTGGATGCCGACATCGGTATTCGCGGTGAGGGAGAAGCTGCTTTCCCGGCCTTGCTCTCTTGGCTTGAGCCGGGTGCTCAATCATCGCTGCCACCGGCGGCGTATTTTCCGAATGGCTCGCACTTGCCCGCGACATTCGCACCCGCTCTCGATGATTTTCTCTTGCCTGAGCCACGACTGTGGTTGGACTTTCCCGGCAGTACGACAATGCGGATTCCGGTTCAGACCCGGCGAGGCTGTCCTTTGGATTGCATCTACTGCTCAACCAGCCTCATCGAAGGAAGACCAGTCCGCAGGCGGTCTCCGGAGTTGGTGGTGGAGTGGTTAACGGCACTGCGTCACGACGGCTTCCGTCATTTCCATTTCGTCGATAACACGTTTAACCTGCCGCCCTCCTATGCCAAGGATTTATGTCGCAAACTCACTGACGCGGAACTCGGTCTGGACTGGTGGGGGATCATTTACCCGAAGTGGGTAGATGCCGAACTGGGGGAATTGATGGCAAAGGCGGGCTGCACTCAAGTGAGCCTTGGATTCGAGAGCGGTTCCGAAACTATGTTGCCGCAGCTTAATAAACGGTTCACCTGTAGAGAGGTCAGGGAGATTTCGGACACCTTAGCTGCGGTCGGCATAAAGCGTTACGGCTTTTTGTTGCTCGGAGGGCCGGGGGAAACAAGGGAAACAGTCGAGGAAAGCTTGGAGTTTGCCGATTCGTTGCATCTTGAGGGACTGAAAGTCACGGTTGGGCTGCGCATCTATCCCGGTACGGCTCTCCACTCTATGGCAGTTGTGGAAGGCGTGGTCAGGGCAGACGATGACCTTCTTTCCCCACACTTTTATTTGGCCGCCGGACTCCAGGATTGGCTCCTGAAGCGCACAGCTGAATACAATGCTCCCACCCTTTATCCAGCGTGACTGCCGTGCCAGTCAGGCTTTCAGAAAACGTGCTGCGCAAGGTCTCCACGGAAAGTCAGTGTCTGCAAGACCTTCTCGTTGGCCGCGTTGACCACATAGATCACTTGGTCGCTCTCGGCCTTTGCCTTAAGAGGTACCAGCTTGCACTTCACGCGAGCCTCGGCCGGTTTAGATTTTCCCAGTTGTCTGAACAGCATGATGTGATTCTGAGCTTCCATAACGTGCCGCACCTCCTCTCGGCGCCACGAGCGCCGATCAGGAATCTAAACGCAAGGAAGCGTGATCGTGTTTCACGGGCCATGCCCCTCCCGCAAAAAACTACAGAAGCCTAACTGCAACCGGCCAGATCCAAACGCATTTACGGTTGCGTTTGGTATCGCTATATGCAACACTACCTGCGTATGGTACAGAGGCACTTCTGGCAGAAACTTGTTGAACAAAACTGGCACGAGCGCTCCGTAGTCTGGCTGGCTGGCGTGCGTCGTGTCGGTAAGACCTTCCTTTGTCAAAGTCTCCACGACATCGAGTATTTCGACTGTGAACTGCCGCGCGTGCGCCGAATGATGGAAGACGCCCAAGCTTTCCTTGAGGGGCTAGGCAAGCGCCGAATCGTACTGGACGAGGTGCACCGCTTGCCGAACCCTTCCGAATTGCTAAAGATCGCCGCGGATCATTACCCAAACCTTCGAGTACTCGCCACCGGCTCGTCGACACTGGGAGCCTCAGCCAAGTTCAAAGACACACTCGCAGGACGGAAGCGAAACGTTTGGCTGACACCGATGTGCCTGGAAGACTTGAAAGACGCCAAACGCACCGATCTGCGCCACCGATTCTTGCGTGGCGGGCTGCCCCCATTCTTTTTGGCCGAGAGCTTTCCCGAGCGCGACTTTCAGGAGTGGATCGATGCCTATTGGGCCAAGGACATTCAAGAGCTGTTCCGGTTGGAACGGCGCTCGTCCTTTCAAAAATTCACTGAGCTACTGATGACCCAGAGTGGCGGACTCTTTGAAGCGACACGTTTCACGGCCCCATGCGAAGTCAGCCGTACCACAATTAGCAATTACCTTAACGTGCTTGAGGCTACCTTCGTCGCGCATGTAATTCGGCCCTTCAGCACTTATCGGCCGACCGAAATCGTGTCTGCGCCCAAGGTCTATGGATTTGACACAGGCTTCGTGGCGTACTATCGCGGCTGGCAGGACTTGCGCCGCGAGGATCTTGGTGCGCTTTGGGAGCATTTTGTGCTCAATGAGATCATGGCCCACCAGCAGAACCGTGCGATCTCCTATTGGCGTGACAAACGGGGACACGAAGTTGACTTCATCTTGACCGCGCGGCGGAACACGCCGATCGCAATCGAGTGCAAGTGGTCCGCTGCGGACTTCGACGCTACCAACCTGCGGGTTTTTCGGCGTCAATACTCTGACGGTGAGAATTTTGTTCTCGCCCAAGATGTCGATCGTCCGTACAGTCGCCACTTCGGAGAGATCACAGTTCGATTCGAGAACCTCGACACGTTCGTGAAGAAGATTGGTCGTCCGGTCCGAATGGACGTGTAGTCTGCTGCCCGACCTAGGCAAATACTCGGTAGAGCCTTCGGGTTACGAAAGGCGAGAAACCCGTGCCTAACGCGAAGTTTGACCACGGGCCGAGAAAGTTCCAGGACGAGGAACACGAGATTCTCCTCCCGCCCGCTCCGAGCATCGCCCCTAAGCTTGGGGGTGGAAGGGAACTGCGTCGGCCACTCGGTCCTGGCCATGAGCGGCGAGGAAACCCTGGCCCAGGTCTACCGCGAGATCGCACACCGCCGCGCTTGACTCCGAAGGAAATTGAACTGCTGCACCGCCTCTGGCGGCGCTTCAGTGAAGAGCTCGGCTCGGAGGAGGTATCACCACGACATTGTCCACTTCTCGCTGACCGAGATTGAACGGGAGCTGGCCGAGGGGAAGGATGAGGAATTGTTGCATCGGCTTAAGCAGCACCTGCAGGGAATCCGGTCACGGCGGAAGCGGCAATCTTAGGTTGGGTGAAGACTGTCCGCCAGATGAGGGAGCCGGTTCAGGGTTGAAGTTGATTCCAGAGGCTTCCCATTCTGGCACTGATCTCGAAGATCGAGATCGTCGCTGTGTTGAGTCCGACGCTGCACAAGTCCACAATGGAGATGAATTCTTCACATAAAACATTTGGTTCGCCTTGTTTGACCTGGTGCTTGTCAGCCCAAGGAGGAAACCTATGGGCAGACGGTTCTGGCTTTTTCTGGCGTTAAGCTGTGCGGCAACGCTTCCGCTTCTGTGTCAGATCTCTCCCCAGCCTCAGGTAGGCACAATCACTGGGGTAAAGGTACACCAGCAGGAGGTCGAACAGCATGCCAGCGATACGACCCAATACGATCTGTCTTTGAATGTAGGTGGCACCCGTTACGTGGTGTTGTATACGCCCACGGCGGGTTCAAACACTGTGGAGTATACGATCGGCCAAAACGTACTGGTCCTGATTGGGAGCAAGACAATTACCTTTACCCAGCTTGGTGCTACCTTCGAAGTACCTATCTTGTACAGCGAAGCCTTGCCGCCGCGACCGGTCTTGGACTGGTCTCGGCTACCCAGTGAGTACTTCAGCCAGAAGCTTCAAAATCTATCCGACAAACTAGATCTGACCGCAGATCAGCAAACCAAGATGAAACCGATCTTCGAACAGGAAGCAGGCGAAGCGAGGCAGATTGGTACGTCTCGAAAGACACCTCGCGGCTCTTCACCGCCTTGCCCTCGATTTTCCAGCGAGCCTTCCCGAACGACATGAAAATGTTGTCTTTCGAGTGGCGCCTCTTCAACCCTTCCAACCACCGCCACAATCACATCCGCAAACCTCACCTCCCGTGCGAGAGCCCGCACTGCAAACTCGGGCTCGGCGGCGTATCATTCTCGTATGGCGCGACGTTTCGCTTTCCCAGCCAAAGTTCGTAAACGCGGAAATCCTAACTGGGGACATGCCGTTCCGCCCGCTCCTGCTCTCCCTACCGAGTTTGAAAAGCAGGTCAGACGATTAGGACTGCCGCCAGAAACCTATGTCCACTCCGCGGAGCTGCGTGCCTGGTGCGAGAGGAACAGGAACCAGCTCTACATTCCGGAATGGCTGCTTGAAGCGTGGGGCATCACCGTGGATTTCATCATCAGCGCTGCGTGACGCCCCGCCAAGGTTTCCATCCCGCCAAAAACCAGGCGACATCACTGACAGGGAGAGCCGAAAAGCGGTACAACAAAAAGAGGCCGGGAGTCGTTCGACA
>Ga0335070_10006382_pt1 | contig 13879 bp, 10 predicted proteins | sample Lox_Sample_13_FD_206722 | JGI IMG/M metagenome (GOLD analysis project Ga0335070, IMG submission 206722) | Soil microbial communities from Loxahatchee National Wildlife Refuge, Florida, United States - Lox_Sample_1.3 | ecosystem: Environmental > Terrestrial > Soil > Wetlands | place: USA...
GTCTCCATGCTCGCGATCAGACGCTTGACATCCTCCCAGGAAGGACCCTGGGGAAGCTGCTCCTGAGTCCAGATGCGGGGACCCTGTATCATGCCCGCAATCGAAGCCGAACACCAATCCTTCGATCCCGCATAGATGAGGAATCCCTTGATGGCAACTGCCATGTTCTTTACCGATATCCGGCATACGCCTTGTGACCCATAGTGGCTCAGAAACGCGTCGATGTCTTCCAAAGTTATCTTCGAGAAGGACGGGTTTCGGTCCCCGTACCACAACAGAAACTGCCTGATATGGCCACAGTTTCGATCGACGGTTGCCGGAGTAAAACCTCTTTCATCCTCCATCCACCGTCTGTAATCCTCGACCAGATGCTCAAAAGGGCTCGTCCGCCGCGGCTCTGACCAGTGGCCCAGGAAGCGGAGCCACGACCGCGCGACCTGGATGAAGCGGACACGCGTCCACCGGGTATTGAGGAGACGTCCACAGCGGCGTTCCCGTTCTTCCCACCCGCGGGCAGCCGCATGGACCTTCTTGAGGGTCACCCCGTGCTCGCGGTCGATAGAGAGCTTCTGCGCGACCCACAGGAGCTCCCTTGCGAACAAGCCTAGAGTCGAACGCGTATACCCTTGCGCCATGCAGTATGCAAGATATCGTTGCCGTTCTTCTCTGTAGGGCGCGTGCTCGTGGCGATTGACGACTACCTTGTCTTTGAAAAGCTTCTCAAACATGGCTGGACCTCCTTTATAGGAATATCCAGACATGCAACGCCCCTTACTTATGTGTTGTCAATCGGAGATGAACCGCCGCAAATGGGCCGCTCCCGTCACCTCCACCACATAAGCGAGGGGACAACATAAAGAAAGTTACGTGCTTAAACTCATAACTTTGCTTTCGTGCTACATTACAACTGAAAAGAGGGCATGAAACAGACCGCCACACAGATTCCGGAAGGCGGAGTATTCTGACTCGCGTTTGCATTCGGAGCGGGATTGGGCGGGTCGGTTACGGATTATAGTCCTCAATTTTGTCTTGGATTCCTGTTTACGTGATGATACAATGGACAGGCAGAGCGCAACCAAGTTCCTTGAATAAGGAAGGTCAGCCATGAGTGCCAGTCAACAAGTACGGATGTTATTGATCGACCTGTCAAACAGGTCGTTTGCAGTCGAGGAGATTCCAGACGCAATCATCAGGCAGTACATTGGCGGAAGAGGCCTCGGCTCATATCTTCTCTACCGATCCGTACCGACTAAGGCAGACCCCCTCGGTCCCGATAATCACCTCATATTCACCGCCGGTCCATTGAGCGGCACGGGTTTCTTCTACTCCTCGAAAACGAACCTAGCCACAAAATCGCCCCAGACCGGCGCCTACCTCTATTCGATCTGCAGCGGCATCCTTGCGCAAGAAATGAGAAAGGCCGACTTCTGGGCCATCAACATCAGAGGAATTGCTCAATCACCCACCTACCTGGCTATCAAGGATAACAAGGTAGAGTTCAAGGATGCGACTTCTCTCTGGGGGATGGAAACCGCGGCAGCGCAGCAGCTGATGCGCGGGGACCTGCCTGCAACAAAGGCTGCGACCGTGGGTATCGGTCCGGCCGGAGAAAAGCTCGTGCCGTACGCAGCAGCTTTCGGTAGCGCAGAACTCTATCGCTGCTTCGGCCGAGGAGGCGCAGGCGCGGTCATGGGTTCGAAGAACCTGAAAGGACTCGTGGTGAGTGGCACCGGTAAGGTTAACCCGCTGCACAAGGATAGATTCACTGCTGCAAAGAACGAGATTGCCACCAAGCTGAAGACCGATTTCAAAACGTGGGGAGACTGGTGGCGTCGTTACGAAACGACTGCAGACCTGGAGACGACCAATCAATTGGGGATCATACCTACCCGCAACTGGCAGACGGGCCAATTCGAAGGGTGGCGGGGTATCGACAAATCAACGACCCCCATGGGCTGGCCGGAAAAGGTCAGGCCGTGCGGGCCGTATTGTCCCAGTGCGGGCACGAGAGAAGTCGTGGTTAAAGCCGGCCCTTACCATGGAGCGCACAGCGACCTGGAGTGGGAATGTGTCTATGCTTTCGGTTCCCAGTGCGGCGTGGACAAGATGGAGGCAATCATTGCCGCGAGCCAGATCTGCGATGAGTTCGGTGTCGACAACATGAGCGCAGGCATTACCATAGGGTTTGCCATGGAATGCTTCGAGAAGGGGCTCATAGGGCTGAAAGAGACGGACGGTATCGAGCTGCGCTTCGGCAATGATCAGGCGATGCTGGCCGCGCTCAAGAAGCTGCTCAACCTGGAAGGGTTTGGCAAGGAGCTGGCCAAGGGCACAAAGAAGCTCTCCGAGCAGATCAAAGGTTCGGAAGGTTTTGCCATGCACGCAAAAGGCATGGAACTGGGTGGCTACGAGTGCCGCGGCCTCAACGGCCAAGCGCTCCAGTTCGCCATCAGCACGTGCGGGGGCTCGCACCACGCGTACGGGCTGCCGGCACGGGCAGAAACGCTGGATGGAACGCGCCTTGCCGTGGAGAACAAAGGAGAGCAGGTAAAACATGCGTCGATCGGCAGGATCGTTGGCGACTCGATGATTATCTGCACCTTTCCAGGGCCGATGTACACCAGGGAGATGCAGGCAAATGCTATCTCCTCCATGTTCACCGACCCCCTGTCAGTCGCAGAGGTGAATGAAGCAGGGGAGCGGGTCATGTGCCAGGAACGTCTCTTCAATGTGCGCGAAGGGTTCTCGCGCAAGGATGATACGCTCCCAGCCCGCCTGCTGAACGAGCCGAAGCCGGACGGGCCCACGAAAGGAACTGTCGTCCCTCTGGAGGAATTGAAAGATAAGTTCTACACGGCTATGGGGTATGATCTGGTCACCGGGAACCCGACGCGAGCGGTACTTGAGCGACTGGGTATTGAGAAGTAACCCTTGTTTCCGCGCAGCCCGATGGCAGAAGGCTGCGTGTCCTGTTAGGGAGGTGTCATGGCAAAGCTACTCAAGGCGGTTTTTGCGGTCAGCAAAGTCTTTAACGCCATAGCCGCAATAGCTTTGACGCTCATGATCGCCGTTACGGTCGTCGACGTGTTCCTACGGACGATCGGGCAGGCCGTGGTCGGGGCATATGAAGTTATCGGCATGATCTGCGCCCCTTTCGTGGTCGGGTTTGCGATTCCGCTCTCCTCCTGGAACAAGAAGCATGTTTCCATGGACATCGTGGTTTCCAGATTCGGGTCGGCAGGCCAGCATACCTTCTTCATAGTGACGCGGATCATCTGTATCCTCCTTTTCTTCTTCATCGGCTACAACCTGTTGTCGGTCGGGTCGGGGTTTCGCACCTCCGGAGAAGTCACCCAGATGCTGCACATACCCTTTTGGTGGGTCACGTACGGCGTCGCCATCGCCTCCTTTATTGAATGTGTGGTTTTCATCTGTGACATCATAAGGGTCGGATCGGAGGAGAAATGAACGAAGTAGCCATAGGCATAACGGGCATGATTGTCCTGCTCTTATTGTTTGCCACCGGCATTGAGCTGGGCTTCGCCATGGCTGTGGTCGGCTTCGTGGGATTCAGCTATCTCGTCTCATTCAATTCGGCGATAAATCTGCTTGGGCGGGACATGTGGGACGTATTTTCATCTTACGGCTACACGGTATTTCCTCTCTTCATCCTGATGGGACAGATCGGTTTCAACTCGGGCATTGCCGTCAGGCTCTATGACAGCGCACACAAGTTCATCGGCCACATTCCCGGGGGGCTTGCGATTGCGACAGTCATGGGAGCTGCAGGTTTCAAGGCAATCTGTGGCTCCGGCGCGGCAACGTCAGCCACGTTCGCGAGCGTTGCCATTCCCGAAATGGAGCGCTACGGTTACGACAAGAGATTATCGACGGGCGTCGTCGCGTCTGTCGGAACCCTGGGCACGATCATCCCACCGGCGGTTTTCCTCATTGTCTTCGGCATTATCACCGAACAATCGATCGGCAAGCTGTTCCTTGCCGGCATTATCCCCGGCCTCATCGTCGCCTTCTTCTTCATCCTGATCATCTACACATGGGCGAGGATCAGGCCTGACCTTGCACCACGTGGCGCGAAAGCAACCTGGAAAGAAAGAAGGGCATCACTGCCCGAAGTAGTCTGGGTCGTTTGCATTTTCATGGTTGTGGTCGGCGGAATCATGGCGGGCTTTTTCACGCCATCAGAGGCCGGTGGGATCGGTACCTTCGCGCTGATTACACTGTCGGTTGCAAAGCGGGATCTGACATTCAAAAAATACGTTACGTCTCTCAATGAGGGCCTGAGCACAGCCTGTATGCTGCTCGTCCTCATTGCGGGATCGTCTATACTCGGCCATTTCATCACGAGGACAAATATCCCTCAAATTGCAGCAACCTGGATCGTAGGGCTGCCTCTGAACCGCTACTTCATCATGTTCCTGATCTGCCTGGTCTATGAGTTGGGAGGCTCTATCATCGATGACCTTGCGTTCATGGTGCTCGCCACGCCCATCTTCTATCCCGCAGTCCTGAAGCTCGGTTTTGATCCGATATGGTTCGGGATGGTAGTGGCGGTAACGGTTATGATCGGTATCGTGATTCCACCTGTGGCTATCTGCGTCTTTGTCGTCCAGAACATAACAAAGGTCCCTATAGGCGTCATTTACAAAGGAGTCTGCCCGTTCCTGCTGTCTCTTGTTGTTGTCGGTATTCTGCTCTTTCTCTTTCCATCGATCGCGCTCTGGCTTCCTTCGGTAGCGTTCAAATAGCGGAGAGAGAGTACGAGGACAGGCGAGAGGAAAGATCAGAGTTTTTGAATATTGGGTACTAAATAAAAGGAGGGTGCTATGAAGAAAAAAGTAGTTTTGTTGTCGGCGGTAGTGCTCGTTCTTTTCGCGGTATCGTCAGCGACGTACGCAGCAGAACCGATAAAACTGACGTTCAGCCAGTATTTTCCCGTTAGCCATCAGAACTCGATCATAACCGGTCAGTTTTGTGATGAGATCAAGAAGCGCACTAACGGAAGAGTGGAGATTACGCATTACCCGGGCGGAACACTCACCACGGCTCCAAAGATGATGGATGGCGTTGTGACCGGCATATCGGACCTCGGCTTCAGCTCTATCAATTATAATCCCGGCCGTTACCCCGTGACCGACGCTACGGACTTGCCCTTGGGCAGGCCCAATGGTTGGGTCTCAAGCCAGGTCTCTGATGACTTCTATCACAAGTTCAAGCCGAAGGAGTGGGACAAGGTCCACGTGATCTACTTGAGCGCGACAGGCCCGAATGTCATCCAGACGGTCCACAAGCCTGTCAAGACGCTGGCTGATCTCAAAGGTTTGAAGCTGCGCGGCGTCGGCAAGCAGGGGGAGACGCTGAAAGCACTCGGCGGCGCAACCGTGCCTCTCGAAATGGTAGACGTTTATGAATCGATAAGAAGAGGCGTTATAGAAGGGTGTATGATGCCCGTTGAGGTACTGAAGGGCTGGAAGTTGGGCGAACTGGAAAAGTACGTTACCGCCTCCTGGATGGTGGGAAACACAAATACCTTTTACGTGGTGATGAACCTGGAGAAATGGAACAAGCTCCCTGCCGATCTCAAAAAGATTTTCGATGAGGTCGGTATGGAGTTCAAAGAGAAACACGCGCTCGCCTGGAATGGCATCGACACTGAGGCCATACAACTGTTCAAACAGCAGGGCGGGCAGATCGTTCAGCTGGAGGACACGGAGGCTGCCAGGTGGAAAAAAGCGGTGGAGCCCCTTATCGAAGACTATAAGAAGCAAAGCGTCTCCGCAGGATTTAAGCCTGCGGAGGTTGACGCCTGGATCAGCTACATTCGCGAGCGCGTGACCTACTGGACCAAAGCGGGAAACGAAAAGGGCATAAAATCGTGGTGGCAGCAGTAACGGTCGCGGGCAAGGAAAAAGTCATCACATCACCCTGGGATCGAGGGAGGCTCTTCATGCCGTCACCAGTATACCAATTTGAGTTCGAGTGCGGGCCGAGGCGGCAGCGAGGAGCCCCACCCACAAGCGGGTACCCGGGCGTACATGTAAGTACGTAAAAGAGAGCGCCGTAGCGACAACGAAGGCTATGCGCTTGAAGACAAATTGGTATTACTTTGCCGGGATAAGGGGCAGCAGCAGATACGACTGATGTTCTTTATCCCGGTAAATCTTGTGGGTCGTTGCCCTGCCCGATGGCAGGTGAGAGGCATCCGGCGGCAGCAGCGCCGCAGAAGGATCATCACTCGCCTCCTGGCTCCTGATTTCAAGCTCGATGCGATGGCCCGCCTTGAACACCCAGGACATGGAATATATCTGTATTGCGTACTTGTATATTTCCCCGGGCTTGACCGGTATCGCCCGTGTGTGCGGATGGTGGGGTCGCCACGGGGTAGACTTCTTCTCATCGACTTCCCGGTGCGATGCCTTGAGCCAGCCTGTGGAGACAGGTGATCTGTTGCCAGAAGGATCGATGTCGTTCAGCTTCACGATGAAGTTTGTATCATCCGTATCTATCGCAGCGAACATGTAGAATGCGCCGGGACCCGTAACTTCCGTGTCTTCCGACATCGGGGCGGTAGTGTACCGTAATACCTGAACGACATTGGTCACACTCAGCGGCGGCTGATAGAAGCCGTCAGGCGGAACCGATTCGATAGTGAGCGGCTCCGGCTCGGTGACAAGCCGGTGGCGCGGCCGCAAGTAGAACTCAGTCCACGCGGTTCGTGCAAGGGGCCATTCCTTCTCATACCGCCATGTTCTGATCCCCTCCACGAAGACCTTGATGGGCGGCTGTTTTGTGACACCAGTGTCGATCCCTTTAAGCCAGTAATCGTACCAGCGCAGCATGATGTCGTGGTACTCGTGGAACGGTCGTTCCTGCATCGGGGGGAGTGGGTGGAGCTCCAGCCATTTGGGTCCCTTGAGCGCATGATAGCAATCGATGGTACCGTCAACGGTCCAGCCGCGTCCCCACTTAACAGAGATGTGGACCGGTATCGTGATGCGGTTTGCCTTCGTAATTGGATTGTCCTGCTGGTAAAAGGGCCCGTCGCATGGATTCACGACCCAATCGATGAACTGGGGATGCGGCTGCGGATACTCAAGTACATGAATGAAGTTGGGATAGTTCTTCACGTCCGGGTCTTGTAGGCGTTCCCGGATGCGGCGCTCGAATTCCTTTTTACCCAATTTTTTCAGGGCAGCCGAACCAACATTCTTCCAGGCAACGCCGCTGTCCCCGCCGCGTCCCTCAAGGGCTGCCCGCGGCATTAACCACATGATGCCACCGTGATATGCCCACTCATACATATCGAAGTGGCCCCCGTTGCAGAAGATGGCCTTAAGATGCGGGGGCTTCTCAGCAGCAGCCAGTATCTGTACCGAGCCGAGATACGATATGCCCACCATGCCGACGTTTCCGTTGCACCAAGGCTGCGCGGCGATCCACTCGATCAGGTCGTAGCAGTCTTTTCCTTCCCAGTCACCGCCCGTGCCGAGAAACCCGTAACATTCGCCCTCGGACTTGCCTGTCCCCCGCGCGTCCGCCACCACGTGCACATAGCCGTGGCTCACTATGTAATTCGTATCGCCGCCCTCGATGCCACCGTCCCAGAGCGGGCTGGGCCGGGCCTGAGGAGGGAATGTAAGGCCCAGCTCCTCCAGTTCCTTTCCGTACTGGCCGTAAGCCAATAACGCAGGGAATTTGCCGTCGCCATCGGGTCGAAAGATGTCTACACAGAGCTTGACCCCACCCCGCACAGGAACGCAGACGTCCTTTTCAAGTTTGATCTTATAAACCGCTTTCGATCCCCGACTTTTCTTTTGTTTATCGCTCATCCGTGATCCTCCTTGTTATCGATATGTCAACGGTTATTCCCAGCCTTCCAGGGCTTTCTCATAGAGCCGCATGACGTTGCCCATGGTAGCCTTTCTTATATTCGCGCTCGGGACGGGTGTTTCGGCTGAATATTGCTTGCCCGAATCATGGAGAGAGAACTGGCCACCCATTGCCAAAACAGCCATCTGCGGTATGGCATTGCGATCGAGTCCCGGCTCGGAATATTTTTTTGGAAACTCGAGATTCACGAGCAGCCGTTTCAAAGCGACAATCGTCCGGAATGCGAGTTCTTCCGCGGATCTTCCGGCATCAGTCTCTTCCATGGCTCTCGCAAGGGCGACAAACCTGGAATGGCTGGCAGGAAGATTGAATTCCATCACGTGAGGCAGAAGTATTCCCACGGAAATACCATGGGGAACCTTGAACATGCCCTCTACCGGATTTGACATAGCATGGACCAACCCCAAACGAGAATTACCACAAGCTATGTTTGCCATGGAACTTGCGATGAGGCAAGCCTCTTTCGCATCCATATCGTCGCTTGTTGCCGCTGGCCTGAGGTTCTGGTAGAGCATGCCCACGGCCTGGAGGGATAGCGCATCGGTAATGGGCGTGGTCATAGTTGTCAGGTAGCTTTCAATTGCATGTCCCAAGGCATCCACACCGCTCGCGACGAATTGATGGAAAGGCAATCCTTTGAGCAGAAGAGGATCGAGTATGGCCACCCTGGGAAAGTACAACGGGCTGCCCGCAACCATCTTTGAGTGCAATTCCTCATCTTTGAGCAGAATGAACTGTGAGACTTCGGCCCCGGAGCCTGCAGTCGTCGGTATGGCGATCAAGGGAATGGGGGGCTTTGCGGCTTTATTGAGGCCGACGTAGTCTCGAATCTTTCCACCATTTGCGACCACTACGGCAATGGCCCTGGCTGCGCATATCGGGCTGCCACCCCCGATAACCACGATCCCATCACAGCTCTCGCTAAGAGCCAAGGCCACGCCCTTTGCGACTGTCGCTGCTCCCGGGTCTTCTTCGACCTCGTCAAAGACCGCATAGCCGATCCCGTTTCCCTTCAAAGATTCGGTAACGGCTTCGACGAGCCCGGCATTTCTCACGCCCTTATCGGTCACGATCAGAGCCTTGGTACCTTTAAAGCCCTTGAATTCAATCCCGGTCTGCTGAACGCTGTGCAGCCCGTGGATAACTTTGGTTCCCATATAGAAAGTAAAGATATCGGTACCTCCTGTCCTCACGGCTCCTCCTTCTCGGCGGCTATTGTCCTCGTTTTGTGTGTTGCACAAAGAAATAAAATCGTTGTTTTGCCAACTATATGATTGTCTTATACAGCTATCGATCAAGGTGTGTCAAGTTTTTCCCTCTCAAAAAGATTTAGCGCTCTCTGCGAAATTGTTGGGGTTCAAACTTCCCACGAGCCCTTGTTCAGCAAACCACTAACCGGTACAGCTGCATTTATATGGGAAGCGCGAGCATTCCACCACGGCCCGTGGTCCAGGAGAGCCTTATTTCTTGACTCGCGCCTCCCGGAGTACATCTTCTGTAAACAGTCCTCATGCTCCGACGCCGGATGGTGACAGATATTATCTAAAAAGGTAATTGACAGCAGCAATCGAATTTTCATACAATGAAATCGAGGCTATGCGGCCGGGAGACAGAGCTCAATACTCTGCGATCAGCTGGATCGGAGCATGTCTCACCGAGCTTGAGTTTGCACAAGAACAAGTTCTGCTCAACGGGTACTCAGAAAAGAGTGGCTTTGTTCAGAATATCAGGCGGCAGAGCGGAGAGACAAGGATTGTATTGACTACCGAGTAAAAGACCTTCCGGGATTGGACAGCAAGCACGCTGAGCCACAACGTGGATGCCTTGCGTAGCCCGTGCTCTCAGCCATAATCCACCAGAAGGCACCAGAACGCCATGTATGCCGACTTCTATGGTTTCACTGAACATCCTTTTAACATCGCGCCCGATCCACGTTTTCTTTACCTGACTCCGGCACACACAGAGGCACTGGCTGCTCTCAATTACGGTATCAGGGAGAAAAAAAGTTTCGTCGTACTGACCGGTGAGGTCGGTACAGGCAAGACCACGCTCCTTTACCACCTCATCGACAACCTGGCCGAGAATGTAAGAACCGCATTCATCTTTCATACGCATACGACCTTTAAGCAGCTACTCAAGAGTATTTTTCTTGAGCTGGAACTGCCCCTCAGAGACGAGGACACTGTCCTTCTTATCAGCAGGCTCCATCACTATCTCATCGAGAGGGCGGTCGCTGGCGAGACGGTGGTCCTCATCATCGACGAAGCGCAGAACCTTTCTACAGAGGTGCTGGAGGATATTCGCCTCCTCTCCAACCTGGAGACGCCAAGCGCTAAACTCCTGCAAATAGTGCTGTGCGGACAGCCGGAACTGGAAGCAAAGATCAACACGATGGGCCTGAGGCAGCTCAGGCAGAGGATAGAAATACAGCGCCGCATCGGGCCGCTGAGCGAACTTGAATGCTGGGATTATGTCGAGCACAGGTTGAAAATAGTGGGCGGCAATGCAGGCAAGCTGTTTACACCCGGCGCCATGTCTTTGCTCTGGGCGCATTCAAGGAGAATCCCCCGCCTCATCAACATGATGTGTGACAATGCGCTCTTAATCGGCTATGCGACATCCCGCAAGAAGATTGATCAAACCATCATGCACGAAGTGATACGGGGCCTGGACGGGGCGCTTTCAAGCTCAACATCGCTGGCCGTATCTGCGCCCGTGCTCCCGTCGTCGACTCGAGAGAAAATCGACACGTTGCGCAAGCTCCTCTCAGCCGTGGCAGCGCGTAGGACTGGCGAAGTGCTGCGTTAGGCAAGTGTATGCTTGAAAGCGTCTATCTAGTGATCCTCTCCTTGATCTGTAAGTACATATTTTCTGCGACTATTTGGTTTCCCTTGTCACCAAAGTGATATGAATCCAGAAATATGGTTTGGCCGCTAAAACTGCTAAAGACTCCTGATAGATTAACATATTGAAAATGTTGGCTATGAATGGTTTTCAGCATCGTATCGAATAGAGCATAGCATTGTCTAAAATAGTCTGATCCTGGTTCGTGTTTCGTCAACGGCTTGTTTATTACAGCGAGCTCCGGCTGAAGCACAAACACGTAATCGATGTTACTCTCAGATAGCACAAATGAGCTTAACGTCACGTTTTTTAAGAGTCTTTTTGCCACAATCGGGGGAGGAACGGGACTCTTATCGATGTGCGTGATTTCTGGAATATCTGGCTGATTGGTATACTTATACACACTCCTGATTAATCTCAGGAAGAATTCATCGGGGTAAGATCTAAACCACAATACGTTCCGCCCGAGGTTGCCCCAGTGCACATCGTTGATGCCTGAAAAGGAGATGATCATATCAGGCTCCAGTTCCGATAGAACGTTCTCAATGATAATGCGTTCCTGCGTTGAAGCCCAGCCCGGATTAGCCGCGGTAAAGACTTCATAGTTCAGGTTGGTAACAGGAGATAAGCGATCAGAAAGAATCTTCTCCAGATAACCAGCTATGGTTCTGTCGTCACTTGGGGCTCCACTGCCGTACGCCGTGGAACCGCCCGTGATAAAGATTCTGTAGGTAGAGGGTGGTTTTGGTATCTCAACTTCTTTGTCTGCCCGAAACTGCATCGAATTGATGTGGGCGACACCATGGTGTCCGGGCATAGGGGCGGTTCCTACGAACGGTGAAGGTATGTTTGGAACAGCCCACGAAATGGTATCTAGCTTTTTAATGATGTTATTGCCTTCATAGTACGCAGAAAAATTTATACTTTTTTTCTCTACCTTCCTGAGAAGGCTACCGAAGGTAAATGCTTCGGAATATCCCTGTATTTGGCTATCAAATGTTCTAATGACTGTGTAGCGGCCTGCGATAACCCCTATGCCCAACAGTCCGATCACAATGATGGATGAAACTATCACTGTTGATATCAGCAGTCTTCTTGTTGGTTCCATTGGCAATCCTACCCCGCCCAGCAACTAATCTACGAACTTCGTCCTTTCCGAAATGATACGCTGCGCACGGCAAAAAAGCAAGAATGGGTCTTATGGAAAAAAAGGCGGTTTCGCTTGATCCAACGTCAAGAAACATCGATAATATCAGCAAAAGCGGAGTTCAATTTTTGTAATTATCCATTACCCCGGTTTCTGATGTAAGAGACAGTTCCAATTAAGCCGACCAAGCTGGCGTCACAGCGCCCGTGATCTTTCTTCCGCAAAATCTCCGGCCCGGGCTAGCATGACTCTCCTTGTGGCTCTTATTCCGGCCTATCTGCCCCCTGTCGCCAGTCTATAAATCCAATTGACGTGGTTCTTAAGAAAATATGCGGCAACCGTCGCAAGGGAAATGACGATCACAGGCGCAATCAAATAGATGCCCAAACTGGCAGCGGTAGAGAAGCCGAAAACCCTAAACAACAATTTCAAGGTCATAGTCAGAGCCGGCTCATGTGCGGCGAAAATAAAGAAGGTGAAGGAAGCTAATTTAAGCAGCGGGTGGTTCTCGGGGATAGCTCCTATCCATGCATCATAGGCGCACCAAACCGCGAATATCCCGAGGAGAACGTTAAATTTATGCAGGTAGGGGTAAACACCCCGCACCCCGCCAAGGAGTGCCGCGGTTTCTATGCAGGACAGGACAAACCATAACGGCATCCAGACCTTTTGCCCGCGCAGGCGCTGGTTGATATCTATCCTCCTGATCGCCAGAAAAGCCCCGAGCGCAAAGAAAAGGGTGTCGTCGCCGGGTCTTATGATGTAGATGTTGACATCGAAAAACCAGAGTAAAAAGAAGATTCCCATAGACACAACGCCTAATTTAGTGAGGAGAAGGTAAAGGATCGGCGACAGAGCCACCATTATCATGAGGTCCTGCAAGAACCACAATTGAAAGGGGATGGGATGAATGGTGATTGCATCCAGCAATTGGGCAGGGGAGTATTGCCTTATGATGTACTGGGCAGTGGGGAAGTATAGGGCTGATCCAGGGAGGCTCTGCAGCAAAAACAACAAGACCACCGCCCATGTGCTCCATACCAGGTAGGGAACCAGAAGGGTGTAGAGCCGCTTGCGATACTTAACGAGAAATGCCTTCGCTGAAAACTGTATGTTGCGGAAAAAAAGCAGACCGGATATTCCGAAAAAGATGGGAACAGCTATTCGTCCCAGGACCTCGGAAAGAAGCGTTTGGACTAAAGAGTTCGGGTTTATTCCCTGTGGATACATAGGTACCACCACGTCAGCAAAACCAATTGACAAGCGCTTGGCATGAAGGTAGACAACGAGCAGGATGGCAACAAAGCTGATCACCCGCAACTTTCTGCTTGCATAGGCGCTCAGCTGGAGTTGCTTCGGTGTACCCGAGACGGGGGGATCAGGCTGACACTCCTGAGCGAACAGATTCCGACCGATCCGAGTCGTCATAACCGTTGTCACCTAAGAAGGAAGAAAGGGGGTCATGTGGCGTGACGGGCCATGAAAAGATTTACGCGATGGAGCAGAAGGCTCTGCCGGTCGACCTGCGAGCGCTGTTTGAATATCTCAGCCCATACCTCCATTGGTAACCTGGGTCCCATCTCACTTGAAGTTTACAACCGCCCGGAAATGGCGTCAATCGTTTGTTCCAGGAAGCTCCATGGGTGGATTGCCCGTTTCAGGCTCCCAGCCCATCGCTTGATAATAGCTTCTTCTCAGGGCATCAAAGCCAACAGCCTTTCCTGCGAAAGGACCCATCGCGGGTGGGCTTGCAATTCTTTTTGGAAGAACAAAATCTCGGGCGCTCAACCCCTGTCGCATATTAAACGCCTGCTGGAACGTGAGGCTCCTCTTGCCGGCGGCGATGGCTTCCGCAGGTGTGAAGTCCCAGCCTGTAGCAGCGCGAATGAATTCGACCAGCGGCACAGTGCTTCCCGCACTAAGGGCGAAGAGACACATGCCGCTGTTGCCGAATGTCTGGCTGTAGCTGGATGCAAGGGC
>Ga0335070_10006383_pt1 | contig 13879 bp, 11 predicted proteins | sample Lox_Sample_13_FD_206722 | JGI IMG/M metagenome (GOLD analysis project Ga0335070, IMG submission 206722) | Soil microbial communities from Loxahatchee National Wildlife Refuge, Florida, United States - Lox_Sample_1.3 | ecosystem: Environmental > Terrestrial > Soil > Wetlands | place: USA...
AAGGGTCCGCTCTTCCTCAGGTGTCAACTGGATACGGGTTGCTTGTCTGCTCATGCAACCCACATTATCTTAGATCGGTAAATTGTGCAACTAAATACTAGTACCAAGTTGCGCCATTTCGTGATGTAAGGAGACTCAGCGATATCAGTACGTTAACTCAGGTTATTCGAACGCTTAGCTGTGCAACGAAGTACTAGCTCGAAGTGCTCGATAAAGCGGGCCAGAGGGTCCACTGTGGAGCCGGATGACCATACTCTTGACGAGTCCCGCCGGGACCGCGGAGTGCAGACAAATCGTTATTATGTAAAATCCCACTGCTCCAGTAGGCGAGTTTAGTTATCATCTTTCCTACCGTTTTGTAGCCGAAGGAGCACCCCCAAGATGGTGAGGTCGCCCTCCTTCCTTTGACCGCTTCCCAGATTTTGTGGGAGGCTCGATTCACTGAAACCGGAACCGCTGACCATATGTGAACATCAGTATTGGCGGGCTTAGCTTTCACATAACTCATCAAACTCTAAGCAAGGTAAGGTGGCAGGCAGGCAAGCATGGCGATACAATTTGAGCGCGTCTCGCTTGGATCGACTGCTTCAAAATATCATAGCAGTTCTCGGAGCCAATCGGGTTAGATCATCTCAGTAGCAGTCATTTGACGCAAGCTCGTGATGTCGCGTAACGGCGGCGCGCAAAAAAAACGACTGTACTCGCGGCTGAATTGGGATGGGCTCTCGTAGCCCACGTGAAAGGCCGCAGTAGCTGCATCCGCGTGCTCCGTGAGCATCAACCGCCGCGCTTCATTTAAACGCAACCATTTTTGGTACTGCAGCGGGCTCATGGCCGTCAACGCTCGGAAATGATGGTGGAAGGTCGACGTGCTCATATTGACTTGGATTGCGAGGTCATCGATACGCAACGGCCGTGTGAAGTTACCCTTCAGCCAATCGATCGCCCGCGCTATCTGCTGACTCTGGCTTCCTGCCGACGCTATCTGGCGCAGACGCGCGCCTTGATCGCCCACAAGTAAACGGTAAATGATTTCCCGCTGGATGATCGGAGCCAGTATCGGGATGTCCTTCGGTTCAGCAAGCAAGTCGATCAGCCGTTGCAAGGCGGTGAGCAGCGGCAGCGTGACCTCGCCGGTCGCCATTCCACGGCTTGATTGCTGCGCCCGCGGCGGGGGAAGATTGCTGTCCACCATCAATTGTGAAATCTCACGCCGATCAAGTTTCAATATGAGCCCCAGGTAAGGCTTCTCCCGGCTCGCTTTGATAACCTGCACAACCGTGGGTAGATCCACGGAGGTGATCAAAAAATGGTGCGCGTCCATCGCATAGGTGTCGTCTCCGAGCAGCACGCGTTTGGCCCCTTGTGCGACTAAGCAAATGCTCGGCTCGTACATGTAGCTCGTTGGCTCTGTGGGAGCGTCCCGCCGAGAAAGCGACAAGGCTGAAATCGCGGTCACAAGCAGACCTTCCTCGGCGGTCCATCGGGCAATGCTCTTTCCCAAAGCCCCGAGCGCGACTTCCATGCTGTTATTCTCAGACGCCTGATTGACGGCCCGTTTACGCATTGATATCTCCTGATTGGTATTCTTTATCCAATACTACCAGACCTCACTTCGCTGTACAACCCATTTATCGAAGAGCTCGGACGATTAGGCAAGAAATGAACAGGATTGGTCTACCTGCCTTTGTTCTTTCAGGAGAATAATATGAGCATCAACAAGGCGGCAAATAGATGTGAGCGAAGTCTATCAAATAGTTCGGCCCTAAACAGGTAAAAGGAGAAACAATGCAGAAGCGCAAACTTGGAAAAAGCGGCCTGGAAGTCTCGGCTCTCGGCTTCGGCTGCATGGGAATGAGCTTTGGCTACGGTCCGGCAGGAGACAAGCAGGAGATGATCTCACTCATTCGGTCGGCCGTCGACCGCGGCGTCACCTTCTTCGACACCGCGGAAGTATACGGCCCGTTCACCAACGAAGAACTCGTGGGCGAAGCGCTCGCTCCCTTCCGCGGGCGAGTGGTTATAGCGACCAAATTCGGTTTCAAACCTGCTACGAAGGATGAAACGCACTGGAGTGCTTTTGACAGCCGGCCGAAGCACATCAAGGAGGTCGCCGAGGGCTCGCTCAGGCGGCTCAGGGTCGATGCCATTGACCTCTACTATCAGCACCGCGTTGACCCGGACGTGCCGATCGAAGACGTGGCGGGGGCGGTGAAGGACCTGATCCAAGAGGGCAAGGTCAAGCACTTCGGCCTTTCTGAAGCAGGAGTGCAAACGATCCGTCGCGCCCACGCCGTCCAGGCGGTCACTGCACTCCAGAGCGAATACTCCCTGTGGTGGAGAAGGCCTGAAGAGGAAGTGCTGCCGACGCTCGCAGAACTCGGCATCGGGCTCGTTCCATTCAGTCCTCTTGGTAAAGGCTTTCTCACGGGAAAGATCGATGAGAAAACAACGTTCGATAAGTCCGACTTCCGCAACATCGTCCCCAGGTTTACTCCGGAGGCCCGGAAAGCGAATCAGGCTCTGGTTGACCTCCTGCGGACGCTCGCAGATCGGAAGCAAGCGACACCCGCCCAGATCGCGCTCGCCTGGCTGCTGGCCCAGAAGCCGTGGATCGTTCCGATCCCGGGCACGACAAAGCTTTCGCGCCTTGACGAGAACATCGGAGCAGTTGCAGTCGAACTCACCGCGCAGGATTTGAGTGAAATCGACAGCGCCGCCTCAAAGATCACGGTGCAAGGGGCTCGCTACCCTGAACACCTGGAGCGAAGGACGGGCCGCTGATCTGCCGTCATGGCAAGCAAGAGTTAAGATCATGAGCAATGGCACCGCAGGCACAGTCGTCGCCATCACGGGCCCGAGCAGCGGGCTGCAAAGGCGAGACAGACGACTGCAACCGTCAAGTGAAGGAGTTCAGAAGATGGACATCAAAAGAAGCGGCTCACAGCCTTCTGGCAAAGGACCGGCCGAGTATTTTACCGGTACGGTGCGCGTTGACCCCCTGTTTCAGGCAAACGACCCGGCACGCGCGCTCGGCGCCAGCGTCACGTTCGAGCCAGGCGCCCGGACAGCGTGGCACACCCACCCGCTGGGCCAGACCCTGATCGTGACGGCTGGCTGCGGCCTGGTACAGCGCCGGGGTGGCCCGATCGAGGAAATTCGGCCGGGTGACGTGGTCTGGATCCCGCCTGGTGAGGAGCATTGGCATGGCGCCACGGCCACCACCGCCATGACCCATATCGCCATTGTGGAACAGCTCGACGGCAAGACCGCCGACTGGATGGAAAAGGTGAGCGACGAGCAATACCGCAGGTGATCCTACGCCTTTGAAAGGAGTCCACGGTCGTAGTTCTTAAAAGGCACGGTAAGTATTTGGCACAGTTCGGATGCCTCGCACCGGATTCGCAGTCACCGTCCAGCATTGGTTTCGTGGAATAGGTGCGGGCGAAAAAAAACCGATATGGTGGACGCACAAAACCCGAACGATTCGAAATCAAGGAGTAGAAAGATGAAAGCAACCATTTTTCACGCACCCGAGGATGTGCGCGTTGAGGAAGTACCCGACCCGGCCATCAAGGAACCGACCGACGCTATTGTTCGTGTGACCCACGCCTGTATCTGCGGATCGGACCTGTGGTTTTACAGGGGGCTTACGCCCTACGAGCCGGGCTGGCGGATGGGACACGAGTGGATGGGAATTGTCGAGGAGGTCGGTCCCGGGGTCCGCACCATCAGGAAGGGAGACCGAGTGCTTGCCCCTTTCGCTTTTTCCGACGGAGACTGTGAATTCTGCCGGAAAGGCCTGCAGACCTCATGTATCCACGCAGGTTTCTGGGGAACGAAAAACGACGGGGGCCAGGGTGAAATGGTTCGCGCCCCTTATGCCGACGCCAATTTGGTGGTTTTGCCCCAAGGCCTCGAAAATGATGTCGCCATGCTGAAGGCGGTATTGCCCCTCACCGACGTAATGGGGACTGGGCACCATGCCGCCGTCTGCGCGGGCGTTCGCAAAGGCGCCACGATCGCCGTTGTGGGAGACGGCGCGGTGGGATTGTGCGGCGTCCTTGCGGCTCGCAGGCTCGGCGCCGAGCGCATCATCGTCCTGGGACACCGGGGCGGACGCATGGAACTGGCCCAAAGACTCGGCGCAACCGACCTCGTCATGAGCAGCGGCGATGAAGCGGTAGGCCGGGTGCTGGAAATGACCAAAGGCGGGGCCGAAGCCGTGCTCGAATGCGTGGGGACAAGCGATTCCCTGAACAGCGCGATCGGCATCTGCCGCCCCGGTTGCAGGGTGGGCTTCGTTGGGGTGCCCCATCACAGCGCGGCGATGAACTTCAGAAGAATGTTTTTCCAGAACATCGCCTTGCAAGGCGGCGTGGCGCCGGTGCGCGCCTATATCCCCGAGCTTCTGGCCGACGTGCTTGGCGGCCGGCTCGATCCTTCCCCGGTCCTGGATCTCACCGTCGACCTCGCCGGCGTGCCCGAAGGCTACCGGGCGATGGATACGCGTAAGGCCATCAAGGTCATGGTCATGGTGTGACCGTGAAGTTCAGCGCGTTAGCCCTCCCGGCGCTCGGCGCTGGTCGCAAATCAGGTGGGTGACATCATGAACAGAAAACTGACGGTAATTCTGGCAGGCATTCTTATCTCAGTGTTTAGCCTTCCAACCATGCCGGAGGCGCAGACCATGACAAACGGAGGCTTGAGCGCCAAACAGCAAGCAATCGTCACCATCGCGGCCTTCACTGCGAACGGCGATTTGGACAAGCTGAAAGTGGCCCTGAACGAAGGACTGGATGCCGGTTTGACTGTGAATGAAATCAAGGAAGTCCTCGTGCAGATGTACGCCTATGCGGGATTTCCCCGCAGCCTGAACGGTATCGGCACCTTTATGAACGTCCTGGAAGAACGGGAACAAAAAGGCATCAAGGACGAGCGTGGCAGAGAACCAAGCCCGATGCCTGCCAACAAAAGCAGCATCGAACTCGGAACGGAAATTCAGACTAAACTGATAGGGGCGCCGGCCGCTGGGAAGTATATTACCTTCGCCCCCGCCATTGATAAATTTTTGAAAGGCCACCTTTTCGGAGACATATTCGGACGAGACAACCTGGATTTCCGGAGTAGGGAGATCGCGACCATATCCGCCCTCGCCAGTATGGAGGGGGTCAACTCCCAGTTGCAGGCTCATTTTAACATCGGGTTCAATACCGGCCTGACCGAGGCGCAGATGAAGAGTCTGATATCCGTGCTCGCGGCCAAAGTCGGCAAGAAAGAGGCGGATAATGCGAGCGATGTTCTGGGCAGGGTTTTGAGCGGCAGAAGCGGCTAGCCCGCATTATGCACGAACCACCTGCTGCGACCGCGGATCTGGCCGTCCTTCCGGGCGTCCTCGGGTCTCGAACCTTGCGACGTACTGTACCGGTACGCCTCAGGTCCGAGCCCCTGTGGCTGCCCGGTGGCACGACCATCTCCACGATCTCGCGACGGCGTCTCGTGCATAATGCGGGCTAAGACAACGATAAAGAGAAACTATTTCTTCTGGGAGACGGTACTGTCATGAGCAATGAAACAAGAGACGCAAACAGGGTGTTGGTCATCTACTACTCTCTCACTGGAACCACAAAACGTATTGGGGAAATGATACGGAAAAAAACGGGGGGCGATGCGTTTGAAATTGAGACAGTAAAAAGCTATCCAGCCGAGTATTCGGCAACGACAGAAGAGGCCAAAAGGGAGTTGCAGACAGGCGACTTGCCAGCATTGAAGAAAAATCCGCCCGACATGTCACCGTATGAGCTGATACTGGTTGGCAGCCCGGTATGGTGGTACACGGTATCAACCCCGGTGATGAGTTTCTTGAGACAGGCCGACTTTGCGAGTAGGAGGGTTTCCGCTTTTTGCACCCACGAGGGAGGGATCGGGAAATTTTTCCCGCATTTCAAGGAGCAGGCCAAGAACGCCGTTGTCCTTGAAGGTCTCGACCTATACAGGCCGCGGCCAGCCGGGAAAGGCGAGGTTGATAAAGCTCTCGATTCCTGGCTCAGCAAGTTACGAGGAGAATAGTGTCTTAACCCGCATTACCCATGAGGGTGTTTCAGATGAGGTCGGTTCTGCCTGTTGTTCATGGGATCTTGGCCCCGCAGGGAGTCGGTTAAGCCTCAATGGCGGGGGCTTCTCCGCAGTTGGGGACCGGGATCGATAGCGAGGGCGGGGGATCTGACATCCAGTCGGCGCCACAGCCAGCATCGGAAGAAGGTGGCCCGAAGGAGCCCCAGGAGCCGAGACGATACGAGTATGATACGGACAGCCAGAACTGAGGCCTTATCGTCACAGGGCGAACTGCCGCGAACCCAGCACCTTAAGGCCCTCGGCCGGGGAGCAGACGTTTCTATTTGATGCCGTTCTCCTGGCGTGACGGAAGAGGTGTGGTGCCGCACACCCCGCAGCGGCAGCAGTGCTCGGGATCGCAGGCCGGAGTGACCTTGCCGGCGAGCGCCTTCTCCCACTCCTCCCACAGGTAGTCCCTGCTCACCCCGTGGTCGATGAAATCCCAGGGGAAAAGCTCATCCCTGCCGCGCTCCCGGTAGATGTAGAAGTCCGGGTTAACGTTCACCCTCTTCATGGCCTGGGCCCAGTTGCCGCCGTTGTCGACCACGGCGGCGATTAGCGGTGCCAGGCGGCGATCGCCGCGGGAAAGGAGGGCCTGGTTGTAGGCCCACCGCGGTACGTCGGCATGGACCCGGACGTTGGCCACCGAGCCGAGGCCGCGTTTGATCTTTTTCACGCACTGCTTGAGGAGATCGAGATCGCAGAAGGGAGACCACTGAAAAGGGGTAGAGGGCTTGGGCACGAAGGAATTGACGCTCACGGTGATGGTGCCGAGGCGGCCGCGGCCGCGGCCGATGACGAGTTGGCGATGCTTGATCCCTTTCACGAGCTGGATGAGAGCGGCGATGTCCTCCTCGGTTTCGGTGGGAAGGCCGATCATGAAATAGAGCCGGACGTTGGGAATGCCCGAGTCGGCAACGGCGGTGACAGCCTGAAGGATCTGGTCCTCCGTGAGGTTCTTGTTGATCACCCGGCGGAGGCGATCGCTCCCCGCCTCGGGCGCGAGAGCGACGGTCCGAAGCCCGCTGTCGCGGAGTGTTTCGAGCAGGGCGGGAGTGAGGGAGTCGGCACGGAGGGAGGAGAGGGTGAGGGAGGCGCCTGCCCGGCGGAGCTCCAGGCAGACGGCCTCGATCTCCGGATGGTCGGAGACGGCGGCGCTCACCAGGCCGACCTTGCCTCCGGAAGACCGGCCCTCGCGGATCGGTCCGAGGATTCGATCGGGGCGCTGGAATCGGACCGGGCGGTAGACGAAGCCGGCGGCACAGAAGCGACAGCCACGGCCGCAGCCACGGCCGACCTCGACCAGCATGGTCTCGGCAAACTCCGTGTGGCGCGAGAAGACAAGGGTTTGCGCCGGCTCCTCCCGGTCCAGGGATGCGCTCTGCGCCCTGATCTTCGTGGGAAGCTCGGCAAGCAGGGGGACAAAGGCCGCCAGGGTGCCGTCGGGGTGGTACTCGGGCCGGTAGAGGGAGGGGGCATAGGCGCCCGGTACGCGGCTCGCGATCAAGGCGAGGACCTCCTCCCGGGAGAGGCCGGCGGCATCCGCCTCCACCCAAGCAGAGATGAAGGCCTCCAGCATGGGCTCCGCCTCCCCGAGAAGGACGAGGTCGACGAAGGGGGCGATGGGCTCGGGGTTCAGGAAAGAGGCAACCCCTCCCGCCACCACCAGGGGCTCGTCCCGGTGACGGCGGGAGGTAGCAGGGCTCAGGTTGCCGAGGCGCAGAAGGTGAAGGAGATGGGGAAAGTCGTTCTCGAAGGCAACCGAGAACGCGACGATGCGAAAGTCCCTGAGGTGTCTCTGGCTCTCCAGGGAGAGGGGGCCTGCTCCAGAGGCGACCGCCTGGATTTCCTCCGGTTCCGGCAGGAAGAACCGTTCGCAGACCACGTGGTCCAGGCGGTTGAAGAGACGGTAGACGGTCTGGAAGCCGAGATTGGACATGGCAACAAAGTATCGGTTCGGGTAGACGAGAGCGATGGGAATCCTCCCGCCCCAGCCCTTGACCATGGCTCCGCGCTCATCGGCGAGCCAGTTCTTGAGGCGCTGTCGATACGTCGTTGCCATGGGCCCCTTGATGGCACCGCTGGCGGCGATGCCGGGAGATGCACTCCCGTCGCGGCGCGCACGGGAGCGGTGCCTGAAGACAAGCCCGTCATAGTATAATGCTCAAAGACAGTATTATGCCACAGCCGCAGGGCCACGTCTCCACCTTTCGCCGGGTTCAACGACTCCCCCCCGGCTCAGTCCGCCTGACGGCGCAGGAAGGTCGGGATCTCGAGCTCATCCTCGTCGATGGGGAGGTCTTTGAGACTCATGGGGCGATGGCGCTCGGTCGCACCTTCCTGAATCTTCTTGTTCTGACGGAGGAAGGTGGGTACATCCAGGTCGTCGCTGCGGCGCGATCCCTGGATGATGCCGAGGTCCGGCTTGGCCCGGGCATCCACCTCGCCGATCCCGGTGGCGATCACCGTGACCCTTAGCTCCTCGCCCGCGGTCTCGTCGAGCACCGTACCCCAGATGATGTTCGCGTCCTCGTGGGCCTGCTGCTGGATGAGCGATGAGGCCTCCTGCACCTCCTCGATGGTGAGGTCGGGGCCGCTGGTTATGTTCATGAGCACACCCCGGGCGCCGCTGATGGAGACGTCCTCGAGCAGCGGGCTGGAGATGGCCTGCTGGGCCGCCTCACTGGCCCGGTTGTCGCCCCGGGCGATACCGGTACCCATGAGGGCCATACCCATCTCGCTCATGATGGTCCGCACGTCGGCGAAGTCAAGGTTGATGAGGCCCGGGATCATGATGAGGTCAGAGATCCCCTTCACCGCGTAGAGCAGGACGTCGTCCGCCCGCTTCAGCATGTCCACGAACTTCGCCTTCTTGGTGGCGAGGCCGATCAGGCGGTCGTTGGGGATGGTGATGATGGTATCCACCACCTTCTTGAGCTCCTGGATTCCCCGCTCCGCCTGCTTCTGGCGCTGCCGGCCCTCGAAGTTGAAGGGCTTGGTCACGACAGCCACGGTCAGGGCCTGGAACTCTTTGGCGATCTGGGCCACCACCGGGGCGGCACCGGTTCCGGTGCCGCCGCCGAGCCCTGCGGTGATGAAGACCATGTCACTGCCCTGGAGCACGTCCTTCAGCTTGTCCACGTCCTCGAGGGCGGCGCTCCGGCCGATCTCCGGGTTGGCGCCGGCGCCGAGCCCCTTGGTGATGCCGCGGCCAAGCTGCATCTTCATGGGAGCCAGGGAGGTTTCCAGGGCCTGCACATCGGTGTTGGCGGCGATGAAGTCGACCCCAGCGAGGTTCGATCTGATCATGTTGTTGATGGCGTTCCCGCCGCCGCCGCCGATGCCGATCACCTTGATTTTCGCTGCACTCTCCCGTTCCGCGTACTCAAACATCATGCGTCACCTCCTGCACCCTGTCCGGTGCGGCCGACCCTGGGTGAGCCCCCAGCGCCGACGGCAGTAAACGGTAATTCCACTCAGGGGCCCCCTGCCGAGGCCACCACCCTAGACGATATCTGCAAACCAGCGGCGCATCCGATCCACCAAGCGATTGAAGATGTTGTTCTGGCGGATGCGGAAGTGTTTCTTCGGTTTACTCCGCAAGGCGTAGAGCACCAGCCCGACGCCCGTAGCGTACATGGGGTTTCGCACCACGTCCGCCAAACCCCCCACGTGGTTGGGCGAGCCGGTCCGGACCGGCAGGTTGAAGATCTGCTCGGCCAGCTCGTTCAGCCCGGGAAGCGAGGCGGCACCGCCGGTGAAGACCACCCCCGATGCGACGGTCTCCAGGCATCCCGAGCGTATCACCGCCCGGTGGAGGAGAGTGCAGATCTCCTCGATGCGGGGCTCGATGATCTCGCCGAGGATCTTGCGGCTGAGCACCTTCGACTTGCCGCCCCCGACGCTCGGCACCTGAATGGTTTCATCCTTCTGGATCATGGAGCTGAGGGCGCAGCCGAAGCGCTGCTTGATCTTCTCCGCCTCCTCGATGGGAGTCCTCAGGCCGACGGCGATGTCCTGGGTGAGGTTGTTGCCGCCGAGAGAGAGCACCGAGGTGTGACGGATGCTGCTGTCGGCGAAGATGGCGAGATCGCAGGTGCCGCCGCCGAAGTCCACGAGCGCCACGCCGAGCTTCCGCTCCTGCGGGGTGAGCACCGCCTCCGCCGAGGCGAGGGACTCCAGCACGATGTCGCATACGTCCAGCCCGGCCCGGTTGCAGCACTTAACGATGTTCTGGGCCGAGGTGACCGCGCCGGTGACGATGTGGACCCTCGCCTCGAGGCGCACACCCGACATCCCCAGGGGATTGTGAATCCCGGTCTGGTCGTCGATGATGAACTCCTGGGGAATGATGTGGATCACCTCGCGATCGAAGGGAATGGCCACGGCCTTGGCCGCATCGATCACCCGGTCGATGTCCTGCTGGGTCACCTCTCGACTCTTGATGGCGATGACACCCTGGCTGTTGAACCCCTGGATGTGGCCGCCGGCGATTCCGGCATAGACCGAGTTGATCTCACAGCCCGCCATGAGCTCGGCCTCTTCCACGGCCCGCTTGATGGAGTTCACCGTGCTCTCAATATCCACCACCACGCCCTTGCGCAAGCCGACGGAGGGATGGGTCCCGATGCCGACGATATCGATCCCCTCCCGGGTCGGCTCACCCACCACGGCGCAGATCTTGGTGGTGCCGATGTCGAGACCTACAAGCAGATCTTCTTTCTTGGCCATGCTCACACCCCCCTTTGCTGCAGGCGGTCTTTACGAAATGTCCCGCGCACGAACACCCGGTCGCGGTAGGCGAGGTCTACGCCCCGCAGCTGACGATCAAGCCCTCTCTCCTCCAGGTGACGAAGTACCCTCCCTAGGCGCGCCATCCTGGCGCCGTAATCCCCCGTGCCCAGGGTGATGGCGATGCCGCCCCGCAGGGTGTACACCTTGAGGCCCATAGTGGGGACGTACTGGATCTCCGAGATGAGCCGCCAGGGAAGGTAGTCCTGACAGTCGCGGTACAGCGCCGACAGGAGCGTCATAGCCTCCTGGGGCAGTTCCCATCCGGGGCCGACGCTCGCGGGATCCATGCCCGAGATGATGGGAAGCCCCGGGTACTCGGCAGGAAAGGCCTGGACAAAGGCGCGGCCCTGGGGATCAACAAGGTAGAACGCCCGGCCCCGAACCAAGGCGAGGGGCTCTCGTTCCACGATATCGATGCGGACCGAATCCGGGATCTCGCGGATGATGACTGCCGAGGCCACCCAGGGGTGGCTGCTCACCCGGCGGCTGATCTCGGCGAGGTCCAGACCCAGAATGTTCTCTCCCGGATGGATTCCCGCCTGCTGGATCACGCTCTCCGGTTGGAGACGATTGCAGCCGTTCACCTGGATGCGGGCGACACTGAGAAGCGGCGAGATGAGGAGCATCTGATAGCCTCGCACAAAGAGCAGGCTCAGCCCCCCGACGAGGAGGCAGAGGAGAAGGACCTGGGCCAGACGGCGGAGGTCGCGGCCGATGGTGCGGCGACGGCGGCGGTGGGTCGCCTGCTTTCCGAGAGCACTCGCCGGCGTGGGCTTCAGGGCTTTTTTGTCCCGAAGCCGATCGAGCCCTACATGGTGTCGCAAAAGACCCTCTGCCACCCTTTTTCCGTCCCTTTCGGTGGGCGGTGCCCACGCCAGTCATTTCGGCGGGCAGTGCCCACCCTACATCGAACCCCTCTGCGCCCTCTTACACCTTGATCCCGTTTCCTAGGTACGGGTATTCAGCACCTGGACGGCTCGCTGTAACCCTGCCAGGTGCAGTGGACGGATGAGATACGTCGCCGGCCCCCCTACGTGCCGTGCGATGGAGTCCGCACACGGCACATCCCATCCGACGCCCACGCCGTCCAGGTGCTGAAGCTCTGTTGTCAACCTCGGGTCCATCGACTCCTGCACACACTTCAAGTTCCGGGAAGGGCCGCGCCCAACCCAGCCGTTTCCGTGGGCAATGCCCACCCTACATTTTTTCCCGCGCTCTCTCCTCGAGCTTCCTCACCAGCTCCTCGCCCACCTGCCAGATGTTCCCCGCTCCCAGGGTGAGCACCACATCCCCTTCCCGCACATCATCAATCATGAGGGCCGCCAAATCCTCATCACTCGGCACGTATCTCGTGTTGCCGTGACCGTGGGCCCGGATGGCCGCCGCCAGCCGGTCAGCGTGTACCCCCGGGATAGGGGGCTCGCTGGCGGCATAGATGTCCGTCAGCACCAGGAGGTCGGACTGATAGAAAGCGGTGGTAAAGTCGTTGAACAGGGCCTGGGTGCGGGTGTAGCGGTGCGGCTGGAAGAGGACCACTCGCCGCCGCTCCGGGTAGCATTCGGCCATGGTCTTCAGGACCGCCTTGATCTCGTTCGGGTGGTGGCCGTAGTCGTCGATGACGATCACGCCGGCAACCTCGCCCTTGATCTGGAAGCGGCGCTGTACCCCGGTCATCTCTTCGAGGCCGCGGCAGACGGCGCTGAAGTCTAGGTCCAGTTCCTGGCCGACGGCGATGGCGGCGAGGGAATTGAGGACGTTGTGCCACCCGGGAATCGGCAGGCGCACCGGCCCTAGCTCCTGGCTGCGGTAGAAGGCCCGGTACGAGGCGCTCAGACCGGAGAGGGCGACATCCCGCGCCTGGAAATCCGCCTGGGCCGAGAAGCCGTAGGTGACGAGGCGCTTCTTCACCCTGGGAAGGAGGCTCTGGATGTTCTCGTCCTCGAGGCAGAGGATGTTCAGACCGTAGAAGGGGACCTTGTTGATGAACTCGAGGAAGGTCTCCTTGATCTCCTCCAGGTCCTTGTAGAAGTCAAGGTGCTCTCGGTCGATGTTGGTCACCACCGAGATGGTCGGGCTGAAGAGAAGAAAAGTGCCGTCGCTCTCGTCCGCCTCGGCGACGAGAAAGTCGCCTTGGCCCAGCTTGGCGTTGGTTCCCCAGGAGAGGAGACGGCCGCCGATGACCACGGTGGGATCGAGCCCGCCCTGGGCCATCACCGTGCCCACCATGGAGGTGGTCGTCGTCTTGCCGTGAGCCCCGGCGACAAGGACCGCGTGTTTGAGCCGCATGAGCTCGGCGAGCATCTCGGCCCGGCGAATGACCGGGACGTGGTGGACGCGGCCGGCAGCAAGGACCTCCGGATTGTCGGGGGCGACGGCGGACGAAAAGACGACGACGTCGGCGCCGGCGACCTGCTCCGCCCGGTGGCCGTAGAAGACCGTGGCACCGAGGCTGACAAGGCGGCGGGTGATCTCGCTCTCTTTGAGGTCAGAGCCGCTCACCCGGTGGCCCAGGTTGATGAGGAGCTCGGCAATGCCGCTCATGCCGATGCCGCCGATGCCGACGAAGTGGATGTGGTAGGGGCGCTGGTACATATCGTTATCGTGTCACCGTCCGTTCTTTGACGGCTTCGTAAAAAGTCCATCTGCGGCGTTGCGCTTCATCTTGCGTCATTGCAGCGTACTTCTCTGTACGCCTCATTCCTCAAGATTCGCGCGCCTTGCATCTGGCGCTTTTTACTGTGCCGTCTACCTTGACGACTTCTTACGAAGTCATCTTCTTTTTTTTCACCCCTTGCGGCGAGCGTTCCTCCGCCGAGGGCCGCAGCCATGTTCCCGCGGCGGGATCCCGCCGGTGGCTGCTGATATTCAGCAGGATCCCCACGGCAATGAAGTTGGTGCACAGAGAGCTCCCGCCGTAGCTCATGAACGGGAGGGGCAATCCCTTGGTGGGCACGAGACCCATGACCACGGC
>Ga0335070_10006384_pt1 | contig 13877 bp, 11 predicted proteins | sample Lox_Sample_13_FD_206722 | JGI IMG/M metagenome (GOLD analysis project Ga0335070, IMG submission 206722) | Soil microbial communities from Loxahatchee National Wildlife Refuge, Florida, United States - Lox_Sample_1.3 | ecosystem: Environmental > Terrestrial > Soil > Wetlands | place: USA...
GACACGCATCCAGGCTGCGATGAATCGCGGCTTCCAGACCCGAAGCGCGGAAATGGCCCTGGCCCGGATGCTTGGCGAGTTGGAAGGAAAATGTATATCCAAACTAGAATGGAAGCTGCTGACCAAGAAGCGCGGTAGCTCTACCCAAGGACTCCCGCCGGGCAAGGAAGATCTGGCTTGGGTTACGAATACCGTCACACTCATTTACGGCCAACGTGATGCCATCCTCGTCGATACGTTTTTGTCCGTGCAGCATTCCGAGGAGCTGATAGATTGGGTAGTCGAGAGCGGCAAGAATCTAACGACGATTTACATCACCCATGCCCACGGTGACCATTTCTTCGGTCTGAAGCTCCTATTGGACAGGTTTCCCAAGGCAACAGCGTTTGCCACCGCTTCCGGCGTTGCGGGCATGCGGAAGCAGATAAACCCCGATTTTGTAAGATCCTTCTGGGAGCCGCGCTTTCCAGGCCAGGTTCCTTCGCAATTGGCCGTACCGGAGGTCCTCAAAGGAGACACGCTCTATCTGGAGGGAGAAGAGCTGAGGGTAATCGACCTCGGCCATACCGACACGGCGAATTCAACCGCGCTTCATGTTCCTTCCATTGGACTGGTCATATCCGGGGACGCCGTCTATAACAACACACATCCCTATCTGGCCGAGTGCGATGAAAAGGCCCGGGGCGAGTGGCTGCGAGCGCTTGATGCAATCGAGGCTCTGCATCCGAAAGCCGTGGTAGCCGGTCATGGCGTGCTTGATCCCGACAGCTCTCCTCGTCACATCGAGGAAACTCGCGCCTACCTCCGCGACTTCAACCAGGTCGTTGCGAAGACATCGACCGCGATCAACCTTTACGAGAAGATGCTGGCATTGCATCCAAACCGCGTGAATCCAGGCTCGCTCTGGGCAACCGCGAAGGCTCTGAAAGGAAATGCAGCAGCATCCGCATAGGAGCGCGGATGACGGACAACTGATCTAACTGAAGGCATAGGAGGAAAAAACATGGCAAATCCCATTCTGGTAACCGGCGCGGCGGGCCGCGTGGGAGCGGTAGGGCGCACGGTCACCGAACTGCTTTTGAAGCAAGGTAAAGCGGTGCGTGCGATGGTGCGAAATGAAGACGAACGCGCGCAAGTGTTGCGCGACATGGGCGCTGAGGTCGTGGTCGGCGATCTGCTCGATCTCGATTCGATGCATAGGGTGATTGCCGGCTGCGAGAGGTTGTACTTCGGCATGTCGATTTCGGATGCCTATCTGGCCGCGACGGTCAATGTGGCCGCGGTGGCGAAGCATTACGGCGTGAAGGCGTTCATCAATATGTCGCAGATGACGCTCTCCCAAATGAGCATTACCGAAACCACCGCGAGCCCGCAACACAAGCTACAGTGGCTCTCCGAGCAGGCGCTGAGCTGGTCCGGTCTGCCGGTCGTGCACGTACGGCCGACAGTGTTTCTCGAAGGCTTCTTCCTGATTTTCACTTCGGATTCGGTCAGGGAATCAAATCAGATCAGACTACCGTTCGGCGAGGGCAAGACTTCGCCGGTCGCAGCGGAAGACGTTGCACGTGTGGTCGCCGCGCTGCTCGCCAATCCGCAGCCGCACATCGGCAAGATCTATCACCTGACCGGTCCACAGTCCGAGAACATGTATTTCTATGCACAGGAGTATTCGAAGGCGCTTGGCCGCACGATCACCTATGAGGACATTCCGGTCGAGCCGTGGCGTGACGGGCTGCTTGAGCGCGGCTTGCCGGTTCACCTGGTGAACCATCTCGCGACGATGGCCGATCTGCACCGCGCGGGACGCTACGACCGGATGTCGGACGACGTGCTCACGCTAACGGGGCAAGGGCCTCTGAGCGTGCAGGAGTTCGTCAGGAAGAATGCTGCGACATTCACCGCGTCGCCAAAAGGGGCGGTTTAGTGAACGCATAGGAGGAGAGAACATGGAAAAAGTGACAGATGAAAAAGAGATCACTGCGCTTCTGGTGATCGATCCATATAACGACTTCATTTCCGAGGGGGGCAAGATATGGGATCGCCTGAAGGATATTGCAGAAGCTAATCAGTGTGTTCCCAACATGCTGCAGGTCCTGAATGCCGCACGGAACGCGAAGCTTCGGGTTTTCTACGCCCTGCATCGAAGATACCGGCGTGGCGACTACGAGACCTGGAAATACATTGCGCCAATTCAGAAGGCAGCGTGGTCGCGAAAGACCTTCGAATACGGCACATGGGGTGGCGAGATCCGCAGCGAATTCGAACCCCAACCAGGCGATATCGTGGCCCTCGAGCATTGGTGTTCCAGCGGCTTCGCCAACACGGATCTGGATCTGCTGCTCAAAAAGCACGGCATTCACAAGCTCATCGTCATCGGGCTCATAGCACACACCTGTGTGGAGGCAACTGTTCGCTTTGCCGCCGAACTCTGTTATGAGGTCACGGTGGTCAAAGACGCGACCGCTGATTACTCGGATGAGGAGATGCATGCCGCTCTCGACGTTAATCTCCCGAATTACGCCAGTGCCATTGTGACCACAAATGAAGTCGTCGACGCGATCTCTTCTGAAACTGCATGAACGAAAAGGAGGAACAGCAAATGGCGAAGATGATGGCAGTGCAAGTACCGAAGGCCGGCGCAGACTTCGAAGTCGTGGAACGTGACATTCCAGAGCCGGGCCCCGGGCAAGTCCGTGTGAAAGTGGAGGCTTGCGGCGTCTGCCACAGCGACGCTATGACCAAGGAGGGAATGTGGCCGGGCATCCAGTACCCGCGGGTTCCGGGACATGAAATTGCCGGAGTAGTTGACGCGGTTGGCGAAGGAGTTTCTGGATGGACGAAAGGTCAACGGGTCGGAGTCGGCTGGCACGGCGGGCACTGCGGTTACTGCGATTCCTGTCGCCGAGGTGACTTTATTACCTGTCAAATCGCCCACCAGGTCACCGGCATCTCTTACGACGGTGGTTACGCTGAATACATGATCGCTCCTGCCGGAGCGTTGGCGTCGATCCCCGAAGGTCTTTCAGCTGTGGAAGCAGCACCACTGATGGACGCGGGAGTCACTACCTTCAACCCGCTTCGAAACAGCGGCGCGCGGCCCGGCGATCTTGTCGCCGTCCTTGGAGTGGGCGGTCTCGGCCATCTGGGAATTCAGTTTGCTTCGAAGATGGGCTTCAGAACCGTTGCCATAGCGCGCGGGAAGGACAGGGAACCGCTTGCCCGAAAGCTTGGCGCCATCCATTACATTGACAGCCAGGCTCAAGATCCTGCGGCAGAACTGTCGAAGCTGGGTGGCGCCAGAGTGATTTTGGCGACCGCCCCGAGCAGCAAGGCGATGACCGCGGTTCTGGGAGGTCTCGGCGTCAATGGAAGGTTGGTTATTGTGGGTGTTGATGCTGAGCCCCTGCAGGTACCGGGTCTTTTGCTGATCTCTGGAAGACGGTCGATGATCGGCTGGCCCTCCGGCAATCCGATCGATTCTCAGGATACGCTGTCATTCAGCGCACTCACCGGCATACGGCCTATGACTGAAGTCTTTCCGCTGGAACGCGCAGCAGAGGCCTACGAATCAATGATAGGCGGCAAGGTGCGGTTTCGGGCCGTTATCACCACCGCCCGATAGGCGAGTGGTGCAATAAAAGCAGCAGCTACGCAAGTTTAAGCATAAGACGGTGCAGATACCTCAACGTAGGTCTGAAAGGAGACGCTGTGAACGAACTGCTTGTCAAGATTCTTGACGCCGGTTGCATGGACCGCTGGAAGAAATACGAAAAAGGGTGCCCACTGACCTTCAGTTATGTTGGCTTGACAAGGCGTCAGTGAAGGAATCATTTTGAAGAATAAGCCCGCTGCTGAATAACTCAGCGTAACCCGATTCTGGTTGAACTCACCCCCCTTGACAACGCATTATTACGAGATAGTATTTGATTAAGAGATACGCTTGGGGAGGGGAGGCTCTATCAACCTGGTCACCTAACGGCATGTGGCAGAAACCGCGCAATGATTTTTAAGAGGCCCCAGGCATTTAACGTTTCATGAACTAACCGGCCACTTTTTATGTGGCGCCTAAAAAAAGGAGGTTTTTATGGCTATCTTCGAACCTGACGGCAAGAACGCGATTCGCGATGGAGTCGAACACGAACCCAGCGGCGGCAAGGCTTTGCTCGACCCTACGGATACGGTCCTGCTGTTACTGGATCACCAAACGGGCCTCTTTCAAGTGGTGAAAGACATCAGCGTAGCCCAACTGCGGGCCAACACCACCATGCTTGCGAAGCTCGCGACTCTTGCGAAACTGCCCGTCATAATAACCGCCTCGGAGCCGAACGGACCCAACGGTCCTCTCATGCCGGAGATCCAGGAGGCAGCGCCGCACGCGGTCTTTGTACCGCGCAGAGGAGAAGTCAATGCATGGGACAACCAACTTTTCGTTAAAGCAGTGCGCGAAACCGGTAAAAAGACGTTGATAATGGCCGGTGTCTGGACGAGCGTCTGCGTTATGTTCCCTGCGCTTGACGCCAAGGCAGCAGGCTACAAGGTTTACGCGGTTATCGATGCATCCGGCGACCCAAGCGAAATGGCATCCAGAACGACGGTGGCGCGTTTCGCACAAGCCGGCGTCATCCCCACTTCGGCCAACGCGGTCCTGTGCGAAGTGCAGCGTACGTGGAACCGCCCCGACGCCGCTGACTACGCCGAGTTATATACCATGGTGGCACCGAATTTTCGGGCTGTCATGGAGAGCTACCAAAAAGCGCAAGACGTGATCAAGCAGCAGAAGAATTAAGAGTGTCAGTGTTGAAGAGGACGGGAAGGGATGTCAAAGAGCCAAAGAAACCTTGAAACTGGCCAGCAATGCACGCCGGCACATTGAGGAACACGGTATCATGAACATACAAAAGGTGCGCGGGGCCGTTCTGTTCACCATTGGCATCGCCAGTCTGTTGGGCGGTTGCGCATTTTATTTCCTCATCATCGGCGTCTTCGAGATGGTTGCGGCGATCATCGGTCTCGGTGCCTTCGTCGCGCTGGCCGTGGTCGTCTGGACAAGATCCGACGATGAAAGCTTGGGCTCACTGAACTCGTCGTGGTCGTCTACCCCTACGTCGTTCCGTTTCGCGTCTCACTGTGGGAGGCTGCTGCCAAAACCGGCAGCCAGATCTTCGTACTCGTCGCCGCAGCCTGTGTGATGCCAGTGGTCCTCGCGTACAACGCGTATGCTTACTACGTGTTTCGTGGCAAGGTGGGGTCCCATGAACTCTGACGCCTCCTCTGCGCCCGCCGGGTTCGGCAAAGATCGAGGTGCAACAGCGGCCGGAGAGCCGGTCTCTGTCCTGGTACTACGCACAGTCAAGCCTGGATTCGAAGAGAGATTCGAGGCGGAGTTGCGTGGATTCATCTCTCGGTCACTCCAGACCGAGGGTCAACTAGGGGTGAGTGTTATGAGGCCAGCCGAAGGCAGCGGGTCGCGAGAATACGGAATTTTGCGAAGATTTCAAGACTCAAAGTACCGCGATCGCTTTTACGAATCTCCCTTGTTTCAGGAATGGGAAATAACAGTTGCATCGTTAACGGAAGGGGAGCCGAAGCACCAGGAACTAACTGGTCTGGAGACCTGGTTCGCGTTTCCCGGTCAACGGGCAGTCATTCCTCCACCGCCATGGAAGATGGCTATTGTCACAGCTCTGGCTGTTTGGCCGGTCAGCATGCCGGTCCCATGGTTGCTTAATCCTTTCATAAGCAACCTGCCTTTTGCACTGCAAGCACTGATTGTCGCAATGGGTATAGTAATTCTTCTTACCTGGGCGGTTATGCCCGTGTTGGTAAGAATTCTCAAGCCCTGGCTTTAATCGCGTATAAAGGAGGTTACTAAAATGAACACACCGGAATTGATTCTGCATAATGGGGCCATTAGCACCCTTAACGACGTACATCCCCAGGTTTCGGCTGTTGCTATAGCTGAAGGACGTATAGTGGCTGCAGGAGGGGAAGAGATCCTTAAGTCGGCAGGCAAGACAAGCCAGCGGATTGACCTTAAAGGCCGCCGTGCAATTCCTGGGCTCAACGATTCACATATCCACGTCATCCGGGGTGGTCTTAACTATAATATGGAGCTCCGCTGGGATGGAGTCCCCTCTCTGGCCGATGCCTTAAGATTGCTCAGAGAACAGGCACGACGCACCCCTCCGCCGCAATGGGTACGGGTGATCGGGGGCTGGACGGAGTTTCAGTTTGCCGAGCGCCGCATGCCGACTCTGGCGGAGATCAACCAGGTTGCACCTGACACGCCGGTCTTCATTTTGCACCTGTATGACCGTGCTATCGTCAATGGGGCTGCACTCCGTGCCCTCGGCTATACCCGTGAGACGCCCGATCCCCCGGGCGGCGAGATTCAGCGCGACAATGCAGGGAACCCCACCGGCCTTCTCATTGCCAGGCCGAACGCCGCAATTCTTTACGCCAGTATTGCCAAAGGTCCGAAGCTTTCTTATGATGATCAGGTCAACTCTACGCACCAGTTTATGCGCGAATTGAACCGGTTGGGGCTCACCAGTACAATAGACGCCGGCGGCGGCTTCCAGAACTACCCGGACGATTATAAGGTGATCGGGGATCTGGCGGGAAAGGGCGAACTCTCCCTCCGCATTGCCTACAACCTTTTCACCCAGCACCCCAAGGGAGAGTTGACGGACTTCTCCCAGTGGGTCACCATGACCTCCCCGGGGAAAGGGGACGATTTTTATCGCATGAATGGCGCAGGGGAGATGCTGGTCTTTTCTGCCGCTGACTTCGAAGACTTCCTGGAGCCGCGCCCGGATCTCCTGCCGATCCTGGAGGAAGAGCTAACTCAGGTTGTCCGTCTCCTTGCAGAGAACCGCTGGCCGTTCCGCCTGCATGCAACGTATAACGAGTCGATCTCCCGTTTCCTCGATGTATTCGAGGCGATCAACCGCGACGTTCCCTTCAACGGACTGCGCTGGTTTTTCGACCACGCCGAAACCATCACGCCGCGCAACCTTGAGCGGGTCAAAGCACTTGGCGGCGGCATTGCTATCCAGGACCGGATGGCCTTCCAGGGGGAATACTTCCAGAGCCGGTATGGTAACGCTGCAGCCGAGCATACTCCACCCATCAGGAAGATGCTGGAGATGGGGATACCGGTCGGTGCGGGCACGGATGCGACGCGGGTTGCAAGCTACAATCCATGGGTCTCCCTCTACTGGCTGATAAGCGGGCGGACAGTCGGTGGAGCCTTGCTCTACCCAGAGATAAATCGGCTTGACCGGATGGAGGCGCTGCGCCTTTACACAGCGGGGAGCAGCTGGTTCTCAGGCGAGGAAGGGAAGAAAGGGATGATTGCACCAGGGCAGCTTGCTGACATAGCAGTTCTCTCTGCAGACTATTTCACCGTGCCTGAAGAGCGCATCAAGGGAATCGAGTCAGTCCTGACCATACTGGGCGGCAAGGTGGTCTATGGTGCGGAAGAGTTCAGTAAACTTGCGCCACCATCCCTGCCGGTCAGTCCGGATTGGTCGCCGGTTGGCGTCTATGGCGGTTATTACCGACCAGGGCCCCATGCTCATTCAGCTTTATCTTCTTGCTTTCATCCATCTATAACCCATGGGCATCCCTCCGTACTGAGCTCGACTGGGAAACTCTGGCCGCTGGGCTGCGACTGCTTCGCCTTCTGATGGCGAACGCGGATGGTTAGGGGAGAGCAACGAAAACTTAGCTACATACGTCTCAAAGAAAGGCTTATGAATCATAATAATTCTTTTGTTTTCTCTGTACGCTCTGTAGCCTCTGTGGCAAGCTATTCATGTGTTTTTTTCATTTTCATCCTCACGTTACTTATTCTCACGGAGACTGCGTTTGCAGATATAGGAATTAAATGTACTCCACCTCCCTATGCTTTGAATCGTGCCGATGAGAATTACGAGTACTTGCGCGAGCCCGCCTGCCGTACCGATTTCTGGGACCCTATCAAAGACATGCCGCTTAATCAATCAGGTTCTTGGTATCTCTCTTTGGGTGGAGAAGCGCGGGAACGCTATGAGTACTTTAACGAGCCTAACTGGGGTGCGGGACCCCCGGGATCTGGCTATCTCCTGCAGCGCTACTTTCTCAATGCCGACCTCCACATGGGTGAGCATGTACGTCTGTTTAACCAGCTACAGAGCAGCTTTGAGAACTTTCGCGTTGGCGGGCCGCGCCCTACGGACAAGGATGAACTCGATGTCCATCAGTTGTTTCTTGACATGAAGTTACATTTAAGCGAAGACAACACCTTCCTTCTCAGGTCTGGCCGCCAGGAGTTGTTTTACGGCTCCCAGCGAATCATTTCGGTACGGGAAGGGCCAAATGTGCGCCAAAGCTTCGACGGCTTCCGTGCCATGTTACGCACTGGAGACATTAAAGTAGACGCCTTTGCGGCCAAGCCCGTGGAAACGAAACGTTACGTGTTCGATGACGGGACGGACAATCGCCGGGGTGTGTGGGGTCTTTATTCAGTTATGCCCCTGTCGATACTTCCCGAGGGAAACATAGACTTGTATTATCTCGGCTATCATAACCGAGATGCAAACTTTGACCAGGGAAGCGCCAGCGAAACCCGACACTCGGTGGGCACGAGGCTGTGGCGGACCGCAAAGCCTATCGACTATAATTTCGAGTTCATCTACCAGTGGGGAAAATTCGGCAGTGGCGATATCCAGGCATGGACAGTCGCATCCGACACCGGTTACACTTTCGACTCTCTACCTCTTCGCCCACGTCTCGGCCTCAAGGCGGACATCACCAGCGGCGACAGGAATCCGAACAATCCTGACCTCCAGAGCTTCAACCCACTATTTCCCAAGGGGGCCTATTTCAGCGAAGACGCTCTGATTGGTCCCATCAACCACATCGACGTGAACCCTTCCGTTACCCTTCATTGTACAGGCAGTATCACCCTCTCAGTCAACTGGGATTTCTTCTGGCGCGAAAGTGAACAAGACGGACTTTACAATAGCGGACTCTCCCTTGTCAGATCTGGTAACAACAGCAATGCCCGCTATGTAGGTAGCCAACCACAAGTTCAACTGGAATGGGACATTGACAGACACATCACCTTCATTGCCATTTACGCCCACTTTATAGCCGGCCCTTTTCTTCAGGAAACAGGACCCAGCAAAGATGTCAATTACGTCACTACATGGTTGACCTATAAATTCTGACATAGGTTGACGAGCAAAACTCTGGCACTCAAGAAGTCAGCGGTTTGTGATATTCTAAAAACTACAATTTGTGCGATGCTGACCTCATCACAATTAACTGCAGATCCCTTCAGGTAACGAGTCATCTATTGGGAGCTGTGCCCTGTTTCAACGCGGACTTTTGCTGCCCGCATAAATGAGATGTCTGACAATCGGTCCCTCCTCACCGATATGAAAGGCGTTCACCTGCTCCTGCACGGCGCGGTCCGACATCGTCACGCGCTCATGTTGCCTCAGGTGTTCTACCCAGGATTCCACAATAAATGTTTCGACGTGTCGGCCAGGGTCTGATGTGTCCCTGTAGAGGCCCCATCTGATCGCTCCATCGCGCCGACGGATTTTCTTCATGGCTCCCATGGCCTCGGCGAAGTCTTTCGCCTGCGCCGGGTCGATATGGTATTCGATTGTCACCAGGACAGGTCCCTCTTCAGCGCGGGGTTCATGGACAACTGTTGGTGCAGGCCAGTGCAGGGAATGTTCCAGGTTTAGACCTTCCGTATCTTTCAGTCGATGGTGTGCCGTGGTCGCGAGTCCCGCGACAAGACCTACCGCCGAGCAAAGAAAGGCGACCGACAAACCAAAGTGCTCAGCCACTGTACCCCAGAGCACACTCCCTAACGCCATGCCCCCGAAGAAAACGAGCATGTAGAATGCCAGAGCTCTTCCCCTGACCCATGATGGCACGGAGGCTTGCACGCTCGTGTTAAAGCTCACGAGAAGTGTAAGCCATGCCGCCCCGACAGGAAACATCGCAAAGGCAATTAGCCAGGCATGGCGGAGGAATGCAAGCAGAAGCATCATACATGCGAAGAACACTGTTGCCTCAGTTACCAGCAAATCAAGCGATGTCTTCCTTCTGAGTGCCGGCAGAAAGGCTGCAGCCACAATAGCCCCCACCCCAAGTGATCCAAACAACAACCCATAGCCGGTGGGCCCGAGTTTGAGTTCGAACCGCGCTAACAAGGGGAAAAGCGCCCATATGGCGCTCCCAAAGACGATAAACGCAGCCGAGCGGATGAGGACGATCCGGAACGCTGGGGAATGACGCACATATCGCGCTCCAGCTCGTATTGCTCCCACCGCACGCTCTGCCTGGAGGACGCTTTCATGCGGCGCTCGATGCCAGCGATAGAGGACAACTGCGATGACGAGGAAGGAGGCAGCGTTAAACAGGAAGGTAGCGCCGGGTCCGGCAGAAGCGACGATCAAGCCGCCGATAGCTGGTCCCACAGCGCGAGCTATATTAACCGTAATGCCGTTCAAAGCTATCGCTGCTGGCAACTCGGAGCGGGTAACCAGCTCAGGCGTGATTGCCTGCCATGCTGGCGCGTTCAGTGCAACTCCAAGACCAAGGAGGAATGAAAGCAAAAGGAGGATGGAAGGGGTGGTAGCGCCCGCTATGGTCATCATACCGAGGCTCGCCGCTGCTATAAGCATCCAGATTTGTGCAAAGATCAGGAGTCTTCTTCGGTCCATGATGTCGGCGAATGCGCCCGCTGGCAGGGCAAGGAGAAAGATCGGTAAACTTTCTGCCGTTTGAAGGAGTGATATCAAGATGGGAGATTTCGTCAACGAGGTCATGAGCCACGCCTCACCAACGTCTTCTACCCACGTTCCGATATTCGAGACGACGGCAGCGATCCAAAGGGAGCGGAAGAGATGCTGCCTGAGAGGACTCCATGCCGACTGTCTTTCTGAAAGAGGGTCAACTGCGCCGGTCTTCATATCTGTCCGCTCAGTTGATGAATTCGATAATCGCAGAGATTACCCCCTGGGGCGCTTCTTCCATAAGCCAGTGTCCTGAGCCCTGGACAGCTTGACCTCGGACATTGGTTGCCACCAGCTTGGCTTGCTCGATGAGGAAGTTGCCGCTGGCCTTCTCGCCAGTAAGAACCAGCACTGGCATAGGAAGAGGCGCTGCGCTTAACTGGGCAAAGTCGTTCGCATCGCGCTCGAAGTTGCGGAAGTATTCAAAACCAGCGCGCATGCCGCCCGGCTGCGCGTAGGCCTTTGCGTAGATGCGGCGGTCGGCCTCGGGTATTGAATGTTTTGGGTCGGCTGCGAAGTCGTTCCAAAAGTGCTCGAAGTAGGTCCGCTCTCGCCCCTTTACCAGCGCCAACGGCACAGGGCCGTAGAAATGGAAATGCCACAAATCGCGCATAAGCCAGACCTCCTTCCAGTTGCCGATTCCGGGCAGAAAGGCGTCCATCAGCACCACGCGCTCGGTCGCCTGCGGGAACTGCGCGGCGTAGGCGTAAGCCACCATCAAACCGATGTCGTGGCCGACGACGCTCACCCGATCAAATCCCAACGAAGAGGTCAATTCGTGGATGTCCACGGCCATGGTTTTCTTGTCGTAGCCGGACTCCGGCTTGGCTGATCCGCCTGCGCCGCGCAGGTCAGGAACGATGACGGTGTGGCGCTTCGCGAGCAGCGGCATGATCGGAAGCCACATGTGGCTGGTTTGGGCATAGCCGTGCAGCAGGACCACCGGGCTGCCCTTGCCACCTATCATATAATGCAATCGAACGCCGTTGACCTCAACAAAGCGATCGGCGAATCCGGCCGGGAGCTTGCTCGATGCTGCCGAGAAAGCAGATGATGCCAGCAGTAACATAGCGAAAAGACTTACGGCGCCGACAAATAAGCGGCGCCTGCGTAGTAATGGTTTAATTATCATTTGTTTTTCCTTTCGAGGGGTCCTTAAAAGATATCCTTTAATCAAAACATATCAGATAATGATGCTGTGTTCAAGCGGCCTTGTTTCCGTCAAAACAGGAAGAGAGGTCAGATTGAGGATGATTTTGAGAGAAAAGAGGCAAACTAAGATGTGAGGGATATTTGATGGATTAGGTAGCAGGGAGGATAACGGTGAAGACTCATAAAACAACCATGGCAGGGGCTCAGATAATCATACGCAGGCCGGAAAGTATTTATCAGATCCAGGACGAAATAGAATATGATGTGTACACTTTAAGCGTTTCTTTCATCTGGAAATCGTGAAGTTTTACGTCGGCAGAAATATCTCCACTTGTGGCTGTAAGAGCATCTGAAGAAGCGATCAAGAATGTAACTTTCCGAAAGAAGGCAACGAGGGCTCAGCTCCTTATCGCCTTCTCCCTATAAAACGTACCGCCGGCTTCTCTCCCGCAACAACAACTTTCGTTCCGAAAGAATCAGCGTTGGTGTCACAATCCAATCGGCTATTGCAAAGCTCGACTTGATCGTTATGGTAGTTTCTCCTTTACCGCCCTCAAACCGTTGGAATTGTACCGCCATCGATCACAAACTCACTCCCTGTGATGGATGAGGCCCTGTCCGATGCAAGAAAGGCCACGAGTTCTGCTACCTCCCCCGGTCTGTTCGGACGGCCCAATGGAATGCCGCCAAGCATATCCATCAGCTTTTGCCGTGCCGCTGCGTAGTCGCTTTTGTCTTTTTCCGCCATTCTTTGAATCATTCTCGCGGCGGCATCTGTTTCAATGAAACCGGGCGAAACCGTATTGACCCGAATCCCCTTCGGACTGACTTCGTTAGAAATGGCCTTGCTGTAATTGGTGAGGGCGGCTTTCGCAGCGGCATAGGCAAGGGTTGAATCGTAGAGGGGCATCTTTCTTTGGATGGAAGAAATGTGAATAATCACGCCCGAGCCGCGAAAAGGACATTGCCTCGGCTGGAGTCATTTACAGAAGTTTCAGCGGATACATTCCCCAAACATCGGTCGAGACGGCAATCGAAGCCAACTACCGGATCGCCATAACTCCTTGCCTGTCCATCATGCCCGATGTGCAATATATAGTGAAGCCAAGCGGCAACAGCAATATACACAACGCCGTCGTACTGGGCGCACAACTTGATGTCACATTCCAGCCACTGCGGTTGGTCGGAAGGTAGCGAAGGCCATGAACCCGAGCAAGTTCACAGTGGGGTGAAGGGAAATCTCGCACAGTTGGAGGCAACGTGCTAGAATGCCGAGGCAACCCTTGCGAGGGTGCAGCCGCTGGCCGTGCAGAATGTGCTAAGCAAATTCTTTTCTCTCTCTTCCATTCGTTTTGGGACTTGCTATAATGGTAAATAACGCTACGGCATTTGTTAGCCTAGCTTGTGGAGCGCTGGGTGAGAGGTTGCCGGTCGAGACTGCAAGTCGCGGGGCCGGCCCTTGTGCTTCCTCTAAGAGACAGACATATGGAGATTCATTGCATGCGATTCCTTCTGCGTTTGAGGATTGCGTTCGTCGCGTCGGTCGCCGGCGTGGTGTTGACCGCGTGTACTGTCGGCCCTGACTTCCGTCGTCCCGAAGTTGCGGTTTCGCAGAACTGGATGGACGCCGGAGACAATCGTGTGAAGAGCGAGGCAGCAGACTACCGCAATTGGTGGAGGACCTTTCATGATCCGGTCCTGGACCGCCTTATCGACAAGGCATACGAGGACAACCTCACCCTAAGAATTGCAGGCGTCCGCGTGCTCGAAGCCCGGGCGCTGCTCGGCATCGCAATTGGTGAACTTTACCCCCAGACCCAGCAGGCCTCCGGTTCGCTGCAATACAACCGTATAAGTGAGCACGGTGTCCTGGCCGTCTCCGCTCAGAAGTTCCAGTATTGGCAGTCTGAGGTCGGTGTGAAT
>Ga0335070_10006385_pt1 | contig 13877 bp, 14 predicted proteins | sample Lox_Sample_13_FD_206722 | JGI IMG/M metagenome (GOLD analysis project Ga0335070, IMG submission 206722) | Soil microbial communities from Loxahatchee National Wildlife Refuge, Florida, United States - Lox_Sample_1.3 | ecosystem: Environmental > Terrestrial > Soil > Wetlands | place: USA...
CCGCTGCAGCACCGGCTCGGCGAGCTCGCTGAACAACCGTGCCAGCGCATAGCCCGCATCGCCGTCGCGCGCGTTGGTCCATTCCGGCACGAAGGCCGCCGCCCGCGCCATCAACTCGCGCAACACGTCGCCGCGCCGGTCGGGGAGCAGCCGCGGCTGGATGCCGGAAGGACCCGTACCGCTCACCATCACCGGCAAGTCTTTGGGGCTGGCCTCGCGGCCCCACCAGGGCGCGCTCATCGCAAGCCTCCCGCCCGGTCAGTACGCGGATGCCATTGCGGCACCAGCGATTGCAACACCGGCAGCTCGAACGCGGCGAGGTCCAGGTCGTTGCAGTCGTCGAGCTGATCCGTGGAATCGGCGAGCCGCAACGCGACGCGCTCGACCACGGCATCCTCGCCGGCCAAGCGCTCGAGCACATGCGCGAATTCCGATGGGCGCAGCGCGTCGCCGAACGGCCAGCCCGTGCCATCCGGACCGCCGCTGAGCGCATCGAGGTAGAGCGCGAGACCATCGCGCAGTCGATCGCCCACCGCGGCCTTGTCGAGCGGTGCACCGGCCAAGGTGACGCTGACCTCGACCGGGCGATAGACGGGCGCGAGCACGAAGACCTCGGCGGTCAGCAGCCGTCGCGCATCGAGCCGCGCGCGGACCTCTGCCAGCATGCCCGGATCCGGAAGCGGCGCGCTCACGGCGCGGTCCGAATGGAGCCAGCCGTCCTCGCGGGGCACCTCCGGCACGATGAAGACCGAGACCGCGCCGGGGACCATGAGGCACGGAAATTCTGGATGATGACCGGGAAGTGCCTTGGCCCGCGCGACCGCGACGCCCGGCGTGCCGACGGCCAGCGTCTCGTAGTCGGAAGCAGTGACCGCGCGGGTCGGCACCTCCAGCGAGGCCGAGACCCGGTCGCGCGCTTCCGCCGACGTCTCCGACTCTGCACCGCCGCGCGCCGGCACCGGATTGACCGCCGATGCCGCGACCGGCGCGTCGCTGATCCAGGGGAGGTTCGCACCGACATTGCCGATGACACCGCCGCCCGCGAGATAGCTCAAACCGATCCGCGCCGGTCCGGGTGCCGCAAGCACGGGCAGACGACCGGTCAATCCGTCGCCGAAATCGAGCCGATTGAAGGTGCGGCACGGCTTGAAGACTGCGTCCTCGGGTCCGAAGCGGGCGAAGTCGCGGCAGGGTTTCCAGTCACGCCAGGCTCCGTCCCGGCTCTTCAACCGCAGCGCCACCGAATCCTCCAAAGGGGGCAAATCCGAGAGCTGCAGGGCGAGGCCCGGCAGCGGCAACCATTGGGCGACCTGTGCCTCGAGTTCGGCGACCGGCACCGTCACCGCAACGGCATGCCGCGCTGCCACGACGTTAGGGACCAGCCGGTGCAGCCGTGGCGGCGCGCTGAAACCGCTCCGATCGGTCGCGAACCAGAGACAATAAGGCGTCAGTCCGGCTGCCGCCGGCCCGACCGGCGCCCAATCCGCCGGAATCTGGAACCGCACCAGGCCGGAACGGCGCAGGCCCTGGGTGCCGTCGACCAGAGCATCGGCTGCGAACGGGACCGCGCCGCCGACGGTGCTGTAGCGCCACGTGACCTCGGCCGGCACGGTGACTGGCGTGACTGCATCGACCGACCAGGACGACGCGATTCGCATCGAGGTGTCGAGATCGAGCAAAAGGGTCAAGGCCCGCCCCCGCTGCGCGCCGGTGGGCGGTTGTCGCAGCCAGAGCGTCACGACGACCTCGGCCGCGCTCGAATCGGCCGGAAGCACGGTCAACGGCTGCATGGCCCACCGTGGCGTGCTGTCGAACGCGCTCTTGGTGGCACCGAAACCGCTCGCGATCTCCAGGCGCTCGATCGAGAGGAGTGCCGCTTCGTCGTCGGTCGCGAGACGCACCGGTGAATCATGATCGCGCGGCTCGAAGACGGCCCCGGCGGGCACCAGGCCGGCCGCCGCTTCGGTCAGCTCGAGGACCGTGCGGGCGGCGACGGCCGGATGGGGCTCGGCACCGAGCAGCGCGACCAGGGCGTTGATCAGCGCATCCGGCACCTGGTCGAGCCAGAAGACGCGCTGCTCCAGGAGATAGGCGAACAGCTCCAGCAGCGTCACGCCGGGATCGACCGGCGCATGCAGCGTCCACTCCTCGTTCGACACCGCGGCGATGCGTCCGCGGATGGCGAGCACCATGTCGCGCCATTTAAGGTCGTCGAGCAGCAGAGATTGGATGGTCATCCGTTGACCTCCGTCTGCCCGAGATAGAAGGGGAATACGAGGTTGTTCTTGGTGTTGCTGCCGCGGACCCGGTAGCTGATGTTGACATTGACCCGGGTCTCGTCGGTCGGCAGCGCCTCGGCGGTCACGTCGTCCAAGGTGACCCGGGGCTCCCAGTCCCGCACGGCTTCGCGGATCGTGGTCTCCAGCAGCCGCAAGTACTGCACGCTGCCGGGCGCGAACACGAGCCGAGGTGCCGCGCAGCCGAAGGTCGGGCGCATCACGCGCTCGCCCAATCCGGTCAGCAGCAGGATCTTCAGCGACTGCTCGATGTTGGCATCGCCTTCCACATAACCGAGGCCGCCTCCGGCATCGATCTGGATCGGGAACCGCCACCCCTGCCCGCGGAAATCGGACTCACTCATTTCGGGCACCCGCCGAGCTTGTCGACGACGCCCTGGATGGTGTCGACCACGTTCTGCAGGTCCGCCATGGTCTTGCTGAGCGCTTCGGCGCTCGATGCGTCGCCGACCGCCGGCAGCTTGATGGCCCCGACGCCGGCGATGCTCATCATCGGCGCCATGAGCTCGAGGATGACGGAGACCGGGCCGAACCCGTTCATCATGTGCTGCATGGATTCCAGGCTGTTCTCCTGGGCGCATTGCAGCGTCTTCACGAGATCGTCGTTGCCGGCGTCCTGCGCCGCCTTGAGCTGCAGCGTCAGCCCGCCCATCACGTCGGCGATGGTCTTCAGCTGGCCCACCAGGCAGCGCAACAGCGCCAGGATCAGACAGAGGATGTCGCGCACGAAGGGGATCATCCCGGCCGGCGTGATCGAGAGGAAGCACGGCGCGAGGTCCGCCACCGCGTCGACGATCTCCTTGATGAGCTTCGGCGTGGGCGGAAGGCTGGTGACGGCGTCGCTGAGAGGCTTCAGGAGCTTCAGGATCTTCAGCACGCATTCCATGCTCGCCATCAACGGCATGATCTGCAGCAGCAGGCTGAAGGTCAGCGAACAATCAGTCGGGACTGCCTTGCCGATGTCGTGCAGCGCGGTCAGCGTGCCGCCGCTGGGGAGCTGGACGCTCAGCTTCTGCGGCTTCGGCAGCCGCAGATCCAGGCATTTCGGCGCCGCCATCAACTCGCGAAGATCATCCGGGACTGGAACGTCGATGTTCATGGCCTGCACTCAGATCGGATTGCTGTTCGGCGTGACGACGCGGTTGTAGCCGGTGCCGCGCAAGCGGATCGCCGCCGCATCCAACGTCAGCGAGCCCTTCGCCTTGATAGTGATGTCGCCGGTCGAGGACAGGATGATCCGGCTGCCGCTGGCGTCCTCGATGATGATCCCGCCGGCGCTGTCGCCGTTGGAGTCGATGAAGGTGATCTTGTGGCCGTTGACCGACGCGATCTCGCGCTTGCGCACGTGATCGGAATGCGGCTTGTCCTTGCCGTTGTAGAGGCCGCCGAGCACGACCGGCTTCCTGAGGTCGCCGTGGCGGCAGGCGCAGAGCACCAGGCTGTGCTGCTCGGGAATGAAGAAGGCGCCATGGTTCGGCCCGGCGAAGAACTGCATGATCGGGGCCCAGTCGCTCTCCATCTTCTCGTTGAACCAGGGATAGGTCAGCTTCACCCTGCCCTCGTTCAGCGGGTCGTCGACGCTGGTCACCAGGCCTTCGAACACGCCGTAGAAACGCTGGTCGGTGCTCCGGGAGCGCGGCATGTAGGTCATGGGACGCTCCCGTCGTAAACGCGCCGCACCTCAAATTGAGTGCGATAGCCCGACTCGTTGATCACGTGCTCCACCTTCTTGACGTAGTAGGAACCGTCGAACCGCTTGCCGAGGCCGGAGAACTCGACGTTGTCGGAGGGTCGGAGATCGGGCAGACCGATCGAGCTGCCGGTGCCGGTGATGAACTCGTAGGCGCGCTCCGCCAGCAGCGTGACGGCGAGCTTCTTCGCCTCCTCCTGGCTGCTGACCGGCGCATCGACGACGAACTCCTGCTTGCCCTGGCCGGAGCTCTCCGCGACCTCGGGCCCGCTCTTGCCGCCCTGGGTCTTGCCGGCGCCGGGAAGGTCCTTCGGGTCCGCGGAAGCGACGATCGCCTGCTTGGTCCGATCGTCCCAACCGCGCACGGTCACCTTGCCGACCTGGCGCGAGAGATTGATCGTGGGATTGAAGTTGATCAGGCTCTTGCCCCACTCGAACTGGTAGACGCGGACCTTGGAGCTGTCACGGCCGTCGGTCGGCTTCACGAAGTGCAGCGTGGCGTCGCCGCTCGCGGGATCCGTCCTGACGAAGCAGTCGAAGTCGATGCGCTTGGCGCGCTCCATCAGGAAGGTGGCGTCGTCCTGGTTTTTCTGGACGACCTCCTCGTAGGTCTTGCCTTCCCGGGTAACGACGGACTTCAGGCCGTTGCGCTGGGCGATGTACTCGGCGATCTGCCAATCCGCCATGTTCGAGTACTTGGTCTCCTCGCCCTCGGCCGGCTTGCGATCGCGCAGACGGAACATGCCGTCCAATCCGCCGACGGTGAGCGTCGCTGCACCGGTCTCCGGAAAATGCGGACTGAGGGTCGCGATCTGCCCCGAGACCATGGAAAGCAGCTTCCCGGCATAGCCCATCAGGACATGGACGCGGTTGCCGAGATTGAACGTCTTGGTATCGCTGTATTTGAAGGCGATGCGCTTGTCGTCCCAGTTGTTGATCGTCAGGTCGAAGCTGGTCATGTTGTCCATGTCCATCACGACCTTGAGCTCGAGCACATCGCCATGCGACTCGGGATCGAGCGCCTCGCCTTCGACCTCCACGCGGAAGTCCGGCGCGTAATAGTCGGTGCTCGGCAATCCGGATTGGAGCTGCGGGCTGGCCATGGCGTCACCGCAACCGCGGCAGGTCGAGCTCGCGGCCCGGCGCCAGCACACGCGGATCCTGGATCGCGTTGTTGCGCGCGACCTCGCGCCACTGGGTCGGATCGCCATAGGCGACCCCGGCGATGCTCGCCAGCGTGTCGCCCCGCCGCACCACGTAACGCTTTTCGACGTCGGGCGAGCTCTTCGGCGATTCCTTGACCTGCACCTCGACCGGCCGGTACTCCTTCAGGGTCAGGTTCAGCTTGGCGCGGATCGGGATGCCATCCGGGGTGAAGAGCGTGTAGCTGATGTTCAACGCCTCGACGACGCCCTTGAAGATCTGGCTGTCCCAGGTCAGGCGCACGATCGGCGGCGCATGGAGGTCGGCGTTGATGCGCATCAGGTCGCGCAGGGCGTTGGTGTATTTCTTCCGCACGTCCTCGAGCGTGTCCGACGTGTCGACGATGAGGTCGGCCACCAGCTTCTCGCTGCTGCCCCGGATGAACTGGATCGGCGGCGATTCCAATCCGGGAATCGGGATCTCGGCGAAGTTGTTGGACTTCTGCAGCTGGTATTCGGTGGGGTTGAAGCGCAGCGGGATGATCGGCGTCGGCACGCCGGCCGGCACCAGGATCTCCAGATAGGCCTTGATCAAGCTTTGACCTGCGGCGTTGGCGGGGATCAGCATGCGCTAGGCCTTTCCGCCGAACTCGGGATTACGATCCCCGAGACCGCGGTTGCGGTCCATGGTGGCGCGGATCCGACCCTGCGCCTCGCGGCGACGGCTCCATTCGTCGATGTATTTGTTGAAGAAAGTGACGAACATCCGCTCCTCGTCGCCGCCCTCGACATCGAACTGCACCTCGAGATGCTGAATGGTGACGCTCATTTAAAGAACCCCACGACCGCGTCGACGATGGCGCCGACGTCGATGGTCCCGCCGATCGTCGTCATGGTCAGGCCGTGATGCGCGATCTCGAGGCTCTCCATGGCAACCGCGTTCTCCATCGCGTTGAGATCGGGCCCGCCCCATTTCACGGCGATCCCGCCCTTGAAATTCCAGGCCATCACCTTGCTGCCGTCGGGGTTGAGCATCAGGATCGAGCCGTCGCGGCGGGCGCCGAGCGACTGCGTCAAGCCGGTCTTGTACCAGCGCCACAGCACCGGATCGCGAACCACGCCGCGCAGCAGCGTGATGCGGCTCCATGAGTGTCGGACGGGCAGCTGGTAGACGAAGCCATTGGTGCCGCCTTCCGGATAGCCCATGACCTCGAGCTCGGCGCCGAGCCCCTTGGCCTCGCGGAACTCGCCCGGCGCCACCAGCGGCAGCAGTGCCGCCTGGGCCGGCGGCAGGTAGGCGTCCGCCTTGTCCAGGGTGACGACGAACCGGAAGCTCTGCAGCGGATCGGCCATCATGCTTCGATCACCTCGAGCTGGCCGGCGCGGCTGGCGGCGATGCGGAGCGTGATGAACTCCATGGGTACCGCCGGCGCGAGCATGACCTCGCAGAGCAGCTGGCCCGCGTCCTCGGTTTCGGGTGGCGTCGTGGTCTCGTCGCAATGGACCTGGAAGGCCTGCTCCGGAATTTCGCCCTTCAGTGCGCCGGCCTGCCATGCTTCCAGCAGCACGCTGGTGATCGCGCGCACCAGTGTCAGCCAGAGGTCCGGCCCGTTGTTCTCGAACACGAGCGGTTCGGCCACCCTTCGGATCGCGCGCACCAGCCGATGGATCAACCGGCGATGGGCGACGAAGAGGCCGGTCATGCCGTTGTCGGGATCGAAGGCCGTGCGCCCGCCCCAGACCACCAAGCCGCGGCCCGAGGCGCAGCGCAGCGGATTGATACCCGCCATGGCCAACGCACCCTGCTCTTCCGCCTTGTAGAACACGGCGAGATCCACCGCTTCGAAGAGCTCGGCATTGGCCGGTGTGTGATGCGCGCCGCGCTCGCGGTCGAGACGGCTGACCACACCGGCGACATGGCCGAGCGGGGAAACCTCGCGCAGCGGCCGCAGCACGCCACCGAGTGGATCGGGCACCAGCAGGCGCGGGTGATAGACCGCCATCGACCGCGGCAGGTCCTCATCGAGGCCGATCCGTCGCGCGTCTAGCCAGGAGATCGCATCCTCGGCCCGGGTGAGCTCGGCCGGCAGATCGGACAGCAGCTCGCGGTCGTGGCTGGCTTCGGCGAGGTTGAGCAGGTATCCCAACACCGCCTGCTGCTGCTCCGCACTTCCCGGCATCCGCCAGAGGTCGGGCGCCGCCATCAGCGCGACCTCGCGCTGGCCGGCGAGCAGGTCGGCGGCGGCGATGTAGTCCTGGTATCCGGCAGGCACCTCGGTTCCCCTGTCGAGGATCACGGGATCCCAGCCGAGGGTCAGCGGCCCCGGCAGGGCGGCCTGTTGCGGCGCCGCATCGACGACAGAGAGGCGGATCAGCGCCGAGCGCGCCTCGACCGCTGCGACCAGATCGTCCGGCGGCAGCGCCATCAGGTATTCCGCGTCGCCGCGGAGAGGCAGGACGTCGATATCGACTTCCGGCTTTCCACCGCGGCCGCGCATCCGATAGCGGAAGGTCACGCGCATCCCGTTCGCCCAGACGCCGGGCGACGTGGCTTCGACCCGATAACTCGCGCCGGTGAAGCGACCGGCCGAGGGCGCGCCGGCAACCCAGTCCTTGGTGACCGGATCGACGCCGGCCACTTGCCACAACGCCCAGGCCGCCGCCGGCTCCTGAGTTTCCGCCTGGCTCAGGAGGCGGATCACATAAGCGACTTCGCCGCCGTTCTCGAAATACCCGCGTATGCCATAGGGCGTCTCCGCACCCGGTGCGAAATCGCCATAGAGCGCCTGGTACTGGCGCCAGCCTTCGACCCTGACCGCGACGCCGAGCGGCCCGCGCAGGGTCGGCCCGACGAAGCCCGCGATGTCGGTGCGCAGCGGCGATACTTCGGTCGCCGGCGCCTGGACCTCGAAGCGCAGGCCCGGCAGCGTCGGTCCCGGCGGGACCTCGGTGGGAATCGCCGGCGGTGTCGCGGGCAGCGCCATCACTTCTGACCGTCGATTTCCAGACCCTCGTGGCAGATCTCGAGGGTCTCCATGGCGATCTCGTTGTTATGCGCGTTGAGGCCCGGGCCGGTGTACTTGCAGGGCCAGCCGCGGCGGAAATTCCAGCGCAGCACCTCCTGGCGATTCTCGTTCAGGAGCATGACCGATCCTTCGGCGCGCAGGATCTGGCCCTGCATCGCCTTGTGGATCCAGTTCCAGAAGTCGATGTCGCCGGTGATGCCGCGCTTCAGGGTGATGTTGGTGAACTTCTTCAGTCCCGGCAGCTTGCGGACGGTGATGTCCTCGCTGCCGTTGCGATACTCGATCGGCGACACCTCGGTCTCGAGACCGGAAGCCTCGCTGAAGGAACCTTTGACGGCGATGCCGTCGGTGCTCACGCCGGTGACGGTGACCAGGAAATTGTAGCCACCATAGGGATCGTCTCGGTTAACCGGAGGCATAGCGTCACTCCTCTCGCTTCATCGCGTCGTCGGGGGCCATCTGAGTGCGGCACGTCACGCCGTCTGCTCCAGCGTCTTCTGCTGGATGCGGAAGATGACGAACTCCGCAGGCTTCACCGGCGCGATGCCGATCTCGCAGATCAGCATGCCAGCGTCGATTTCCGCCTCGGTCATGGTGGTGCGGTCGCAACGCACGAAGAAGGCCTCGTCCTGGGTCACGCCGCGCAGCGCGCCGTTGCGCCAGACCGTCAGCAGGAAGTTGCTGACGCTCTGCCGGACCCGCGCCCAGGTGGGCTCGTAGTTCGGCTCGAAGACGACCCACTGGGTGCCCTCGTCGATGCTTTCTTCGATATACAGGAACAGCCTGCGCACATTCACGTAGCGCCACAGGGGATCGCTCGACATGGTGCGTGCGCCCCAGACCCGGATGCTCCGGCCATCGGCGCGGAAGTCACGGATCACGTTGACACCGCGGGGATTGAGGATGTCCTGGCCGCCGCGGCCGATGTCGTATTCCAGCGGCCGGCGCACGCCGTTGATGTCGCGATAGACCATGCCCTGGACCACCTCGTTGGCCGGGGCCTTATGCACGCCGCGCTCGATGTCGCTGCGGGCATAGATGCCGGCGACATGGCCGGCCGGCGGGACTAGGAGCGTGTCCTGCAGCCGCGCCTCGAAGATGCGGATCCACGGATAGTAGACGGCGCCATAGCTGGAATCGCGCGGCGGTTGGATGCCCTGCACGTTGCCGCTGGCGGCCGGAACCGAGAGGATGGCGAAACGGTCGCGCAGCCTCTCGCACTGGTTCACCAGCTCGGTGGTGATCTGGTCGTTGTTGGGGATCGTGCCGTTGACCTCGTCCGGCGCGATCAACATGTTGACCTCGTCGATCAGCTCCAATCCGGCGAGCCCCGTTCTCTGGTCGGGCGTCGCCGCCGGATTGCCGGCGTAGTCGGCCGGCGAGATCGCCGCGCCGTCTGCATCGGGCAAGCCACCGGCCAGCGGGCCGGGGCCGGCGTCGAGATTGGCGCTGGCTCCGCCGGCAAGCGGCGCCGCGGCCGCGTTGTTCGGCCGCGCCGCCGCCGCGCCGACCGGCAAGAAGGAGACGCGGATACGGGTCGACGCCCCGTTGACGATGTTGGTGACCATGCCCGGCGTCGCATCCGGGATGTTGTCGTGTCTCTCCACCACCGCGCCGTCGGTGACCTCGACGCGGAAGGTGTTCGCATTGGTGCCGTTGACCACGGCCACCGTCACGGTGTTGGCCCAGGTCCCTGGACCGGTCGCCTGCACGCGCAACGAAGTGCCGGCCGCCGCGGTTGGCAAATCGAGGAAAGCGACGCCGGCGCCGACTCCCGTGCCGAAATTGCTCGGCCTCTGCGAGACGCCGGGCTGGTTGGCGTTGGTGTCCCAATAGACCGCCTCGATCAGCTTGGAGTTGCCGTTGACGACGCTGACGACGTGGTTCGAACGCCCCTCCACGAAGGTGAGATTGTCGAAGTCCTCGAGCACCTGAGGCTCGCGTCGCAGCGGATTGGAGAAGCTGGCCGAGCTGGTGGGGTCGACGAAGGGGACGGGCACGCCGCCCCGGTAGTAGAGCACCGTCAGACGGAACCAGTCCCGCGGCGGCGCGGCATTGAGATCCGCGCGACTTGCGGTGCGGATCCAGAGCATGATGTTGTTGCCCCAGACCCCGGCGCCGTTGGCGCTGATGCGCAAGACGTTGTTGGCGATCGGGTTGCCCGCCGCATCCTGGGTCGCCAAGTCGATCCTGGCCGTCCTCGCCGGCGCGGCGGCGTCGAGGCTGACCACGCGCGCGATGAAGGCGCGCAGCCCTCCGTTCTCGAAGAAGCCGCGCACGCCATAGGGCATCAGCGAGATGGCGGGATCGATCGTGTCGCCGAACCAGCGCGTGTAGTCGGCCCAGCTGGTGACCAGGCGCGGTCGGGTCGGGCCGCGTTCGGTGCGCCCGGCGAAGCCGGCGGTGGAGGTGCCGACACCCTGGATCGGGCGTGGACCGTTCTCGATTTCCTCGACATAGACGCCTGGGCTGAGATATTCGGGCATGGCTGCTTCCTCGGCGGTGGGTTGAGGGTTTCGCTAGTTGATGGGGATGATGTGGCCGGTGGAGAGATCCGCCGGCAGGTTCACGTTGATCTGTCCGGTCGCGCCGGTGCGATGATCGAGCGCGTCGATCTGCAGTGCGGCGTTGAACGGCGGCCAGCGCAGCGGCAGCGAGAATTGGCCGCGGTCGTCGGTCAGGACCTTCTCACCGACGCCCTCAGTCACTTCGACATTGGCTACCGGATCGGCCGCGTTATCGACCACGCTGCCGCGCAGCACGCGCACGTGCCCGGGATAGGGGTAGTTGGTCGACGGAATGAGAAACACATCCTGCGGCACGCCGACGATGACCACCGGCGGATTATCGTCGTCATACGGATGCACGTCGAACTCGATGGCATCCTGGTTGAGCAGGTAGTCCGGACGGTAGAACTCCGCCTCGAGCCGCACCCGGTAACGGACCGGCGGCTGCAGCGGATGCGCGCTGCGTCCGAGGCCCGGATACGTGATCACGTCGCTCGGCGTGCGAACCGCGGCGATATCGGTCGGGAGCCATGTCAAGTTGGCGCGGCGCTGATCGAGATGCGTGCGGATCGTGCCGAAGGGCGCGCGTCCGGTGAAGTCATCGACCAGCCGGAGGCCGACCGGGCTGTAGAGCATGAGCCGTTCACCGGCGATCGTCTGCCAGACCGTCATGCGGCGGCCTGCGGTGCGGAGGGATCGAGGCGTCGCGTGCCGATCGGCGGGCGCGTCTCCAGAACGGTGGCGTCGAGATTGACGACGCGCACTTCGTAGCTGACGGAGAGCCGGTAGGGTCTCTGGATCGCATGCCAGATTCGCGATCGTTCGTCGAGCGAGAGTGGCGCCAGCTTCAGTTTCAGCGCGTCGCTCGTGCCGGCAAGCCCACCCTGCAGCGTGGGACCGCTGAGGATCGCGCCGTCGTAGAGCGTCTGCATCGTGCGCCCGAGGATCCGGTGATCGGTCGCGCGGTCGCCTGACCATGGTGTCATCATGTAGCGCAGCAACAGGGCCATGGGCGGCCTCTGCAGCGTGAGCGACGGGGGCACGAGTTCCTGCAGCGGCGGCCGGTTGCGCTGACTCGGATCCTCGACCACTTCGTAGAGGAATAGAGTCAGGCGTGCGGGATTGGTGGGAATCTGGCCGGTGAGATCGTGGACCTCGGCGACCGGGGGGACGGCACCCAGCGCCTGGAACGCGTCGTCGAGCACGGCCCGCAGCGTTTCCGAGACGTCGGCTATCACTGAATAGTCGGCCATGCAGTGGCGTGCTCCGATGATCTGCACGTGATAACCGCAACAAGCGTGCCAAGCCGCGATCAAGCGAAGAAGCTGGGATCTATGCGGCTTTCGCGGTTTCGCCGACCGAATGCCGCGTCGCCAGTTGGGATGATTCCATCTCGGTGATGGGACAAGTTCATCCGACCGGGACGTGCGCGAACGCGAAGACAAAGGCGCGCCGAATCGGTGCGCCATTCAGATGTGAGGTTGAAAGGAGAGTCGCCGGCTTAGACGCGGTGGCGATAGTCGAGAGCGTTCAGACCGTGCTTGCGCATCAGCTCGAAGAAGGCGCGGCGATGCTTGCCGGAGGCGCGCGCTGCCGCGCTGACATTGCCGCGCGCCTGCGTCAGTGCGCGGTCCACATAGAAGCGCTCGAAGCTGCCGACCACCTTCTGCTTCGCCTGCTGCAGCGGCTCGTCGGCGATGTCGCCGAGCGATTCCGCATCTTCGGCGGGCTCTTCGCCCTCCGGCGGCAGGTTCTCCGTTGCGTGATCGCCCGGCGCCATCTCGCGACAGAGCGTCAGATCTTCGCATTCGACCGGCCGGCCGAGCTGCAGACATGTCAGATAGCGAACGCTGTTCTCGAGCTCGCGCACGTTTCCAGGCCAACTATAAGTCTTCAGGCAGCACAGGGCCGCAGCGGAGAAGGTGACCGGCGGCAGCCGATACTCCGCGGCGTAACGCGATGCGAAATGCTCGAGCAGCGGCGCGATGTCGTCGGGCCGTCTTGAGAGCGACGGAATCTCGACCGGCACGACGCGCAGCCGGAAGAACAGGTCTTTGCGGAACCGACCTTCACGGACTTCGCGTTCCAAGTTGACATTGCTCGCGGCGATCAGGCGGATGTCGGCGGAGCGGAGATGCGTGTCTCCCAAACGGCGGTATTCCTTGGTCTGGATGAACCGCAGCAGCTTGGCCTGCGATGCCGACGGCAGCGTATCGACCTCGTCGAGAAACAGCGAACCACCTTCCGCCGAAGCGGCGATCCCGGTCATGGCCGTATGGGCGCCGGTATAGGCGCCGCGCGCATGGCCGAAGATCTCGTTCTCGAGCAGATGGCTGGAGAGATTGCTGCAGTTCACGGTCACGAAGGGTCGATTGCGACGCGGGCTGCGGTTGTGGGTATAGGCCGCATAGAGTTCCTTGCCGACGCCACTGGGACCGGTGATGAGCACTTCCGCATCGGTCGCGGCAACCTTGGCCAGCGTGCCGAGCACGGCACGCAGGTGGTCGCTGTGACAGATGATCTGGTCCAGCTCCCTTGGCGCCATTCCGATGCGTCTCCGTGTCGTGACGCAGTCAACGCTTTGCGGGCCGCAGAGTCCTGCGCTTCTGTTGCGATCTTCATCCCTGCTTACTACTGGTCCACGCACCAGCGTGGAGGAACTCGTCCTGCCGGTGGCGGTCGGCTTCTCGACGGCCGATATCGCGTACCGGGTGTTCCATGCGTTCGGCCCGCTCTTGACGGGGCGTGTTCGCTGGGCGTCCTCGCTTATCCGAGCCGTATAACGCCGTGGTCGCACAACCAAAGAATGCAAACACGCCGGATGTCTAGCTAGGAAGCCATACCCTCAGACACCTGTCAATGCGCACCGTCACATTTTATGCAGCTGAAACAAGGCTTTAAGGAAAAGGCCCGCAACTCACTCAAACGTGAGATTTCTCCGAATTTGTTCTATCCGGGAGCGGACGCGGCAATCAGGTCCATGGCCTGCCGCCGGGGATTCGCAGGACAATCCACCTTCGGCCCGAGGCTGTCACCCATGTCTTAGGTACGCTCTGCCGCCCATCTGTCCGGGCCGGGCAATTTGAAGATTGGTAGCACCGGACGGATTTGAACCGCCGACCAAGGGATTATGATGCTCTTGGTAATTTCTATCAGATCAATGCCTTAGACGCTCTGGGCGTCACTTGCGCGTCATCCGCAGCCGCCGACATCGT
>Ga0335070_10006389_pt1 | contig 13875 bp, 17 predicted proteins | sample Lox_Sample_13_FD_206722 | JGI IMG/M metagenome (GOLD analysis project Ga0335070, IMG submission 206722) | Soil microbial communities from Loxahatchee National Wildlife Refuge, Florida, United States - Lox_Sample_1.3 | ecosystem: Environmental > Terrestrial > Soil > Wetlands | place: USA...
TCTTGATGGCTTCCTCCATCTGGGCCTTGGCGCCAGGCTTGGCATGGAAAAACACGATGCGGGCCACCGACGGGGGTTCGGCAGAGACGATCGTGCTGAACGTAATTACGGAGATGGTCACGAAGGCTAAACAAAACGCCCTTCCTCTCATACAGTTAATCCTTTCTTGCTTTCAATAGATTCGCTCGCGCCGATCGTCGTGGCGGTCTTCACGGAGATCGCGCCGGTCTTCACGCCGCTCCGGCCCCCGGACTCCAATGGGGTCATCGACACGTTCTTCCATCTTCTCGCCGCGCTCTTGCGTCCGATCTGCCGCGTCGCCGCGGCGGTCTTGCCGCCGCTCCATACCACGGGTCTGGCAGAACCCGAGGATCGGTATCGCGATGGTTCCTGCCACAGTCAAGAGTTGCAGCAAAAAGCGACGGCGCGTGGTGCTCTGTGGCATCGTCTTGCGCGTTGTTTCTCTTGGGGTGAATTTCATGGCATACAAAGTGAGTCTCTCGGGGATGGGTTGAATATACAAAAAATAAAGTGGTAGGTCAATAAAAATCGACCACAAGATATGAAAGGCCCTCCTCATAATTTTGAGCGCCAACCGAGCAAGAAGAAGGACACTGATGATTACGAATCAAATCATACATACTCGGTCAAAAAGGTGGGTTGTTGACTTCAAGGAAGGAAGAGACGGAAAAGGTAGGTTGCACCTACAGGTCGTCGCTCAACGATGGCATCTTGGGCTGCGGATTATGGGTTGAAATCATGTATTTCGGGTGAATATGTGGAAAGCAAACTGGGAGGAACTCAAACTCTTTGTGTAGGCTTGAAGGTAGGGGGAGTCGGGAGCAAATTTCTTGGTAAGGGATGGCACAAAAGACCAAAGAGTAGACTTCACCCTTTTATTCTTTATTTCCTAGCCAAGCAGAATGGCGACCCAACGGGTATCCTCCGAGCCCTCCAGTGCAATCTTTACCGTCATGGTCAAGGGGACCGACAGCAACATGCCCATGGGCCCCAATATCCACCCCCAGAATATCAAAGAGAGAAATACCACTAATGTCGAAAGCCCTAAACCCCGCCCCATAAGGCGCGGCGATATGACATTACCGATGATCATAAAGATTACCAAATAGCCAATGACAACCCCCACAGCCCGCCCCAGCCCCAGTTGTATGATCGTCAAGAGGATGCGTGGTACTGCCGCCATAATGGAGCCGATGTTCGGGATGTAGTTCAGGAGAAAGGCCAACACTCCCCACAAGAGGGGATAATCGACGCCCATGATGGTGAGAAAAATGGCCACACAGGAACCGGTAGCAAAACTGATCATTGTCTGGATTGCAATATACCGATTGACTGTGCCGGTAAAATATTTCATGCGCCCGAGCGAAGCTTCCGGATCGCGAAAAATGGCTTGCAGTTTAGTCGGAATACTTGAGGCCTCCAGGAGCATGAAGATGACCGTGAGGAAGATCAGTAACCCGTTAGTCAACGGCCCACCCAGTAGATTGAGTAACATAGCCACCAACTTCATCACTGCTGCAGCATTGACTATCTTGTCTAACTCAAGGCGGGCCACATCCACATGGTTCCGCTGCAGCCAGCCCAAAGCGGCATTCGTCAGCTCTTCGAGCCTAGCCTCATACAAGGGCAATTTGGCCGAGAAATCATTTACCGAGGAGGCAATCAGACCGGCTATGAGCAAGAGAAAGAAGAGAATCACAAACATCACGATGAGGAAGGCCAGCCACGTTGGCACCTTTCTTTCAGCCAAAAGAGGGGTGGCGAGCAGATAACAGAGATAAACGCCGCCAATAATAAGGGAACGATAATGGCCTTGGCTGCCTGCATCCCCGCCACCACGACAATAAAAGCGGCAATGATGAGCAATACCCGCGCGGCATTTGGTGCCTGATCAGTTTTGTCCATTGATAAGTCCTCCTGTTTTAAGGCGGTGCCAAGAGTGACAATTATGTTAATGACAAAAAAGAAACTTGTCAAAACCTTTCTTTTGAGGAGGTAGGGTCAAGGAATGGCGAATTACGTTAGGTATCCCCCTGGCTGTTTATAGTATCGTGCCCGTTTAGGTTCACCACAGCGCTTCTGGATTCCCTTCCCACATATGTTAGGAAATTATAGATTATCAGGGTGTAATCCTCATTCTGGTATCAAAATCTGCTCTTGAGGGGTTCAGGAAGGTAGAGGTATGAAACCAGGTTATCGCTAACACCTACGAGTCCTCAGTCTACGCCGTCGTCTCGAGTTTGAGGATTACTGGTAGCAGAAATCAGTATCCCAGTTTTCGAATGTATGAAGACCATATAGTAACTCCTTGGAGTGCCTGGGAACAGCAGATATAGCAGATATTCGAGCTTCTACGATAGATTTAAAGCAGACCCACTTTCCATTGGATAGGTCCATTTAGTCCTTTAGGGGAACTCACCCTATCTTGCTTCAATTTTTCTTCGACTCAAAATAATGGTCTGCCCTTTCGGTCAACTCCTTGAGACGACTCCCTAAAAGGATTCTCTTCTCCTCGAGATGGGCTCGATCCCCATTTTGATCCACATAAATGGGTTCTCCCCAGATAAAAACTCCTTTTGAGAAAGGATAGGGGAGGAGAAACTGATCCCAAGTGTCGAAGACTTTCCTTTTCGAAGCGCTGAAACTTAATGGAACCACAGCCCTCCCTGTCAGTTTGGCTAACCCGATCACACCGATTTGTACCTGGTGACGAGGCCCCCTTGGACCATCAGGAACAATGGCAATATCCGACCCGTGAGCCTTGACCATTTGTTTAAAACCGGAAAAACCTTTTCGAGTTGTTGAACCCGAGATGGCATGGAAACCAAACCGTTTCAAGGCCTTTCCCACCACTTGGCCATCCCGATGGGACGAAACGAGGAAACTCAATTTCATTCCTTTATAATAAACTGCGTGCATCATCAAGAGCCTTCCATGCCAAAAAGCCCAGATGGCAGGAACTCCTTTATCCCAAAACCTTCTCGGAATCTCTGGATGAATCTCTTCAAACCGCATGGTAAAAGCCAAGATTTTGATGCCCCAGTAGATAGACCAAGGTCCCAGCCACCAGAGCAATTTCTTTTTTAAAGTCTTAAGAAACATCTTCCGACGAGCAACCTTACTGCAATTCTAAAAAGTTGACTTTAAGTTGGGAGGTTATTTCTATACCCCGCGGAGAAAAGATACTAATTTTGAATGCAAACGTCAACAGGGATTATTGATTACAATTTGAAGAACTAAACCGCTGCGCGGTAGAAACAAAGGTTGGTGCGAAGCACCCTGATTTGATACCCTTTCAATTCGGTGTTAAAATGCTTCTGTTGCTAAGTTCCGGCAACTTGTGAGGGAAGTTCCCCGGTTGAAACCCCATAGATAATCTTTTTTATTCCCGCAACGGCTCTGTTCTTCATGCGTCAATCCAAAATTGAATCAACACCGTGAATTCACATGTTTGTCACCTTTATTTCAACTTCGGATTGACGCTTATTCGAAGTGTTGTATGGAAGGGCGATTTTCAAAAATCACGAGTTCTGGAAGAGACACACGCGATAGGGTTGAGAAGTTCCTGCCTCCGATGGCCAGATACCTTGCCACCCTACGCACCTCTCCGGACATCAACATATTGAAATCTGCATTTTGGATCAAATCTACACTTGACGAGTAATGCTTAGTTTATGAGGAAATGGATGGGTTGTAGATCTATTTCTTGAAGATGATATCACCATAATAGGCGGTGGTGGATTCACCGGTGTTGTCGGTGTCGGTCATAATCGCCACGCCTGAGATCATTGGCGGTTCCTCTTTGAAGGCCTTTTTATACTCCTCATAGACATTTCGTTCTTCACTCACCCATTGATTGACTGTTTCAGTGACTTAGATTTATCATGGTAGGCACATCGATTTTATGTCAATCCAGAGTAACATCCGGTTCCATTCCAATTACTTTTCTTTGTTAGTAGGGTTTCTTGAAATAAATCAGAGACGAGAAGGGAAAGTGTATTTCCTGTTCTCGCCTTGCTAACTTATTCGGGCTGCTTCAGCCTTGGCGAGAGAAATCTTTGCCCCCGCAAGTTTCTTATATTCCGTTCGAATCTTCTTGATATTCCCGGCAGCCACTGCTTTCATAAGGTCCCCTTCAAGCTCAGCCACTTCAAGGAGTTCGTAATAGTCGAGAGACTCTTTAAGGTGGGCGACCACAATCATTCCAGTCAGGATGGGATGGTTATTTGTCACATTAGCATCTTTAAATCGAATTCCATGTTCCAGTTCGACTTCGATTCCTTTACGGAATTCTTCAAGATCGATTTTTATTTTTTCCTTGTTGACCTCTTTAAGAATGGCTCTTGCTTCTTTTGGAAGCACCTTAGCTGTTTTCAGTTTCGTCCAATCCCTGAATTTCAACTCCCTGCAAACCTTTTTCACTTCTTCTTTGGAGATATATTCTGGCATTTCCATAAGGCCTCCTTTTATTTCTCTAAAAGCAAGCATAACTGTGGAGCATTTTCCCCCGCTCGATCTGACTCTCTTTTTGTGTTGCTCCAAAATAATTAATACAAAACAGGGTCTTTCCGTGATGAGCTTTAGTCAGCCCTTGCTCAGAGGCCGGCCTTTTTCAGCTCCTCTTCAAAGCTTTCGTAGAAGTCTTTTTTCACGAATTTAAAACTCTGAACAAAGGCCTCGTATTGCTCAAAGGGCTCCTGACTATAGGAAGCGTTCAAAGGGCGCCACTGGGTGCAGACAAGAGAGATGATCCGGCTCCCCCGCTCAGGCCGGGGTGAAGGCTGCCGGGAAAAACGTCATCACCAGATGATATTTACCGAAATAGTCTTTGGCGTAATCGACCAGCCGATCTTGAGAGGAAGGCAGGCTGAACCACGGGGCATCGCCCCCTATCTTCAAGGAAGAGAATGCAGGCTCGCCACTGTCGGCCCAGGAAATTCCTAAAGCGAGCAGCAGGAAGAGAATTCCATAAACAGATAGCCACGCTGATTTTTTCATGAGCGTTCATCTCCTTTCTTGATTGGATCCAGAATTCTTCTCTTATTCAAAAGGATTAGTGTTTCCCCGGTGCCAGCGGTACACCCCTCCGCTCATAGTGGATGTAAGCCAGGAGAGCCACCATCCGGGGGTCATCCGCAGCTAAAGGATCCCCCTCCAAGGGGTTTCGGAGACACCAATTGACCATCTCGAACAGGGTAATGACCCTTCCAATCTGCTTTTGAAACTTGGGATAGGTCTCCGGATGGGTGTTGGCCCCATTCGGATGACACTGGTCGCAGGAAACCTTATTTTTCCCAAGGCTGGAACTGTGAAAAAGCTTGCTGCCCTCGTTCACGACAGTCATGAACTCCTTGGTCCAGCGCGCCACATCTTCCTTGCTGAACTCATCGGCTTGGGCTGGGAATTTCATTGCCAGCACGGCCGTTACCATCAACACGATCAACAGAACTCCAAAGTAGTTTCTTATCTTTCTCATCGGAACCCTCCTTCCATTTCTAATAGTGATTTTGAGGTGGAATGCGCCTACTGACATCTTGATACTTGCTATCTTTCGGAGAGCCGGTTTTGGGGTTGAAGACGACGCCTCGGTTCTCGTTGTCAGGAAGCTGGTAGTGCATGTCCACGTTGCCCGTACGAAGGTTGATGAATTGCCAGCCCGTGGCATCCCTCTCGAAGAAGGGATCGGCACGGTTCATGGGGACCGTCAGCTTGGGGAGATGGCTCGGGTCCTGGACATAGGACTTCGGGTAAGGCCAGGGCCAGGCCGTGGCCATCACCGCGTGGAAGCTAATATTTCCAACCTGGTTGTACTGGATCTGGTGGACGTGACCATAGATCACCGTCACCTTGTTAAAAGGCTTGAGTAGCGTCTGCACACTCTCAGCATCGTCAGTCCAAAAGTTCCAACCCTTGTAGATCTTCTGGATAGGGGAATGGGAACAGAGGACAATCGGAGTGCTTTTGTCAACCCTCTCCAGATCCTTTTTCAACCACTCACGCTGCTTCTCGCCCACGAGGAAAGGCGAACCCTCCGGGTTGTCGAGGCGTGCCATGGCCAGCATCCGGTCCATAGGGGTTGTCCAGTTCTTATGGGTCCATTTGTCATAGGTGAGAATGCTGTTGAGGACGACGAAGTGAACCCCCTTGTGATCAAAGCTGTACCATAGGGGGCTGATTTTAGACTCCCAGTATTTTCCAAGGTCAAGATAGTAGTCATGTTCTCCGGTGACATAGTATACCTTGCCTCGCAGCTTGGAGATAATGTCCAGGCCGTGATCCAGCTCTTCCTTCTTTCCCAACTGAGCCAAGTCACCACCGAAGAAGAAAAAGTCAGGGCGGGGGGTGAGCAAGTTGGCCTCCTGGATCGCTCGGATGAGACCCATGTCCCAGTTACGAACGAATTTACTCCCTTCGATCTGCTGGATGTGTGCGTCAGAGATGTAAGCAAAGGTAAAGTCCTGGGCAGGGTTCTTGGCCCCAAAGGCCACCCGCACCAGGCTCATGGGTAAGGCGCTCGCCACGACGGCTGCACCTGTGGTCTTGAGAAATGTACGACGATTCATTTTCATGATAGCTGCCTCCTTTTCCTTTTTGTGCCCGGATACTTCATTTCTGAGCGAACTCAGGGCTTGTCAGGGCCTTCAGAAACTCCACCAGGTCGGCCTCTTGCTCCTTGCTCAGGTTAAGTGGACGAATGCCGCCGCTGAGAAGCTCCGGCACCGGGTCAGTCTCCTTCTCTCGCCCACCATTATTGTAGAACTGAACAACCTCCTCCAGAGTCTTGAGGCTGCCGTCGTGCAGGTAGGGGGCGGTAAGGGCGATGTTTCGAAGGGTTGGGGTTTTGAAAGCGCCGATGTCTGTCAGATTGCGGGTCACAGCATACCGGCCAAGAGAAGATGTTTTTTCATTGCTGAGCACCGCGATGTCGGTTCCTCTCTTCTTTACGTCCTCAACGGCCACCGCCAAATCATCCAGATTCTTAGGCATCTGTTTGGCTCCAGATCCGATCATATGAAAACGATTGTCTGTGAAGAGCGCTTGGGTCTGCTCGATGACATGGCACGAAACACAACGGCCCTGATTGATAAAAACGTCGAGTCCGCGGATTGCCGCAGGGCTCATGGCAGTCTTGTCTCCTCCGTAGAAATAGCGATCAAAGGGGGAGTTGCCTGCGACGAGTGTTCTTTCGAAGGTTGCGATCGCCTGTTCCACCTCTTTCATGGTAACCCGGTTTCCAGTCTTGGCGAAGGCCTTCTTAAAGAGGTCCACATATTCCGGGTCAGTCCGCACGATCTTAAGAATAGGCTCGTGATTTGGGAGGGCCATCTCCACAGGGTTGATGAAGGGCCCCGCGGACTGGGCCTCGAGGGTAGGTTCACGGCCATCCCAAAACTGGGTATGGAGATAGGCAGCATTGACAACGGTTGGAGCATTTCGCGTGCCCTTGAGTTTGTTGATCCCCTCTGAAACAGGAAGGCCATCGGTAAAGCTCTTTTCCTTGTCATGACATGTGGAACAGCTGACCTCTCCTGTTTTACTAAACCGGTTGTCATGGAAAAGCTTGTCGCCGAGGATCACTTTCTCGGGAGTGATGGGATTATCGGCCGGCACCGGCACCGGTGGAAGGCCGAGTGGTGCGGCGAAAGCGACGCATGTTACAAGCGTCGCTGCAATCACTCCTACCTTTAGCATTCGTTTGAAATGTCTGGCTGTTGTTTTCAAGATTTTACCTCCTCTCCTGGTTGCTCCGGGGTTTTGCGAGTGCCATATAAAACACCGCACGCTCCCTGGGCTCCTTTTTTTCTACTGTGTTCAATTGCCATAAAGTGATTTTGTTATGTTGGAAGAGCTTCTTTGGGCAGACTTACTTTGCCGTGGCTTTGGTCCCTTCCTCCTAGGACATCTAAGCCACGGTGCGAAGACTCCTCTATGCCTTTTTGGGTACCTCACTAAGAGGGATGCCCAGTGCATCGGCCACCCCTTTGCCGTATGCCGGGTCGGCCTTCAGACAGTTTCCTATATGCCTCAGCTTGATCTCCCTGGGGGCATCACCCATTGCACGACCGGTGTTGGCAAACAGGGCCGCCTGTTGTGCCGGGGCCATCAAACGGAATAGTTTGCTGGGTTGAGAATAATCATCATCATCCTCTCTATAATTCCAGTGGTCCGCGGCTCCTTCCAAGCTCAGAGGTGGTTCGGCAAATTCCGGTTGCTGTTGCCATTCGCCGTAACTGTTGGGCTCGTACCCGAGGGTGCTGCCATAATTACCGTCAACCCTCATGGCGCCGTCGCGGTGGTAGCTGTGAAATGGACAACGGGAAGCGTTGACCGGGATCAGGTGGTGATTCACACCGAGTCGGTAGCGTTCGGCATCGCCGTAGGAAAAGAGTCGTCCCTGCAACATTTTGTCAGGCGAAAAACCGATGCCGGGCACGACGTTAGCCGGGTTGAAAGCAGACTGCTCAACATCGGCAAAGTAGTTTTCAGGGTTGCAGTTCAGTTCGAGGACGCCCACTTCAATCAATGGATAATCCTTGTGGAACCAGACCTTCGTGAGGTCAAAGGGGTGGTAGGGGCATTTTGCCGCATCTTTCTCCGGCATTATCTGGATAAACATGGTCCAGCGTGGGAAGTCTTTCTTCTCGATGCTCTCATACAGGTCGCGCTGGTGGCTTTCCCGGTCCTTGCCAACGATTGCTGCGGCCTCTTCGTCGGTCAGGTTTTTGATCCCCTGCTGGGTTTTGAAGTGAAACTTGACCCAGTACCGTTCCTTTTTGGCATTGATCAGGCTGAATGTATGGCTTCCGAAGCCGTGCATATGACGGTAGGAAGCAGGAATGCCGCGGTCGCTCATGACAATGGTGACCTGGTGTAGCGCCTCGGGCAGCGAGGTCCAGAAGTCCCCGTTGTTGTGGGCGCTGCGCATGTTTGTGCGGGGGTCCCGCTTGACGGCGTGGTTGAGGTCGGGGAACTTGAGAGGATCGCGCAGGAAGAATACAGGCGTGTTGTTACCCACCAAGTCCCAGTTTCCCTCCTCGGTATAGAACTTTATTGCAAAACCCCGAATGTCACGCTCAGCGTCGGCAGCGCCGCGCTCGCCGGCCACCGTCGAAAAGCGGAGGAAGAGCTCGGTCTTCTTTCCCACCCGAGAGAATATCTTTGCCCTGGTATAGCGGCTTATGTCGTGGGTGACGGTAAAGGTGCCGTAGGCTCCTGAACCCTTAGCATGCATGCGGCGCTCAGGGATCACCTCACGGTCAAAGTGTGCGAGTTTCTCAAGGAACCAGACATCCTGCAGGAGTGCCGGTCCGCGCTTCCCCGCGGTCATAGTGTTCTGGTTATCGACGACGGGGGCACCTGCATTGTCAGTTAATTTCTTCTCCATGTTTATTCTCATTTCTTTTTTTATCCACTGGCTTCACAGCACAAATTGGGGTTGGAAATTTTAACTTACTCCGGCTTGTTAAAAAATCGGAATGATTCCGAATTATTCGCTAAAAAAATTATTTTTTTCTTGCCAAGCACTCCTTGCAATATCCGTAGTATTCGAAACGCATGTCATAAGGTCTGAAGCCCATCTGGCGCTCCACCTTTTTCGATGCGATGGGTAAGGCCGTTGGATAGTCGAGAATGCTTCCACAGCCTAAACAGACAAGATTGAGGTGGTGAGAGAAATTTCCCTCACAACGGTTTTCCATTTTATCGAATTCCAACATTTTGATAATCCCATGCCTCGAAAGTTCGTTGAGCGTGTAATAAACGGTGGATAAACTGATACCTTTCAACTTCTTTTTTGCTTTCTGATAAATCAAGCTTGCGCCCGGATGGAGTGAAATGTTTTCCAGCAATACCTGGACAATCACCCTTCTTTGAGAGGTGAGTTTTAACCCCGCCTCTTTCATTTTACTGAAAATGGCTGCCGTGCGATCTTTCATAATTTGGAATGATTCCGATTTAATAACTAAGATATGCCGCAGTTTATTGGTTTGTCAAGTTCTTTTTTCTGCATCCCCCACTTACCACTTTAAGTTCATGAAAATCAAATCCGAACATTTTTGGTAGTCTGAAAACAGCACGTCTATAGCGAGACTTTCGAAAAACCCTATTCTTGATACTTTCGTTATGCGAGAAGTCTATTTTTCAATAAGGTTTTTCGACAGTCTCGCCAGAAATATGCACTTTTTAAGAATGGTGATCTTACGAAAAGAAATGAGATATGCCAGGGAGGTAGTTGAGTATCGGGGGTGAGGCATCTCACCCCCGATAGGTGAAAGAATGGGCAGTGATGTTTGCCTATGCCTTCCCAAGGAGCTTCTTTGCTTTTTCGACAGCTTCGATGGCATCGCCGCCGTAGGCATCGGCTCCTGAATCGAGGGCATACTTTTCGCTCACAGGAGCTCCGCCCACCATCACCTTGACTTGATCTCTTAGGCCAGCACGCTTTAGGGCCTCTATATTTTTCTTGAACTCACCCATCGTTGTCGTCAGGAGGGCAGACATCCCCAGAATATCCGGTTTCTGTACCGTGACGGCCTCGATGAACTTATCGACAGGGATATTGATCCCGAGATCGATCACCTTGAAACCTGCTCCCTCCATCATCATGACGACTAAGTTCTTTCCGATATCGTGCAGGTCTCCTTTCACTGTCCCGATGACTATCGTCCCCAAGGGTTTAGCTTCCTTTCCCTTCCAGGCCGGCTTCAGAGCCTCGACCCCAAAGCTCATGGCCCTCGCTGCAACTAGCACTTCAGGCACGAAGATTTCCAGGGTCCTGAATTTCTTACCCACTTCGTCCATTCCAGCAATGAGTGCGTTATTTAAAATATCCAAAGGAGAAGCTCCCTCGGATAAACTCTTTTCCGTAAGATTCTTGACCTTTTCCGCGTCCCCTTTCTTCAGGGCCTCAGATATCTCTCGCATCTCAACCATTGATCTTCCTCCTTTTCTGTTTTCCTAAGCATTCACTGGAATTGTTTTCGCAGCCTCGACGATGGCCTTCAGGTTCTTATTGGGTGTCCGAAGCGGGATGGCACATTCAGGCGCCAAGATCTCGACGCCGGCCTTGGCAGCGAAGTAGGCTTGCTCTTTCACATCTTCCGGCGTACCAAACAAGAGGACTTCAGGGTTATTGATTCCTCCGATCAATGTCGTCGTCGTATTTTTTCCGAGCACCTTTTTCAGTTCGATGACATCTGTTTTTGTATCATAATGGAAGCAATCAAAATGTTCCTCGGCAATGTACTGAGCTCTGTTCAGTGTGTTTCCACAGATATGGAGAATAATGGGAGCTCCGATTCGGGTGACGATCTTCTGGTGAAGGTGTACCAGGAAATCCCGGTACATTTGAGGACTGACCAGATCCCCCGTCGCATGGTCCGGAAAGGAGATGGCATCCGCGCCTGCCCGGATCTGAAGGTTTGCAAACATAACGGAGATCTCTTGCAGTTTCTCCAAACTCTTCCGCACCCTTTCAGGGTTGAGGATGGTATCCATGAGGAAGTTCTGGACTCCGAACCCATGATAGGCAAGCGTCCACGGCCCCATCACCTTTCCAATAATGGCAACGGTGGGATATTTGTCTCTCAGAATCCTGATCGCCTCAATCACCGTCTTGATCGAGTGGACTTTTAAAAGTTCTTCCTCTGTTGGGATGCGGATGTCCTCTGCCTCTTTATAGGGGTGCGTCGTGCAATCTGGCATGGTCTCCATGTCACCCCAGTCCATCTCGCAACCAAGCGCCGGTGCCTCCATTTGAACACTGAAGTAGGGCATGATCGTATCGAAACCCAATATCTCGTACCCGGCGGCAGCTAATGTGGCCATCTTTTTTGCGTCCAGATGGGCTTCTGGAAAGAAGGCCCCTGTTTCCTCCATTAACTCAACCGTTGCCACCGAAGTAGGATTTCCTACCGGGATCCGGTCAACCTTTCCGCCAAATAGGCCTGATAAAAAACGTCTCTTAGGAGTCATCCACTCCACTCTGTTCATAAGCCTCTCCTCCTTTCAGCAAGACAATTGATCAACGTAGCACTTAAACCGTTCTTCCATTTTCTGACCGACCAAAAAATTCAGGCGAGCTTCGTTGAAACCGTATACAATGGCATTGATCGTCAACATTATCCCGGAGACTTCGTTTTCCATCTTTCCCTTGGATGCCGGAATTTGATCGAAAGAGGTGAGACTGATGAACAGGTGTTCCCCAGCATCACTTCTAATAAGCACCTTAATGTGGCCAATAAGTTGGCATCCTTCCTCTTTAAGCGCACGGCTCAAACCGACCAGAACCTCATTTATCTTTTCAATCATCAGCGACGGTGAGATGGGAGATCGAAACGAGACTTTCAGCTCTTTAGAAAAAGAAACCCATTCAGAATCAACATGCGAATGTCCCACTCGACTCTTTCTTCTACCCGAGTTCTTCCATGAGATCTCTGAGCCCCGTTCCTTGCAGCGCGGAAATCTCTGCGACCTTAGCCACCCGGGTTAATCCCTTGATTTCCTTCTTTGTCTCATCCAATGCCACTTGATCTACGAGATCAATTTTATTGATGGCAACGATATCAGCCACGTCCAGACTCTCTTGAACAAAGGGAAATGTCATCGCCATGATGGCTTTAAACCGCATCGGGTCCACAAGCACAATGACCTTTTTTTGGATGGTTCCCGGCGGGAAGCAATTGATGATTTCCAAAATCTTCGCCACATTGGCCACTCCAGAGGGCTCCAGGATAACGACATCAGGATGAAAAGATTCTTGCAACTGCTTCAGCGTCGTTACCAAATCTGAAGCCAGGGCACAACAGATGCATCCCGATTGCAGCTTCTTGACCCTCAGCCCTTCGAGTTCGAGGTATTGGTCGTCAATCCCGATTTGACCGACTTCATTCTCGACGATAACGACTTTCACTCCCCTTCGACTGACCAATTCGGATGCAATCGACAGAATCAGGGTCGTTTTTCCGGAGCCGAGAAAGCCCGCGACAACGATTAACCTCACACCCCCTCCAGATAAGAACATCAGCTGTCGAGAAAGGGGTACTTATACGGCCAGATATCTCTCTTTGATCTCGCTATTCTTCTTTAGGTCTTCGATATTGCCTTCAAAGTGGATCTTCCCTTTTTCGATGATGTAACCCCGATCAGAAAGCTCTATGGCGAATCTTGAGTTCTGCTCTACAAGCAAGATCGTGGAGTGGGCTTTGATCCGACGGATGAGATGCTCGAGTTCCTTCACAATCATGGGGGCAAGCCCCTCCGAGGGCTCGTCAAGAAGCAAGATCTCCGGGTTTCCCATCAGGGTCCTCGCAATGGTCAGCATCTGTTGCTCCCCGCCGCTCAATTCCATCCCTTTGCTCCCCTGAAGTTTCTTCAGAACCGGAAACAAGGCAAAGATCTTCTCAACACTCCACCGTTCCTTCTGTGGCACCTGACGCTGAGGAATGACGTCGAGATTTTCCTTTATCGTCAGATCAGGATAGACCCGCCGATCTTCCGGCACATAGCCGATCCCCATCCGTGCGATTTCGAAGGGTTCTTTCCCAACAATCTCCTTCCCTTTAAACAGAATGCTCCCCTGTTTGGGTAGAACTAGACCGATGATGCTTTTCAGCGTGGTCGTTTTTCCGGCTCCATTTCTTCCAAGAAGACAGAGGACTTCATCCTGGACTACATTCAAGGAAACGCCTTGCAAGATATGACTTTTGCCGTAATAGCTATGGATATCTTTCACTTCGAGCAGCGTCATGCTTCCTCACCCAGATAGGCTTCTTTCACCTTCCTGTTCTGTCTGATCTCCTCCCCGGTTCCATCCGCAATGATATTTCCTTGCTGAAGCACAATAATGCGCTGCGC
>Ga0335070_10006390_pt1 | contig 13874 bp, 12 predicted proteins | sample Lox_Sample_13_FD_206722 | JGI IMG/M metagenome (GOLD analysis project Ga0335070, IMG submission 206722) | Soil microbial communities from Loxahatchee National Wildlife Refuge, Florida, United States - Lox_Sample_1.3 | ecosystem: Environmental > Terrestrial > Soil > Wetlands | place: USA...
AGCCATACGAGCGACCGCTTTCGGAAAACACGATGTACGCTGACAAGCGCTCGGCCCGACCGCTGGTGGAAGGCACCGTGCCGCGTGGCTTCGAGCGCGCCGACACCTATTACTACACGGGTAAGATCGGCAACGAAGACGGCAACTATATGCCCTTCCCGGTGGCGGCGGAAGTCCTGCAGCGCGGACAGCAGCGGTACAACATCTATTGTTCGCCTTGCCACGGCGAGACGGGCGAGGGTAACGGCATGATCGTGCAGCGAGGGTTGAAGCATCCGCCTTCGTATTACAGCGAGCGGCTGCGCAAGGCGCCGATTGGCTACTTCTTTGATGTGATGACCAACGGCTTTGGCGTGATGCTGGATTATTCACAACAGATTTCGCCGGAAGACCGTTGGGCGATTGCGGCCTATATCCGGGCGCTGCAGTTGAGTCAGGGCGCGACGCGCGCGGATGTTCCCGCCGGACAGCGGATCGCGACGGAACCGCCGAAGGGCGTAGAGATTTCACCGCCGTACGACACGCAGGGTGCAGGGCAAGCTAGCCAGACGCCGCCGCAGGGAGCGAACCAATGAACCAACCGAGTCTACAGGTCCAGCACGCGAACTACGCTGTGCCCGTCGAAGCGGCAGGCTGGCAGAAGCGTTATCTCGCCATCGGCATGGTAGCTGCGCTTGCGACGATCGCAGGCTTTTTCGTGCAGCCGGAGCAGTTAATGAGGGGCTACCTCATCGGCTACATGTTATGGCTGGGTTTGAGCCTGGGTTGCATGGCATTGCTGATGGTGCAGCACTTGTCGGGCGGTCTTTGGGGTTTGTCGATCCGGCGAATCCTCGAGGCAGCCAGCCGCGTGCTGCCATTGACGCTCGTGCTTTGGATTCCGCTGTTTTTGGGCCGCCACTATTTGTACAGATGGATGAGCGGCGAAGGGGTGAACAAGCATAACGAATGGTACCTGAATATGCCGTTTTGGTGGCTGCGTCAGGCGATTTATTTCGCCGTGTGGCTCGGGCTGATGTACGTGCTCAACAAGCGCTCGGCGCTGCAGGATGAGCCATCGGTCGTGCGACACCAGCCGCGGTTCCAGTTGTTGAGTGGTATTGGCTCGCTGCTGTACGCGCTGACCATTTCATTCGCCGCGGTGGATTGGATCATGTCTCTGGACCCGCACTGGGGCTCGACCATCTATGGAATGATCTTCATGGCAGGCGAGGGCCTGTCGGCACTTGCGTTCTGCATCATCATGCTGACGGTACTTGCCCGCTACAGCCCGATGCGGGAGATCATCAAGCCCACACAGTTTCATGACCTGGGCAAGCTGATGCTGGCCTTCGTAATGCTGTTTGCCTACTTCTCGTTCTCGCAGTGGCTGATTATCTGGGCGGGCAACCTGCCGGAGGAAATCAGCTGGTTCCTGAACAGAATTCATGGCGGATGGGGCATGGTCGCGCTGGCGATCATCCTATTCCACTTTGCACTGCCGTTTGCTCTGCTGCTGTCGCGCAACCTCAAGCGAGACGGCCGACGAATGATCGGGCTGGCTTTCCTGCTGCTGTTCATGCGCCTGGTAGACATCTACTGGTATGTGGTGCCGAATTTCGCGCACGCACGCGGGCATTTTTACTTCAGCCTGTGGTACCTGGTCGCACCAATAGCATTGGGCGGCTTGTGGCTGGGATATTTCTTCTTCAACCTGCGGCAGCGTCCGATCTTGCCTGCGTACGAGCCGCAGATGCCGAGCTTGCTGCACCAGGGGTCGGGACATGGCCACTAATCCACACGACGAATACGATCTCCTTAAGAATCCTTCGGTGGATTACGACCGCACCGACCTTAGTCCGCGAGGCATTCTAGTTTTCCTTGTCGGACTGCTGGTGGCGGGAGTTTTCGTCGAATTGGTGATCTGGGGCATGTTCCATTTTCTGTCCCGCAGCCCTTTCTTCGCGCGGGGCAATACGAGCCCGATGGTGTCATCCGAGAGAATGCCCTCAGCAAAGGTAGAAGGCGTGGACTTCGAGAATGCGCCAAACCTGAATCAGGAGAAGTTCCCAAAACCGCGTCTGCAGACGAATGACGCTCAAGATATGAAGGATTTCCTCCAGTCGGAGCACAAGATTCTCTATCCGGAACAGCCGTTCATTGATAGCAACGGCACGGTACATCTGCCGATTGACGAAGCGATGAAGTTGATTGTGCAGCGCGGCTTGCCGGTACGTCCGGCAGGAGCTGCCTCGGTGGCGCAGAGGACCGCGCCGGCGGGCGGAGATGTGGCCCCGAAGGCCACGGCAGAGCAGTAACAAAGTGCGAGGTTGTAGGCGGTAATGAGTATCAGGATTCTCAGCGTTGTAGTGGTGGCGGCAACCATAGCAATGGCGCAGCCGCCGTCGCGCTTTACGCGCGACGGCAGTCAGCCGGCAGCCCAGGTCAGTCCTGACGACCTGAAGGGCGTTGGGATCGATCAGAGGCTCGATCAGCAGTTGCCGTTGGATTTGCAGTTCAACGATGAAGCGGGCAAGAGGGTGAGACTGGGTGATTATTTTCACTCGGGAAGACCGGTGATTTTGAACCTGATTTATTACACCTGCCCTATGTTGTGTGGTGAAGAACTGGCCGGAATGTCGAGTGCATTGGGGGTCCTGAAGTTCATTCCGGGGAACGAGTACGAAGTAGTCACTGTGAGCTTCAATCCAGATGACACGCCGGAGATTGCTTCGGAGAAGAAGAAGATCTACATCGACCGCATCAACGAGCTCTTGGATAATAAGACCGACGGGTCAGGATGGCATTTCCTAACCGGCCAGCAGGAACAAATCCAGCAACTGGCGGATGCTGTGGGATTCCGCTACAAGCGCGACGCGCGCACGGGACAGTTCATCCATTCGGCGGCCATTATGATCGCCACGCCCCAAGGCAAGCTGGCCCAGTATTACTACGGGGTGGAGTATTCGCCTAAGGATTTGCGCCTCGGGTTGATAGAGGCGTCGCGCAACAAGATTGGCAACTTTGTCGACCAGATAACGCTGTATTGCTTTCACTACGATCCGCGTAGCGGGAAGTATGGCGCGGCGATTACCAACATTCTGAGATTGGGCGGTGCAGCCACGATGCTCGTGCTGGGCGGGCTCCTGATCGTGATGTACCGACGTGATCCCAATGGATCCCGGAAGGGAGCGGGACGGGCCTGAGCGATATGTGGAAGAATCTGCCACTGTTTCCTGAGCAAGCCTCATCGATCGCCTCCCAGGTGGATGGGTTGTACTTCTTCCTGGTCTCGGTGTCGGTGTTCTTCACCGTGCTCATCTTCGTGCTTGTGTTCGTGTTTGCGGTGAAATACCGCACGGCAGCGCATCCCAAGGCAGAGCACATCGAAGGCTCGCTGCCGCTGGAGTTGACTTGGACGCTCATTCCGCTCGGCATCACGATGATCTTCTTCGCGTGGGGAGCGCTGATCTACTTTCAGGAAGGACGTCCGCCACGCGGCGCCATGGAGATATACGCCGTCGGCAAGCAGTGGATGTGGAAGTTCGAGCACGAAACGGGCCAGCGCGAGATCAATTCGCTGCATGTTCCGTTGGGTCGCGACGTGAAGATGATCATGAGTTCGCAGGACGTGATCCATAGCTTCTATGTTCCTGCATTCCGCATCAAGGCCGACGTGTTGCCCGGTCGCTTTACCACGACGTGGTTCCGGCCAACGAAGGTCGGAACGTATCACTTGTTCTGCGCGGAATACTGCGGCACTGAGCATTCAGGGATGATTGGCGAAGTGGTGGTGATGGAGCCGCCGGCCTACCAGGCATGGCTTGCAGCTGGCGGAGCAGCCCCGACCATGGCTGCCAACGGCAAGGAACTATTTAGCCAGCTCGGGTGCGCGACCTGCCACCGGACGGACACGCAGGGCCGCGGGCCGAACCTGGTGGGAATGTTCGGAAGGCCGGTGCAGTTGGCTGATGGTCGATCTGTGATCGCCGACGAGAATTACATTCGCGAATCGATTTTGAATCCGCAGGCCAAAGTCACGGCTGGCTTTCAACCCATCATGCCGACGTTCCAGGGGCAAGTAACCGAAGAAAGCCTCGGGGCGTTGGTGAGCTATCTGAAGTCGTTGTCGCAACCGCAGCAGAAAGCCGAGGTTGGCGCTCCACAACAGGCTTCGGCAGGCGAAAGCAATTAGTTGGTGAACCCCGAAGGTGCATGACATGGCTACTGCAGTACAGGCAAGCGTAGAACGGGAATCCTACCTGAACCATGACTACAGTTTGAAGTCGTGGCTTCTGACCAGGGACCATAAGCGGATCGCGATCTTGTACCTAATTTCGATCACGGCGATGTTCTTTGTCGGCGGGTTCTTCGCCATGCTGATCCGGCTCGAACTGCTGACCCCAGCCGGTGACCTGGTCTCGTCAGACACCTACAACAAGTTGTTCACCATGCATGGAATCACGATGATATTTTTCTTCCTGATTCCGTCGGTGCCCGCGGTGCTGGGCAACTTTTGCATCCCGTTGATGGTCGGAGCCAAGGACCTCGCGTTTCCCAAGCTGAACCTCGCGAGCTGGTACATCTTCATGATCGGCGCGACGTTCGCGTTGGTCTCGATGCTGTGGGGCGGAGTCGATACGGGTTGGACTTTCTATACGCCGTTCAGCACCACGTACTCTAACACCCACGTGATCGGAACTGCGCTAGGCATCTTCATCGCAGGGTTTGCGTCGATTTTTACTGGGCTGAACTTCATTGTCACGATCCACAGAATGCGCGCTCCTGGCCTGACGTGGACGCGGCTGCCACTGTTTTGCTGGTCGAACTATGCGGCCAGCATCATCATGGTGCTCGGGACGCCGGTCGTCGCCATCACGATCTTGTTGGTGGCGCTGGAACGTTTGCTGCATATCGGAGTGTTTAATCCGGCCCTCGGTGGTGACCCGCTGCTGTTCCAGCACTTGTTCTGGTTCTACTCGCACCCGGCGGTGTACATCATGATCCTGCCGGGTATGGGCGTCATCAGCGAAATCGTTGCTTGCTTTGCGCGCAAGCGCGTGTTCGGCTATGAATTCGTGGCACTGGCGTCGATCTCTATCGCCGTGCTGGGATTTTTGGTCTGGGCGCACCACATGTTCGTAGCCGGAATCTCGGTTTATGCGGCACTGGTATTTTCCCTACTAAGTTACTTCGTGGCTATTCCTTCAGCGGTCAAGGTCTTTAACTGGACGGCGACTTTATATAAAGGCTCAATCCGGTACGACACTCCAATGCTGTATGCGTTCGGCTTCATCGGCTTGTTTACCATCGGCGGCTTGACGGGAGTGTTTCTGTCGTCGCTGGGCGTGGACGTACACGTGACTGACACGTATTTCGTAGTGGCGCATTTCCACTATGTGATGGTCGGCGGCATGGTGCTGGCATACATGGCGGGGTTGCACTTCTGGTGGCCAAAGATCACCGGGAAACTCTACCCGGAAGCCTGGGCGAAGCTGTCTGCTCTGCTTGTTTTCGTCGGCTTCAACCTGACGTTCTTCCCGCAGTTCATCCTCGGCTACATGGGCATGCCGCGGCGGTATCACGCCTATCCTCCGGAGTTTCAAGTGCTCAATGTCATGTCGACGGCCGGTGCATCGGTGTTGGCTGTCGGGTACGTGTTGCCGATGATCTACTTCCTTTGGTCATTGCGGTACGGCGAGGATGCAGGTCCGAACCCATGGAACGCGGTGGGTCTGGAGTGGATGACGCCTTCGCCGCCACCCACGCACAACTTCGAGGAAACTCCCGTCGTGACCTGGGAAGCCTACGACTACGAGCACCAGCCCGAGCAACAGGAGGTTGCCGTTGGCCACTAGCGATATCGAAGTCGCTGAACTTTCGCTGCAGCATCACTTTGCCAGCATGGACCAGCAGAGGGAGTCGTCCACGTTTGGCATGTGGCTCTTCCTGCTGACGGAAATCATGTTCTTCGGCGGTCTCTTCTGCGCTTACCTGGTGTATCGCGCAACCTATTACCAGGCTTTCGTAGAAGGAAGCCAGACGATGAACATCTGGCTGGGTGCGACGAACACGGCAGTACTGATTTGCAGTTCGCTCACCATGGCACTGGGCGTCCGTTGCGCGCAGACCGACAATCGCAAGTTGATGGTAATCCTGCTCATCTTCACCATGATGTTCGGCCTGGCCTTTCTTGGGATCAAGGCAATCGAGTACCACGAGCACTGGACTGCGCACCAGTTCCCGGGGCCAAACTTCAGTTTCCCCCAGGCTGAAGCGAACGGCGTCAATCCGCAGAACGTTCAGATCTACTTTTCGCTCTACTGGGCGATGACCGGCCTGCACGCCTTGCACATGGTAATCGGCGTCGGCTTGGTTCTATGGATCACGATTGTCGGCGCGCGTGGGCGGTACAGCGCTGACTACTTTGCTCCCGTGGAAAACGTCGGCTTGTATTGGCACTTTGTCGACCTGGTGTGGATCTATCTTTTCCCGCTGCTCTACTTGATCAGCCACAAGCACGGAGGCTAGCTAGGGAATCATGTCATCCGAAGAACATCGGCAACACGTAATTGCGACCGGGGTCTACGTCGGCATCTGGGCCACCCTGATGATGCTTACCGCTGTGACCGTTTTTGCCTCCTTTATGGAATTGGGCAACTGGAATATAGTGCTGGCACTGGTCATCGCCACCATCAAGGGTACGCTTGTGGTGCTGTTCTTCATGCACCTGTACTACAGCTCAAAGCTAACCAAGGTCACGGTGATCACAGCCTTGTTCTTCCTGTTCCTCCTGCTTGCTTTGAGTATGACCGACTACCTTACGCGCGGCTGGCTGACCAACCCGATGCATTGATTGAAGTGTCTTCAAGGCGGCGCTCCGCGAAATGCACAGCGTTGTTCTTTGCGGCAGCTTCGATTGTCTCGACGTACTTACTATTGAGCGTCGACGAAATAGCCGAGGCGTGCGCGGACGTGCAACCGTTCCACTCCCGCCGCCTCGATTCGTACGATGTGGAAGCCGCTGGCCTGGTTTGCCGGCTGGAACGAGATGGAATACTGCATTCGCATTTGCTGGTTCATGCCCGCGAATATAGCGGGTAGTTCCCTATCGCTGGGGGCGTTAAAGAACTGGCCGCCCGTGGAATCGGCCAGACGCATCAGGGTCTGATCTCCCTCATACACTCCGCGCGCCGGGTGAAGCGAGATCGCAAAGATCTGGATCTCGCGCCGCTGCGCCGCCCCGACCGCTTCGCTGAGCGACCGAAGGCTTCCGGTATCGATGCCGTCACTGATCAGGATTAGAATGCGCTGGGCATTATCGTGATCGCGGCCCTGCGAAAATCGCTCGAGGCAGGTCCGATAGACGCTGTCGTAGAGGTATGTAACGTGGCCATGCGCTTGGACTTGCTGCAGGGCCATTTGAAGGGCGCCAAGGTCGCTTGTGGGTCCCTGCCATACTTGTATCGCATTACTGAAAGTGCTGATGGACGCGCGATCCGACTGGGGACGAAACACCTCTCGCAGGAAAGAGTCTACGACCTGCCGTTCCCGCACCACCGACTTCTGAACTGAGTCGCTGACATCGACCAAGATAGCGGTCTCCAGCGGAAGATTGTCGAGTCTTGTGAACTTCCGGATGTTCACGACGGCGGAGCGGCTGTCAAAGACACGAAAATCGCTTCCCGAGAGATCCGTATGAAGCCGGCCGTGCTCGTCGAATACCGTGAACTGAAGATGAACTTCAGGCGCTGTGTGGCGAATCGTGAATCCCGAAGGAATTGCACCGGAGATCGACATCGACAGCGGCTCGGGAAGCGCCATCGCGTGAAGCAACTCTCCGCTCAACATCGGAGGATCCGGGTCGGGGGAAGCTGGCGCCGCCCAGCCCGCCGCCACTGATCCGGCGACAAACAGCACTACTGGCAGGAGAGATCGGACCGGTCGATTGCGATGCACACTAAGCTCATCGGCGCGCCCGAGAAGGGCTTGAGTGTCTCAGCTCGACGGCCAGTCGGCGCGTCGAAACCCACCTTCATGCCTGAATTGACCCAGTTACGACGTTGCGGCGCAGTTCATCAAACCTTCATCATCCTGTAACAGACTGAAATGTAACGTAAAGGACATCATGTTGGGACAAGAGAGCTCAAACAACGCCGTCGGCTACAATACAGTCGTGAAACAGACCGTTTTTGCCGTTGAAGATGACTCGGACATCTCCCGGCTGGTACGTCATCATCTGGAATCTGCAGGTTATGGCGTGCGAACCTTCCCGACGGCGACGGGTGTGATCGCCGAGGCCGAAAAACAGGCTCCTGCGCTGTTCTTGCTGGATATCATGTTGCCCGGCGGTGACGGACTCGAATTGTGCCGCCGGATTCGGCAGACTCCCGCGCTGGCGATGATTCCTGTGATCTTCTTGACCGCGAAGACGACGGAGTCCGACAAGGTAATCGGCCTCGAACTGGGGGCGGATGACTATATCCCAAAGCCGTTCAGCCCGCGCGAACTGGTAGCACGCGTGCGTGCGGTTCTGCGCCGCTTTGAGCGGCCATTGGCCCCGGCCATCGTCAAGGCTGGCGACATCGAGATCGACAGTGGTGGCATGACGCTCACGGTCCGCGGCGCCCTGACCCAGACGACGGCTACCGAGTTTCGGTTGCTGGAATACCTTGCTCGGCATCCAGGCCGCGTGTTTACTCGCGACCAGCTCCTCGATGCAGTCTGGCGCGACACCCACTATGTAACGCCGCGGTCGGTGGATGTCTATGTCCGTCGCATTCGTGAGAAGATCGAAGCGAATCCTGACGAGCCCCGCTACCTCAAGACGGTCCGCGGCGCCGGGTATCGCTTCGAGGTTCCCAAACCGTGAAAAGTCGCATTTTTCTTAAGCTGTTTGCTGCGTCGTTGATCCTGATTGCAGCGTGCATGCTTACGATGAATGTGCTGATTCAGCGGTCGTGGGATGGAATGTTGCGCGGGCAGATTGAACGCTCCATGCGCCAAAAGACGGTATTGCTGGCAGCTCGCATGGCCGGGTTATCTGCTGAGCAGCGCGTACAGATCATTCGTGAGGCGGCGGCCCAGGCGGACGCACGGGTCACGTTGATTGACCAGAACGGAATCGTGCTGGCCGATTCGGAAGCCGATCCCTCGAAGATGGACAACCACTCCGACCGCCCGGAGGTGATCGATGCCCTCCACGGAAAGACCGGATCTTCCACTCGATTGAGCCGGTCGTTGCACGTCCCGTTCTTGTATGAGGCCGCGCCCGTGCCTGGCGGTGTGGTGAGGCTGGCCTATCGTCTATCCGAGATTGACGAAGTGAACCGCCGGGTCAGAAGTAGCGTATGGAAGACGACGGCCGTAGCGGCACTCCTTGCGCTTGTGCTGGCATTCATAGCTACCCAGTCGATAGGCCGCAGACTTGTCCGGATTACGGCGTTTGCCGAGCGAGTCGCGGCAGGCGATCTTTCGGCGCGAATTCAGGAAGAGTCGAGCGACGAAATTGCCCACGTTGCCTCGGCGCTGGACAAGACCGCACGCAAATTGGAAGAAGGATTCGAAGCCGTCGAGTCTAGCCGGCAGACGCTCGAAACTCTGCTCAACTCGATGCAGGAACCGGTTATCGCAGTGGCAGAAGACGGACGCGTACTCTGGGCGAACCAGCGAATGGAACGCCTCCTCCCAAGCGGCATCAGGTTGGGAGAGCCGTTGGTGAAGTCGGCGCGTGATCCGGAAATTCTCCGAGCCGTGCAGGCGGCGCTGGAGTCTCGCGACATTGTCGTCGCTCGAGCGGCAAAGATCTTCAGCGGACGCGTCTTCGACCTGACGGCAGCACCCATGCCCGGTGGCGGCGTCGTGGCCGTGATGCATGACCAAACAGAGATTGAGCGAGTGGAAAAGACGCGGCGAGACTTCATCGCCAATGTATCGCACGAGCTTCGAACTCCACTCACTTCGATCCAAGGTTACGCCGAAACAGTGCTCGATCATGAACAACTCAGCGACAGTGCCCGCGAATTTCTGGAGATTATCCGCAAAAACGCGACCCGAATGTCACGGCTGACAGAGGACCTGCTGGTTCTGGCACGTGTGGAATCCGGTGAGCGGGCATTCCGTCTGGAAACGACCTCACCGCAGGAACTGCTCGATGAGGCCGTGCAGACTTTTCAGGAGATCGCCGACAGCCGTGGAATTGAACTTAGCGTGATGAACACCGCGACATCGATGGTCTCTGTGGACCGCGATGCTATCCACCAGGTATTTGGCAACCTCATCGACAATGCGATGAAGTATGGTGAAGAGGGAAAGAAGATTCTTGTGGGCGCCTGCGAACGCGAGGACGGCGTGCAGTTCTTCGTGCGAGATTTTGGCGCTGGGATTGCGAGCGAGCACTTGCCCCGGCTATTCGAGCGCTTCTACCGCGTGGATAAGGCGCGATCGCGAGAGTCCGGCGGAACTGGCCTCGGACTGGCAATTGCCAAGCATGTGGTGCGCGCCCATGGAGGCACGATCAAGGCGGAAAGCGAACTGAACCACGGTGCGACGTTTTACTTCACTCTGCCCCGCGAGGAAGTGCTGGTAAGGGCTTAGCCGACGGTCTTTGCGCGGGACGGAAGGAAATTTCAATGATTTTGATCGTGACGTTACGACGCATTCATGCTTGCAGCATCGCTTGCGGTCAAAATTACATCTCACACGGGATTGCGCCCGCAGCTCGAGAGGTGTTGGTCCGGTTTGATGCGGCCGAAGAAACTTCAGACGATGGAGAACGTGGATGAGTTCGGCTGATGTGATGAGTCCCAGCCCCGAAGATCAGTGTGCCCGTCTGGAGGAGCAGACGTTGCAAGCCTGCCAGGTGGCGAGGATGGCTGCAGGAATCGTGGCCGAAGGGATCGCGACGGGGGTTTCATCCTTACTGGATGGAGTGCGTCAGCGTGAAAAAGAACTCGATACACTTGATCGTGAGATCGACCAGGGCGTTACGTCGGTGATCACTAAGGTGACGGAAGATCGGGCGAGGCGACTACTGGCCTGCTTGAAGTTCATGATTGGCCTTGAACGCGTAGGCGACCTCCTGCTGAATTGCAGCAACCGCGCGGCTGCGGTCGGCAGCCGCATCGAGCTACAAGATATACGCGACCTCACACTCATGGCATCACGCCTGGAAAAAATGCTTGGCGACGTGCATGATGCATTCCGTCAGCGGGACTTGAACCGAGCCTTGTCGGTCTTGCGGGCCGACGCCGAAATGGATCGGCTGCGCAACTTGATATTCATTCGCCACCTAGAACATCACGACAACACACCTCGCACCGAGTCATTCCATGTGCTTTTCATGACGCAGTCGCTGGAGCGTGCCGGTGACCACGCAAAAAATCTTGCCGAAGAAGTGTGCCATCTTGTGAGCGGTCACACCGTGCGCCACGTCTTGCGATCGTACGACAAGCCGATTGAGCAGATGTTCATCGAAGACCTCCGACGCAAACACAAGGCGTAAAATCTACCTGCGCGCACCCCGCACGTTCGAGAACTGGAATGCCACTGACTCTTAAGGTTTGAGTCACTCAAGCCATTGCTGTTCAATGACTTAGAATTGAAAACCCACCTTCGTGGACTTTATGTTCTTTTCACGGCTTTGTAACACGTTGATAACATTCGAATAGTAGAAAACCTGAGGGTTATTAAATAGGAGGAAACCACGTGAATCGTTCCCTCGGGGTACTTTTGTGCATCTTCGTATTCGCTTTTGGCGTGATGGCGCAGACAACTCTCAACGGTGCTGGCGCCACATTTCCCTATCCCATATATTCCAAGTGGTTTAGCGAGTACCACAAGCTACATCCAGACATTGAGATTAACTATCAGTCGATCGGCAGCGGCGGCGGAATCCGCCAGGTGACCTCCGGCACCGTTGACTTCGGCGCCAGCGACGGCCCCATGAGCGACGAGCAGCTCGCGCAATCGAAGATCAAACTGATTCACCTTCCCACCGTGCTGGGCGCGGTTGTGCCGGCCTACAACATTCCCGGGGTGTCGGGGGAATTGAAGTTCACGCCGGAAATTCTAGCGGGAATCTTCCTGGGCAAGATCAACAACTGGTCGGATCCGGCGATCGCCAAGGTGAATCCTGGGGTTAAGTTTCCGAACCAGGCCATCACGGTAGCACACCGTTCCGATGGCAGCGGGACGACGTATATCTTCACCGACTACCTGTCAAAGATCAGTCCGGATTGGAAGGACAACGTGGGCAAGGGCACTTCGGTGAAGTGGCCTGTTGGCGTGGGCGGCAAGGGGAACGAGGGAGTAGCGGGCCTGATTCGCCAGCTACCTGGATCGATCGGCTACATCGAGTTGATCTACGCACTGCAGAACAAGATCAACTTCGGAAGTATGAGAAACTCTTCCGGCGACTTCATCAAGGCCAGTCTGGCCAGCACCACCGCGGCCGCAGCAGGTGTCAAAATGCCACCCGATTTCCGGGTATCGATCACCAATCCTTCCGGCAAGACGGCATATCCCATCGCCAGCTTCACTTGGCTGCTAATTCCAACCAATCCGACGGACAAGAACAAAGGAAAGATTCTGAAGGAGTTCTTGTTCTGGATGCTGGATCAGGGGCAAACTATGACTGAGTCGCTGGATTATGCCCCGCTCCCCAAGGACGTTGTCGCGAAAGAAAAGACGGCCATTACCCAGCAGGTTAAAGATTAGATAGTTGGTACAAAGTTCCACCCTGGCGGCCAACTCCTTGCTGCGTTGCTCGGGGTTGGCCTTGTCTACAATTTGGCGCTTCAATGGGGCCTGAGCGATATCCGATGTCGACAAAGATATGAACAACGGGCCTGAAGGTTCCGATCCGAAGCAAAAACCCGTCACAGCGATCCCCACGCTGGCCCACACGGCGGCCGAGCGGAAGCAGGGCTTGGCTTCCTCCGTGTTAGAACGAATCCGTCAGACGCAACCGCGAAGCAGCCGCATTCCAGATGCCGCTTTTTCAGTGCTGATTCTCCTGACGGCGATTTCAGTGTTCGCCATTGTCGTATTCGTGGCGTGGGAACTTGTCGACAAGTCGCGGCTTTCGCTCCACGAGTTCGGGATCGGCTTTTTCGTCGGGCACGATTGGGACCCGGTCAGCGGCGAGTTCGGGGCAGTCCCATTTGTCTACGGCACGTTAGTTTCGTCATTCCTTGGACTCTTGATTGCTGTTCCTCTCGCCGTGGGCGTAGCCGTTTATGTTACCGAGATGTGTCCGATACGCTTGCGAGCCATCATCTCGTTTCTAGTGGAATTGCTGGCAGCGATTCCCAGCGTCATTTACGGGCTGTGGGGCATCTTCGTTTTGGCGCCGTTGCTTCGTGAGTACGTAGAACCATTCTTGGCCAAGACCCTGGGCTGGACTGGTCTGTTCAGTGGGCCGATGTTCGGGATAGGAATGCTGGCAGCAGGCATTATTTTGTCCATCATGGTCATCCCAATCATTGCGTCCATCACCCGCGAGGTACTGACGGCCGTTCCGCAGAACCAGCGCGAAGCCGTTCTGGCGCTGGGGGCGACACGCTGGGAGATGATCCGCATGGGCGTGCTGCGGAACGCTCGCATCGGCATCGTCGGCGGCATTATCCTCGGATTGGGTCGTGCCCTCGGCGAGACGATTGCTGTGACGATGGTCATCGGCAACAATCCACAGGTTTCGAAATCGCTATTTGCTCCCGGCTATACGATGGCCAGCGTCATCGCCAATGAGTTTACGGAAGCCACCGGGGACCTTTACCTCAGTGCACTGGTAGAGATTGGACTCGCGCTGTTCCTGGTTACATTGATCGTGAACGCACTGGCGCGCCTGCTGGTTTGGAGTATCACCGGAGGATCGGCAGGGAGGGCGCGTGCTT
>Ga0335070_10006391_pt1 | contig 13873 bp, 10 predicted proteins | sample Lox_Sample_13_FD_206722 | JGI IMG/M metagenome (GOLD analysis project Ga0335070, IMG submission 206722) | Soil microbial communities from Loxahatchee National Wildlife Refuge, Florida, United States - Lox_Sample_1.3 | ecosystem: Environmental > Terrestrial > Soil > Wetlands | place: USA...
TGGGAGCCCCCACTTCCGATCAGTGTTGGATCAGGTCCGCCGCCAGGTCGTGCCCTTCGGCCCGTCCTCGAGGAGCACGCCCTTGCTCTTCAGCTCGTCGCGGATGCGGTCGGCTTCCTTGAAGTCCTTCTTTTTTCGCGCGTCGAGCCGTGCGGCGATGAAAGAGTCGATTTGCGATTCCGACAGAGCCGCTCCCTCCCCGGTGCCCGCCTGAAACCACGCGCCGGGCCGCTGACCGAACAATCCGAGCAGACGCCCGCCCGCAAACAACGCGGTGACCTGCGGCCCCGGCTCATGCGACACCGCCGCCGACTGAAACGCGGCGTTCGCATGCTCGTGCAGGCGCGCGATCGCGAGCGGGGTGTTCAAGTCGTCCGCCAGCGCATCGATGACGTCGACCGGCGCCGACAACGACGTTGCCAGGTCATAGAGACGTTCGCCGGGATCGAATTTGCGCAAGGCGTTATAGAACCGGTCGAGTTCCGTGCGCGCCTGGCGCAGCCCGTCCTCGGTGAAATCGAGTGGCGCCCGATAATGGGTCTTCAGCAGAAGCAGACGAATGGCTTCCGCCGGCCACTTTGCCAAGAGGTCTCGAACGGTGAAGAAGTTGCCGAGGCTCTTCGACATCTTCTCGCCATTGACGGTGAGGAATCCGTTGTGCATCCACAGACGCACGAACGGCGCGCCGCGGTGAGCGCATTCGCTTTGCGCGATCTCGTTTTCGTGATGCGGAAAGATGAGGTCGTGGCCGCCGCCGTGGATGTCGAACGTCTCCCCAAGATGCGCCTCGCTCATCGCCGAGCATTCGATGTGCCAGCCGGGCCGGCCGCGCCCCCAGGGACTGTCCCATCCCGGTTGCTCGGCCGTGCTCGGCTTCCACAGCACGAAATCCGCCGGGTCCTTCTTGTAAGGAGCGACCTCCACGCGGGCTCCGGCGATCATCTCATCGCGGGAGCGACCCGAAAGTTTGCCGTAATCGGACTTGGTGGTGACGCTGAACAGCACATGGCCCTCAGCCACATAGGCATGGCCGCCGGCAATCAGCGTCTCGATCATGCGGATCATCTGCGGAATGTGCTTGGTCGCCCGCGGCTCGACATCGGGCGGCAGCGCCGCCAGCGCCCCCATGTCGTCGTGATAGGCCTTGGTCGTGCGCGCGGTGATCGCGTCGATCGGCTCGCCGGCGGCGCGCGCCGCCGCGATGATCTTGTCGTCCACATCGGTGATGTTGCGGACGTAAGTGACGCGCGGATAGGCGTGCTTCAGCAGCCGGTAGAGCACGTCGAACACGACGACCGGCCGCGCATTGCCGATGTGCGCGAAGTCATAGACGGTCGGGCCGCAGACATAGAGCCGCACGTTCGCCGGGTCGACCGGGACGAAGTCCTCCTGCCGCCGGGCGAGGCTGTTGTAGAAGCGGAATTTCGTGGCGATCATCGCGGCGCGCGGAAACCGTTGGTGATGGGATAGCGGCGGTCACGCCCGAAGGCACGGCGGGTGATCTTCACCCCCGGCGGCGCCTGACGACGCTTGTACTCGGCGATGTCGAGCATGCGCCAGATGCGATTTACCGTCGCCTCGGGATGGCCGCGGGCGACGATGTCGGCGACCGGCATTTCCTTTTCGATCAGGCAGTGCAGCACGTCATCGAGCTCGTCATACGAGAATCCGAACGAACCCTCATCCGTCTGCTCGGGTTTGAGCTCCGCCGATGGCGGCTTGGTGATCACCCGCTCCGGCATGACCCGGCCGGCCGGCCCTTTGGCCCCTTGCGGATAGACCTGGTTGCGCCAGCGCGCGAGACGGAACACCTCGGTCTTGTAGACGTCCTTCAAAACCGCGTAGCCGCCGCACATATCGCCGTAGAGCGTGGCGTATCCCGCCGACATTTCCGACTTATTGCCGGTCGAGACGACCATGTGCCCGAACTTGTTCGACAGCGCCATCAGCGTGATGCCGCGGGCGCGCGACTGGATGTTCTCTTCCGTCGTGTCCGGCGTCGTGCCGGCAAACAGCTTCAGCAACATGTCCTGAAACGCGTGCATAGCGGGCTCGATCGAGACGTTGTCGAGCTGGATGCCCAGCAGCCGCGCGACCTCGGCCGCATCATCGAGGCTCTCCTGGGAGGTGTACGGCGACGGCATCATCACCGCGCGCACCTTGTCCGGGCCGAGGGCGTCCACCGCAATCGCCGCCGTGATCGCCGAATCGATGCCGCCGGAAAGGCCGAGGATGACGCCGGGAAAACGGTTCTTGGTGACGTAATCGCCGAGGCCGATCATCAGCGCCCGGTACACCGCCTCGAGATGCTCGGGCGGCTTCACGATCTCGCCGGGAGCACAGCTCCAGCCGCCGTTGCCGTTGCGCGAGAACCTCGCCACGGTCAGCGCCTCGCGCCACGCCGGCGCCTCCACCGCGATGCCGTGGTCGGCGTTGAGGACAAAGGACGCGCCGTCGAACACCAGCTCATCCTGGCCGCCGATCTGATTGACATAGACCAGCGGCAAACCCGTCTCCGTGACGCGGGCCACGGCCAGGTTGAGCCGCTGGTCGATCTTGTCGGTCTCGAACGGGCTGCCGTTGGGCGAAATCAGGATCTCGGCGCCGGACTCCGCGAGGCACTCGGCGACGTCCGGCAGCCAGATGTCCTCGCAGATCGGCAGGCCGAGGCGGACACCGCGAAACGCGACCGGTCCCGGCAGCGGCCCGGAAGCGAACACCCGCTTCTCGTCGAACACGCCGTAGTTCGGCAATTCGTGCTTGAACCTGACGCCGGCGATCTTGCCGCCGTCCAGAACGATGGCCGCGTTGTACAGCTTGCCATCGCTCACCCACGGACTGCCGACGAGCATGGCCGGGCCGCCATCGGCGGTATCGGCGGCGAGCTCGTCGACGGCCGCATGAACGGCCGCCTGGAACGCCGGTTTCAGCACGAGATCCTCCGGCGGATAGCCGGACACGGTCAACTCGGGGTAGGCGACGAGATCGGTCGACAGCGTTGCCGCCTTGCGGCGCGCCTCGCGAATCCGCGCAAGGTTACCGGGCAGGTCGCCGACCGTGAGGTTGAGCTGTGCGAGTGCGACGGTGAATTGATCGGTCATGCTTGGGGGGGATTTCCGTTCGGCTTCCGCAGCAGGAACTCGCGTCCGACCTTCACCAGCGGTTTGCCGTCATAGGCGATAATATCCGACGTGGCATACGTCTCGGTCCAGTTCTCCGGCAGATACGAGCCGGTGCCGACGATGTCGATCGGCGCTTCGGCCACCGCCATGGTCTTGCATTTCGCTGGCGTGAACCCGGACGAGGCGACGATCTTGACCTTCTGGAACCCCGCCGCATCGAGGTGCTCGCGCGCGTGCCAGATCGCGGCCGCCGACACGCCGGTGCCGACCAAGTGGCGAAGTTCGGTCTCGGTACGATAGCCACGCAAGGCCTTGGGTGCATGCCGGTCGAGCACTGCATACGAGCCCGCCATGTCGAGACCCTCGATATAGCGCCCGCCGTGCGTATCGAGGCGGACGCAAAGCCGGCCCGCAGCGGCGCGCTCGCGGAATCGCCGGCAGACGGCCAGGGTGTCGGTGATCTCGCGGCCGAAATAGTCGACCAGCACGACCAGCAGCTCGTCGTCGGGAAAGGTTTCGTCGAGCATCTCGGCGGCGCGGACCGTCGATCCGGCATAGCCGATGAGCGCATGGGGCATCGTACCGAGGCCCTGGGTGCGACCGAAATAATGCGCCGTCGCGTCGGTCGCATTGCCGATGAAACCGATCGCGCCGGCTTCACGTTTCGCAGAGGCGGAGCCGACCGACGCGGCGTAAGCCATCATCTCCGCCATCTCGCTCCCGGCGCAGTGCCGCGCGTCCATGGCCAGGAACGCGACCTTCGGCAGGTCGACGCACATCGTATAGGCGTTATACGCGGCGACGCAGGCGGGGCCGATCTTCTGGAGATAGATCGTTTCCAGGTCGACGAGATGGCGGAACGATCCGGTGATGTAGAGGAGCGGATCGCCGGCGCCGACCCACGCGCCCTCTTTGTGGCGAAGTTCGATATCGAAACGCGTGCCACGCGCCGCGGCTACCGCCGTCAGCCAATCGACGACGAGACGTGGCGTGAAGATCACCGGCCGCCGCATGAAGACCGCATAGGTGACCGGCTGGTCGCCGAACCGCTCGATGGCGGCCTTGGTCTTGAGGAAATACCGGTCGGTGAGACGGCCGATGTCGCTTGGCGCCGGCGTCGGCACGTCTCCGCGCCCGCTCATGGCTGTCACTGGGCCGCGACGGCGGCGCGGCGGGCCCCCAGCCCGTTCAGTCGCGACGCCTTCAGCCCCTCGGCGATGAGGAAAGCCAGCTCCAGCGCCTGGCTGGCATTGAGGCGAGGGTCGCAATGCGTGTGATAGCGGTCGGCGAGCGCGTGATCATCGATCGCTTCGGCACCGCCCGTGCACTCGGTCACGTTCTGACCGGTCATCTCGAAATGGACGCCGCCCGCGTAAGCACCCTCGGCTGGAAGAACATCGAGGAATGTGCGCACCTCGGACAAGATGCGGTCGAACGGCCGCGTCTTGTAGCCGGTGCTCGATTTGATCGTATTGCCGTGCATGGGATCGCACGACCACACCACCTTGCGGCCTTCCCGTTGCACACGGCGCACCAGCGGCGCCAGCTTGGCGCCCACCTTGTCGGAACCCATGCGCGCGATCAAGGTCAGCCGCCCCGGCTCGTTCTCCGGGTTGAGGATGTCGATCAGCCGGATGAGTTCGTCCGGGTCGGAGGTCGGCCCGCATTTCAAGCCGAGCGGATTTTTGATGCCGCGGCAGAACTCGACATGCGCGCCGTCGGTCTGGCGGGTCCGGTCGCCGATCCACACCATGTGCGCGGACGTGTCGTACCAATCGCCCGTCGTGGAATCGACGCGCGTCAACGCCTGCTCGTACGGCAGCAGCAGCGCTTCGTGCGAGGTGAAGAAGTCCGCCTCGCGGATCTGCGGCGTGTGATCGGCGGTGAGGCCACACGCCTCCATGAAGGTCAGCGCCTCGGCAATGCGGTCGGCCAGGGCGCGGAACTTCTCGCCGGCGGAGCTGCGCTCGACGAAGCCGAGGTTCCAGCCGTGCACGCGATGAAGATCGGCATAACCGCCGTGCGCGAACGCGCGCAGAAGGTTCAACGTCGACGCCGCCTGCGCATAGGACTGCAGCATCCGCGCCGGATCCGGCTTGCGTGCATCGGCCGTGAAGTCGATGCCGTTGATGATATCGCCGCGATAGGCCGGCAAGGTCACCGTGCCCTGGGTCTCGGTATCGGCCGACCTTGGCTTCGCGAACTGACCCGCGAGCCGCCCGACCTTCACCACCGGCAGCCCGGCGCCGTACATCAGGACGACCGTCATCTGCAGAAGGACTTTGAACGAATCGCGAATGTTGTCGGCGCTGAATTCCGCGAAGCTCTCCGCACAGTCGCCACCCTGCAAGAGGATGGCCTTGCCCTCGGCGACCTTCGCCAGAGACGATTTGAGCGCCCGCGCTTCGCCGGCGAACACCAGCGGCGGATAGCCGCGCAGCTTGCCTTCGACGGCGGCGAGCGCGGCCGAATCCGGATACTCCGGCATCTGCCGGCCGGGTCTGTTGCGCCAGGATTCGGGCGTCCACTTGGCCGCCATGGGATACTCCAAGGCCTCGCGGATGAGGCGTCAGCAGCGTTATACGCCGCCATGGGACAAAACGCCACCGCGCTATCCGCTTGAAGAGCTTCGTGGATTTGCCAACGCCGGGCGTTGTCGGCTATGCAGGCGGCGTGTTTGTCCTATCCAAGATATTCACCTTCCTGGTGCAACCGGAACGGCTGGCCTTTGCCGGCCTGGTCGTCGGAATCGCGCTCCTCTACACGCGCCGCTGGCGCCTCGGGCGAACGATCCTCGCCGTTCTTCTCGGCGCCAGCGTCGTGCTTGGCACCGTTCCGGTCAGCGACTGGCTGTTGCGCGCGCTCGAGTTCCGCTTTCCGGTACCGCGGCCGCTGCCGGAGCATGTCGATGGCATCATCATGCTGGGTGGCGAGATCAATCCCGAGCTGACGCTGCAGAACGATCAGCCGGTGCTCGGCCGCGGCGCCGCGCGCCTGCTCGCCTTCGCCAACCTCGCGCGCCGCTATCCGTCCGCGCGGCTGATCTTCACCGGCGGCTCCGGGCGGCTCTTCGATCCCTCGGCGACCGAAGCCGCGGCAATGCGGGTGGCGATGCGGGCCATCGGCATGGATCCGGACCGGATCACGTTCGAGGACAAATCCCGCAACACGCACGAGAACGCGATCTTCACCAAACCGCTGGCCGCACCGCAGCCGGGAGAGACGTGGCTGCTCGTCACCGCGGCGGCGCACATGCCGCGCGCGGTCGGGTGCTTTCGGGCCGCTGGATTTCCGGTCATCGCGTATCCGGTCGGATTTCTGTCGTCCGACGAACTCGACTGGCTGTTCTATTTTCGCTTCGAGGAAGGCTTCCGCGACTTGTGGGCTCCGCTCAAGGAATACGCGGGCCTGCTGGCGTACCGGATCCTCGGCTATACGAACCAGCTGTTCCCCGCGCCCTGAGCGGCCCTTATTCGGCGGCCCTGGCGGCCGGCGGCTTCACCGGATCGCGCATCAGCACGAACTCCTCGGCCGCGGTCGGATGAATCGCCACCGTGCGATCCCACTGCGTCTTCGTCAGGCCCGCTTTCACGCCGATCGCGAGGCCCTGGATGATCTCCGGGGCATCGGGGCCCACCATATGCGCGCCGACGACACGGCCGCTGTCACGTTCGACCACGAGCTTCATCAGCGTCTTCTCGTCTCGGGCCGGCAGGACGAACTTCATCGGACGAAAGACGGCGCGATACACGTCGATCGGTCCAATCTGCCGCGCCGCCTCTTCGGATAGTCCGACCGTCCCGACGGGAGGCTGACTGAACACCGCGCTCGGCACGTTGTGGTGATCCATCGTGCAGGGGTTCTTGTTGAACAAGGTCTCGGCGACCGCGCGCGCCTCGGCGATCGCCACCGGCGTCAGGTTGATGCGGTCGGTACAGTCACCGACCGCGTAGATGCCGCGCACCGTCGTCTGCTGCCACTCGTCGACCGAAATGGAGTTCCTTTTGTTCACATGAATGCCGAGCGCCTCGAGACCGAGGTTCGCCGTGTTCGGGACCCGCCCGGTCGCGTACATGACGAGATCGGTATCGAACGTCCGGCCGTCATCGGCCGTCAGACGGTAGCCGTCGCCCGTCTTGTCGATGCGGGTGACCCGCACGCCGGAACGGATGTTGATTCCCCGCTTCTGCATCTCGGCGCTCAGATGCGAGCGGATATCTCCATCGAACCCGCGCAGGATGGCGTCGGCGCGGATCAGTTCGGTGACTTCCACGCCGGCAGCGTTGAAGATGCCTGCGAACTCGACGGCGATGTAACCGCCGCCGACGATGATCATCCGCCGCGGCAGCTTGGTCAGCTCCAGCGCCTCGTCCGACGTGATCGCATGCTCGATGCCGGGGATCGCCGGCTTCTCGGGACGGCCACCGGTCGCGATCAGGATGTGACGCGCGCGGACCGTCTTCCCGTCGATGCGCACCTCGTTGGGCCCGACCAGCTGAGCCCACCCATTGATCACCGCGACGCCGGCGTCGTTGAGCATCTTCATGTAGATGCCGTGGAGCCGGTCGATCTCCTTGTTCTTGGCCGCGATCAATTTCCCCCAGTCGAGCGAGTTCTCGCCGACGGTCCAGCCGTAGCCGGCGGCGTCGGCGAACTCGTCGTGGAAATGGACACCGTAGACGAGGAGCTTTTTGGGCACGCAGCCGCGGAGCACGCACGTGCCTGCGACACGCACCGCCTCGGCGATCGCGACCTTGGCACCATAGGAAGCTGCGCGCCGGGAGCCGGCAACCCCACCGGACCCCGCACCGATCGTGAACAAATCGAAATCGTAGTCGGCCATGTCAGATCTCTACGGTCGTTACGTCATAGCGGAAGAGCCACTCGTAGCGGTCCTTCACGCGGCTCTCGTTCCACTCGCGGTCGATATACGCTTCGGCCCCTGCCCGATCCGAAAGCGTCTGATTGTGAAAACGCTTGGCGTTCTCGGCCGATCCGCGGACCGTGCGGTTGGCACGTTCGCGGCGCACGTCCTCATAACCGTTGAGCGCGCGTCCGACGTCGTCGCCGTATTTCTCGAAACAGCGAGCCAGAACGAACCCGTCCTCGATAGCCATGACAGCACCCTGCGCCAGCAGCGGCAACATCGGATGGCAGGCGTCGCCCAGGAGGCTCACCCGGCCCCGCGTCCACCGGTCCATCGGGTCGCGCCCCATCAACGCCCATTTGTACGGGACGTCGACGCTGTTGATCAGCGCATGCACATCCTGGTTCCAGCCGCGGAAGTCGTTGGCGCATTCCTCTTTCGTGCCGCGCACCGTCCACGATTCGACCTGCCAGTCGCTGCGCTCGATGATGCCGACGAAGTTCATCAGCTTCCCGGCGCGCAGCGGATAATGGACCACATGACCGCCCGGCCCGACCCAGTTGGTCCCGACCGGCCGCCGCAGGTGCTGCGGCAGCCGTTCGATCGGTGCCACCCCGCGCCAGGCGATGACGCCGAGAAACTGCGGCTTGTCGGCGCCGAACAGCGCCTGGCGAATGACCGAATGCACGCCATCGGCGCCAATCAGCGCGTCGCCCGACACTTCCGCGCCGCTGTGGAGATGCAGCACGACCTCATGATCACGCTCCTCGAAGCCCGTGCATTTCGCGTCGAGGTGAATGGCATCGTGTTTGAGCGCGCGCACCGCGTCGGCCAGGACGCTGTGCAGGTCGGGCCGATAGACCGTGAAGTACGGGAAGCCGTACAGACGAATGGACTCAGCGCCGAGGTCGAACAGTTTCCAGGTCTGGCCGGTGCTCCACAGCCGGATCTCCTTGCCCTCCGCCTCGACGGCGAGGGTCTTCAATGTTTCGCCGACACCGAGCGCATATAGCGTACGCGTGCCATTGGCGCTGATCTGCACCCCGGCACCGACTTCTTTCAGCTCCGGCGCCTGCTCGTAAACGTCGACATCGAAGCCGCGGCGGAGCAACGCAAGTGCCGCCGTGAGACCGCCGATGCCGCCGCCGGCTATGAGAATGTGAGGCTTTTGCATGTGGCGGACGATACACGAAACGACGCGGCGAAACGACCCTTGCCAGCCCAGCGCCGATAGCCGAAGCTTGGGCCGAACACAACGGAGAACGTTTTGAAGAAAGCAGCAGTCGGGGCTGTTGTCAGCACGATCCTATTCGCCGCGTCCGCCGCACTTGCGCAGACATATCCGAGCCGGCCGATCACCTTCATGCACGGCTTCGGTGCCGGCGGCAATGCCGACACCATCTCGCGGCTCATTGGCAACGTCATGAGCGTGCCCGTCGTCATCGAGCCGCATGTCGGTGCCGGCGGCAACATCGCATCCGATCGCGCGGCGAAGGCGAAGCCGGACGGCTACACCATCATCCTGCTTACCAGCGGGCACGCGGTCTCTGCGGGCCTCTACAAGAAGCTGCCATTTGATGCGGTCAACGACTTCCAGATGATCTCGCTCGCGACCGGCTTTCCCTTCCTGATCTCGGTGCGTAAGGACAGTCCGTTCCAGACACTCGCCGACCTGATCGCGGCGGCAAAGGCGAAGCCCGGTGTGATCAGCTTCAGCTCGGTCGGGATCGGCTCGACCCAGCATCTGACCGGCGAGCTGCTGCAGTCGATGGCGCACATCGAGCTCAACCATGTCCCGTACAAAGGCGGCAGCGCGCCGATGACCGACCTGCTCGGCGGCCAGATCGACGTGATGATCGACACGATCACCGTCACGACCCCGCAGCTCAAGGCCGGCGCGATCCGTTCACTGGCGCTGACCACGGCCCAGCCATGGCCGGCCTTGCCGGAGATTCCGCCGATCGCCGCCACCGTTCCCGGATACGACGTGCGCGGCTGGCTCGGCGTGGCCGGGCCGAAGGGCATACCGCAGCCGATTGTCGAACGCCTGAACCAGGAGATCCGCAAAGCGCTCGCCAACGCGACGGTGAAGAGCCGCATCGAGGAGATGGGCAACATGGTAACCCCGTCCTCGCCGGAGGAGATGCGTCAGTTCGTCGCCGCCGACGTGGCGAAGTTCGCGAAGATCATCAAGGACGCGCACGTTCCGCAGCAGGAGTAATATGAAAGAAGGCGCCCCCGCGCCCGTGGAGACGAGCATGCTCGACGTCAAGACCGATACCTCACCCGCCGCATCGAAGGCCGTGCAAGCGCTTCGCTACATGACCGGTTTCGGCAACGAGCACGCGACCGAAGCCGTCGCCGGCGCCCTGCCCGAGGGACAGAACTCACCGCAGAAGGCGCCGCTCGGCCTGTACGCGGAGCTTCTCAGCGGAACCGCCTTCACCGCCGCACGCCATGAGAACCGCCGGACCTGGATGTACCGGGTGCGGCCGTCGGCGATGCACCCGCGGTTCGACCGCCTGCCGGACGGGCTTGTCCGCAGCGGCCCCTTCGATGAAGCGGACACGCCGCCGAACCGGTTGCGCTGGGACCCGCTGCCGATGCCCGATCGAGCGACGGATTTCCTCGACGGCCTGGCGACGATGGCCGGCAACGGCGATGCGGCGAGCCAGACCGGGTCGGCGGTCCACATCTATCGCGCCAATCAGTCGATGAGCGGCCGCGTCTTCGCCAATCATGACGGCGAACTTCTGATTGTTCCGCAGATGGGCGGACTGCGGCTGCACACCGAGCTCGGCATCATACAGGTTGAGCCGGGGGAGATCGCGGTTATTCCGCGTGCGGTCAAATTCGGTGTCGAAATCGCGGGGGGCGGAGCGCGCGGCTACATCTGCGAGAACTTCGGCGCGATGTTCCGCCTGCCGGAGCTCGGGCCGATCGGCTCGAACGGTCTCGCGAACGCCCGCGACTTCCAAACACCGGTCGCGGCGTGCGACGACCCCAATCGCCCCACTCAGGTGATCGTGAAATTCCTGGGCAAGCTGTGGACGGCAAATTATCCGCACAACCCGCTCGATGTCGTCGCCTGGCACGGCAACCTCGCGCCCTACAAATATGACCTGGCGCGCTTCATGGCGATCAACACCGTGAGCTACGACCATGCCGATCCGTCGATCAACACGGTCCTCACTTCACCGTCGGCACGGCCGGGAACGGCGAACGTCGACTTCGTCATTTTCCCACCGCGCTGGATGGTTGCCGAGCGGACGTTCCGGCCGCCCTGGTTCCACCGGAACATCATGAGCGAGTTCATGGGTCTCGTGCGCGGGATGTACGACGCGAAAGCCGAAGGCTTCGTCCCCGGCGGTTCGAGCCTGCACAACTGCATGAGCGCCCACGGCCCCGACAACACGACATTCGAGCGCGCCAGCACCGAGAAGCTCGAGCCGCGTTACCTGGCCGACACGCTCGCTTTCATGTTCGAGACCAATCTCGTCTACCGGCCCACGAAGTTTGCGCTGGAGTCCCCACAGAGGCAGACCGACTACGATTCGTGTTGGGCAGGTTTCCAGAACCTTTTCGCGAAGGCCAAGCGATGACGTTCCGCCCCGATGAGACGCATGATCCGGCACGGCGTAGCTGGGTTGAGGCCGCAAACACCGCGGAGGCGCCGTTTCCGATCCAGAACCTGCCGCTCGGAGTGTTCCGGCGGCACGGAGAAACCGGACAAGGCCGCATCGGTGTCGCGATCGGCGATGCGGTGCTCGACCTTGGCGCGGCAGTTGCGGCCGGCCTGATCGACGTCCCTGAGATGCTCAAGCAAGCCTGCGGCGCGCCGACCCTGAACGGGCTGATGGGCCTCGGCCCCGTGGCATGGCGGCGGCTGCGCCTCGCGCTGTCGCGTTTCCTGTGCGCCGACGGCAGCGATGTGCCAGCCCGCCGCAGCGCCGGGACGAAGCTGCTCGCGCCCATGCGCGATGTCGAGATGCTTCTGCCCGCGGCGATCGGCGACTACACCGATTTCTACGCTTCGATCCACCACGCCACGAATGTCGGCCGCATGCTGCGGCCCGACAATCCGCTCCTGCCCAATTACAAATGGGTCCCGATCGGCTATCACGGCCGCGCGTCGTCGGTGTGCATCAGCGGGACGGACGTGGTCCGCCCGAACGGCCAACGAAAGCCTGCCGACGCCACGGAGCCGACCTTCGGCCCGTCGCGCAATCTCGACTACGAGACCGAGCTCGGCTTTTTCGTCGGCCCCGGCAACGCGCTCGGCACGATGATCCCGATCGCAAAAGCGGCGGACCACCTCTTCGGCGTCTGCCTGCTCAACGACTGGTCCGCGCGCGACGTCCAGGGCTGGGAATACCAGCCGCTCGGACCTTTCCTCGCCAAGAGCTTCTCCACGACCATCTCGCCCTGGGTCGTGACTTTCGAAGCACTGGCCCCGTTCCGGTCACCGGCGTGCCGGCGCGCCGACGGCGACCCGCGGCCACTGCCCTATCTGACCGACGGCGACGATCAGGCGCAGGGTGCGCTGGATATCGAGGTCGATATCCTGCTGAGCTCGGCGAAGATGCGCGCGGGACAGATGCCGGCGCAGCGGCTCGCGACGGTGAATGCCGCCGAGCTCTACTGGACGCCGGGCCAGATGGTGACGCACCACGCTTCGAACGGCTGCAACCTCAATCCCGGCGACCTGCTCGGCAGCGGCACCCTCTCGAACCCCGAGCCCGGCGTGGTTGGCAGCATTCTCGAGCTGACGCAGCGCGGCAAAACGCCGGTGTCGCTCCCGACCGGCGAGACGCGCGTGTTCCTCGAGGACGGCGACGAAGTGATCCTGCGCGGCCGTTGCCACCGCCAAGGTTACGTGTCGATCGGCTTCGGCGAGTGCCGCGGCATCGTGAGACCGGCGCCGGCCGTCTGAGTTCGGTCGAGTCCGTCACTCGACCGTCACGCTTTTCGCGAGATTGCGCGGCTGGTCGACGTCGGTGCCCTTGAGTGCCGCGACGTGATAGGCCAGGAGCTGCACCGGGATCGCGTAGAGCAAGGGTGCGACGAACGGGTCGACGGCGGGAAGCTCGATGCTGCGCCAGGCAAGCTTGCCCACGCGGTCGATGCCGGCGCGATCGGAAATCAGGATGACCCTGCCGCCGCGCGCCGCGACCTCCTGCACGTTGGACGCCGTCTTGTCGAACACGGAATCGCTCGGCGCGACGACGATGACCGGAACGTTCTCATCGATGAGCGCGATCGGCCCATGCTTCATCTCGCCGGCCGCATAGCCCTCGGCGTGGATGTATGAGATTTCCTTGAGCTTCAGCGCACCTTCCAGCGCAATCGGATAGGCGGTGCCGCGGCCAAGATAAAGAACGTCCTGCGCCTCCATGATCTCGTGCGCGAGCTTCTGGATGGCCTCGTCGTGGGCGAGGACGGCCGCCGCGTGCGCCGGCACCTGGATGAGCGCCTCGCCGAGAACACCGGCCCGCGTGTGATCCAGTTTGCCGCGTGCCTTGGCAATCGCGAGAGATACGCAAGCGAGAACGGCCAATTGCGTGGTGAACGCCTTGGTCGATGCGACACCGAACTCCGGGCCGGCGTGCGTGGCGAGCACCACGTCCGCCTCGCGCGCGATCGTGCTCTCCGGCACATTGACGACCGCGAGCGTCGTCTGTTTCTGCGCCTTCGCGTAGCGAAGTGCCGCGAGCGTATCGGCGGTCTCGCCGGACTGCGAAATGAACAGTGCCAGCCCCCGGTCCGGCATGTCGGCGCCGCGATAACGGAACTCGGACGCGATATCGATCTCGACCGGCAGACGCGCGATCTGTTCGATCCAGTACTTCGCGACCATCGCCGCATGAAACGACGTGCCGCAGGC
>Ga0335070_10006392_pt1 | contig 13871 bp, 12 predicted proteins | sample Lox_Sample_13_FD_206722 | JGI IMG/M metagenome (GOLD analysis project Ga0335070, IMG submission 206722) | Soil microbial communities from Loxahatchee National Wildlife Refuge, Florida, United States - Lox_Sample_1.3 | ecosystem: Environmental > Terrestrial > Soil > Wetlands | place: USA...
TAAATGGCGCAATCGAATCGCTGCCCGAAAAGATTTCCATGACAAACCTCGGCAGCACCCCTAATTGACGCGGCCGGTTACCCCAAAGATATCCGGCCGCGTTATTTTTTTGCGCCACCGTTTGCGCATTCGGAATTGCAGTTCTGTGCCTGGCGATTACTCTAGAGGCTCATTGAAACCGGGATGGGAGGCACCTGATGACGTGGATCAAGACCGTATCCATGTTCGACGACGAGCGCGTGAAGGAGGCGATGGAACGCCAGCGCAAGCTTTACCCCAAAGAGTACGAAACCCCGGTGCCAGTCGTGGATAAAAGCCCGGAAGCCGGAATTTCCGCATCGCACTCGTTGATTCCCGACGTGCTCTACCACTCCTTCGCGGCGTTCGGGGCCATGATGTCGCCGGAGCTACCGCTGGAGCGCCGCCAGCACGAGATGATCGCCACCATGGTCTCGCTCACCAACCGGTGCCACTATTGAATCGAATCGCACGCAGAGTTTCTGCGTAGGGTGACGTTGAACGAGGATTTGATCGAGGCGTTGCGGCGCGACTACCGCACTGCGCCGATCACCGAAGCCGAGCGTGTGATGTGCGACTACGTGGTGAAAATCACCAGGGATGCAACACAGTGTTCGCCGGAAGATCACGACCGGCTGCGCGCCGTGGGCTTCGACGACAAAGGCATTCTGCAGATCACCATGATTGCGTCGTGGTTCAACTACATCAACCGCATGGCCGATGCGCTGGGCGTGGGCCGTCCTGACCCTCCCGCGAAAACCTAGGCCGTCCGCGCCGGGCTGCTTTCATAACCGGCAAATCAGCAATTCGCGCTCGTAAACCATCTCTTTCGGCAAGTGGTCGTGCAGTTCGATGAAGAGCTCTTCGTGGCTGATCACTTCCTGGCGCCAGGCCGTGCCGTCGAAGTGTTGCAGCTCGTCGAACTTTTCTCGCGAAAAGTTCAGCCCATTCCACTCCATGTCGTCGTAGTTCGGCATCCAGCCGATCGGCGTCTCGCGTCCCTGCGCGCGCACGCGGGCGCGATCCACGATCCATTTCAGGACGCGCATGTTCTCCCCGAAGCCCGGCCACAGGAACTTTCCTTCCGCGTCCTTGCGGAACCAGTTCACATGAAAAATGCGCGGTGTTACGGTCAGCGAGCGCTGCATCTTGATCCAGTGCCGGAAGTAGTCGCCCATGTGGTAGCCGCAGAACGGCAGCATGGCCATCGGGTCGCGGCGAACCTTGCCAATCGTGCCGGCCGCAGCGGCGGTCATCTCCGAGCCCATCGTCGCGCCGATATAGACGCCCGAGCTCCAGTTGAACGCCTGATAGACGAGCGGCACCGTGCTGGCGCGCCTTCCGCCGAACACAATGGCGTGCAGCGGCACGCCATTCGGGTCTTCCCAGGCGGGATCAATCGTTGGGCACTGCGAAGCGGGTGCCGTGAAGCGCGCGTTCGGGTGCGCCGCCTTCGCGCCGGTCTCCTTCGCGATCTGCGGCGTCCATTTCTTGCCCTGCCAGTCCAGGCACTCGGCGGGCGGCTCATCGGTCATGCCTTCCCACCAGACGCCGCCTTCGGGCGTCAGCGCCACATTCGTGAAAATCGTATTCTTTGCCAGCGTGGCCATGGCGTTGGGGTTGGTTTTCACCGAAGTGCCCGGCGCCACGCCGAAGAATCCGGCCTCCGGGTTGATCGCGCGCAGCGCCCCGTTCTGGTCTGGGCGAATCCAGGCAATGTCGTCTCCGACCGTCCACACCTTCCAGCCGGCAAACCCTTTCGGCGGGATCAGCATGGCGAAATTGGTCTTGCCGCAGGCGCTCGGAAACGCCGCGGCCACGTAGGTCTTTTCGCCCTTGGGATCCTCCACCCCGAGGATCAGCATGTGCTCGGCCATCCAGCCTTCGTCGCGCGCGATGTTGGACGCAATGCGCAACGCGAAGCACTTCTTGCCCAGCAAGGCGTTGCCGCCATAGCCCGAGCCGTAAGACCAGATCTCGCGCGTCTCCGGAAAATGCACGATGTACTTTTCCTTGTTGCACGGCCAGGGCACATCCTTCTGCCCAGCCGCCAGCGGCGCGCCCACCGAGTGCATGCACGGCACCACCCGCGCCCCGCGATCGATCTCGTCGAATACCCGCTGCCCGATGCGCGCCATGATACGCATGTTCACCACTACATAGGGCGAGTCCGTCAGCTGCACGCCGACCTTGGCCATCGGCGAACCGATCGGGCCCATGCTGAACGGCAGCACGTACATTGTGCGCCCCTGCATCGTGCCGCTGAAGAGCGCCTTGAGCTTCTTGCGCATCTCGTAGGGATTTTCCCAGTTGTTGGTTGGGCCGGCCGTGTCCTTCGAATAGGAGCAGATGAACGTGCGGTCTTCCACCCGGGCCACGTCGCTGGCATCCGAGCGCGCGTAGTAGCAGCCCGGCCACAGCCTTTCGTTCAGCTTGATGAACGTGCCGCCGGCGACCATCTCCTGGCACAGCTGGTCGTACTCTTCCTGCGAGCCATCCACCCAGTGGATGCGCGCCGGCCGCGTCAGTTCTGCCATCTTTTCCACCCAGCGCAGCAGGTGGTCGTTCTTGCTAAGAGGAATTGCGGTATTGCGAGAGCTCATGCCAGGCCATGTCCTCCCGACGGATTCCGGCCATGCAAATTCCGGCCCGGAAAACGTGGTGCTGTCAGGATAGCGAATTGGTAGCGATACCGGGATTCGAACCCGGATTTTTGCCTTGAGAGGGCAATGTCCTAACCCTTAGACGATATCGCCAAAGAGACGAGCCGGCGGAGCGCCGCATGACAGCTTCTACCCGAAGCCGTCAAACTCGTGTCTGCTTAGTATAGCGCGGCAGGACCGCCCTTGTCGCGGGAGCGGGACACAGAGTCGCGGGAGCGGGAGACAAACGCCCTAGCTCGCGATCTTCAGCTCCGTGTCTTCCACTTCCTTGCTTAGGGGGCGCAGCGAGAAGAACTTGTAGCGGCAGGGGACACACCGGTAGGCCGGGATGCCCAGCGACCGGTAGATCGGCGCCAGAAACCCGGTTACGAACTCCGGCGAGATGCGCTTGAGCTCGATATTCCCGCAAACGCGGCAGTGCGCCGAAAGCAGGTGGGAAAGCGGCATGGTGCGCGAGTGGAATCGGGTCCCGCACCGGGAGCACCTCCACGGCACCGTGCCGATCAGGCTGGCGGCATAGTCGAGCAGGCTCTTTCTCCGGGACCGGCGGCAGTCTCCGGATTTACAGGCGGGGCACGTCATTGAACTGGCGTAGTTCCTGGTCGTGTTGGGACTGGCAAGATGCTATGCAAAATCGCTCTCCGTGGCAAGGTCAACCTCCGCGCCCTCGAAAAGGAATTCCCCTCTGCGCTAACATGGGTTCCAGGAGAAAACATGGCGGACTACACGGACCAACACGCGCGCGCGGGGATCAAAACCAGGCTACCGAAGTTGGACACCTGGCCCAATCAGTTTCCCGGATACGTCATTACCACCCGCTATCCGGAGTACACGTCGGTATGCCCCAAAACCGGCTTGCCCGACTACGGAACGATCACCATCGAGTATATGCCGCGAAAGCTTTGCATAGAGTTGAAGGCGCTAAAGATGTACCTGCTGGCCTATCGCAGCCTGGGCATCTTTTACGAAAACGCCGTCAACAAGATCCTGGAAGACATCGTCGCCGCCATCAAACCCGAATGGTGCGTGATCCGCGGAGAGTTCACGCCGCGCGGCGGTCTGAACACCACGGTGGAAGCCCGCTGGCCGCGCAGGAAGCGCTAGCCGCTGCCCGGGCTCCGCGCAAGGGCGCCGGCTCCGATTCCTGACACCCGCCGCCTCGCCCAGGGTTCGCCTTTGGCGACGCAACAGCAACGCCATGTGGACACATCAAATCGCTTGAGGCCATAATCTTTGCCGTACTGTTGCAATCAGGGGTCAGGCTTCTACCTTTTTTACCTTGTCTGAGGAGGGGGAATGAGTATTTCTCCGAACGTGCCGAGTCCGCAGGACTCGTATCACTACGAAAACACCGGCACGCCGCGGTGGATCGCCGTGTTGTTCGGCGTGCTGTTCGTGGCGCTGGCGGCCTTGGGATTTTTCGGCTATGAATCGCAGAATAAGCTGGCGAAGGAGCTCTCCGACGCGCAGGACAAGAGCAAGACCCTCTCCGCGCAGCTGGATCAGGCCAACGCTTCGCTCGCCGACCTGAAGGGCCACCTGGAAGTCACCGAACAGAAAGTCGGCATGACCCAGTCCGAACTCGCGCAGGCCCGCAGCCGCGCCGAGTCCATCCGCAAGGAGCAGGTGGCATCGTCGCAGAAGCTTTCCTCGCAGATCACGCAGGCCCAGAAGGAAAGTGAAGAAAAGATCGGCGCCGTTGCTACCGACCTCGGCGGCACCAAGAAGGACCTGGAGTCCACCAAGAACGACCTGGAAGCCACCAAGGGCAAGCTCGAGCGCACCAACGGCGACATGGGGGTAATGAGCGGCCTCATCGCGCGCAATCACGACGACCTGGAAGAACTCAAGCGCCGCGGCGACCGCAACTACTATGAATTCACGGTGGCCAAGTCCAAGACCCCGCAGCGGGTCGGCCCCATCCAGCTGACCCTGGGCAAGGTGGACCAGAAGAAATCCAAATACACCGTGACCGTGATGGCCGATGACCGGTCCATCGAAAAGAAGGATAAGACCGCGGGCGAGCCGGTGCAGTTTTATGTGAAGGGCAGCTCCCGCATGGCGCCCTACGAAATCGTGGTGTTCGACGTGGGCAAGAATCAGATCACCGGCTACCTTTCGACACCGAAGGATGGCGGAGCGGCCGCTCCCGCCGCTGCCGCTCCGGCTGCCAAACCCTGACCCGCAGTTTCGCAACGGCTTGTGAAGGGGCCCCGTTTCGCGTTCTGGAAACTGAACGCGGCACGGGGCTTCTTGCTTTTTCCGACGTACCCTACGATGGATGTCAGGCCTGACGGAGCCTAACAACGCCTGCCCCCAGCGGGCGCGGAGGATCGATGAAGCCCACTATGCCGCGCGTAGCCCTGGCTCTGTGTGTCCTGCTGCTGTTCTGGCTTGCCCTTCCGCCGCTTTCGGCGCAATCGCTCGACGCCAGCCGCCTCCCCAGGAACACCGTCTTCTATGTCGCGTCGCACGGCGCTCCCGTCGGCGATCTTCGCAAGACCAATTCCCTGCTGGCCCTGTGGGACGATCCGGACTTCTCGCCGGTCCGCCAGGCCATGTTTGAAAATCTGATGCGCGATTCGGGCCAGCCCGGCTCCCTGCAGAACACACTCGGCAAGGAGGATATGGCCGAGTTTCTCTCTTTGTTCGACAACGAAATCATCTTTGGCTACATCGCCCGGCCCAACGCCGACAGCAACGATGTTCCCGCCGGCCCGGACGCCAAGCCCGCACCCAAATGGAACGGAGGTTTCCTGGCCTTCGATCGCACCGGCAAGGAAACTACCCTGGCCAAACTCCTGGTCCGCGCGCGCGCCGCGCAAAAAGTTCCCCCGGCCGTTTCCACGGTCATGATCGCCGGCCTCCCGGCGATGAAGGTGGAGCAGGACGGCCGCTCCAGCTATTGGCTGGACACCGGGAAGTATGCCCTAAACGCCAGCGAGCCCGCCGTGGTTGAACAGTTGATCGCCTGGACCAAGCGAGCAGACACGGACGGAAATCAGCTCGCCCAGGTTGCAGGCTATAAGGAAGCCGCCGACGTCTTCAAAGGCAGCACGATTCAGCTTTTCTTTCAGTTCCCCGGATTCAAGGACGCCGTGCCGGATGCCAATGCCGGCGGCTTCCGGGTCGCGCCGATGCTGCAGGCGCTGAAGCTTTCGGCGGTGCACTCCATCGCCGCCAGCGTCTCGTTTGAAGCCACGCGCACCCGTACCCGCGGCGCCATCCTGGGCGATCCCGCCCAGGGCACGCTGTTCGACATCTGGGACGACGCCACCGCCACGCCGGTGTCGCAAGGCTACCTCGGCCCCAACGTGGTCTCTTACCACTCATCGCGCCTGAATCTCACTGGAATCTATACCCTCCTGAAGCAAGCCATCCTTTCCGTTTCGCCGCAGGGCCAGAGCCCCCTTGATCTGATCGAAACCGCCGCCAAGACCCGGCTGGGGATGCCCTTGCCAGACGCTTTGGCGCTTTTCTCCGGCGAAATTGCCACCATTCAGGGCAACACCACACTTGATTCTTCCAAGCAGGTATACGTTTTCGGCATACGCAAAAAGCCGGAAGCGTTAAAACTTCTACGCACCGGATTTGCCGACCGCGTCACCTCCGAACGCACGGAAGGCGAAGTCACTTTCCTGAAAATCTCTGAAGGCGGGATTCAGAGCGACGCCGGCACTGCTTCCTACAAGTACTTCCACGTCGCCGTCACGCCGGATGCGGTGCTGGCCGCCAGCCGTCTCGATCTGTTGCGCGAGACGCTGGCGGTTCGAAAGCCTTCCATTGATCCGGCCACGCAGATGCCGCCATTCTGGCTCGCCGCGCGCAGCCAGTTTCCAAAAGACCTGAACGGTCCTGGCTTTATGGATCTGCAAAAAGTGGACTGGCCTGCCCTGCGCGAACGCCTGCTGGTTGAGGAGCAGAAGACTATGCGCACTACGTCCATGAAAGGCCAGCCCGCCGAAACCACCCTCTTCCGCGCTTTGAAGGACACCGATGCGAAAGTCTTTTCGCGCCATTTGCACCACGCGGTCAGTGCATCATGGAAGGATGCGCAGGGCATCCACTTTGACAGCTGGATGGAATAGCGCCGTTCAGACGCGCGGGCTTCTACTGGCGATCCTCTGGGCTTTGGTCGCGCTCCCGGCCGCACACGCCCAGCAACCGCCGCCTGCAGAAGCGCCGCAGCAAGGCCCCCCGCTCAAGGTCAGCGTCAATCGCGTCAACGTCGGCGTAACCGTCATGGACTCCAGCGGCCGCTTCGTCTCCGGCCTCACGCGCAACGACTTTCGCGTTTTTGACAACGGGGTCGAGCAGCCCATCGCGGACTTTCTGCCGGTCGAGGAACCGGCGCAGGTTCTGCTGCTCATTGAGTCCGGCCCGGCCGTGCTCTTCTTCGCCAAGAATCACGTGCTGGCCGCCGATCAGATGCTGCAAAGCCTCGCGCCCGACGACCGCGTAGCCATCGTGGCCTACACCAAGGTTCCCGAGCCGGTAATGGATTTCACCACCGACAAACTGGCGGCTCGCCAGGCGCTTTTCAGCATGAATTTTATGCAGGGCTTCGGCGAGCTCAATCTCTTCTCCAGTGTCTCCACCGTGGTGGACTGGCTTTCGCCCGTTGCCGGGAAGAAAGCGATCGTCCTGCTTTCCACCGGCATTGACATGTCCACCGATGTGCATTGGGACACGCTGCGCGGCAAACTAGAAACCGCCGACGTGCGCATCCTGGCCGTCTCCCTTTCCGGCGACATTCGCAAGCCAGCGAAAAAACGTAAGCTTTCCGCCGACGACAAGGCCAATCTCGCGAAGCTGAATGAAGGGTTTGCGCAGGGTGACCAGGCGCTGCGCAATCTAAGCGACGCGACGGGCGGGCACGTCTATTTCGTCGGGAATCCAGGCGATTTCTCAAAGACCTACGCGCACATCGCCGGGCTATTGCGCAACGAATACAGCCTGGCATTCGCGCCGGCCGTTCTCGACGGCCAACTGCACACCTTGCGAGTGGAAGTGAAGCGCGGGGGCGTTCAGGTGGAACACCGGCCCGCCTATCGCGCGGCCGTGCCTGCCGGCGCCGAGCCCCGTCAACAGCCCTAGTCGAAATCCTTCAGCGTCTTGGCCATTTCCCGCAACCGTTGGTCCATCCGGGCAAACACCGTTCCGTCCTCGAATTTTCCGTCGCCGTTGCGCAGCCCCGCGCGCACGCCGGTCAGCAGTTCGATTCCCTGCTCCACGCGCTCCACCGGCCAGATATGAAAGCGCTTCGCCGCGACCGCTTCCAGCAAATCCTCGCGCAACATCAGGTCTTCCACGTTGGCGGCGGGAATCAAAACGCCTTGCGTGCCGGTCAATCCCTGGATGCGGCAGACGTCGAAGAAGCCTTCAATCTTCTCGTTCACGCCGCCGATGGCCTGCACATCGCCCTGCTGGTTCATCGAGCCGGTCACCGCGACATCCTGCCGCAACGGCAACTCGGCCAGCGCCGACGCCAGGGCATACACTTCCGTCGAGCTCGCGCTGTCCCCGTCCACGCCCGAATAGGATTGCTCGAAGCAGATGCTCGCCGCGAGCGAAAGCGGTTTGTCCTTTGCGAAGTGGCTGCGCAAGAAGCCGGCAATGATCTGCACGCCCTTGTCGTGAAAACGCCCGCTGAGGTTGGCTTCGCGCTCGATATTGATCAGCCCGGTCTTGCCCAGCGAAGCCGCCGCCGTGATGCGCACCGGTTTGCCGAAGGCATAGCCGCCAATCTCCAGCACGCTCAGCCCGTTCACTTGCCCCACCCGCTCTCCGCTCACGTCCACCAGCAGCGTGCCCTCTTCAATCATTTCGCGGATGCGCGTCTCCACCAGGTTGTGCCGCTCCGTCTTGGATTGCAGTGCCGCGCGTACGTGCGCCGCGCGCACCACCGTTTCCTTGGCTGCGCGCGCCTCGTAGTTCGCTTCGCGCGCCAGATCCGCGATCTCCACGAATCGCGCGGTAACCTTGTTGCGCCGCCCCGCTTTGCGCACGCCGTGCTCCAGAATCGCGGCGAACGCCCCGCGGTCGAACGGCCGCAGCCCTTCCTTTTCCGAAAGCGCGCGCAAGCGCCCCGCGTATTCCGCGATGACCGTATCGTTCATGGCCATCTCTTCGTCGAACTCCACGCGCACCTTGAAGATTTTGCGAAAGTCCTCTTCGTAGTCGTACAGCAGCTCGTACATCTCGCGGTCGCCGATCAGAATCACCTTCACATTGATCTCGATCGGCTCCGGTTTCAGCGCGCTTCCGCCAAAGGGATAGAACATTTCCAGAGGCTGGATCTCCAGCCGGTTGTGGTTCAGGGTGCGCTTCAGCGCGCGCCACACCCCCGCCTCGGAAATCGCTTCCAGCGAGTACATGATCAGGTAGCCGCCATCCGCGCGCAGCAGCGAACCGCCGCGCAGGTCCATGAAGTCGCTGCTCCAGCCGCCGCGCGTGTCGTAGGTCCGTTGAATCGTGCCGAACAGGTTGGCGTAGGTCGGGGTGGTCTCGAAAATCACCGGAGAATCGCCCTGCCCGTCATGCGACAAGATCACATTCACGCCGTACGAACGAAACGGATCCCGCTCTGGCCCCGAAGGTTTCGGCAGTCCCTCCAGACCTTCGGGCTGCTCGCCTTCCTCCCCCTCGCGTTCCTTGAACGGCCCCAGGTTGTCCAGCACGTGATGTCTTACTTCTTCCAGGTACTCTGAAACACTCCCGCCCGGGTATTTTTCCTTCAGCTCCTCGATGACCCCGTCCACCAGCACCGATGCCGCTTCCTGCTCCAGGTAACTCAGCTCGCTCGCCAGCTCGCGCGAAAGGGTCAGCGTCTTCCGGTACACCACCGTGAATTCCTGGCGAAACTGTTCGTACTTCCGTTCGATCTCTTCCGCCACCGGCGCATCCAGCTTGCCCTCGTGCACCATCTTCGAGATGTCCTCGATCGGCACCATCTGCCCTTCGAGCACCGGAAAAATCTCCGGCAGCGCCACCGCACCCACCTGCATGTGCCCCAGGGCAAACTGTTCGCGCGCAATCTTGCGGGTGAAGTCGTCCATCAACTCCTTTTCGCGGCCGGTGAAGCGTTCCACGATGCGGCCCTTTTGCCGCTGGAAGGGTTCGCCCTCGAAGACCTGCGGAATGCGCCGCCGCAGAAAATCAATGCCTGCCTGCATGTCTTTCTTGAAGGCATTGGCCTGGCCGCGCGGCAGCGTCAACAAGCGCGGCCGGTCGGAAAGCTTGAAATTGTTCACGTAACAACGGTCCGGCGATTCCTTCGTGCCCGGCTGCAGCTCGCCGATCATGTGCGCAATGGTTCCGCCGCGGCTGGTCCCCGCGAGTCCGCACACAAAGACGTTGTAGCCCGGCGCGGTCAGCTCTACGCCCATTTTCAGCGCGCGCAGCGCGCGTTCCTGACCGACAAATCCTTCGCGGGGCTCCGCCTGCGCCGTGGTTTCAAAGGGCAGGCGCGAGGTCTCGCAGCGCCAGCGGAGTTTCTCCGGCGGCAGTGCGGCGGGTTTTCCCATGGCTTTCGTGCTCTCATTCATACGCGCGGTACTCTAGCACACCCCATTGCACGCCGGCGGCGCGCTGGCAACGCGGTTTCCATGCAAGTTGCCGACGCTCATGCTTCCGCGCTTGTCAACTCGTCGCGGTGCTGCATGTACACCCGGAATACTCCCATCGCCGCCGCCACGATGGTCGGTCCCGCTACCAATCCCAGCAACCCAAACACTTCGATGCCGCCCAGCACGCTGATGAACAGCAACAGCTCATTCAAGTGCGTCCGGTTGCGCAGCAACAGCGGCCGCACGATGTTGTCCGCGATGCCGGCCACGCCCCCGCAGATTACCGCCACGATCAGCCCCTTGCCCACGTGGCCCGTAAACGCCAGCCACAGAGCTGTCGGCACCCAGATCAGCGCGGAACCGACCACCGGCACCAGCGAGAAGAACGCCATCAGCACACCCCAGAAAATCGCGGTGCCGACTCCCGCAATGGCAAACGCGATCCCGCCTAGCGCTCCCTGGATGGCCGCCACCAGCAACCCCACCGCCACGCTCGCGAAAATCAGCTCTTTCGATTCGTGAATCATCGCCTCCTGGATCGCAGGGTCAAAGGGCAGCAGGTGGCGCACCGAACGCGTAATCGCCTCTCCGTCGCGGAACATGAAGAACAGCGCGAACAGCAGCACGAAGAGGTCCAGAAAGAACGCGAACAGGTTCTTTACCAGGCCACCCAGCTTCCCTGCCAGGTACCCGGCCAGCGTTTCCACGCCCCGCCGCACCGGATCGGATAGATCCGCGTCCCGCATCGAATCCGGCAGTTGCCGCTGTATCCACTCCAGCACGCGTTCCGGCACGCCCTGATCGGGCGTTTGCAGCACCGCCTGTGCCTTGGCCCCGGCATCAATGGCCTGCTTGGTTGTGTAGAACAGCACCACCAGCGAAGGCACGATCAGAAGCACCGTCACGGCCAGCGTGCTGAGCACCGCCGCCTGGTTCGGAGACAATCGCTTCAGAACCCGTTGGTGCAGCGGGTAGAAAAAAATAGCCAGCACCGCCGACCACGCCAGCGGGACCAGGAACGGGGCGGCTATCTCGTAGAACAGAAATCCCAGCAGGATCAGCGCGCCGTACGATAGAACTGTGGTTACCTGGTCACTGGTGCTCGTGTTTCTTTCACGGCCTGCGTTTGCCACAGGTATATAATCCTCTTGCTCTCAAGACACCAGGTTACGGACCAACACACACCCTAATTCCGTATGTCGTCGAGCCCCATTCCGCTTTCCCGTTACCAATACCGCCTTCTTGCTGTACTTGCTTTGATTAACTTTGTCAACTTTGCCGACCGCCAGGTTTTTGTCCCTCTGGTCCCGCTGTTGCGCGCGCACCTCGGTATTTCCGACACCCAGCTCGGCTCCCTGCAGTCCTGGCTTCTTATCGTGCTTGCTGTCGGCAGCATTCCTTCCGGCTTCCTTGCCGACCGCTTCAGCCGCCGCCGCATCATCGCCTTCGGCGTCCTGTTCTGGAGTGTCGCCACCTTTTCTTCCGGGCTGGCATCCTCTTTTCTCTTCCTGGCGATCACCCGGGCCCTTGTAGGTATCGGCGAAGCCGCGTACGCCCCTGCCGCCCAGTCCATGATTTCCGGCGCGTTTCCTCAGGAACGCCGTGCCTTCGCGCAAGCCATCTTCGCTTCCGGCATGCTCATCGGCGGCGCCGCGGGACTCGCCATGGGTGGCATCATGGGCGAACATCGCGGATGGCAGCACGCCTTCTTCATCGCCGCCATCGCCGGGTTGCTTCCCGGCCTGCTGGTCCTGAGCGTCGAAGACCCGCCGCGCGGGCCGCGCACCGAGGTTGTTCCGATCCTCAAACTCCTCAGCGTCCCGGCTTTCGTGGCCATGCTCGCGGCCGGCACCTGCATCACCTTCTCCAGCGTATCCTTGCTCACCTGGGGTGTGGACTTCGCGCGCGATTATAAGGACTTCAGCCTCAAGGAAGCGGCCGTCTTCCTCGCTGCCATCGCCCTCTTCTCCGCCGTGCTCGGCGTCCTGACCGGCGGCTATGTCGCCGACCGCCTGCAGCGCCGCTACACCTTCGGCCGCCTGATCGCCATCGGCTGCGCCCTGCTTGCCGCGACCCCGTTTCTGCTTCTGGCCATTCTTTCCGACGCCAAATGGGCGGTCCTCGCGGGACTTTTCATCGCCGGCTTTTTCATGTCCTGGTACCACGGCCCCGTCACTGCCGTCATTCACGATATGATGCCGCGCCGCGCCCACGCCACCTCGGTCGGCATCTACATGTTCGTCACCCAGCTGATTGGCGGGCTCGGCCCCCTGGTCGTTGGCAAGATCTCCGACCTGCGCGACCTGCAATTCGGCCTGGAGATCGCCGTCGGCGTCCTGGTCTGCGGCGGCCTGCTGATGCTTCTGGTCATTCACTTCATTCGCCGCGACGGCCTGCGCCATCCGGTCCTCGAGAGCTTGCAAGCCGAGCAGCACCTGCCCGAAACGACCTCGGTCGTTTAACAAAAATGCCCCAGCCGCGGCTGGGGCATCGTCCTTCGATTCCAATCTCGTGTTCTCGGAACTTATTTCAAGCCGATCTGCTGGATCAGTCGCGTCACGTCCGCCGCGGTTACGTCATACAGCTTGCGCTCGTCTTCTTCCTGCAGCCGCTCTTGCAGGTACTCCGCGGCGATGAAGCTCGCTTCGCGATCTGAGAGGTCGCGCCCCGCCTTCTGCCGGAACTCCACGAACCCCTCATGCGCCAGCCCTACCACTAGCGCCTCGCCGTCCACGAAGAATTTGGTGTCAATGGTGTCCGCGTGCCGCGTCGCGATACCGTTCCACATATGTGAAAACCGGCACTGGTACGTCCGCCCCGTCAGCTTCGAGCTCACTTCGAACGCACCGACGAACTGGCTCATCGCCCCGCTGTTGGCCAGCACTGGATAATGGATCGCCACAATTTCTCCTTCGCTGAAATCCTACCAAGCCGGCGGCAAAAACAGAAATCTCTAGCCCTTCGCCGCTACCGCCGCTTCCGCACCCGCGTAGCTGCGAATCGCTGCCGCCACTCCCGCGCCCGCCGGCACTCTGCCGCCCTGCTCCAGCATCACTTGTTCCATCGCCGCCAGCAAGAGCAGCACGTTGGCCTTTTGCGCGCAGTAGCCCATCAATCCAAGCCGCCAGATCTTGCCCTTCAACGGCCCGATTCCGCCCGCGATTTCAATGTTGAACTCATCCAGCAGTTGGTTGCGGAACTTCACGTCGTCAATGCCCGCCGGGACCATCACCGGAGTCACCGTCACCAGGCGCTCCTTCGGCTTCTTCACCAGCAGCTCCAGCCCCATCGCCTCCACGCCCGCAATCAGCGCTTCCTGGTTTATGCGATGTCTTGCCCATCGGCCCGGCAGAGTCTCTTCCACCGTCAGCCGCAGCGCCTCGCGCAGCGCGTAGATCAGCGAGACCGGCGGCGTGTGATGGTACAGCCGGTCTTTGCCCCAATAATTCATCGCCGTGGTCAGATCGAAATACCAGCTCTGCACCTTCTTCTTTCGCGTGCGCAGCACTTCTTCCGCGCGCGGGCTCACGGTAATCGGCGACATTCCCGGCGGCGCGCTTAGTGCTTTCTGCGATCCGCTGAAGACGATATCCAGCCGCTGCGCGTCCACGTTCAGGGGCTC
>Ga0335070_10006393_pt1 | contig 13871 bp, 9 predicted proteins | sample Lox_Sample_13_FD_206722 | JGI IMG/M metagenome (GOLD analysis project Ga0335070, IMG submission 206722) | Soil microbial communities from Loxahatchee National Wildlife Refuge, Florida, United States - Lox_Sample_1.3 | ecosystem: Environmental > Terrestrial > Soil > Wetlands | place: USA: Florida...
CCGAGCTCCGCCCCCTTGCCCGTTCCCACCATGATCGCCGTCGGGGTGGCAAGCCCCAGGGCGCAGGGGCAGGCGATGATCAGCACCGCCACCAGGTTGAGCAGGGCGAACAGGAACGCCGGGTGCGGCCCCCAGGCGAGCCAGACCGCGAAGGTGGCCAGCGCGACGCCGATCACCGCGGGAACGAAGACGGCGGCCACGGCATCCGCCAGGCGCTGGATGGGGGCCTTCGAGCCCTGCGCCTCCTCGACCAGCCGGATGATCTGGGCCAGCACGGTGTCCCTGCCGATCCGGGTCGCCTCGAAGGTAAAGGTGCCGACCCGGTTCAGCGTGGCCCCGATCACGGCGTCGCCGGCCCGCTTCTCGACCGGCAGGCTCTCGCCGGTCAGCATGGACTCGTCCACGGCCGACGCCCCCTCGCGCACCACCCCGTCCACGGGCACCTTCTCCCCCGGCCGCACCCGCACCAGGTCCCCGATCCGGACCGACTCCACCGGCACATCCACCTCGCCCCCGTCCCGGAGCACGCGGGCGGTCCTCGCCTGCAGGCCCATGAGCCGCTTGATCGCCTCGCTGGTCCGGCCGCGGGCCCGCGCCTCGAGGAAGCGGCCCAGCAGGATCAGGGTGATGATCACCGCCGAGGTCTCGTAGTACACAGCCGGGGTGACCCCCCGCGACCGGAAGAACTCCGGCACCGCGGTCATGGCCAGGCTGTAGGCGTAGGCGGCCGAGGTCCCCACGGCGATCAGGGTATTCATGTCGGAGGTCCTGTGGCGGAGGGCCGCCCAGCACCCCCGGTAGAACTGCGCCCCGACCCAGAACTGCACCGGCGTGGCGAGGAGGGCCTGGATCCAGAAATTCTGCAGGAGGTGGGGAAGCCACGGCGCCCAGTGTGCCATCCCCCCCAGAGCGAGGGGCGTGGTGAGCGCGATGCCCACGCCGAGCCTGCGTCGGAGCGCGCGGACCTCGCGCTCGCGGGCGGCCCGCTCGCGATCCGGCGCTCCGGCGGCCCCCTCGGCCGCGGTCGGCGCATCGAGCGGCTCGTACCCCGCCGCCCGGATGGCCCCGGCGAGCTCCGCCGGCTGCGCCGTCGCGGGCACGTATTCCACCGTGGCCGTGTTGGTCGCGAAGTTCACGCCGGCGGAGACGACGCCCGGGACCTCGCGGAGTGCCCGCTCGATCGTGGCCACGCAGGAGGCGCAGGAGATGCCCCCCACCGGGATGCTGATCCGCTCCACCGCCGGCGCATAGCCGGCGTCCCGGATGGCGGCCACCAGCCCCGCGGGCTCGACGCGGGCGGGGTCGAAGTGGATGGCGGCCCGCTCGGCGGCCAGGTTCACCGACGCCTCCGACACCCCCGGCACCGCGCGCAGCGCCCTCTCGACCGCGGAGACGCACGAGGCACAGCTCATCCCGCGGACCCCGACGTCCAGGCGACGGCGTCCCGGCGCCGGACGCAGCTCGTCCGGGAGGGCCGCCACCGCCTGAAATCTCCCGCGGGCTCCATCACGAACCATAGATCCCCCCTCAGCGCACGGCCGACCGAGGCTGCCCGGCCACCGGCACCCCGAAGCGGTGCAGGAGCCATCCGCCCCCCGCCACCCCGAGCCGGTCTACCACGTGGCGGAGGAGCCCGGTGTAGGACTCCTCCCCGGTCAGCAAGGCCACGTACTGGAGCAAAGCGTTCGGCATCCGCGCCAGGATGCGGTGCCACCAGCGGGGCATGCGGTGAAACAGCGTGGCCAGGCGCGCCGCGGCGGCGATCTCGGGCCAGATGGCGGCGGCCACGCTCCGCTCGTACCGCTCCGCGGCCTCGGCCGGGTCCCGGCCGGCGAGGAGCGCGCAGGCCGCGAAGGCGCCGCTGCGGATGGCGGGGTAGATCCCTTCTCCCAGGAACGGGTCCGTCAGCCGGGCGGCATCTCCCACCAGCAGGACCCCGGCGGCCGCGCAGGCCGCCGGCTCCCGCGCAGGTGCCGACACCGGGGCGGTCAGCGAGTGCCCACGCCACTCTGCCGGCCGCCCGGGGAGGCCACGCACGAACGCCTCCATAGCCCCCCGCAGCTCCCGCCCGTGCGCAAAGTCCAGCATCACCCCCACGTTCACGCGGTCCCCCTTGGGAAACGCCCACCCGTACCCGCCGGGATACCTCCCCACGTCCACCATCACGGTCTCGGTGGCCAGGCCGGCCGGCCAGGCCACCTCGGCCTCGACGGCGATGGCGCGGGCCGGCGGCCGCCGTGGAAAGAGCTGGGCGGCCACCACGCTGCTGGCTCCGTCGGCGCCGATGACCCAGTCGCTCTGTACAGTGTCCCCGTTCGCCCGCACCAGGAACGCGGCGCCCTGTCGCTCCACGGCGGAGACCGCCAGCCCATCGCGGACGCAGGCGCCGGCCCCCTCCGCCTGGTCGCGGAGCCAGGCATCGAACTCGTCCCGGCAGACCATGAAGCTCATCGGGACCGTGGAGCTGAGCTCGAAGGGGCGGCCCGATCGAAACGTGAAGACGGCGCGCCGGACCTGGGCCCGGAGCAGCGGCTCGAACCCGGGCGGGAGGTGGCGGAGGACGCGGGGGGACAGGGCGCCCCCGCAGGCCTTCGGCCGCGGAAAGCGGGCGCGATCCAGCAGGCACACCCGGGCACCCCCGCGCGCCAGCTCGCGCGCCGTGGTCGAGCCTGCGGGGCCGGCGCCCACGACCGTCACATCCCAGCGGCTCATCCCAGTTCTCCCGGCCCCCTGCGGCACCGGCCCTCTCGATCCGGCCGGTCGCCCGGGAGCCCGCCAAACGTCGGTGCGCCTCGCTCCCCCCCTCGGGCGCCCGCGGGGGCCCGCGGCGCCCGACGGGGCACGATCAGCGCTGCCCGAGTCGCCCGTACCGCGAGCACACGTCGATCACCTCGGCGATCTTGCGCGTGCGCTCCCGATCCGATCCGGCCCTGACGCTGTCGATGACGCAGGTCTCGATGTGCTGCGCCACCAGCAGCTTCGACACCTGCTCCAGCGCCCCCCGGATGGCGGAGATCTGGAGCATGATGTCCTCGCACGCCTTGCCCTCTTCCACCATGCGCCGCACGCCCTGGACCTGCCCCTCGATGCGACGCAGGCGCCCCAGGGCTCGACGCTTCGTCTCCCCGTCCACCATGGCGTGGCGACCTCCTGTACGATACCCTGGTAGGGTATATACTCCGGGAGCGCCCTGCTGTCAATGCCGCGTGGCTCCCTCCCCCGGGCGCCCGGACGGGCGGCGAGGGTCGCGGCGGGCACCGCCGGGCCGGGCACAGGAAACACGACACCCCGGCAGGTTGCCATACCCGCCGGGGTGCCGTGATTCCCGATGGACCGTCGGCGCCGCCAGGGCACCGGGGATGACCGACCATTCGATGGCCTACCGCACCGTGAGGGACCCCCACGCCACGCTGCGGGCAGCGGTCGCCGGAAGACCAAAAGCCTCAGGGGCGAAGCGCCGGCCCGGCATGGCCATTCGCCTAGCGCGACCGCATGGGCCGCTGGGCGGACCGAACCCGCGCGCCCGCCGAGCGCGTCGGCAGGCTCCAGTACGCGATCCAGGGCCGTTCGGGCTCGGCCGGGATGCTGCGAATGGGAACGTCTAGCTCCATCTCGAATGCCTGGGCCTCGGCCTCTGCCAGTTCCTCCAAGAGGCGCAGTTCCTGCTCCGGCGACCACATTTCCGTATCCTGCATCATCCTCCTACCTCCTCACCCTTCCGGCGAATCCCATCACGCGGATCGGTGTCCGCTGTCTGTGGCGACCGACTAGCAAGCGGCGATTGCCCCCGGATGGAGCAAACGGAATGCCACCCAAATCGAGCCGCCGCCTGATCGGATGGAAATACCGGCAGGCCTTTCTTTTCGAGCAATTCGGAATGGCAGAAATTGTCACATGAAGCAGACATCCATATCTTCCTCCCACCTCCCTTACCTGATTGTCCCACGCCAAACGCTTGCCTGTGGGAAATGCCGCACGACCCCCGGGTTCCTCCATTTTTCAAAAGGCGTTTGGCCTGCAACGATATGTTCTGCGGTCCCGGGGTGCCCTCGATACGGGGCCCCGAGCGTTCGCGGGTCCTTTGATTCCGGATCTTTCGTGTGTTAGATTGTGCCGTTCTCAGTCCGTGCGTCTTCGACATGCGGAGGTCTGGGTGAATCGACAACATGCCCTGGGCGCGATACTCCTCGCACTAGCCCTGTCCGCATGGGGGCCGCTTGGCGCCATGGCGGCCTCGGAACTGGACGGGATCGATCTGCCCATCACCGAGTACACGCTGAAGAATGGGCTCCACCTGCTCATCGTCGAGCGCCGCGAGTCCCCCACCTTCTCAGCCTACCTCCGCTTTCGCGTGGGGAGCGCGAACGAGCCGGCCGGGCAGACGGGCCTCGCCCACCTCCTGGAGCACATGATGTTCAAGGGAACCCGACAGTTCGGCACCACGGACCCCGGGAAGGAGCTGCCGCTCCTGGACCGCCTGGACGCGCTGTACCGGGACCTCCAGGCCGAGACGGCCAAGGCCGAGCAACCGGGAGGCGCGGCGGACCCGAAGGTCGTGGCCCAGCTCGAGAGGCAGATCGCCGCGCTCGAGGGCGAGGCGAAGCGCTTCATCGTGCGCAACGAGCTGTGGGAGATCTACCAGCGGAACGGGGCCGTGGGGCTCAACGCCTCGACCTCCCACGAGGGGACCCAGTACTTCGTCAGCCTGCCCAAGAATCGCCTCGAGCTGTGGGCCCTGCTGGAGTCGGACCGGATCCGCGACCCCGTGTTCCGCGAGTTCTACACCGAGCGCGAGGTGGTTATGGAAGAGCGCCGCCAGCGGACCGACACCAACCCGCGCGGGCTGCTCTACGAGGCGGGGCTGGCGTCGTCCTTCTTCGCCCTCCCCTACCGCCACCCGGTCGCCGGCTGGCCGGGTGACCTCGAGCACCTCAGCCGGCCGCAGGCCCGCGACTTCTTTCGGGCCTACTATGCCCCCAACAACGCCGTCGCCGTCCTGGTGGGCGACCTGGACCCGGCCGAGGTCATCCGCACCGTGGAGCGGTACTTCGGGGACATCCCGGCCCAGCCGGCCCCGCGGTGGTTCCCCTCGGGCGAGCCCCCCCAGTCGGGCGAGCGGCGCGTCCAGGTCGAGTTCCCCGCCGAGCCGCAGCTCCTCATGCTCTACCGGATCCCGGGGCTCGGCGATCCCGACACCCACGCCCTGGACGTCCTGGGCAGCCTCCTGGGCGACGGGCGCACCTCGCGACTGCACCGGCGCCTGGTCGAGGAGCGGCGCCTGGTGAGCAGTATCTCGGCGGGGCAGTGGGTCCTCCGGTACGCGGGGCTGTTCGTGGTCCAGGCCACCCCCCGCGCCCCGCATACCCTCGCCGAGGTCGAGGCGGCGATCGACGAGGAGTTCCGCGCCGCCCAGGCCGAGCCCCCGACCGACCGCGAGATGCTGAAGGTTCGAAACCAGCTCGAGGTCGCCGCCGTGCGGGACCTCGCCTCCAACCGCGGGCTGGCCTCGAGGCTGGGGGCGGCCTGGGCCCTGACCGGGGACTGGCGGTACGCCTTCGAGGAGCGCAAGAAGATCCAAGCGGTCACGGCAGAGGAGGTGCGCGCCGCCGCCGCCCGGTACCTCATCCCGGAGCGGCGCACCGTAGTGTCCCTGGTCCGGGGGGCCGGGGCGCCGCCACCCACCCGCGCGGGCCGCCAGGACCCGGCCGCCCGCCCGTGGGAGACGCACTGATGCCGCACCCCGCCGTGGCCTGGCGTGCCCGGAGCGCCGTGCTTCTGGCCGGCCTCTGGCTGGTGGCGGGTTGCACGGGTCACGCCCTCACCGCTGCGCGGCCCCCCCAGTCGCCTGGCGCCGCGCGGGTCGCCCAGCTCCATTTCGCGCCCCTCGAGACCCACATCCCCCGCGTCGGACGCGAGATCGAGCGCCGCGTCCTCCCGAACGGCATCATCGTCTACCTGGCGGAGGATCGATCGCTCCCCACCATCGACGCCACCGCCCTGTTCCGCGCCGGCAGCCTCTACGAGCCGGTCGACCGCCAGGGGCTGGCACAGCTCACCGCATCCCAGCTCCGCAACGGGGGCACGACGCGGATGTCCTACGAGCGGCTTAACGACGAGCTGGAGGTGCTCGGCGCCTCCATCGAGGCCTCGGCGTCCCTGGAGGCCATCTCGGTGTCGGTGGGCGCCCTGGCCAAGGACTCCGATCGGGCCCTGGAGCTCTTTGCCGACGTCATCCGCCGGCCGGCCTTCGCCCCGCAGCCCTTCGAGACCGCCAGGGGCCGCATGATCGAGGACCTGCGGCGCGTGAAGGACAACCCGCCGCGACTCATGGCCCGCGAGTTCTCCCGCGCCCTGTACACCGAGGCGCATCCCCTGGGCCGGCCTCTGACCGTGGGCGAGGTCTCCCGGATCACCCCGGCCGACCTGCAGGGCTACGCGCAGCAGTTCGCTCGCCCCGCCAACATGATGCTGGCCGTGGCGGGGGATTTCGACGGCCCGTCGATGTGGGCGAAGCTCACCGCCCTCTTCGGCGACTGGGTCGCCGATCCGGTGCGCCTCCCCGCCTTCCCGGCGGTACCGTCCCGCGACGCGCGCCGGGTGACCCTCGTCCCCCGCGACCTCACCCAGGCCAGTCTGGCGGTGGGCAACCTCGGGATCGACCGCCGCAATCCCGATCGGTACGCGGTCGAGTTGATGGACCTGATCCTGGGAGGCAGCGGGTTCAGCAGCCGGATCATGGACCGGGTGCGGGCCGACGAGGGCCTGGCCTACAGCGTGGGGACCAGCTTCCCGACCGGCTGGCCCGTCACCGGGCCCTTCCGGGCGACGGCCCAGACCAGGAACGAGAACGTCGCACGCACCGTGACGCTGATCCTGGAGGAGATGGAGCGAATCCGGCGCGAGCCGGTGACCCCCGAGGAGCTCGCGCGGGCCCGGCAGGCCCTCGAGAGCTCCTACGTCTTCCGATTCTCCTCCCGCTACGCCACCGTCGTGCAGCTCATGCGGCTGGAATTCGACGGCGAGCCGGCGGACTACTACGAGACCCTCCTCGACCGCTACCGCGCCGTCACCATCGCCGACATCCAGCGGGTGGCGATCGCCTACCTCCGCCCCGACGCCGCCACCATCGTCGTCGTCGGGGACGCCGCGAAGGTCGAGGCGCAGCTGGCCCGGTTCGGCCCGGTCGAGCGCCTCTCCCCGGACCGTCTGGAATGATCGCCGGCCGCTGCCGGCTCCGTCCCGAGCCCGCATTCTTCGCGAGCACGACTCGCGAATAATGCGGGCAAAGCAAAAGCCCTTGGAGTTGTTGACCCGGGATGGACCAAGCCCCTCGGAGGCGTCCCCGCACTGGGCCCATTCCACGGGATGCGGGACCGGCATCCACTGGGCCTACCACCATGCGTCAGCGCGCCGCGGGATTGGCCATTGGAAAGTCAGCCCGGATTATTCACGGATTTTTCGTAAATAATCCGGGCTAGGGCGGCGGACGGTTCCCTCCGCGTTCCGGGTCATCCCGGGCCGCCCCCTCGCGCATGGTCCGGCGAACCGGACAACCCCGCTCCCCCGTCCACCCCCCTGCCGTTCCGGATTGACACTCGCCCCGGTAGCCGGTATAGTCCGAATCGAAATTGACAATCAGTTTCAAAAAGGACGGCCATGCGAGACTCCGACGCGCGCCTGCAGCAGTTCGCCGACTTCCTGAGCCGCACCGGCCTGAAGACCACCCGCCAGCGCCGACACATCGTCCAGGCCTTCTTCGACGCCGGGCGGCACCTGACCGCCGAGCAGCTCTACCAGCAGCTGCAGGACCAGGAGCCCGGCATCGGCCTGGTCACCGTGTACCGGACCCTCAAGCTCCTTCGCGAGGCGGGCCTGGCCACGGGGCGGCAGTTCGGGGACGCCTACACCCGCTTCGACCCGACCCCGGCGGACCGGCCGCACGACCACCTGATCTGCGTCCGCTGTGGGCGGATCCAGGAATTCGAGGACCCGAGCCTGTACACCTTGCGCGCGCGGGCGGCCCGCCGCCAGGGATTCACCGTCACCGAGCACCGGCTGGACGTCTACGGGCTCTGCCGGGACTGCGCCCGCCTGGGCAAGACCGGGAACGGCCGCAGCCAGCGCTCCGGCCGGACCGGCCGCGCCTGACCAGCGCTCCGGCCGGACCGGTTGTGCCCAAAAAGGACCCGTCCATGGCGCCCGACCCTCCCCGGTTCACCGACGAGATGCTGGAGGACTGCCTGCAGGCGCTCCATCGCCTGGAGAGCGAGGGCCGCCCCGCGGACATCGCCGCGCTGGCAGCCTTTGCCCGCATCAGCCCCGGCGATGTCGGCCTGGTCCTCGCGGAGCTCGAGCGCCGGGGGCTGGTGGCGAATGGCCAGCCGGAGCGGATCGCCCTCACGCCGGAGGGCGAGCGGCTCGCCGCCGGAGTCCTGCGACGCCACCGGCTCTCGGAGCGACTCTTCGCCGACCTGCTGGGGATGCCCTGGGACCGGGTCCACGACGAGGCCATGCGCCTCGAGCACGCCCTCAGCCCCGAGGCCGAGGCGCGGCTGGCCCGCCTCCTCAACCACCCCGCCACCTGCCCGCACGGGGGGCCGATCCCGACCGCGGACGGGCCCGTGCCGCCCGGCGCCGCCGAGCGGCTGGATCGGGTGCCCGCCGGCCGCCGCGCCTGGATCCACCAGATCGTCCAGGAGGAGGCCTCGCTCCTCCGCTACCTCGCCAGCCTGGGCCTGCTGCCGGGGGCGGAGATCCACGTGGAAGAGGTCGCGCCCCTCGGCGGCCCCCTCCTGGTCCGGCTCGGGGGGGCGCGCTACGCCCTCGGACGCGACGTGGCCGCCAAGATCCTGGTGCAGGAGGAGCGCGCCCGGCCGGATGCGCCGCCCCCGGCCCGGGGGCCCGCCGGCTGGCTCCGTGGCTGGCGCCGGCGGCGCCGGGGGGGCTGCGCGTGACGGCCCCCAGGGTGACGGCGAGACCCGCGGGCCGGCCCGCGGCCGCCCGTGAGGCGATCCCGCCCATGCTTGCGGGCAAGCCCTCTCCCGGAGCCCGGCCATGCTGACCAACTGCCACGGGGCGCTGGGCGAGCTGCGCGAGGGAGTGGACCTCTCCCTGGCCCTGGCCGGCAACCCCAACGTCGGCAAGTCGAGCCTCTTCAATCGCCTGACCGGCATGGGCGTGGTCACGGCGAACTACCCCGGGAAGACCGTCGAGGTCCAGCTGGCCGAGACCTCCTTCGCCGATCGGCGCATCGGCATCATCGACCTGCCGGGGACCTACGAGCTCGGCGGCGTCACCGAGGATCAGTGGGTCGCCCGCCAGGCACTCCTGGACGGCAGCCCGGATGCCGTCCTGCTGGTGGTGGATGCCACCAACCTGGCGCGCAACCTCTACCTCGGCCTGCAGATCATGGACCTCGGGCTTCCCATGGTCCTCGCCCTGAACGTGGTGGACCAGGCGCGGGCCCGGGGCATCCACGTGGATCCGGGGCGCCTGGAGGAGATCCTGGGCAGTCCCGTGGTGCCCACGGTCGCGACCCGCGGCCTGGGCCTGGATCGGCTGATGCGCCGGGCCGTCGAGCGCGCGACGACCCCCGCGGCCCTCCCTCCCCGCCTCAGGTACAGCGTGGACGTCGAGGCGGCGATCGGCAAGCTCGAGCTGGCGCTGGCGGGCCGCTCGGACCGCCCCCACCGCCTCTCCCCGCGCGCCGCCGCCATCCTGCTGCTCGAGGGCGACGCCGCGCTCCTCGCCTGGGCCGGGGCGGCCCCGGGCGGGGAGAATCTGCTCGCCCTGCGCCGTGACCTGACCTCGACGCTCCGCGACCTCCGGGGAGAGGAGCCGGCCCTGCTCCTCGCACGCGAGCGGCACGGACTGGCCGGCCTCATCGCGGCCGAGGTGGAGCGGCGCGAGCGGCCCCGCTCCGCGGCGGCGGAGCGCCTCTGGCGCCTGACCACCGCGCCCGCGAGCGGCCTGCCTCTCCTGGGCCTGGTCCTGGCGGGTATCTTCGCCTTCCTCTTCGTGGTCGGGGACTGGCTCTCGACCGCCTGCAGTGCACTCTGGGCGGCCCTGGCCTCGCCGCCGATCCAGGCGGCGGTCCACGCCGTCCTCGGCGATGGGACGCTCGGCCGGACCCTGCTCTGGGGGGTGGATACCGGGGTGAATGCCGCCATGGCCGTGGGCATCCCCTACGTCCTCACCTTCTACCTGCTCCTGGCCGTCCTCGAGGACAGCGGGTACCTGAACGCCGTCGCCTTCCTGACCGACCAGGTCATGCACAAGATGGGCCTTCACGGGCGGGCGGCGATTCCCCTGGTGGCCGGCGCCGGGTGCAACGTCCCCGCCATCATGGGCACGCGGGTCCTGGGCAGCATGCGCGAGCGCATCATTGCCAGCACCCTCGTGGTCCTGACCCCGTGCAGCGCCCGCACCGCGGTGATCCTGGGCGCCGTGTCCCTGACCGCCGGCTGGCGGGCGGCGCTGGCCGTGTACGGCGTCACCTTCGCCCTGGCCCTGGTGAGCGGCATCGGCCTGCACCACGTCTTACCCGGCCGGGGGAGCGGGCTGGTCATGGAGATGTTCCCCTTCCGCCGCCCGGGGGCGCTGGCGATCCTGAAGAAGACCTGGTACCGCTTCCGGGAGTTCGTGGTGGTGGCCACCCCGATCGTCCTGGGAGGCAGCATCGTGCTCGGCGGCCTGTACGAGACGGGCCTGCTCTGGACCCTGGCCGCGCCGCTCCGGCCGATCTTCGAGGGGTGGCTGGGGCTCCCGGCGGTGGCCGGCCTCACCCTCATCGTCGCGGTCCTGCGCAAGGAGCTGGCGCTGCAGCTCCTGATCACCCTGGCCATGGCCCAGTACGGCCCCCAGGCCAGCAACCTCCTGACCTTCATGCGGCCCGACCAGATCTTCGTCTACGCCCTGGTCAACACGCTCTACGTCCCGTGCGTCGCCACCATCGCCATCCTGGGGCGCGAGCTGGGGTGGAGGCGGGCCCTGGCCATCTCGGCCTTCACCGTGGTCCTGGCCCTCGCCGCCGGCGGCGCGGCGCGGGCAGTCCTGACCGGAATCGGCGGATAAGCGGAGGCATCTGCCGTCGACATCCACATTCGCGGAGGGGGGAAACCATGGAATTCGTCTCGCACATCCTGGAGGGTCTGGTCGTCTCGCTGCGCGAGGGCATCGAGGTGGCCCTGGTCGTAGGAATCCTCCTCGCCTACCTGGCGCGGACCGGCCGTGCCGCCTACCGAGTCTACGTCCTCCTCGGCCTCGGCGCGGCGCTCCTGGCGAGTCTGGGCCTCGCCGTGCTGGTCCGCCGGCTCGGCGTGGACACCGACAGCCCGCTGGTCGAGGGCACCCTGATGCTGGTGGCGGCCGGCCTGGTCACGTCGCTCTTGGTCTGGATGTGGCGGGCGGGCCGGCACATGCGGCGCCGATTGGAGGAGCGGTTGGACTCCCTGGTAGGATCCGAGCCCTTGGATCAGGTGCGATGGGCGGCCGCCACGGGGGTCTTCGCCTTCGCGTTCGTGATGATCCTGAGGGAAGGGGTGGAGACCGTCCTCTTTCTCCTCGCGCTGGCCAGCGCCGGCAACGCCTCGCCTCTCGCGACCGGCGTGGGGGCGGCCGGGGGTCTGGCGCTCGCCTTCCTGTACGGCCTCTTCCTCGCGCAGAGCCCGGTGCGCCAGCACCTCACGCAGTTCTTCCGGGTGACCGGCGTCGTGCTCGCCGTCCTGGTGGCCAAGCTCGTCGCCGGAGGCCTGCACGAATTCTTCGAGGCGGGCCTCCTCCCCAGCAGTCCCCTCCTGGAGGACGTGGTCGAAGTGCTGACCCACAAGACCGTCTCGTGGGGCATCCTCATCCTCTTGGTCGCCGCGCCGCTCCTGTTTACCCTGTGGCCCAGGCGCAGCAGCTCCCCGGCCCCCGTCCATCCCTCCTAGCGCCGTCGGCGAGGCCGGAACCGATCCGAGGCCGCGTGCGAACGGGACGCCCGTCGCCTTCCCGCCTCACGGCGGGTGCGCGGCCAGTCCCGACTCTCCGTCCCCGGACCTCGTCGCCGGGAGCGAGGTGACGGGAAGAGAACTCTCCTCGGTCTCAGGCTCTGGTCCAGCAGACACTTCAAGATTTACTTGACAGGCAGGCGCCGCCCGGTAGTCTATGGGCCCACCGGAATCCTACGGAGTCACCGCCATGTCGGAGCCCGAGCCAGGAGCCCATCCCCAGCAGCCCGTCGCCGAGGAGCCGTGGCACGACAAGGCCCTGGCGGACGCCATCGCCTACACCCGGAGCCTCGTCACGCTCCTCGATTCCCTGACCGAGGCCTTTCGCCGGCGAGGCCGAGAGCTGGCGGAGGTGCGCCAGCATCTGGAGATCCTCCAGGGTGAGCGCCGCAAGCTCCTCGAGGAGCGCACGCTGGTCGAGCAGCGCGTCCTCGCCCTCGACGGCGAGCGGGACCGCGCCCGGGCGGACCAAGAGCGCTGGAGCCGGGAGCTCGAGCAGGCCCGTGCCGACCTGAGGCGTGCGCAGGAGGCGGCGCAGTCCCAGGGCCGGGAGATCGAGGCGCTGCGGGCCTCGCTGGCGGCCTCCTCGCAGCAGGCGGAGCGGCTCGAGCGCGCCGAGCAGGAGCAGCGCCGGCTCCAGGTGGAGCAGGCGCGGCTGGAGGCGGAGCTCCGCACCCATGCCGCCGAGTCCGACCGGCTGCGCACGGCGCTGCGGGAGAAGGAAGCCGAGCTGGAGCAGCGGCGCGCGGAATCGGCCCGCACCCGGGGTGAGCTCGAGGCCCAGGCCGAGGAACTCCGTTCGCTCCAGGGAGCCGTCGGCACCGCTGGCCGACAGGCGGAGGATCTGCGCGAGATCGTCCGGGGGCTGGAACGGGAGCGGGACAACATCGCCCGACGCCACGCGGCCCGCGTTGCCGAGGCGGACCAGGCCCACGAGCGCGCCAGCCACGAGGCGAGGAGCGCCCGGCAGGCGCTCACCCAGGCCGGGCAGCAGCTCGAGACGGCCCGGCGGGAGGTCGCCGCCCTCCAATCACGGGTCGAGACCCTTCGCGTCACCTCCGAGACGGAGCGCCTCACCTTGACCGCGGAGCGGGACGCGGCGCGGGCGGAGCTGGCCCGGACCGAGCAGGCGCTCGCCACCCGGGACGAGACCCTCCGCGAGCGGGACGCCCGGCTGGCGGAGCTGGCCCGGCATGGCGACGAGTTGGAGGAGCGGCTGCGCACCACCGAAGCGGAGCGGAACACGGCGCGGGCAGAGCTCGCCCGGCTCTCTGCCGAGACCGCCGCGCTCGCCGACGCCCGGAGGGAGGCGGCGCGCGACCTGGCCCAGGCGCGCGAGGACCTTGCCGCATCGGCCTCGCGGGCAAAGGAGCTGGAAGCGGAGCTGGAGGGAGCGCGCGCCGAGGCAGCCCGGCTCGCGGAGCAGGGGCGGGGCCAGGAGGAGGAGCGCACCCGGCTCAGGGCCGCCGTCGAGGGCCTGGAGGCCGTCCTCACCGACATCGCCGCCGCCCTGGGCCAGCCGGACGTCGCCGCCGGTCCCGGGACGGAGGCGGATCCTGCGGGGCGGTGGCAGCAACTGGCGGCCGGCGCCAGGCTCCAGCGCGAGGCCCGGACGGACGCCGAGGCCGAGCGGGACGCGCTGCGGGTGACCCTCCAGGCCGCACAGGAGGTGGTCGGTCCGGCGGTCTCGCTTCCCGACCGGCTCCGCGACCTGGCGGCCGAGCGGCGCGCGCTCGCCGAGGCGGTCGAGGTCCTGACGCGAGAGCGCGACGGAGAGCGGGCCGCGCTGGCGGACGCGACGCAGCGGGCGCGCGCCGCCGAGGAGGAGCGGGACCGCCTCGCCGGAGCGGCGGCATCGCTCAGCGCCGAGATGAGGGCCTT
>Ga0335070_10006395_pt1 | contig 13866 bp, 11 predicted proteins | sample Lox_Sample_13_FD_206722 | JGI IMG/M metagenome (GOLD analysis project Ga0335070, IMG submission 206722) | Soil microbial communities from Loxahatchee National Wildlife Refuge, Florida, United States - Lox_Sample_1.3 | ecosystem: Environmental > Terrestrial > Soil > Wetlands | place: USA...
CGTGCCGATCTCGCGAGCGACCCTCGTCCTCCTCCCTCGGTGTGCTATACTCCTGCAGACTCTCGCGCAGGCTGGCGGCCGCTTGGGCGCGTGGGGTTTGCTCGCGGGAGTGCGGCCGCAGGCTCAGCCGGGACACTCGCGATGAACCTGCGAACAAAGCTCATCATCAGCTACCTCATCTTCGTCGCCGCGCTGGTCACCCTCGGCGGCTGGAGCGCCTGGCACCTGCTCGAGATGGGCGGCGTGTCCCGGAACATCCTGGCCAACAACTACGACTCCGTGGTTGCCGCCCAGGGGATGCGGGAGAGCCTGGACCGGCAGGCCTCGGCGGTCCTCTACGCCTTGCTCGGCCGCCGCGCCCCGGCCCTGACGGGACTCGCCCAGGAGCGAAGCGCGTTCGACGTCCACTTCCAGCGCGCGGCGAACAACGTCACGGAGTCCGGCGAGGCCGACATCATCCAGTCGATCCGGCGCGACCGGGACGCGTACTACCAGCAGGTGGACGTGTTTCTCGGCCGGATGCAGGCCTCGCGCCTCGCCGGGTCCTCGGCCCCCGCCGCGCCGGCGGCGGAGGACCCGAGCGCGCGGTTGATCCGGGTCGATGCCTTCCTGCACCAGCTGCAGGGCGACCTCGACAGCCTGATCCAGGTCAATCAGCGCGCCATGGTGGCCAAATCCGAGACCGCCGCAGGGGTCGCCCGCCGCCTGTTTCTCACCACGCTCGCCATCGTGGGCGGCCTGGTCCTCGCCGGGATCGGCCTGGCCATCTTCCTCGCCAATCGGATCGTGAGCCCGGTTCGCGACCTGACGGCGACGATGGAGCGAGTGGCCGGCGGAGACCTGGAGGCACGGGCGACGGTGGCCTCCCACGACGAGATCGGCATCCTGGCGGCAGGCTTCAACAGCATGGCGGACCGCATCCGCCAGCTCCGCCGCTCCGACTTGGGAAAGCTCCTGGTCGCGCAGCAGACCACCGAGGCGGCCATCGACTCCCTCTACGACCCGGTCATCATCACCGACGCCCAGGGAGGCGTCACCAAGCTCAACCCCGCTGCCGAAGAGCTGTTCGGGCCGGAGGCGCGGAGCATCGGCAGGCACGTGCGCGATGTCGCGCACGACAGCCGGATCGCATTGGCCGTCTCCGACACGCTGAGGTCCCAGGAGCCGGTCGCCGGCGAGGGCGCGGCCTCGGTCCTGCCGCTCGTGGTCGCCGGCACGGAGCACGCCTTCCGCCTGCGCACGACCCCGATGCGGGACGAGACGGGGCGGCTCCTGGGGGCGGTGGCCCTGCTCGAGGACATCACCCACATGCGGGAGATCGACCGCCTCAAATCGGAGTTCATCGCCACCGCCTCCCACGAGCTCCGCACCCCCCTCACCAGCGTCCAGATGAGCGTCCACCTGCTGCTGGAGGGAGTCGCTGGGGTACTCACGGAGCGGCAGTCGAGGGTTCTGGAGGCCTGCCGCGAGGATTGCACGCGGCTGGAGCGACTGATGCGGGATCTCCTCGACCTCTCCAAGATCGAGGCCGGGGAGGCGATTCCTCGCCTCGTGCCGACCACGGCAGGCGACCTGATCGTCCCGACGGTGGAATCCGTGCGCCCCCAACTGGAGGCGAAGGGAATCTGGTTGGGGATCGAGGTGGCCCCGGACCTGCCCCGGGTGCGTGCCGACCCGGAGCAGATCGGACGGGTCCTCAGCAATCTGCTCAGCAACGCCCTGCGGCACACCGACTCCGGCGGCCGCATCCGGGTGAGCGCTGCCCGCCGGGACGGCCAGGTGGCGATCTCGGTGGCAGACACGGGCCACGGCATCCCGCCCGAGTATCTCCCGAGAATCTTCGATCGATTCGTCCGCGTGCCGGAGGCGCCCTCGGGCGGCGCGGGGCTGGGCCTCGCCATCTCGAAGGGCATCGTCGAAGCCCACGGCGGGCAGATCGTCGTGCAATCGCGGGTGGGACACGGCACCACGTTCACCTTCACGCTGCCGGTGATCGGCGAGGACCCGGCGTCAGCGACCGGGACCGGCTCGGCCGGATTCTTCACGAAAGAGCTGTGAAGAATCCGGGCTTACCTGCCCATGGCCATTCCCGCAGTGGGTTGACCCACGGTGGGAGGTGCAGGGGTTCTCAGTTCCGCGTCCCACGGGATGGCTGCGGGGTCGGGATGTCCCGGGGGATGCCCGATCCGTCCTGGGCCAGCAGCCCCGAGGGCTTCTGGTAAGCCCGCAGTGTTCGCGAGGTGCGTGCGCGAATACTGCGGGCTAGGGGGAGGGTTATGCGCAAGCGCATTCTGGTCGTGGACGATGAAGAGCACATCCGCCGGGTGATGCGCATGACGCTCGAGACGGCGGGGTACGAGGTCGGGGAGGCGCCCGATGGGCTCCGGGGCCTCGAGGCCTTCGGCGACGGATCGGCCTGGGACGCAATCCTGCTCGACCAGCGAATGCCGGGCATGGACGGCCTCGAGACCCTGCGCCGTATGAAGGAGCGGCGGGCCGATACCCGCGTGATCATGATCACGGCCTATGCCTCGATCGAGCTGGCCGTGGATGCCATGAAGCTCGGAGCCACGGACTTCGTCAGGAAGCCCATGACGCCCGAGACCGTGCGCAACGCGGTGACCGCCGCCGTGACAAGGCCGACGCCCGGCCGCCCGGCCCCCATACGCCCGCTCGACAGGGCGCCCGAGCGTCCTCCCGCGGCGGTCGTCCGGCTGACGCTGAACGGCTTCCGCCTCTGGCCGGCCCCGGCGGCGGAGGGGAAGACCGCAGAACCCTCGAAACGGCTCTTCGTCGTGCAGCATCCGGATGGCCATGAGCAGCGCATCGTCGTCCAGATCGCACCGGAGTTGAGCGAGTCTGTCCGGCGCGCGACCGGACGACACCTTCCCATGGAGAGCTCCTTCTGGACCTGGGAGGCGGAGCGATCACTCAACAACTACCTCTGGAACGAGGGGAAGACTCCCCCCGAGGGAACGCTGACGGTGAACACGTTGAACAAAGACGACCTGGAGGTGGCCAGTCGCTGGGGAGGAGCAGAGGGCGCCTAGCCCGCGTTGTTCGCCAATGAAGCCCGCGAACAACGCGGGCTTAACCGAAGCCCGGATTGTTCACGGCCTTTTCGTGAATAATCCGGGCTTCCTTTTGTTGCGAGAATCGGACAGATCGTCTTGAAGATGCTTGCGCATCACGGACTGGTTTGCTACAAGAACCGTGACTGGGGGTTCTCGCGGTCAGGGGTCGCCTGGCAACCATGCGCAGGATTGGCCCATATCCTGCAACATTCTAGAAATCGGAGGGGACTGTAGCAATTGAAGGCAATGCACTCACGGATCAAAATCGGCCAATAATGCGCATCCACCGGGCCTGTTCGGCAAAATCGCTCTTGATCCGAATTCCTCTGTGGGTCGTTGTCGCACTGCTCTCGGCTCTCTGGCCGGTGACGGCGAGAGCCAACATGGTGCTCTCTCCCGCCCTCTTTCCCAAACCTCCCGTGCTGGAAACCCAAGTCCAGTTCTGGAAGCAGATCTACACCGACTTCGGTGTGGGCGACTTCGTGCTGCATGATCGTGAAAACCTCGGAGTGATCTACGGGGTGGTCCACGTCGGGGGGACGACAAACCAGGCGCGCGCGGAGCAGCTGGCAAAACCCGAGGTCGAGCGACTGCGGGACAAGTACGGGGACATCCTGATCCGCCTCGCCCAAGGCAGGGCACCCGAGACGCTGGGCCCCGACGGAATCGCCGTCTATCAGCTCTGGGGGTGTCCGTGCGCGGCGGAGGTCCTGGAGCGGGCGGCCGGCAATATTCGCGTCCAGCAGGGCCTGCGGGAGAGGGTCACCGAGGGGCTGTACCGGGCGAAGCGGCTCCTCCCGCGCATCGTCGCGATCCTGCACGAGCATCAGGTTCCCCCGGAGCTGGCGGCCCTGCCGCTCGTCGAGTCCAGCTTCAACCCCGAGGCACGCTCCAAGGCGGGCGCAGTGGGACTCTGGCAGTTCATCCGATCCACGGGGAGGAAATACCTGACCATCAGCCGGAAACGGGACGACCGGCGCGACCCCATCCGGGCCACCGAGGCCGCCGCCCACCTGCTCCGGAGCAACTACGCGGTGCTGGGCTCATGGCCGCTCGCGATCGTTGCGTACAACCACGGGCACGCCGGCATCCAGACCGCCAGCGCGGTGGTGGGCAGTAAAGCCATCGAGGATATCGTGACCCGCTACAGCGGCTCCCGCTTCGGGTTCGCCTCCAAGAACTTCTACGCCGAGTTCCTGGCCGCCCTGGAAGTGGTCCAGCCGTATCTCCCCGGCCAAGCGGCCCCGGTCGATACGAAGGGTCGGGTGCGAACGCCGCAGCGGGTATCGTCCCCCGTCCAGATTCCACCGGTCAGCAGTGTGGCCCCCCCGGCGCAGCTGGTTGTCCCCGCGCCAGTCGAGGCCGAGCCTTCGAGCGAGGTGCTCGCGCCGCCCGCCGAGGAGTCGGTCGCCGTCGCACCGGCTGCCGCTCTCCCCGATGTTCCGCCACCGCCGGGGCTGCCGATGCCGAGTTATGCCCCTGTCCCGTCCCCACCCGCCGAGTCGTCACCTGACCTGCAGCAAGCATCGATCCCCGCCCAGACCCCATCGGTCAGCAGTGTGACTCCCTCGGCACAGCAGACGATGCCTGCGCCGGTGGAGGCCGAACAGTCGATCCAGGCACCCCCGCCGCCTGCCGAGGCGTCGCTCGCCGCGCCGCCGGTCGTCGTCGCACCGGATTCCACGCCCCTCGATCCTCTTGCCCCGACGACGGTTCCATCGTCGGAGCCGGCCGCTGCGCCGCTCCCCGAGGCCCAGACCTTGCCCCTCCAGGACCCCTTAGCCCCGGAGACCCCGGCACCGGACTCCCCGGACACCGTCGCCCCCTAGCCCGTAATGATTCGCGACCGCGGTCGCGAATCATTACGGGAATGACCAGATCCCAATTCGAAAACTCCTTGATTCCCGTCGCCCCCGCTGGTAACGTCCCCGTCATCGCATCCGTCCACCGCGGCCCGAGGGCCGCCCGCGGGCGGGCCCGGGAGGGGAGTAACCGCATGGGGTACACCGGCGCAGAAGCACTCTGGGAGTGTCTCGTCCGCGAGGGCGTGGACGTCCTCTGGGCGTATCCCGGCGGAGCGGCGCTGCCCCTCTTCGACGCTTTGGCCAAGTACCCCCAGATCCACCACGTCCTGGTGCGCCACGAGCAGGCGGCCGCCCACGCCGCCGACGGCTACGCCCGGGCCACGGGAAAGGTCGGGGTCTGCGTCGCCACCTCGGGCCCGGGGGCCACCAACCTGGTCACGGGCCTCGCCACGGCCATGATGGACTCCGTCCCGATGGTGGCCGTGACGGCGCAGGTGTCGAGCTCGGTGATCGGGAGCGATGCCTTCCAGGAGATCAACATCACCGGGATCACCCTGCCCATCACCAAACACAACTACCTGGTCCGGGAGGGCCAGGACCTGGTGGGGATCCTGCGCGAGGCCTTCTTCCTGGCGCGGACCGGCCGGCCGGGCCCGGTCCTGGTGGACATCCCCAAGGACATCCTGCTCGCGCCGTGCGAGTTCCACTACCCGGAGCGGATCACGCGCCTCGGCTACCGGCCGGTGGTCCGCGCCGCCCCCTACCAGATCCAGCGCGCCGCGCAGGTCATCGCGGAGGCCACGCGGCCCGTGGTGCTGGCAGGCCACGGGGTGCACACCGCCCGGGCCTGGGAGGAGCTGCAGCGCTTCGCCGAGCGCATCGACGCCCCGGTGGTGAGCACCCTGCTCGGCCTGAGCGCCCTGCCCGCCGAGCACCCTCTCTCCCTCGGCATGGCCGGCATGCACGGGGTGGCCTGGGCCAACCTGGCGGTGCAGCATGCCGACCTGCTCATCGCCCTCGGCATGCGCATGGACGACCGGTTCACCGGAAGCCTCACGCACTTCGCGCCGCAGATCCGCGTGGTGCACGTGGACATCGACCCCGCCGAGATCGGCAAGCGGGTGCCCGTGTACCTGCCCATGGTGGGCGACGTCCGCCTGGTGCTGGAGGCGCTGCTGGCCCAGTTCCCCGCCCTCGACCACCGCGAGTGGCGCGCCCGCATCGACGCCTGGCGCGAGCGGCACCCCCTCCGTATCCCCGGCCAGGGCCCGCTGCCCCCGCAGGAGGTCGTGCGGGCCCTCCACCGGGCGACCGGCGGCACGGCCCTGCTGGTGAGCGACGTGGGCCAGCATCAGATGTGGGTGGCCCAGCACTACCGCTTTGGCCGCCTCAACAGCTTCTTCACCTCGGGCGGCCTGGGCACGATGGGCTACTCGGTGCCGGCGGCCATCGGGGTGCAGGCCGGCCACCCGGGGGAGTCGGTGTGGGTCGTGGTCGGCGACGGCAGCTTCCAGATGAACATGCAGGAGCTGGCCACCATCGCGCAGGAGCGACTGCCGATCAAGATCGTCATCATGAACAACGGCTTCCTGGGCATGGTGCGCCAGTGGCAAGAGCTGTTCCACGAGGCCCGCTACATCGGAACGCCGATCAGCGGACCCGACTTCGTCAGGCTGGCGTCGAGCTTCGGCATCCCGGGCCGCCTGGTCTCGGCGGCCGCAGAGTTGACGGATGCCCTGGCCGAGGCGCAGCAGACGGACGGCCCTTTCCTGCTGGACTGCCGGGTGGACCCGGCCGAGAACGTGTACCCCATGGTCCAGCCGGGGACCGGCAACGCCGACTTCCTGGAAGATCCGCGGGAGGACGCGACCCCATGAGGCACGTCCTGGTGGCCCTGATGCAGGATGAGCCGGGGCTGCTGGCCCGGATGGGGAACCTCTTCGCCCGGCGAGGCTACAACGTGGAGAGCTTCACCGCCGGCGGCTCGGAGGTGCCGGGCCTCACCCGGGTGACCATCGTCGTGGAGGGGCCGAGCACGGCCCTGGATCAGGTGGCCAAGCAGTTCCGCAAGCTGATCGGCGTGGTCAAGGTGGGGGATGTCACCGCGGACCGGGAGCAGCTGGCCCACGAGATGCTCCTGGTCAAGGTGGGGGTGAGCGCCCGCACCCGCCAGGAGGTCGTCAGCCTGGCCGACCTGTTCCAGGCCCGGATCGTGGATGTCTCCTCCACCACCCTGATGCTGGAGGCGACGGGGCAGCCGGACAAGCTGGACAAGCTTCTCGAGGTCCTCCGCCCCTTCGGCATCAAAGAACAGGCCCGCACCGGGATCGTCTCCATGAGCCGCGGCGCCAAGATTCTCAACCAGCGCTCCGGCGCCGCCTCGGACCGCAAATACCTTTCCGACTGAGCCGCCTTCCGCCGCGCACGCCACCTCTCCAGGCATCAGACCAGGACCCGGCCCATCCGCCAGGAGCGCCCACGCGCAGGCCCACGGGCCAACGCGGCGCGGCGGCGGCTGGCCCGGCCCTGCGCGTCCGGACGACGCCGATCAGCATCGCGGCAGTCACCACCGCAACTCCTGCGCTCCTACGCAAGATCTTCACTCGAATTCGGTTCGCCTCAGCGCCGCTGACTGCCGGCCCCCCTGGACATCTTGAAAATCAGCGGAATCGCAGCCGCGGTCCCCTCTCCTGGAGGCGGATCCTTGGCCTCCATCATGCATCACCTTGAGCAACCCAGGTTCCGTTCCGAAGGAGGTCGGTATGCGACGAGCGGGCGAGAACTGATCGACGATGACCACCCGTTGCCCTCATCCCACGGTGCCCTTCGCTCTCGGCCTTGCTCTTCTCGCCTTGACGGCACTCCTCCCGGGGCTCTGGCCTGTAGCGGCCGGCGCCGATATGTCCCCCGCCCCTCTCTTCCCCAAGCCGCCACGCCTGGAGCCCAACGTGGAGTTCTGGAAGCGCATCTATGTCGAGTACGGCGTCGGAGACTTCCTCCTCCACGACCGCGAGAACGTCCTGATCGTCTATGACGTCGTGCGGGTGTCGGATGCGGCGAGCGACCGCCGGGCGGCCGACCTGGCCAGGCCCGAGATCCAGCGACGGCGCGCGCAGTACGAGGGCATCCTGAGCGGCCTCGCCCAGGGGAGACCCCCGGAGGAACTCGGGCCGGAGGGCCGGCGTGTTGCCGAGCTTTGGGGCTGCCCATGCGAGCCCGACCGCTTGCTCCGTGCCGCCGGAAACATCCGGGCGCAGCAGGGACTACGGGAGAAGTGGGACGAGGGCGTCCGGCGGGCCCGGGGATTGATGCCGCGCATCGTGTCCATCCTGCTGCGGCACAACCTCCCGGTCGAGCTGGCGGCGCTACCCATGGTGGAATCCGCCTTCAACCCTGCTGCGCACTCCAAGGCCGGGGCCGCGGGGCTGTGGCAGTTCATCCGCTCCACGGGGAGGAACTATCTCACCATCACCAGGAAGCGGGATGAGCGGCACGATCCCATCCGGTCCACCGAGGCGGCCGCGCGTCTGCTGAAGGACAACTACGAAGCCCTGGGCTCCTGGCCGCTCGCCATCGTGGCCTACAACCACGGGAAGGCCGGCATCCAGACGGCCCGCGAGCAGCTCGGCAGCGACGCCGTCGAGGACATCATCGCCCGCTACAACGGCCCCCGGTTCGGGTTCGCCTCCCGGAACTTCTATCCCGAGTTCCTCGCGGCCCTGGAGCTCCTCCACCCCACGATCCGCGAGCACGCCGGCCAGGAGAATTCACGAAAAGGCCTGTGAATTCTCCTGGCCGAATAACCACTGCGAATTGGCTCCTGGGTTAGCCCGCAGCATTCGCGAGCTTTCTTGCGAATGCGGCGGGCTAGCGGCCTGCTAGGGCCAGCCCGCTGCGCGCGTCGGCGTAATCCGGCTTGAGCTTGAGCGCCCGCTGGAAGCTCTCCCGGGCCTTGGCCCGCTCTCCCAGCTTCAGATACGTCCAGCCCAGCCCGCTGTGAAGCCCGTACAGGTCCGGATGGGCCCGGAGCGCCTTGGCAAACTCGTCGCGGGCCTTTTCGTATTGCCCCACGTAGTACAGGCACCAGGCGGTGCGCGCCCGGACCTCCTCGACGTCGGCGGTCGCGCTCTGGAAGATGTGGCCCTCCCCCTCGCGGGTCAGGCGTTCCAGGTGCGGGAGCGCCTCGGCGTACCAGCCCAGCTCGAAGTACGAGTAAGCCAGACCGACTGCCGCATCTCGGTAGCGCGGATCGAGCGCCACCGCCTCCTGGAAGGCCTCGATGGCCAGATGGTACCGCTCCGCCCGGTAGCGGCTCCAGCCCAGGCCATTCCAGGCCCCCTCCCATCTGGGCTGGCGGGCGACCACCTGGCGGAAGTGCCGGGTGGCCTCCGGATAGTTGCCGAGGTGATAGTAACTCCAGGCGAGGTAGGCCTCGGCATCGTCATACTTCGGATCGAGGAACAGCGTGCGCTGGAAGTGCGGGATGGCCCCGGTGTAATCGCCGGCGTCGTACTTCTCCCTGCCCGCGATGTAGTGGCCTTGGGCCTCGTGCCCCTTCTGAAGCGTCGTCCCGACATTGGACAGCGTGCTTGCGCAGCCTGTGAGCACCCCCGCCACCGCCAGGGCGAGGAGGGCACTACGCCACATCCGTTCCGTGCGGCTCATGGCTCCTCCCTCCCGCCTACTGGCGCGACGGGGTCCCGGCCGACCCGGACGCCGTGCCGGTCCCGGACTTTCCGCTCCTGCCCGTGCCTCCCGAACCGGTCGTGGATCCGCTCCGGCTCCCAGTCTCTCGGTTCTCGGCCTCGGCCTCCCGATCGCGCACCGATTGCTGTGCTTCATGCACGGCGGCACTGACCGCCGGGCCGACCTGTTCTCCGGCCGCGCGTGCATCCGCCTTGGCCGTATGCGCGGCCGTGGACACTGCCTGTCCCATGTTCTTGGGGGACTGCGCGGTCGTGCCGGCAGCGCTCTTCATCGAGCCGGCCGCCGTCTTGCCCGACGACTTCGAGGACTGGCTTGCGCTCGTGGACTTGCTGCCCGAAGGAGACGTCGAGGACGTGGACGTGCCGCGGCCGCCGGCGGACTGCTCGCCCTTGCCCGCACCGCCATGGCCCACGCTCCCGTCCCGACCCGCACCCTTGCCGCCCCCTCCCCTGGCCGAGTCCGGGCCCCCGTGCCCGCGCCCGTCGGCCTGCCCACCCTTGTCGCCGCCACGGCCGCCGCCCTTGCCGGAGTCGGAGTCGCCCTTGCCGTTGCCGCCGTCGTTGCCCCCGCCGTGCCCGCCGCCATGGCCGCCGTCGTTGCCGCCGGAGTTGCCGCCGGCACCACCGCCCCCGCCTTGGTCGCAGGCACTGCCGGTGTCGACCGAGGCAAACGGCACGTACAATCCGCCAAGGAACGGCACCAGCGCGACACATATGCACGCGAGCAGGAAACTTCTGAGCAGTGTCTTCATTGCCGGACCTCCTTGTCGGGTCCCCGCGGGGAAAGGCCACACCCGCAGCCCCACCCTGAACGGGAGAGCAATGTGCGTTCCATCGGGCACAGCCTGGCGATATTGTGCAACCCCCGAGAAACACATGGGGGGCCTGAGCGGGGGAGACCCTTCCCCCGCTTCGGTTGACAAAATTCGCGCCCCTTGGTCATTTCTTCTCCGGCCGCGCCCGCCGCGAGGCCGGATCAGGATGGCGGATACGGATGTCGTGAATCGTTGTTGACAGGCACCTGGCGATCCCCGACAATCCGCTGCACATCCGGGGCCCGGTGCGACGGCCTCCGGAAGCCGGAGCGACCGACCGAAGGGAGGGAGACCCTCGATGCTCAGCGGCACGGTGACTTCCATCTTTGGGGATGACATCAACACGGACGACATCATCCCGGCGCTCTACCTCCTCAAGAGCGACGACCCGGAGTTCTTCGCCACCTACGCATTTGCCAAGTTCGACCCGGAGTTCCGGACCCGGTGCCTGCGGGGAACCGCCAACATCGTGGTGGCCGGCAAGAACTTCGCCTGCGGCTCCAGCCGTGAGCAGGCCGTCTACGCCCTCCAGTTCAACCGCGTGCTCTGCGTGATCGCCCGGTCCTTCCCGGACATCTTCTACCGCAACGCCCTGGCCAACGGCCTAACCCTGGTCACCCTCGAGGACCCCAGCGGCTTCCAGGTGGGTGACGAGGTGGAGGTGGACCTCGAGGCCGCGGCCGTCCGGAATCGGACCCGGCAAACCACCCACTCGTTCCAGATGAAGGCCGACGACCGGCAGACCTTCCAGGCGGGCGGCATGACGGCCCGCGTCCGGGCGCACCTCGAAGAACTCCTGGCCCGGAAGCGCTAGCCCGCAGTATTCGCAAAGGGGCTCGCGAACACTGCGGGCTGAACAGAAGGCTTTGTCGTTGGTGGGCTAGAACGGATCCACCGCCACGGGGACACGCCGATACCGCACCCTTCACGCTGGACGCAGGACGGCTACCGGGCGTGCCTTTCAGCATGCGTCATCACCCCGCGGGACTGGCTATTGGCATATAAGCCCGGATTCTTCACGGCCCTATTGTGAAGAATCCGGGCTAATGGAGCATACCCATGGGACAGACCATCGTCGAGAAGATCGTCTCCCGCCAGGTCGGCCGGCCGGTATTCGCCGGCGAGAAGATCGAGCGGTTGCCCATCTCCAAGCTGTTCTTCAACGACGTGATCGGGCCGCCGGCCATCAAGAGCCTCGGCCGGCTCTTCGGCGAGACCTTCGCCAGGCACGGCAAGCCCGTCCGGGTCTTCGACCCGCGCCGCGTCTTCTTCATCCCGGATCACTCGGTCCCCGCCCTGTCGGTGGAGGTCGCCGAGGGCGTGGACGCCATGGAGCAGTTCGCCAAGCAGCACGGGGCGAAGATCTACCGCGAAGGGGACGGGATCGAGCACGTGGTCCTCATCGAGGACGGCCACATCGTCCCCTGGGACATCGTCCTGGGGACGGACTCCCACACCTGCACCAACGGCGCCATGGGGGCGCTCGCCTTCGGGGTGGGGACGACCGACGGCACCTACGCCATGGCCACGGGCCACATCTACGACTTCACCGTTCCCGAGACGATCCAATTCGAGCTGAGCGGCACTTTCCCCAGGGGGGTGTACGCCAAGGACCTGATCCTGCACATCATTGGTCGGATGGGCGCCGGCGGCTGCTCTCGGCGCGTGGCGGAGTTCACGGGGGAGGGCGTCCGCCGGCTCGGCATGGACGCCCGCACCACCATCTGCAACATGGCGGTGGAGATGAGCGCCCGCACCGGGCTCATGCCCTTCGACGCGACGTTGGGCGCGTACCTGCAGGGCCGATCGCAGTGGCCGGTCGAGCCCATCGCCGGCGATCCCGACGCCCGGTACGCCGACACCATCGCGGTGGACCTCTCGGCGCTCGAGCCCATGGTCGCCTTTCCCCACAAGCCGGCGAACGCCACGCCCATCACCCGGGTGGCCGAGATGATGGCCAGGAGTCAGGCGAGCCCCACCGCCGACTTCCCCCCCGTGACCAGCGACCGGATCACCGACGCGTTCCTGGGGGCCTGCACCAACGGGCGCTACGAGGACCTGGTGGCGGGAGCCGAGGTCTTGCGGGGGCGCCAGGTGCACCGCGACGTGTCCTTCGTGGTCATCCCGGCCAGCCGGCGGGTCTACGAGCGGGCGATGGACGAGGGCATCCTGCAGGTCTTCGTCAAGGCGGGGGCCAACCTCGAGTCCTCCAACTGCGGGCCGTGCTTCGGCAGCCACATGGGCGTGCTGTCGCGGAGCGCCCAAATGGTCAGCAGCAGCAACCGGAACTACCAGGGGCGGATGGGCTCGCGGGAGGCCCGGATCTTCCTGGCCAGCCCGGCCACGGTGACAGCCTGCGCCATCGAGGGGCGCCTGGCCGACCCCCGCAAGTACCTCTAGCCCGGATTATTCACGAAGAACCCGTGAATAATCCGGGCCTACTTTCCAATGGCCATTCCCGCAGCGGGATGACGGATGGTGGTAGGTCCAGCGTGTGCCGGTCCCGCATCCCGCGGGATGGGCGCGGTGTGAAGACACCCCCCGGGAGGCCTAGCGCGTCCCTGGCCAACAACTACAAGGGGTCTTTGTTAAGCCCGCAGGGTTGGCGAGCTGAACTCGCCAACGCGGCGGGCTAGGGGCTTCAGGTGCAGCCGGAACAGCGGGAACTGCTGAGGGATCTGCTCGGCCGGCAGACCGTCCTCGCGCTGGCCGTCACGGTGGAGGGGGAGCCGGTGATCGGGCTGCTGCCCTTCGCCTGCACCGCCGACCACGGCGCGCTGATCGTCCACGCCTCGCGCCTCGCCCGGCACACGCGGGGGCTGCGGGACGGCGCCCCCTTCGATGCCCTGATCCACGCACCCGCGGCGCCCAGGCTCGACCCCCTCCAGATTCCCCGCGCCACGTTCCAGGGTCGCGTCGTCGAGGTGCCCGAGGACGGACCCGCCTTGGACGCGGCCCGGAAGGCCTACCTGGACAAGCTCCCCTCCGCCGAGATCACCCTCACGCTGGGTGACTTCCGCTTCTTCCGCCTCGAGATCGAGCGAGGCCGGCTGGTGGCCGGCTTCGCCCGGGCGACCGGCTTCACCAGGGAGACCCTGCGCCAGCTTCCCCCCGGCATCCTCCCTTGACGTGACACGGTCGAGAGGGACGGAGGCCGGGCAGCGGGACCTGGCGAGCACCGAGGGAGCGTGAACCCCAGCACGAGGCCAGTCCTATGACCGGTCCGTCTCGCGCGGGCGACCCCGCGTCCGGCATCCGCCTGCTCTTCGTCGCCCGGGTGATCCGGATGTTCGGCTACGGCTTTCTGGCGGTCGTCCTGGTGCTCTACCTGGCGGCCCTGGGCCTGAGCGAGGCGCGGATCGGCCTCCTGCTGACCCTCACCCTGGTCGGCGATACGGCCATCTCCCTCTGGATGACGACCCAGGCCGATCGCATCGGGCGGCGGCGGATGCTGACCCTGGGGGCC
>Ga0335070_10006396_pt1 | contig 13865 bp, 10 predicted proteins | sample Lox_Sample_13_FD_206722 | JGI IMG/M metagenome (GOLD analysis project Ga0335070, IMG submission 206722) | Soil microbial communities from Loxahatchee National Wildlife Refuge, Florida, United States - Lox_Sample_1.3 | ecosystem: Environmental > Terrestrial > Soil > Wetlands | place: USA...
GCCGCCGGCGACTTCAGCCGCTACGAGCCGGGCGTCTTCGTCCCACTGCTCGACGCGCTCCTCGCGCGCGGCGACTACTACATGCACCTTGCAGACCTGCGGAGCTATCTCGAGGCGGACCAGCGGCTGCGCGCGCTGTACGCCCGGCCGGAGGAGTGGGCGCGCAAGGCGATCCTCAACGTCGCCGGCTCGGGGAGGTTCTCGAGCGACCGCACGATCTCGGAGTACGCGTCCGAGATCTGGCGTGCGAGGCCGTGTCCCGTGGCGTAGCGCGACGGTCCAGAGCCGGAGCAGGAGGAATCCATGCCGATATCACCCATGGCGGGGAAGCCCGCCTCGAAGGACATCCTCGTCGATCTGGACTCGCTGGAACGCGAGTACTACGAGCGCCATCCGGAGCTGGCGGATCCCAACCAGCTGGTCGCCTTCGGCACCAGCGGGCACCGGGGGTCACCGCTGCGCGGATCGTTCACCGAGGCACACATCCTCGCGATCACTCAGGCCATTTGTGACTACCGCCAGAGTCAGCGGACCGATGGCCCGCTGTACATGGGCAAGGACACCCACGCGCTGTCCGCGCCGGCTCAGCGCACCGCGCTGGAGGTGCTGGCGGCCAACGGCGTGGAGACCGTCATCCAGAGAGGTGATGGCGTCACGCCGACGCCCGTGATCTCGCGCGCAATCCTCGTCTACAACCGCGGTCGCGCGGAGCACCTCGCCGACGGCATCGTCATCACGCCCTCGCACAACCCGCCCGAGGACGGCGGCTACAAGTACAACCCCCCGCACGGCGGCCCCGCGGACGTAGACGTCACGGAGTGGGTCCAGCAAAGGGCGAACGATCTGCTGCGCAAGGGAAACGCGGGCGTGAAGCGGCTCGCGTTCCGGTCCGCCCTCGCGGCCGATACGACTCACGAGGAAGACTTCGTGCTCCCCTACGTGAGGGATCTGAGAAACATCGTTGACATGGAGCTGATCCGCTCGTCGGGACTGCGGCTGGGAGTCGATCCGCTGGGCGGCGCCGCGGAGCCCTATTGGGAGCCCATCAACGCCGAATACGGCCTCGAGATCGCCGTCGTGAACCCGACGATCGACCCGACGTTCTCGTTCATGACGGTCGATCACGACGGGCGGATTCGCATGGACCCTTCCAGCCCGTACGCCATGGCCCGTCTCATCAATCTCAAGGATCGGTACGAGGTTGCCTTCGCCAACGACCCAGATTCCGATCGCCATGGCGTGGTCGTGCCGTCCAGCGGCTTAATGAATCCCAACCATTTCCTAGCCGTGGCCATCCGCTACCTGTTGGGCCATCGGCAGTGGCCCGCGGGCGTCGCGGTCGGCAAGACACTGGTCAGCAGCAGCATGATCGATCGCGTGGTCGACAAGCTGGGCCGCCGGCTGAGCGAGGTGCCGGTGGGCTTCAAATGGTTCGTTCCGGGGCTGCTCGATGGATCGCTCTGTTTCGGCGGCGAGGAGAGTGCCGGGGCCAGCTTCCTCCGCTTCGACGGCAGCGTCTGGACCACCGACAAGGATGGCCCCATCATGGACCTGCTGGCAGCTGAAATCACGGCCCGGACGAAGAAGGACCCGGGCATCCACTACCAAGAGCTGGAGGCCGAGTTCGGTCGTTCGTACTACACGAGACTCGACGCGCCGGCGACGCCGGAGGAGAAGAACCGGCTGAGCCATCTGGACCCGGCAGCGGTGGCGGCGCCACACCTGGCGGGCGAATCGATACGGGCCAAGCTGACCCGGGCGCCGGCAAACGACGCATCGATCGGCGGACTGAAGGTCGTGGCCGAGAGCGGCTGGTTCGCGGCTCGCCCTTCCGGCACCGAGAACATCTACAAGATCTATGCGGAGAGCTTTCGAAGCCAGGCCCACCTGGCTGCGATCGTCAGCGAAGCGCAACAGATCGTTGCCGATGCGCTCGAAGCTCGATGAATGTCGGACCATGGCGGAGGACGATCGGCGCACGAGCATTCCGCCCTTCCCGGCGCACTACCGCGCATCCGGCGTGTTGCTGCACGTGACATCGCTCCCCTCCTCCTATGGGGTCGGCGATCTGGGCCCGATGGCGATGCAGTGGGTCGATCTGCTGCATGAGGCCGGGCAAAGCTGGTGGCAGTCGCTTCCGCTGGGCCCCACCGGATACGGCAACTCGCCGTATCAACCCCTGTCGTACTTCGCTGGAAACGCGCTGCTGATCAGTCCCGATTGGCTGATCGAAGATGGATTGCTTCGTCGCTCTGACTGCGACGTCTCCTGGTGCTCGGAGGCACGAGTCGATTTCGGCAAGGCGATCTCCTCCAAGCACGCGCTGCTCGGGATGGCGTGGAGCAAGTTCGACGCCGCTCGCAGTCCGGAATTGCGGGCGGCATTCGAACGGTTCTGCCAGGAACAGTCGCATTGGCTCGACGACTACGCGCTCTTCCGCGCCTTGAAGGCCCGGCACGACGGAGCCTTGTATCTGGAGTGGCCCACCGAGCTCGTCCAACGCCAGCCGGCAGCCCTGGCCGCGGCGCGGCCCGAGCTGGCGAACCAGATGCAGCAATCGCGCTTCGCTCAGTTCCTCCTGTATCGCCAGGGGGCCCGGCTCAGGAAACACGCCCGCGACCGGGGCATCTGTTTGATCGGTGACCTGCCGTTCTTTGTCTCCCCCGATTCCAGCGACGTCTGGGCCAACCCGGAGCTCTTCCTGCTGGATGAACGGCACCGCCCGCGGTTCGTGGCCGGAGTGCCGCCCGACGAGTTCAGTCCCACCGGACAACTGTGGGGCAATCCAGTCTACGACTGGGACGCGCATCGCCGCACTGACTATCGCTGGTACATCGACCGGCTGCGCTCGCTGCTGGCCCATGTGGATGCCGTGCGTCTCGATCATTTCCGGGGCTTTGCCGCGGCCTGGCACGTACCAGCTGGAGCAACGACGGCTAAGGGCGGTCACTGGGCGCCGGGACCCGGGGCGGACCTGTTTCACGCGATCGAGGCCGAGCTCGGAAGGTTACCGTTCATCGTCGAGGATCTGGGGACCATCACGCCGGACGTGTACGCACTCCGCGACGAGTTCGGCCTGCCCGGAACGCGCGTGCTGCAGTTCGCTTTCGACGGTCGCTCCGACAATCCGTATCTGCCCGAGAACTTCACGCCGAACACGGTCGTCTATACCGGAACGCACGACAACCCGCCGAGCCGGGAGTGGTATGACGAGCTGCCAGAGGATCGACGACGGAACCTGTGGCGTTGCCTGCAGACCCCGCCTGCCCACGGTGCCGATGTCGCCTGGAGCCTGATCCGCCTGGCATGGTCCTCGATGGCCGCCCTGGCCATCGCGCCGCTGCAAGATCTGCTCAATCTCGGGGCTGAGGCTCGCATGAATGTCCCGGGGCGGTCCGACGGCAACTGGGCCTGGCGCTGTCCCGCAGGGCTGCTGAACGGCGCGTACTTGCAGTCCTTGGCAGAGCTGACGGATCGCACACACCGTCTGACGTTCAAGGAGAGGTCATGACCATCCAGGACCTGAAGCACCTAAACAACGAGCAGCTGCACAAGATGAAGACGCATCCCGGCTTCATCGCGGCGCTCGATCAGAGCGGCGGCAGCACCCCGCACGCGCTCGCCCTCTACGGAATCAAAGACCACGTGTGGGCGGACGACGACGAGATGTTCGATCTCGTACATCGGATGCGGACGCGCGTCATCACCAGCCCCGCCTTCACCGGCCAGCGGATCATCGGTGCCATTCTCTTCGAGGACACGATGGATCGGGATGTCGAGGGGCAACCGACCGCCGACTACCTCTGGAACGTCAAGCGCGTCGTTCCCTTCCTGAAGGTGGACAAGGGCCTCCAAGCCGAGAGGGAGGGCGTCCAGATGATGAAGCCGATGCCCGAGCTGGCCGCGCTGCTGGAGAAGGCCAGGTCGAAGCGCATCTTCGGGACCAAGATGCGGTCGGTCATCAAGCAGGCCGCCCCGGCAGGAATCCAGGACATCGTGAGCCAGCAATTCCAGTTCGCCCAAGAAATCCTCGCCGCGGGCCTGGTACCGATCGTAGAGCCCGAAGTCGACATCCACTGTCCGGAAAAGGCCAAAGCCGAAGACCTGCTCAAAGCGGGCATTTTCGAGAAACTCGATGAGCTCCCGGTCGAGAAGCAGGTGATGTTGAAGCTCACGCTACCCGAGCGGCCCGATCTGTATGCGGACTGCGTCCGTCATCCCCGGGTCGTGAGGGTGGTCGCGCTCTCTGGCGGCTACACGCAGGCAGAAGCGGACGACCGTCTGCGCAAGAATCACGGCGTCGTTGCGAGCTTCTCGCGTGCGCTTCTCGAGGGTCTGTCGGTCGATCAGACCGACGCCGAGTTCGACGCCACACTCGATGCTTCCATTCGCCGCATCTATGAGGCGTCGATCACCTGACGAGGAGATCGGTACGCGAGTGGGATCGCGATAGAATAAGGCGGATTCGACTTGAAGGAGGGAGGAGTTGCTCGGCCAGCTTTGCGAAGCGGGGCACGAGTTGAGCGATGCCGGCGCCCACGAGCCGAGCGAGCAGGACGGCGACCCCGACTACGTGACGTTGCTGGCCCGCGCCGTGGTCTCGAGTGAGGTCAACTGCGGCGACCTCTGCGCCCGGTGAGCAAGGTCGCTTCCCTGGCGCGGCCAGGAGTGAGACGAGTCGAGGAGGGACCCATGGCAGAGGAGAAGATCGCTGAAATCGCCATCAACACGATCCGCACGCTCTCGATCGACGCGGTGCAGGCCGCGAACTCGGGACATCCCGGGACTCCGATGGCTCTCGCGCCGCTGGTCTATGTGCTCTGGAATCGCATCCTTCGCTTCGATCCGAAGGATCCGATCTGGCCCAACCGGGACCGATTCGTGCTCTCGAACGGGCACGCGTCGATGCTGCTCTGGTCCCTCCTGTACCTGACCGAGACGCGTGCGGTGAACGCGGACTACGAGACGCTGGGTCAGCCCTCGGTGAGCCTGGACGACATCCGCCGCTTCCGGCAGCTCGGCAGCAGGGCTCCGGGTCATCCCGAGTACCACTGGGTCTCGGGCGTCGAGACGACGACCGGCCCTCTCGGGCAGGGGATCGCGACGAGCGTCGGCATGGCGATCGCGGAGAAGTGGCTCGCCGACCGCTACAACCGGCCGGGGTTCGCGGTCTTCGACTACGACGTCTATGCGATCTGCGGGGACGGCTGCCTCATGGAAGGCATTGGCTCCGAAGCCGCCTCGCTCGCCGGCCACTTGGGTCTCGACAACCTCTGCTGGGTCTACGACAACAATCACATCTCGATCGAAGGGAATACGCGGATCACCTTCACGGAGGACGTCGCAGCCCGCTTCCTGGCCTACGACTGGAACGTGCTGCGGGTCGGCGATGCCAACGATCTTGAGCGAATCCAGCATGCCTTCGACGTCTTTCGCGAGACGACGGGCCGCCCCACCTTGATCATTCTCGACAGCCATATTGGCTACGGCTCGCCGCACAGGCAGGACACCGCCGCTGCCCACGGCGAGCCGCTGGGCGACGAGGAGGTGCGCCTGTGCAAGCGAGCGTACGGGTGGCCCGAGGACGCGAAGTTCCTGGTGCCCGACGGCGTCCGAGAGCATTTCGCGGCGGGGATTGGCGCGCGGGGAGCCGAGGCTCGCAGAGCTTGGACGGAGCTCGTTGCTGGCTATCGGTCGAAATATCCGGCGCTCTTCGCCGAGATCGAACAGATGCAGACGCGGGAGCTTCCCGAGGGCTGGGATCGCAATCTGCCCGCTTTTCCTGCCGATCGGAAGGGTCTCGCCGGCCGCGAAGCTTCGGGCAAGGTGCTGAACGTGCTCGCGCAGAATGTGCCGTGGCTTCTCGGTGGTTCGGCAGATCTCGGTCCTTCGAACAAGACGATCCTTGGATTCGCCGGAGCGGGAGACCTCCAGGCCGAAAGCCCTGGCGGGAGGAATTTGCATTTCGGAATCCGCGAGCACGCCATGGGTGCGATCGTGAACGGGCTCGCACTCTCGAAGCTCCGGCCGTTCGGCGCGACCTTCTTCGTCTTCAGCGACTACGCCCGGCCTGCGATCCGGCTTTCGGCACTGATGGAGCTACCCACGCTCTTCGTCTTTACGCACGACGCGATGGGTGACGGCGAGGACGGCCCAACCCATCAACCCGTGGAGCACTTGGCCTCGCTCCGCGCCATCCCGGGACTCACGTTGCTGCGTCCGGGCGACGCCAACGAGGTGGTCGAGGCCTACCGGTACGTGATGCAGCTGCGCCACCGACCTGCGGTTCTCGCACTATCGCGCCAGCCCCTGCCGACGTTCGATCGGCGGAAGTACGCCTCCGCTGCTGGAGTGGCCCGCGGTGCCTACGTCCTGGGCGACCCCCCGGATGGAAGCCCCGAGGTCATCCTGATCGGGACGGGCAGCGAGCTCATCCTCGCCGTCGAGGCCCACGAGAAGCTGATCGCCCAGGGGATCCGCTCCCGGGTGGTGTCCATGCCCTCCTGGGACATCTTCGAACACCAGACCCGGGACTACCGGGAGAGCGTCCTTCTGCCTCGGATAAGAGCCCGCGTTGCGGTGGAGCAGGGCTCCGTCTTCGGCTGGGAGCGTTACGTGGGCCCGACCGGGACGGTGATCGGAATGCAGACCTTCGGGGCGTCCGCGCCGCTGAAGGCCTTGCAGGGGAAGTTCGGATTCACGCCCGACAGGGTCGTCGACGCAGCTATGGGTCAGCTGAAGCACCCGGCGTCCGCAGTTTGAGCAACACGGAGTCGACGGCTCGACCGCCAGGCACGCCGCACCCTCTGCAGCGGGTGATGGAAGCTGTTCGATCGCGCCTGGGAGGATCAACGTGAGACCGCTTCTTCGGTCGGGTATGGGCGCCCTGGGGGTGCTTCTCGCCTTCGCGCTGGAGCTCGTGCCGACCAGCAGCCGGGCCGAGCTGCCGAACGCGCCAGTGCTGCTGGCGAGTCTCGGCGTCGGGCCGGGCGACATCGCACGGGTCGAGGAGGGCCAGCTGGTCCACCACGAGGTGAAGCCGGCCTCTGAGCGCGAACTGACCGCGGGCCTCGATTTCGAGGTGCCGGTGACGCCGACGAAGCTCGTCGAGGACTCGAAGCGCGATCTGCTCGACCGGGTCGATCCGAACCAGATTGCGTACGGGGTCGTGTCGGACCCGGCCAGTCCGTTGGACTTCGCCCGGCTCACGCTGCCGCCCGTGCAGGCAAAGGCGTATCTGGAAGCGAGTGCCGGCGGAGATCTCAACCTCTCGAGCAAAGAGATCGCCGCCTTCCACGAACTCGGAAGCGGTGCTTCACCGGCGGCCGTTGCGGACCTCGTGCGGCACCAGCTGCTCGCCCGCGTTCAGGCCTATCGCGAGCTGGGGCTGGCGGGGATCGCCTCCTACGCGCGGGGCGGCGGTAAGCAGCGCTCCCCAGCCGAGGAGCTGCGGACCGCAACCCTCGCCTCGAAGCCGCTCGAACGATACGCCCCTGCCGCGTACCAGCTCCTGCTCTCCTACCCGAGCGGCAAGCCGCCGGGGACCCAGGAGGTCGTGCGCTGGTCGCAGTTCGAGGCGCACGGCGTTCCGACGATTGCGCTCACTCAGGTGCTCTTGATCCCGGACGGCGACGCCTGGATCGTCGTCCAGCGGCAGTTCTACGTGAGCAGCGGCTACAACGCCGAGCAGGCCCTGGCTGCCTTCCTCCTCGGAAAGAGCGCCACGGTCGTCGTCTATGCGAACCGCACGTCGACCGACCAGATCACCGGCTTCGGAGGAGGGATGAAGCGCTCCCTCGGCAGCCAGGTGCTGGCGTCGCAGCTCGAAACCCTGTTCGAGAAGGCGCGCGCAGCCGCGCGGTAACTCTCTGGTGCGAAACGCTCGGCACTGTGTGCCCAAAGGACGGCATCCCCGGGGCGCTGCGCGCCGGGGAGACGCGACCGTCTCGCGGTCCGAGCAGGGTCACCGGCGTGCCAGGCGCGGGCAAGAGCACGCTCATCGGGTCGCTCGGCCGATGCTGATCGGCCAGGGCCATTGCCTGGCCGTCTTAGCGACACACCCCACGAGCAGGATCTCAGGCGGAGCATCCTCGGCGACAAGACCCCTATGGGTAAGCTGCGCCGCCAGCCGAAGGCGCTCATCTGCCCCTTGCCCAGCCGGTGGACTGCGTTGCCCGCAACGCGTGCGAGGTCGTGCTCGCCCGCGGGCGCTAACTTCGTGATCTGGTGGAGACGGTCGGCGTCGGTCACTTCGAAACCGGCGTCGCCAATCCAGCCCGCGGAGCGTGCCCTTTCAGCTTTTCCTGAACAGTGGGCCATCAGCCGCCGACGGCAGCTCGCTGGCGACGAACCGCTCCCGGCGCGCGGATTGAAGCGCCGAAGACTTGGGAGGCAATGCGTTGGCGAAGACCGACGAGCCCTACGTCTCCGAAGGTGCGGCAGCACGGATTCTGGCTCGCTTCAGTGAGCGGACGGCGGTTCGGCGCCTCGCGCGCGGACTGGCCGGCGAACTGCTCCTTGCCGATCACGAAGGCGATATCGTCGATCCGGGCGTAGATCCCCGGATCTTCACGCGCGTGCCCGCCGATCTTGCGCACGATCGCTATTCGTACACAACGCTCCTCATGGGCGGCGAATCCTATCTTCCGGGATGTCTTGTGGGCGCGGCAGCGCTTCGCTGGCATTTGCAGACGCGCGCAGCGCTCGTTTGCTTGGTGGATGATTCGGTATCGCCCCGCGCCCGCGAGATGCTGGCTCGGCTGTACGATCGAGTCCTCCTTGTTCCGCGCCTGCGCGCCCACGAGAGCAGCTATCCGAGCGAGTTGCTTTCTGACACCTACCGAGACGTCTACACAAAGCTCCACATTTTCAACGCGCAGCTGTTTCCCTGTGAACGGGTCTGTTTTGTCGACGCCGACCTCCTACCGATCCGCTGCTTCGACCATCTCTTTACGCTTCCAGCGCCCGCGGCGGTCATCGAGAGCGTCGATGCCACGAGCCAGTACGCCTACGTGCGCCATATGCACGGAGTCCGACACGGCGAGCCTGTGCCGCCGGCGATCCTCGAAGTGACCTCCGACGACGACGTCACCGGCGGCATCAATGGCGGCCTCTTGGTCGTGAAGCCCGACCGCGCGCGTTTCGAGGACATGGTCGCGCGCATCCAGCGACCGATGTCCGAGTGGGGTTTGCGTCACCGGAGGCTCTACGATCTCGGCATCCGTTATGGATTCCCAGCGCAGCACTTCCTCCAAGTGGAGTTCCAGGATGCGTGGAGAGCGATCGATCCGCGATTCAATTCGATGCGAACCGATCTACCGCACAGCTTCGGCGTCCATTGGATGATCGGCAGGAAGCCCTGGCTCAACCGAGGCAACCCCGGTCGCACCGTAAGCCAGGCGCTTTGGTCGATGGCGTGGGAGACGCTGCGGCTACACCAACCCGACATCTGTGGCGAGGTGGAGCAGCGTGGACTGGTACGGGACAAGCCGGCGTAAGGCGTGAGGGGCTCGGAAGTGCTTTCCAACGAAACGCCCCGACGAGATTGCTCGAGTTCGGCTTCGCATGGTGGTTCGCGCGATCCAACCTGAACGATACTAGCTCCTATGGGTCGTCTTGCTCGACTAGTCGCAGCGCCCTAGCGGCGCGAGGGCCAGGTGCGATCGAGAAGTTGGTCTCCTCATCGCACCACCGCAGTCCTCTCGCACTCCGCCACTTCGCCCAGCCGACGCGCGCGGTACGCGAAATCAACGTTCTTCATGGCCACGCACGTGATCGAGCCGGACCGCCGCAAGATCGTGCATCAGTTCGAGAAGATCGCGCGCGTCATCGAGCGCTGCGACCGTGCCGGTCGATCAAGGTTCAGGTCGAGTCAGCTGCGGCCCGACGTCCTGCGCGCCGTGGAGGTAATCACGTCTCGCTAGCGACGACGTGCAGCCTGCGTCTAAGATCTCATTCGGAGGGAAGCTCATGCGGGGCCTGTGGACGGCGCTCGGCGTCGTGTGCCTGGTCGAATTCGCACTGCTCGGCTGGATCGGGATCCGCATCTACCAGGAGATGCCGCCGATTCCGGAGCGCGTGGTCGCGAGTGATGGCGCGGTCGTCGTCCAAGACGGTGAGGTGGAACGCGGACAAGCGGTATGGCGCACGCTCGGAGGGATGGACGTCGGCTCGGTGTGGGGCCATGGCGGCTATGTGGCGCCCGACTGGACCGCTGACTGGCTCCACCGAGAGTGCGAGTTCGTGCTCGACGCATGGGCGCAGGCACAACGGGGCTCTCCATATGCGGCCCTGCCGCTGGATCAGCGGGCAGCACTGCGAGCTCGTCTCGCCGAGATGCTTCGCGAGAACCGCTACGACACGGCAACCCGCACCTTGACGATCGATCCCGTGAGGGCCCGCGCGTTCGAGAGCAACTTCCGCCACTACGCCCAAGTCTTCGGTTTGGGCCAGCCCGAGTACGCCATTCCGAAGGGTGCACTAACAGATCCCGCCCGCCAGCACGCGCTGGCCGCGTTCTTCTTCTGGACGGCTTGGTCTGCCACTGCCCTCCGACCGGGAGGGGATGCGAGCTACACGAGCAACTGGCCCTACGAGCCTCTGATCGGGAACGGACCGACCGGCGACGCGCTGGTGTGGACCGGTGTGAGTGTGCTCGTCCTGCTCGCCGGGATCGGTGCCTTCGTCTGGTACTACGCGGGCCAGCTCGAGGAAGGCGTTCCGAGCGAGGTGCCCGCTAATGATCCATTGCTCGGCTGGAAGCTCACGCCTTCGCAGCGGGCGACGCAAAAGTACTTTGCAGTCGTCGCGGGGCTCTTTCTGCTGCAGATCCTGACCGGAGCCGTCACGGCTCACTATGCGGTCGAGGGTGACGGCTTCTACGGGATTCCGCTCTCGCGCTGGTTGCCTTACGTCGTCACGCGGACCTGGCACCTGCAGCTCGGACTGTTCTGGATCGCGACTTCTTGGCTCGCGGCGGGGCTCTTCATCGGCCCGCTCGTCTCGGGCCATGAGCCCAAGGGCCAGCGGCTGGGCGTGAATCTCCTGTTCGGCGCACTGGTGCTGGTGGTCGTGGGGTCACTCGTCGGGGAGTGGCTGAGCGTGCGTGGCCGCCTCGACGACCTGACGTCGTTCTACCTCGGCCATCAAGGCTACGAGTACCTGGAGCTGGGCCGTGTATGGCAGGCGGCGCTGTTTGCGGGCCTGCTGATCTGGTTGGTGCTGATGCTGCGCGCGATCGGACCGGCACTTCGTTCGCCCGGGGAGCGGCGACCGCTCGTCGCGATCTTCGCACTCTCCGCAGGTGCGATTGCGCTCTTCTACGGGGCGGGTCTCATGTACGGAGCCCACACGCATCTCTCGTTGGTCGAGTACTGGCGGTGGTGGGTCGTCCACCTCTGGGTCGAGGGATTCTTCGAGGTCTTCGCCACGGCCGTCATCGCCTTCCTGTTCGCACGTCTCGGATTGCTCGACGCCGGTCTCGCGGCGCGCGCTTCCCTCGCCGCGGCAGTGATCTACCTGGCCGGCGGCATCGTCGGCACCGCCCACCATCTCTACTGGGCGGGAACGCCCACCGCCGTGCTGGCGCTCGGTGCGAGCTTCAGCGCGCTGGAGGTCGTGCCGCTCGTCCTGATCGGCCGCTCCGCCATGAAGGATCTGCGTACTTCGCGCGCGGCCCCCTGGGCCGAGAAATACCGCTGGCCGGTCTGGTTCTTCATCGCGGTGGCATTCTGGAATCTGGTGGGTGCTGGCCTGTTCGGCTTCATGATCAATCCCCCGATCGCCCTCTACTACATGCAAGGTCTCAACACCACGCCGGTCCACGCCCACGGCGCCCTGTTCGGTGTGTACGGGATGCTCGGCATCGGGCTCACCCTGATGTGCCTCCGTGCTCAGCGAGCGCAGCTTGTTTGGCGCGAGGGTTTGGTGCGCTTCGCGTTCTGGGCGATGAACCTGGGGCTGCTCGCGCAGATCGGGCTCTCGCTCCTCCCGATTGGGCTGCTGCAGACATGGACCTCGGTGACGGACGGCTACTGGGCGGCGCGCAGCCCCGAGTTCCTGCAGACCCCGCTCCTCGAGGTCCTGAAGTGGATGCGCATACCCGGGGACACGCTCTTCGCCGCCGGTGCGCTCGCACTCGTAGCCTTCGTGTTCGGCCTGCGCTTCGGGTGGTCGCTCGGCCCGGCGCCCGTGAGCGAGGGCGCGCTGGCCCCTCGGCGGTGAGACGCCGGCCGCGGCCGGCGATGTTCGAGACGCAGTACAACGAGCTCGCCCTCACGGTCGATCTTGTCGCCGAGCGCATTCGCGCACTCGGCGTCAAGGCGCCCGGCACGTACACGCGGTGCCGCGCATCTTGTGCTCGCCCATCATGCGCGCGGCGACGAGATCGTCCGCCCAGGCGTCGTCGAAGGTGAAGCTCACGATGCCCTCCTTCGGCTCGTCGACCAGCGACCAGCCGCCGAAGTCGACGTCCACCGGCCCTGCGCCCGTGTCGCGCACGAGCTTCGGCGAGGCGCAGATCCAGGGCAAGCCGGACCGCGCCCACATCGACTCGATCGGCCTGGTCGTACATCATCCCCAACGCGATCGGGCGCCCCCACTACATGACGCTCGAGGAGGTGCAGTCGCTCGCCGGCATGGGCTGGGAGATCGCTTCGCACCACGAGACGCCGCTCACCGACTTCGAGCCGGCCGCCCTCGACGCGGAGCTCCGCAGGATCCAGAGCTACCTGGTCAGCATCGGACACGCGCCCGGGGCGCTGCACTTCGCCTATCCGAACGGCAAGCAGGAGCCGCGCCGCGTGCGGCCCGAAGTGCGGCGCGTCTTCGAGACGGCGCGGCTCGCGGGCTCCGGGCCGGAGACGCTGCCGCCCGCCGACCCGAGCCTGCTGCGCGCCATCAACGTGATCAACGGGACGCCGCCCGAGGAGGTCGGCCGCTGGGCCGAGCGCGCGCGAGAGCACCACGAGTGGCTGATCCTGATGATGCACCGCCTGCCCGAGAAGCCGGTCGAATCGACCGACTACGCGCGGGCGAGCTTCGCGAAGCTGCTCGAGGAGGTGGCGAAGAGCGGCGTGCGCGTCGCGCCCGTGCTCGAGGTGTGGAACGGCTGCTGCGCGTCGCCGGGGCGCGCCTTCGAGGCCGAGCAGGCCACCGCGCACGCCGGCGACGGAGCGGCCCGGGTGGCGCCAGCTTCGCCGGCGCCCTGATCAGCGCGCGCGGGGCCAGCGCTCGCCTCATCGCACGGTCTGCAGGTTCCCCTTCTGGTCCTTCGGTGGCTCGACGACGTGGGTCTGGAGCCCGCCTCGTTGCGCCGCGAGGGGGATTGGGCGCGCGAGCCGGCCGCCGCGACGCGGGGTCCTCTCGTCGCCCTCGCGCAGAAAGGGGCGGAGGTCGAGCCTCAAAACGTCCACGCCAAGCGCTCGCCCAAAGCCGACGACGCCCGAGCCCGGTGCGAAAGGGCGGGCTACTGTCATGCGCCGATGGGAAGCGCCGAGCAGAGCAGGTGCGGGTGTGGCTCCCGCGCCGTCATTGGCATTGCCGTGATCCTGCTCCAGCTCGCCCTTCCGATCCTCCACTCGTTTCTCCACTCGGTCCTCGACTCGCTCGAGATCGTTTCTCCCGTCGCGGTCGGCGCCACGGCCGTCGCGGCCGGCACCTCGGCTCCTGACCACGACGCTGCGAGCTGCCCGGTCTGCACCGCCCTCGCGCACGCTTTCGCTGCCACCTCGCAGCCGCCGCGCGTCGCCGTGAGCTTCGACGCCACCAGGGCGGCCGTTGCGGCCGGCGACCGCACGCTCCCGATCTCAGGCGTCGCGAGCCCGGTGGCTCGCGCCCCGCCGCTTCCGCCAGCCCGCCCCGTCTCC
>Ga0335070_10006397_pt1 | contig 13864 bp, 14 predicted proteins | sample Lox_Sample_13_FD_206722 | JGI IMG/M metagenome (GOLD analysis project Ga0335070, IMG submission 206722) | Soil microbial communities from Loxahatchee National Wildlife Refuge, Florida, United States - Lox_Sample_1.3 | ecosystem: Environmental > Terrestrial > Soil > Wetlands | place: USA...
ACCTTGCTGGCCCAGTTCTCGAATTCGGGGTCGTGGGTGACGCCGCGTTCCAGTGTGATGGGGTCGTATTCGGTGCGCCCGGGTGATTTGCGGCTGGTGGACGGGTCACCACCGTTCCGATGCTTGACCACCTCGGTCATGCGCTTGAGCGCGGAGACTTTCGAGATGCCGGCGACGTAGCGGCCGTCCCATTTCACCCGGAACTTAAAATTCTTGTATGGGTCGAAACGCCTGGCGTTGACGGTGAATTCGGCCATGACATGTCCTCCAAACTTGTTCAGGTCGCGATCTGACCGGCCATCTGCTGCAGCTGTACGATGACGAACTCCGCGGGCTTCAGCGGCGCGAAACCGACCACGATGTGGACGATGCCCTTGTTGATCTCGCTCTGCGGGTTGGTTTCCTTGTCGCACTTGACGAAGTACGCCTCAGCGGGCGTCTTGCCCTGGAACGCGCCCTGCAGGAACAGGTCGTGCAGGAAGGCACCGACGTTCAACCGGATCTGCGCCCATAACGGTTCGTCGTTGGGCTCGAACACCACCCAGTACAGTGCCCGGTACAGGCTCTCTTCCAGGAACAGCGCGGTGCGCCGTACCGGAATGTATTTGTATTCATCGGCGGCCTGGTCGGCGCCCCGCAGCGTGCGTGAGCCCCAGACGACGCGGCCATACACCGGAAAACTACGCAGCGCGTTGATCCCAACCTGGTTCAGGACGCCGTTCTCCCGGTCGGTCAAGCTGTCGGCAAGGCCGGCGGTGCCGTTGAGCGAGGCGTCGATTCCGGCTGACGCCTTCCACACTCCACGCTCGCCGTCGGTGCGTGCCATCACCCCGGCGATCGCCCCGCACGCCGGGAAGGTGTCGATTTTCCCGTCCAGCTTCGGATCGGACTCCTGAATCCGGGGGTAGAAGACGGCCGCGTTGCGGGCCCGTTCGCCGGTCAGCCCGAGCGCCGTCACCAGCGCCGTGGGGCCCGACACCAGCGACGTGTGCGTCCACGTCGTCGGCGCGTCGACGAGCAGGAAGGCCCGCCGCTCGACGCAGTAGTCGAGCAGGTCGGAGTAGATCGAATTCGGGACCGCTTCGCCGCGCGAGTTTCCCAGCGCGCAGACGAGGTTGATGAGGTCGGCGTTGTCGAGGAGGTACTTTCCGGTGTGGGCTGTCTGATCACCTTCGTAATCCGAAGGGGTCAAGTCCTTCCCGGGATCGCCCAGGACGTTGTCCGCGTCGTCGGTCCACGGCTTGTCGGGCGTGTTGGCGGCGGGGGGCGTTGTGGGCAGGTTCGCCGGGTCGGTCACCCGGACCAGCGCTGACTCGTCAGCGAGCACCCGGTCTATCCGGCGGGGACTCTCCTTCACCGTGACGTTCAAGAAGGTCTCAAGAACCGGCCCGGTGGATCCGAGGCGGAACTTGATGTTGAATAGGTCGCCCGGCTGCAAACCAAAGCTCGCGGCGACGTCCGGGGAGACTGCATCATCGACCCTCGCCTGTAGGGTGTTCGCCCAGACCCCGGGCGAACTGGCGCGCAGGGCGAGCCCGTGTTCCGCGGTGCCCGCTGTGAGCTGGGCGAAGCCGGACCATGACACCGGAGCCGCCGCCAAGGCCGCCGCCCTGGCAGCATCAGCCTTCTGGGCCTGTAGTTGCGCCTTCGCATCTGCGACCTGTTTCTTACCTGGGTATTCCGGTGTTCCGGTGGCCGCCAGCGCCGCCTTTGCGGCTTGGTCTGCCTCATCCTTGGCTGTTTTCGCCTCATCCGCCGCTTTGTTCTTCGCGTCACTGAGGTCCTTGGGGACGTCCATGTGGCCCCAGGCGTGTTCAGCCTCGTCGGCCTCTGCTTTGGCCTTGGTGGCTGCCTCTGCGGCCGCATGTTCGTTTGCTGTGCCTTTCGCGGCGGCGGCGATCGCCTGCGCTGCGGCCGCGCCGTCGATCGCTGTGGCGGCGGGCGAGCGGTACAGGCGAACGATGACTGCCTGCGCGCCGCCGTTCACAAAGAAATCCCGCACCGCATAGCCCATCGGATATTTGACATCGAGGTCACCGAATTGGCGCGCGAAATCCGAGTAGCCGAAGATCGTGACCGCACGGTCTGTCGGGCCCATTAGCGCCTGCCCGAGGAAGGCCGTTATCGATGTCGCCACGCCCACGATCGTGCGCACACCGCTGGGGATCTCTTCGATATAGACGCCCGGGTAGGAGACTTGTACGGGCATGACGTATGTCCTTTCGACTGTGCACTCATACCGATAGCTGCCGGCCGGCCAGCACCGCCGCGCGGATCTGTGCCGGGGTTGCCGGCCCCAGCCTTTGAGGGCACGGCTGCATCCGATAGATCCATGACTCACGCCCATCGGTGCGCACGCCCAACACTGTCGGCCTGGCAGCGCGGCTGATGCGGGTCAGCAGCGGGTTGTGCCATGGATCGGTGACCCCGACAACGATCACCTCGTGCAGTGCAGAATCGCCGTCCTCGTACGTCGCGTCCTCAGGGAGCAGGTCGACTTGGACGGCGTCGTCCTTGAACGCCTCAGCGATCACATCTGCGAGCAGCCGCGGCAACCCGACGATCGCCAGCCGAATGGGCATCGGTACACGATCGCGGGCGTCTATGGGTGTCGTAAATAGACCCGAAGATGCATCTTTTTTGAGATGAGGCTCAGACGCGGGCCCCTCAGCCGGGAAGTTGCGCGACGCCGCCTCGGCCGCGCAGAACCGCCGCGGCGTGAATGCGCCGACGAACTCCCAGCTTGGCAAGGAGGCTGTGCACGTGATTCTTGACCGTGGCAACCTCAATACATAGTCGCGCGGCAATCTCCTTATTCGAAAGGCCTAGTTCCAGAAGCCCGACGATCTGGATCTCGCGCTGGGTGAGGGCCAATACCCTGTTATCCGAACGACCGTCCGCGGCAAGCGCCGCCAGCCTGCCTAACAAAATCGCCGTCACACGCGGCGAGCACAATGAACCGCCGGCGACGACACTGGCGATCAGCTCAACCAAGTCCGTTAACGAACCCGTTCGCAGGTGGTAGCCGCTCACGCCCGCCTCCGCGCACGCAAGGATCTCGCCCTCGTCATCCTCAGAAACCCCCAGTACGATCAGGCGGCTCTGTCGAGCGCATGCTCGCGCCGCCCGCATCAGCACATGGCAGTCCAATGACGCAAGATTCAGAAGGATGACGTCAGGACAACAGTGGTCCAACGCCTGCAACATCGAGGCCGCGTCGTGCGCCGTTCGAATTGTGCCCTCGCTGTACTCCCGCGCGATGATCGCTGCCAGACCGTCACGATACAGCCGACAATCGTCCACGATGAGCAGATCCGGACCACCCGCCCGAGAACAACTGTTCATGCCGCCCTCGTTCCCCCTTGGCATCATCCGCCGTAGACACATCAGCGCGGCAACCGTGCTGTTGTGTCCGCAGCGCTGTGACGCGACGCATGATTCCTCCGGCACAATGCGGATGATGCGTAATCATCCCGCTCGATCATCATCCGTTGGCTCGATCGGCCAAATTGGAGTAATGCACTACTCGAATTCAGGTCGCGTTCACGCCGTTTCGTTAGCCTCGGCAATCAAACATTCACGGCCTTGCACGCGAAGCCACGGACGATCCGCTCTCGACCGACTTGCCTGCGGGCCCTTTGGTTTCAGGAGCACCGGCCATACCAAACTGATCCATGCGGCACCCAACTGCTGTCCACCGACTATTTCTGCAAGCTGCTGCGCCAGCACCGTAGACCATCCGTTTACGGGGGAAAGAGCCTGTCCACCTCGTCGGCCAGCGACTCCAGTTGGAGCGACGCCTCAGAAGTCGCGTCGCCTGGGCTGCCCGCTGCCGTTTCAGCGGCTGCCAGCCCGCCGGCCTTGCGGTATTTCGTAAGAGATCTGTTGGACCCTGGCGGGTCCGTTCGCGGGGGATGAGAATCGGTGTGCGCACGTCGCCTTCCGACGCCGGTTCGGCTTGGTCTGTGAGGCCGTCGAAGAGATTGGCGCTGGAGCCCTCCCCGGTTCGGGTGTTCCCGGTTGCGCCTACGAGCGCGAGTACCAGCCTCCACGTTCATATTGAGGGTTCCGGAGACGGCGTGCGCCCTCAGGATGGAACGCCAGGAAGGAACGCAACACCATGTTGATTCTGTATCAACGTTGCGCGGCAGTCGATATCGGAAAGGACGTCATCGCGGTGGCGGTGCGGCTGCCCGGTGACGGACCCGAGCATCGGCAGACGATCAAACGGACGTTTAAGACGTTCTACGGGGTGCTCAAACACGCCGCACGGTGGCTGACCGAGCAGCAGGTCACCCATGTGGCGATGGAAGCGACCGGGATCTACTCGATGCCGGTGTATCACGCGCTGATTGAGCACGGCCAGTTTGAGAAGGTCCTGGTCTGCAACGCCGGCCACGTGCGCAACGTGCCGGGCCGCAAAACGGACTTGTCCGATGCAGAATGGCTGGTTCACCTGCTCGAATGCGGACTGCTGCGAGGTTCGTTCATCCCGCCCGCGCAGATCAAAGCCGCCCGCGATGTGATCCGGTATCGCACCAAGCTCACCGAGTCGCGCACCAGCGAGCTGCAGCGTCTCGGCAACGTCCTTCAAGACGCGGGGATCAAGGTCGACTCGGTGGCCTCGAAGATCACCACCCAGTCGGTGCGGGCGATGGTGGAAGCACTCATCGATGGCGAGCGCCGCCCACTGCTGCTCGCCGAGCTGGCCAAAGGCAAGATGCGGGCGAAGATTCCCGACCTGCAACGGGCGCTGGAAGGCCGCTTCGATGACCACCACGCGCTGATGTGCCGACTGCATCTGGACCATCTCGACCACCTCGAGGAGATGATCGCCAGGCTCGACACCCAGATCGAGGACATGATGCAACCGTTTCGGGCCCAGCGCGAACTGCTGACCACGATCCCCGGCATCGGCCCCTTCGCCGCCGCAGCGGTGATTTCCGAAGCCGGAGCCGACATCGCCGAAACGTTCCCCTCCGCTGGTCAATTCGCCTCCTGGATCGGGGTGTGTCCCGGCAACCACGAATCAGCGGGCAAACGCCATTCCGGCAAACCCCGAAAGGGAAACCAGCACCTGCAGCACGTCCTCGTCGAATGCGGCTGGGCCGCATCGCGCACTCCCGGCTATCTGCAAAGCCTGTACCGCTGGCATGTCCGCAAGTTCGGCGGCTCACGCAACCCGACCGCCAAGAACAAAGCCGTCGTCGCCGTCGCCCACAAACTGGCCATCATCATCTGGCACGTGCTTGCCACCGGCAAACCCTACACAGACCTCGGCGCCGACTACCTCGACCGTCGATTAGACCCCGCCAAAGAAACCCGCCGACTCATCGCCAGACTCCAAGCCCTCGGACACACCGTCACCATCGAACCCGCAGCCTAAGACCACCTAACGATCAGATCCGGCTTACGCCGGATGGCTTCGCCCTGCCTGGTCACCATCGATTCACGTACCAGCCTGCCTGACCGCCCCGGCGAGCTCATGTCCGTGCTTCGCATCCCCGATGGCAGTTTCGGCTGCCTTGCGATGAACTTCCTTGCCGAATACCCAGCCAACCGCCAGACCGACCAGCGAGCCCAATGCCTCAAAGAGTTTGATCCTGTGATCCCATCGGGTATCGCCTGCAGCCATGTATAGCATCACGCACGCTAAGAGATAGACCGCGACGAGCACTGCCGCGAGCAGCTCTGCGAATCCGCGGCTGGAAGAGGTAGGGGTTTGCGTTTTCCGTGTTACGAGCATTGTTCTCCGCATCTGAGATATCTGACGGCAATGTCACGATTGTGTCGGTCGCGACGCCGACAAGCGCCTGAGATACCGCGTCCTATAGTGCAGCGTTGCACTCACATCCAGCGATGCCGCCTACTGGTGGCGAGAGTAGCAAGCCTTCGCCACCGTCCAGCCGCGAGGCAGTCCTGCTCGTGCGCTACGCGAGCCCCATGGCGTTGTCGCTAGTCACCACGGCCTTGATCGTGGCCGGAAACCAGTGCGTCTTGCCACGTGCGGTGGGTATTCCGTCGGCCATCAACCCGTCAGCGATCGCCTGGAATGTCAGTCCGTTGGCGCGCTCGGCGATGATCCGCCGGGTGATCTCCGACGGAAGTGCTGGCGCTGCGCCTAGTCGCTCTCCACGGGCACGCTTGGCCGCCAAGGCATCTCGGGTGCGTTGGCTGATCAGGCGGCGCTCGTACTGGGAGCCCGAAATGATGATGTTAGCTGCCATCTCACCAGCCGGCGTACCGGTGTCGATGTCGAGGTCAGCGAAGTGCAGCGCCCAGTCCTCGCGAGCGGCCCGCTCCATCAGGCCCGCGCCGTCCACCACCGAGCGACTCAATCTGTCCATCTTGGCCACCAGTAGTCCACCGGCCTCGATAGCAGTAAGGAAAGTTCTCACAGGTGATCTCCGAGCTACGGCCTTCGTGCGACTTCATAGCAGCAGATCTGGTTCGGGCCGTGGTGGCGGACGGGAGCGCCAGCGGACGGGAGCCGCCACGGGTGGTGCTGATCTTGAGGTGGGGGCGTGTATGAGGTGGCTCGAACAGAGTTTAGACCGGTAGGGGCTGCTCGGTAGGCTGTCGTGATGGATGGAGTGGCAGACCGGGCTCGGCGAGTGGCTGAGGTCCGGCTTGCTCCGATGGCCACACGGCTGGCCCATGTTCGTGGTGTCGCAGCGGCGGCCGAGCGCTTGGTGGAGCGTATCGACCCGTTGGAGGCGGACTCGCTGGTTGCGGCGGCGTGGTTACACGATGTCGGCTATGCGCCATCAGTACGCTCGACGGGCTTTCACTCGCTAGACGGTGCTGTGTTTGTGCGGGCGGAGGGTTTCCCAGCTTTGGTGGTGTCGTTGGTGGCCTATCACACGGGGGCGGTGTTCGAGGCGCGCGAGCGTGGGTTGTCGGAGGCGTTGGCCGAGTTCGTGGAGCCGCCGGATTTCCTGCTGGATGTGTTGACGTGTGCGGACATGACGACCGGCCCGGACGGTTCGCCGGTGCGGGCTGATGATCGGCTCAGTGAGATCCTGTCCCGATACGCCGAAGACGATCCGGTGCATCGCGCGATCACGTTGTCGGCGCCTACATTGCTTGCCGCGGTCGCTCGCGTTGACGCCCTTACCGGTTAGATACCCCGGCAGCGGGATCTGGCCTACCCGAGGTATGGGGTGGTGCGGTGTTCGAGGTAATGCTGGATGCGTAGGCGCATCGACGGGTGCATGTTCAGCGCGGCAATGTCGGGCGGATCGGTCCAGGCGATGTCGGTGCTTTCGGAGTCCACACGGAGGTCCCCGCCGACGAGTCGGGTGGTGAAGCACAGCGAAAACTGTTGCCGAACTTCGCCGTCGGTGTAGGCCATCACATGGTGGGGGTCGGTGTAGACGCCGATCAGGCCCGTGACTTCGACGTCGAGTCCGGTTTCCTCTTTCACTTCGCGCACCGCGGTATCGACGATCGATTCGCCCAGCTCCATTCCCCCGCCGGGCAATGCCCAAAGGTCGTTGTCGCGTCGTCTGATCAGCACGATGCGATCTTGGTCGTCGGTGACGACGGCGGTGGTGGAGGGAACCACACTGTTGGCCGGCGGCGCGTCGGGATCGTTGTAGTAGTCGGTTCGGGCCATCTGGTCCTCCAGGGCGTCGACGGGGCCATTATGCGGAAGTTCGCAGGGGGCGGGCGCTGTTCCAGACTCGTTCGAAGGCGGCCTGGTGGTCGTGCCACAACTCGGGTGCGTCGTCGCGTCTGATGACGATGGCGGGATTGTCGCTGGCCGGGGCACCGTAGAGGTGCGGGTTGGCGATGAGCGTGTCGTCGGCGCGAAACATCGAGGTGTACAGCGGTGTGGTGTGCGTACGAATCTCCAATCCTGCGGTGCCAACGAGCGGTTGCAGGCGTGCCAGGGTCATCCGGCAGCGCCCTGCCAGGCTGGATCCGATCTGTTCCTCGGCGCCGCGCTGGGCGACCGCGGCGGAGTCCGGGTCGCCGATGATGAACCGGACAGCGACGCCGCGGTCGGTGGCGGCGGTGAGCAATCTGGGGAATCTGGCGACGCCGTCGAACAGGAATGTGCCGCCATAGACGAGGATGTCGATCGCCTCGCGGGCTCCGCCGAATAGCTCGGTCCACACCGTGACGGGGATGTCGGCTCGGCTGCCATAGACACTGACCGCGACCGTCCCGGTGCCAGGCGGACGCATGGTGGGGAACAAGTCCGGCCACAAAGCTTGAGGATCGCAGCCCAAAGCGTCGGCGGCGGCGCGAGCATTCACGGCTTGGGGCAGCGATTCACCTCTCAACCAACGCCCCACCGTCTTGACGTCGACACCGGCGGCCGTTGCGAGTCTGGTTTCGCTGAAACCCTTCTCCTTCATCCGCGCCGCCAGCGCGTGATTAGGAACAGGCGCTTTGTCAGGCTGCCCATCCTCTGACACCGGTGACCGTCCTCCTGTCGTGGTTGGTTCTGGCGGCCGCGCTGAGCTGCTGCCTGGGTTGTGATTTGTCCAGTTTGTCACCCCCGTTTGTCCGCTTCGTCCATCGGATGCCCTGGGAATGTCCGGTTTGTCCGTCTGAACTGGCGATTGCGGCCGAGTGGTCGTGACACGACACAGCAGGAAGGACATACAAATGAAGCTCAGGATCGATACGGCAGGGGTGTCGTTCGTGTGCACCCGGGCACCGGAACAGCGGATCGCGTTCGATACCGGCCAGCCGAAGGTGGATCGGGAGACGGGTTTGCCGTTGTGGCAGGTCCAGCTGATGGCGTTGGACGCCTCGGGTGGGGATGTCATCGCCGTCACCGTGGCAGGTGACCCGAATGTGACGGTAGGCCAGCCGGTGCAGGTCGATGCTTTGGTCGCGCTGCCCTGGAGCCAAGAGGGACGCTCCGGGATCGCGTTTAGGGCGGATGCGATCCGCGCGTCGGGTGCCCCGCTGGCCGGGGTTATCGCCCCACCCAGAACCGCCACCGCCACCGGAAGCACGGGCAAGCCCGCCGCCTAACCGCCTGGTTGACGGGTGAGCGCAGCACCGCAACACCCAGCCCCCTGTGGTGGTGCGCTCACCCGCTCAACCAAACCACCGTTAAGTCCTGCACTACCTCACGGAAGACTTTGTCATGGCCGCAGCATCAAAACCACACGGCGCCAACAACTCCCGCAGCACAGAATCCGACATCGACGACACCATCACCGTGATCGTGGTAGCCCTAGCGAAAGGGCTGGGGGTGCTGCTGTGGTGGTCGGTGTTGTTCCCGATGATCAGCCTCCCCCTCCTCGCCAGCATGTGGGTCGGGTTCCGCGACGGAGCGGTGTTCGGTGTGCTCCTCGCGACGGTGTCCGGGCTGACTCTGGTGGCCTGGTCGCAACTCTGGCCCGCATCGTTCCAGCAGTGGGTGACCGCGCGGATCCGGAGCCGGTGGCGGAGCTGGTGGGTCTACCGGCACCGTTGGACCGCGATCTGCACCCTGCACGGCCTGACCGCGACACTCGATGACCGCACCCTCGTGCCGGCACTGCGGTCGGTGACGGTTGGCGCGGTGAGCGACGTTGTCGTGGTGCGAATCCTCACCGGCCAATCGGTGGCCGACTGGCAGAACAGATCCGCAGCCCTGGCCGACGCGTTGCGCGCACAGCGGGTCACAATCCGCTCGATCAAGCCCGGGGAGATTGGGATTACCGCACATCATGGTGATGCGCTGGCCGCGCCGATCCGGCTGCCCCGCCCCGCCACTGATACGAGGGTGGATCCGTCCAGCGTCCGGGTAGGGGTCACCGAAAACGGTGCCTGGTGGCGGCTACCGGTACTGGGCCAGCACATTCTGGTCGCCGGCGCGACCGGCTCCGGGAAAGGCTCGGTGCTGTGGTCGATCATCGCCGCTCTGGCACCCGGGGTGCGGGCCGGCTGGACCCGGCTGCTGGTCATCGACCCCAAGGGCGGCATGGAATTCGGGCGCGGACAGCCACTATTCACCGGCTTCGCCTACGACAACGGCGCCAACACCCTGGCGCTGCTGCGCGCCGTCACGACCACGGTGGCTCAGCGCGCGCAGCGGCTGCGCGGCCACACCCGGCTGCACACCCCCACCGCTGCCGAACCGTTGATCGTGCTGATCGTCGATGAAATCGCCTCCCTGACCGCCTATATCGGCGACCGCAAAACACGGACCGAAGTCGAACAACTCTTGGGTCTGCTGCTGTCCCAGGGCCGCGCCGACGGTGTCTCCGTCATCGCCGCAGTGCAAGACCCGTCCAAAGACGTCCTCGCGATCCGACAGCTCTTTTCAGTCCGGGTGGGGTTGCGGATGACCGAATCCACCCAAACCACGATGGTCCTCGGTGCCGCCGCCCGCGATGGCGGCGCGCTCTGCGACCAGATCCCCACCAACACCCCCGGTGTCGCCTACGTGTGTGGGGACGGGAGCGCTGAACCCGTGAGGGTTCGGGCTTTCCACGTCACCGACCCTGACATCGACTACCTCACCACCCACTTCGCACCCCACCAGCCCTCGGCCGGCACATCCGAGACGGGGAGCGCCCACCCATGACGTTCACCCCGAGTCACACTCCGGCCGCAGGCGGGGCTGCGGCGATCACGATTCCGGTCCTGCCGGGTGTTCCGGCGGGCGTCGACTCCACCGATGTGGTGGTACAGATGGTGCACCGCGCCGCCTCTCCGGGCTTCGAGTCCTGGTGGCGCAAAGCCGAGAATGTCGGGTTCTGCGCCAACCCGATCCACCTGATCGGTACCGACACGTCTGGCAGGGCGCATCAGGTCCTGTCCCGCTGCAACAACCGTCGTGCGGTCGCCTGCCCGTCGTGCTCGGATCTGTATGCCCGCGACACCTGGCAGCTCGTGCACGCCGGCCTGCACGGCGGACACCACGACATGCCGTCCACCGTCGCCGAGCACCCGCAGGTGTTCGTCACCCTGACCGCACCGGGTTTCGGGCCCGTGCACACCATCCGAGACGACACCCACAATAGCCACGATCGCCGGTGTCACGATCCGGGCCGCAGCGGCTACCGCCGGTGTCGGCATGGGAAACCGTTGTGGTGCAGCACTATCCACGGCGACAATGATGCCCGGTTGGGTCAACCGTTGTGCGAAGACTGCTACGACTACACCGGGCACGTCCTGTTCGCCTGGCACGCCCCCGAGCTGTGGCGGCGCTTCACCATCAGCCTGCGCCGACTGCTGGACAGCCACCAGCGGGCCATGGGTGAAGCCGCCAATAGTATTCGTATCAACTATGTGAAGGTCGCCGAGATGCAGCGGCGCGCCATCCCGCATTTTCACGCCGTCATCCGCCTGGACGGGCCACCCGTGCCGGGCGAGGCACCCACGCCGCCGGTCTCCTCGATCACCGCCACCGACTTGGCGGTCCTGGTTCAGCGGGCCGCCCGTGCGGTCACGCTCACGGTCACCGACCCTGAGCGCCTCGGCGACGGTGAGGGTCAGGTGGTGCGGTTCGGCACCCAAACCGACACCCAACCACTGGAGCCGAACCACGGCCACGGGCGCGGCGAACCGCCCCGTCCGTCGGGCCGTTCGGTGGCGGCCTATTTGGCCAAGTACGTCACGAAATCGGTCGCCGAATTCGGTGTCGGCATCCGGCGCATGTCCCCTTTAGCCCTCACGGAATTGGACGTCACCGCCCATGTGCGGGCTATCCTGACCACCATCACCGGCCTGGCCGGTCACCGTCCTTACGACGGGATGGATCGCTGGCTCCACACCCTGGGGTATCGGGGGCACATCACGACCAAATCCCGGCTGTTCTCCACCACCATGGGCACCCTGCGCGCCTACCGAGCCACCTGGACCCGCCAGCAACAGGCCGACCACGCCGCGACAACCAAAGACGCGGAACGTCGTCGGGCGACATCCACTAGTGATGCGGTCGACTGGGAATTCGATCGGGTCGGGTTGTGCGGTCTCGGCGAGCGAGTCCTGATCCTGTCGGCGGCACAGCGGATGATCGAACACCGTTACACCGCCCGCGATAATCTGCGGGCACATGATCCACCCGCTCGACCGGACTGGACGACATGAACACCCACAAACCTACGAATCACGTCGGGGCGCAGCGCGAACCGTTCTACCGGCGCGACGACCTCATCGTTCGCGGGGCTTCATCCAACGCCTCGTATACGGCAAAGCTCGCAGCACCCGGACCACCGGGCGAAAGAACAGATTTCGGCAACGGCAACCGGAGCATCAGGAAAGGGAATCAGATGGACACCGAACCATGGGGTGAATTGGTCACTGTTCAGGCGGCGGCGGATCGGCTCGCGGTCAGTCGATGGATGGTATACCAGCTGATCTGGGACGAACGGGTCAAATCGGTACACATCGGGAGGTGCCGTCGAATTGTTCGGCAATCCCTCGATGATTACCTTTCCGGATTGATCGAGGGAGCCGCGTGATGGCCGCGAAAAAGCGCAACCCGAACGGCTCGGGCAATATCTCCCAACGCGAAGACGGGCGCTACGAGCTCAAAGTGTTCGTCGACACTCCGGACGGCCGACGGAAACGAATCAGCGTCTACGCCTCGACCTGGGAGGACGCGGACGCTGAACGAACACGCCTAAAGGATCTGCAACGCAAAGGAATTCCGGTTGCCAGCACCACATCCACTGTCGAGCAGTACATGCAGTATTGGTTGACGGAGATCGCGCAACCGAGCGTGCGGGAGACGACCTTTTCCTCATATGAACTGTTGGTGCGCTTGTATGTGGTACCGGGACTGGGCAAACGGCGGCTGCGTGCGTTGCAAGCGCAACACATCCGCGCGTGGCTGAACGGACTGCGGACAACCTGTCAGTGCTGTGGACAAGGGAAAGACGCCGAGCGGGCGATGAAGGGCAGGGCGCGATGCTGCGCGAAGAAACCTGCCGAGTGCTGCGGGCAGGTCGCGGGTACCGGTACGTTGCGTTATCTGCTCCGACTTGTGCGTGCGGCACTGCAAGACGCCGTCGAGGAGGAACTGCTGGCTCGAAATGTTGCCCGACAGGTCAAAATGCCGGCCGGCTCGATCCGCAAGGTGACGCCGTGGTCGGCGGATGAAGCCCGCACGTTTCTCGAAACTGCACGACACGACCGGCTCTGTGCGTTGTGGGCGGTCGCGTTGGCTATCGGTCTGAGGCGCGGGGAGGCGCTCGGGCTTCGGTGGGTCGATGTGGACCTGGTCAATGGACGGGTGGTTATTACGAAGGCGCTTTCACGCGTTGGGACAAACCTCGCCCTGCGAGATGTGAAATCCGAATCGTCTGCCGCCTCCGTGCCGTTGCCGGCGGAGCTCGTGGCGATCTTGCGGCGGCATCGGCTTGATCAGTTGGGCGACACACAGGTCGCACGGGGCAACACACTCGGTCTGGTGTTCACGACGAAGAACGGGACGCCTCTGGAACCGAGAAACATCAACCGGGCGTTCGAGACGTTGTGCCGACGGGCTGGCATGCGAAGCATCCGTCTCCACGACCTCCGGCATTCGTGCGCGACGTTGTTGTTCACGATGGGCGTCGAGGCAGCGACAGTGCAGCGCGTTCTTCGTCACAGCTCGATTTCAGTGACGACAGGGACGTATGTGGACGTCATCGAACAGGTTCAGCGTTCAGCCGTCGCTGGCATGGACTCACTGCTTAACCCCGCAAAGTGAAGGCGAACGCGATGGCTATTGTCGTCAAAACTGTCGTCAAAGTTCCGACAGCGGCGCCTCCACGACGATGAAAAGAGCCTCTGAGCTGTGCGCGCCCGAAGGGATTCGAACCCCCAACCTTCTGATCCGTAGTCAGATGCTCTATCCGTTGAGCTACGGGCGCCCGTCTTCAGTTGTCTCGCGTGGCGGAGGCGAGAGGATTTGAACATCCGG
>Ga0335070_10006398_pt1 | contig 13863 bp, 13 predicted proteins | sample Lox_Sample_13_FD_206722 | JGI IMG/M metagenome (GOLD analysis project Ga0335070, IMG submission 206722) | Soil microbial communities from Loxahatchee National Wildlife Refuge, Florida, United States - Lox_Sample_1.3 | ecosystem: Environmental > Terrestrial > Soil > Wetlands | place: USA...
GTTCACCGACACGATTGTCAAGGCAGGAGGCCAAATCGTCGCTGACACCTGCATGGTCGTCTCACCTATCGAGGATATGGGATACAAGACCACCGGGGTGAACAGTGGCAAAGCAGGGAATTACCTCCCAGGGTTCTGTAAACAAAATGTGTGTTTCGCGAACCTTGACAAGCTTCTGGAGGCGGCACAATGATGAAAGGACGGACCATCTGCCCAGGAAAAGTCAAAGGGACAGCGCTCGTCTCCAAAGAACCTATAGGATTCTATGGCGGCATCAACATTAAGACCGGCATCGTCATCGAGAAAGGGCATCCACTCGAGGGGAAAAGCGTGAAGGACAAAATCCTGGTGTTTCCGTGCGGCAAAGGCTCGACCGTTGGTTCCTACGTGATTTATGGGCTGCAGAAGAACGGAGTCGCACCGAAAGGGATCATTAACAAAGAGACTGAGACGATCGTCGCGACCGGCGTCATCCTCGCAGGCATCCCGTGCGTCGATAAGATCGACATCGACCAGATCAAAGACGGGGACACTGTGGTGCTCAACGCGGATCATGGGACCGTTGAACTCGGATAATCTGTTATAGCAGCGCTCGCATACTCCACGAGATACCGACCCCCTGGATTGTCATCTCGTGCGTGCCGTCCTCATCATCCCACGAGAGCATTCCTGTAAGCGTACAGTAACCGATCTTCATCCCGAGGTAGGTGGGAAACCTCCATATTTTGTTGATGGAATGAGTGACCTGTATATCGTCCCTCAGACTGAGGTCTGACCCGTAAAGCATGGACTGGCTCACAAGGTACGATAGGTTGTTACTCGGGTACGCCTCCATTAAGAAAGCGTTCGGCATCTTCACGAAAGGGAACACCTTTTCGTCCTGGCGGGTGACCGTGAGGGTCACGTCTTTGAGTTCCGTGATGGTGTTTCCTTTATCTGATGCAAGGAGGAAGGAGCAGAAGGGGTCTTGGCGCGAAAGAGCTTGAAGCGACGGCTCGTAGGTGGTAGAGTAGATGGTCCAGCCGTTATCAAGGGTAAATACGAATCGGTCCCAGCTTTTCAGCGACGCGCGAAGGACGAGGTGTGGTGTCCATGCATGTTCATGGGTCCCGGTCCCTTTCACCTGAAACGCGGTATTGTCAATCATGACTGACCCTATGATCTCACAATCAAGAACGACGTAACTATCAAGCTCGCCGCCGGTGTCGTTAAACGCCCGGGGACCATAGGTCCATACCGGGAGGGATACCGCGTGGTATTGGAGGTCAATGATGATCTGATGCGAGGAGTCGATATCCTGGCTATCCGCATGCAGATGCCAGTCGGGGTACACGCCTTCTACCCAAGAGCTTTCGAATTGGAGCTTCACCCCCGGAGTTTCTGCAAGGAGTGTCCCTTCTCTGAGGATGCCGAGGTAATGTTCTTTGTTAATCAAACCGCCGTACGCCTCACTGCCGTTCCCAAGAAGGTTTACGACAAAAAGGTCTGGTTTGTTGGTGCCAAAGAGGTCTCCGCGCGCCATGTGAGCGAAACTCACGGCGATACCCCAATTCTGAAGCATGCTTGTGGTATCGTTGAACACCGCTGTGAAATACCACCATTCCCGGGAGACGCGGAGGTCATCGAAATGGACGCCCTCATCGGCGGCTGAGACATCGCGTCGTGAGGAGGGAATCAGGGAAGCAGGTGGCGTGGGGAGGACTATGGGCACCATCGCTTGGTTGCCAGGGGTTGTCGAGGATGAAGGAGGACTCGGTTGAAGGAGGGGGGTGAGGTAGCCGGCTTTCCAAACCACCATCGCTGAAACAACGAGGAGGACGACAACGACGATGACATCAATTTTTCGAAGCCTCATACTCCACCACACGACATGCTTGAAATAATGTTCCTTCAGGAGTGTATTAATAGTTTTTTGTACAAACAGTATCCATTTCTTCTAGGACCATATTTTTATAACTCGGTGAACAATTACGAGCAAATCACCTTTGGAGGCATTCGATGATAGATGAGTGTACGATTGAGGAGTATTTCCCTGAACTCGGTTGGATCCAGCAGAAAGACCTAAGAAACAAAGTGGTGAAGGTATGGAAGACGGCGGCTGACCGCGGGCACTGGAAGCGGCTTCAGGATATTCCGTTCACACTCCTCTTTGAGAACTCAGGGTTGCTTGCGGATCATACCCGGCGAATCACGAAGCTTGCCTGGAACGTCGCCAACGCTCGGGAGGAAACGCTCAGCAGGGACTTTCTCATCGCGGGGGCGCTGCTCCATGATGTTGGGAAACTCTTAGAGTACGAGATGAAGGACGGGAAGGTCGTGAAAAGCTCGTTTGGGGAAAAGACACGGCATCCCGCGGCTGGTGCACAGCTGGCTGAAGCATGTAAGCTGCCGAAGGAGGTCGTCCACATCATCGCTGCGCACTCCCATGAGGGCGATTCCATGAATCGCACGCCAGAAGCAATCATCGTGCATCATTGTGATTTCATTGATTTTGAGATCAAGAAGCGGAAGTGAAACCCATGAAGGTGAACAACGCAGTAGGAAGAACTGTGGAAACATCGCTTAAGGGAACAACCTATAAACCCTTTACAGGGGCGAGAAAATACGGGTTCCAGTCGAAGCTTACTACCCTTGAAAAAGCACTGAAGGCCTGCGGGCTCAAGAACGGGATGACACTCTCGTTTCACCATCAGCTGCGCAACGGGGATTACGTGGTGAACCAGACGCTTGCCGCAGTGAAAGAGCTCGGTGTCAAGGATATCCGCCTCGCCCAGACCGCGTTATTCACGGTCCATCAGCCAGTGATTGACTACATAAAAGACGGTGTAGTGTCCCGTATTGAAGGGAGCCTCAATGACAACGTCGGAGATTATATCTCGAAGCACCCGCTGAAAAGCCCAGTGATTCTCCGCTCACACGGTGGCCGCTGGGCTGCGGTGAAAACCGGGGAGCTTGCTGTCGATATCGCAGTGATTGCTGCATCCGCTGCAGACGAACGAGGGAACAGCACTGGCCTTGTCGGAAAAAGTGCGTTCGGCCCAATCTCCTACTCCCAGGTTGACGCCATGAACGCTGATCATGTTATCATAGTTACTGATACTGTCATAGACTATCCCTGCAAACCGCAGGAAATCACGGAGCGCTACGTTGATTATGTCGCGCAGGTTGACCAGATTGGTGACCCAAAGCAGATTGTCTCCGGGTCCCTGAAGATCACGGATGATACGGAGAAACTCAACATCGCACGGCAGTGCGTCGATCTCATGGATGCCGCTGGGCTCATCAAAGACGGCATGGTGTTCCAGTCTGGGTCAGGTGGTATTTCCCTTGCCGCGGTCAAGTACCTCGGGGAGCGGTTAGAGGAAAAAAACGTCGTCGCCGCATGCGCAACTGGTGGCCTTACGAAATTCATCATTGATATCTACAAGGCTGGTCGTGTCAGGAACATGTATTATTCTCAGGTGTTTGACACCGAATCCATCGAGTTCATCCAGCATGACCCGAGCCTGCCTGCTGACATCGGTCACTATGCAGACCCGACCTCAAAGGGGCGAACCGCGGACAGTCTCGACGCGGTGGTGCTCGGGGCGACAGAGGTTGACGTCCAGTTCAACGTGAACGTCAACACCCACAGCGACGGGCGATTGCTTCACGGGATCGGAGGACATCAGGATACTGCAGCAGGGGCGGATCTCACGATTATCAGCACCCCTATCTTCAGAAAGACGAACCCGATCGTCCGAGAGGATGTCACGACTATCACCACGCCTGGATCCGTGATTGATGCGATTGTGACGAACCATGGCATTGCCATCAACCCGCTTAGAAAAGACCTGTTGAAGAAGATCAAAGGGACGATGAGTACGGTTTCAATCAAGGAGCTGAAGGACATCGCGTACGATGCGACCGGTACGCCTCAAAAGCCGCATCTTGGTGACGACATTATCGGAATCATCAAATGGTTTGACGGAACGGTCCTGGACATGGTGCGGGTGGTGAAGGAGGAGGCCTCATGAAGTGGAAGACCTCGATTTCAAAGATCGAGCCGAATCATATCGTGACGAAAGGGTATCGGCAGGAGGACCTCATCGGGAATGTGCCGTTTGCGCATGTCGTGTACCTTTTGTTACGAGGTAGTTTGCCGTCTCAGCAGGATGGGAGGATGATGGACGCAATCCTTACGGCGTGTATCGACCATGGGGTGACGCCACCGTCTGCGATTGCCTCTCGTACTGTGGCGTCCGGTGGGGTGCCGTTGCCTACCGCGGTGGCGGCTGGGATTCTCTCCATCGGTGATGCGCACGGGGGCGCCATCGAAAAAGGAGCGAAAATCCTTCAGGAAGGTGTCATTCGGATGAGGAAGGAGAAAAAGCCAGTTGATGAAATTGCGGTGTCCCTGGTGAAAGAAGCCAATGACCAAAAAAAACGGATCCCGGGGTTCGGCCATAGAATTCACACCGCTGACCCTCGTACGAAGCGCTTATTCGCTCTGGCCGACGAGCTTGGCATTGCAGGGGACCATGTGTCACTTTCGAAGGCAATCGAGACTGCCTTAGAGAAGTCGCAGGGGAAAAAACTGCCGATCAATGTTGATGGTGCAATCGCCGCTATCATCTCTGACATGGGGTTCGACTGGCGACTGGGAAAAGCGTTCTTTTTACTCGGACGGGTCGCAGGTCTTACCGCGCATGTCTATGAGGAGCAGACACAGGAAAAGCCGATGCGTGAGATGTTCTCGATCGACTACGACTATGTGGGCCCTGAGGAAAAGGACCTACCGTAACAGATTTTCTCATCATAAAGTACAAATATTAATACAGGGGTTTATTATCTAGTGCTACCGCCATGAACATCCTGCTTGTGTTCCCACGTATTGAGCATGGGACCTCAACATACTTCGACAAAGGATCTTGGAGCTCCATCCTGTTTGGGTATCCCATTATCACGTTACCGCATCTTGCTGCCCTCACGCCAGCGAAACACACCGTGAAAATCATCAACGAAAACTATGAAGACCTGGATTTTAACGAGCCTGCGGATCTTGTGGGCATTACGAGTTACACGATGACCGCTCCGCATGTGTACGAGCTTGCTGACGAGTTCCGCAGACGAGGTAAGAAAGTGGTGCTGGGGGGGTACCACCCGACCGCGATGCCTCAAGAGGCAAAGCAGCATGCGGACAGCCTTGTCCTTGGCGAGGCCGAGGTGACATGGCCGCAGCTATTACAGGATTACGAGAAAGGGGTTCTTCGACCTTCCTACGGCCCAAGCCCCGATTTTGATATCACCATGATTCCACCCATAAGGCGTGATCTGATACGACAGAACCCGATCACCGGTGCCGTCCAATCGACACGGGGCTGCCCGAACTCGTGCGAGTTCTGTGCCATCGCAAGTTTCTGCCAGCATGGGGTGAAACAACGCCCAATCAGCAACGTCGTGGAGGAGATCAAGCTGATTCCTAACCGGATCTTCGTGATTCATGATCCCAGCCTTACCGTGAACCCGCCATACACCCGGGAACTCTTCCAGCAGCTCATCAAAGAGAAGGTCCACAAAGGATGGGTCGCGAACGGGAACGCGAACGTCCTTGGGAAGGTTGACGAGGAGTTCCTGCATCTTGCCCACAAGTCAGGATGTGTCGAGTGGTTCGTCGGGTTTGAGTCCATCAGTCAGGAGGCATTGAACGGTATCAAGAAAACCGTGAACAAGGTCGAGGATTTCAAGAAGATGATCAAACGGGTGCATAAGCACGGGATGGCGGTCCAGGGAGGGATCATCTTCGGGTTTGACCAGGATACCCCCGACATCTTCGATTCCACGCTTGAGAAGATGTATGAGTGGGAGCTCGATGCGGTGGAGGTCAACATCCTAACCCCGTACCCAGGGACGCCGCTATTCGACCGGCTTGAAAAAGAAGGAAGGTTGCTCACCAGAGACTGGTCACGGTACACCCAGGTTGACGTGGTGTTCAAACCGAAACAAATGACCGAAAAGGAATTGTTGGAGGGCTCCCGTAAGGTCGCAAAACAATTCTACCGGATACCTGACATTACTGTTCGGATGATAAGGACCTTTTTAACGGTACGGAGAGCGGCAGCGATCCTGCCTGCTGGAACAAACCTTGCTTTCCGGCGGTACTACCAACGTGATTTCAAGTTCTAAAAAAATTCATGATTTTTTTACCAACATAAGAGATTCGAAGGAGCCCAGGGTCGTGCTGCGGGCGCGACCCTTGATGATGAATTGCTTGTCGATATCGATCGTCTTATCGCCGATGGTTCCCTTGTCGTCCGTGATTACCCGTAGGATGATATGTGTTTTTTCAGAGACTTGGCTTGCGATGTACTCGAGCACTTTGTCAGGTTGTTTGACGCCATAAAGGATGATGATTACCTCGTAGGATGCCATGGGGTACTGCAGTGCGTTTGTGTTGATGACCTTGAGTTTATCGTCAAGGTGATAGGTGTGGATGAAACGTTGCCCTGCGGCAACCGCCTCGGGGTCTTTATCGATTATATCGATGCTTGCTTTGGTGGCCATGGTGATGAGCATCGGGGTCGCTGGTAGCGAACCTCCTCCGACGACCAGGACTCTCTCATTCTTCTTGAGTTGCAGCAAGGCAAGTTCCTTGGAGACGATATCCCTGTACAAATCGAGGTACAGGGATGAAATCACCGGGAATTTGCTACCGACCTTTTCAAGGATGATGAAGAGAAGGTCCGTGAAGCCTTTGAACGCGTTTGTCTGAACGAGGCTGCCGATGTATTCGAACGCGATGGTCTGCAAGGATGAAAGCACCCATGCAAGAGGACGGTGCGCCATGGTCTTCTATCGGCAGGGAAATCGAGTTACGTTCTAAAAACGTTGGGGTACGTCCTGTTCTTATGTGAGTTCGTAACGTTCGCGTAGTAGATGCTGCGAGAGAAGCGTGACGAAAAGTGATAGGAGACAAAGGAACAGTGCCACTGTAAGGGATTGAGCACTTCCTACGATGAACGCCGAGGCAAAGACAACGCGTTCCGTGACAAACAGCTCATGGGCATACAACGCTTGTTTCCTAGTCACCGTTCTTCGTGCATGGAACAAGAGCGTGTACATACAGCAGAGAATCAGGATCCCAACGACATAGAGATCGAGGAAACGCCAGGGGAACGGAAGCAGAGACGTGGTGAGGATGAGCCCGAGAGCTAGGAGAAGATACAGGAGGCTGAGGGAAACAGAGATTATGAGTGCAGTGGTGATTCCATAGCGCACCGGTGTTGTCTTGTAGCCGCCGGTCGTGTCACCCTCGACATCTCGAATCGCTCCGATGATGTTGCTGTTGGTATCATGAAAGAAAAACACAAGGGAGAGTATCCAGGTGTACCATGGAATCACAGAGAAAGGTATTCCCACCGAGAATACACCAAAAAGATACGTCACGACCGTGAGCGCACCTCGGTTGAAGTTCCCAAGCAGCCCACGTGTCTTTGTGAATTTTGCGTAACAAAACACAAGGATGCTTGCGGTAATTACGAGAAGAATCGTCACCCAGGGGAGCAGCAACGTAAGGAGGAGGCCGATGCAGGCAAACACCGCGCCGACCACGAGCGCCTCCACCGGGCGGATTCTCCCTGACGGGAGCGGTCGTTGCGGCTTCTGCACCGCGTCCAAGGAACGGTCGTAATAATCTGCGAGATACAATCCCGCAATCCACCCTAAGATCGGGATGAGGAATGCAAGGATTGATATCCGAGCCGGAGGCAGATTTCCAAAGGTGAGGCTTGCACCGACGAGACTGACAAGGCCGCACCACAGTAACGTGTACGGCCGCATGGTCTCCAGATGAGCAAACACCTTCTGTCGCAGGGTATTGGAAGAACCGGTTCGCCAGGCCACAGACAATCCTCGACGCAGAGAATATCGCCACGGACATTTAAACCTTTGAGGTATCCATGCAACAAAGATTATAACGCAACGTTCTATTGCTCATCGCCGACGCAAGGTTATGGTATGACGCCAGCAGAGCACGAGAACCCTTGGACCCCCGAAGATGAAGGAGACCACGAGCCGGTCCTCAAGGAATGGTGGACCACAGAGCTTCTCTTCACTACCAAAAACGACCACAGACGATGGAACCTCATGACCTCGTTCAGCTACGAACATGACACACCATCTTGTTTCTATCAGTACGTGTTATTCGATATCACCTCGAAGAAATGCGTGCTGCATACCGATCTCAACGACGACATCACGATGTTTCATCATGTAAAAAACAAACTCGACCTTCGGTACCACGATTCGACCTTCAGCGGGTTATACCCGCAATATCGTCTTCACCTTCAGCAGGATGATAAACAATTTTTGATTGATGCCGAGTACCATGCGCAATCGCTGCCTCATTGGATCACGCAGGACATCACCCATGGGTATCTCCCCATGGGCCTGAATTGTTATCGGTACGGCTTTCTTCCGAACATTGACATCCGTGGGACGCTCAACCTTCAGGGGACACCGCAGGCCCTCGAAGGGAAGGCGTACATCGAGCACGTGTGGGGGAACTGGTCGTACAAACACCCTTTCCGCACGCTCGTCGGAGTACGAAAAACCATTGCCACCTATGCATCGTTGAGTCGATGGTGGTTGTCGCATCATCCGCTCACAATCCCGAATCGCATCGAGTTTTCCTCGGAGAATAACATACTCGGGTATGATTGGGTATGGGGGGTGTGTGACAACAATTGGAGCCTGTTTTATGGCAACTCACTGCTCTGGGTAAGCGAGGGACCTTCCTTCGGCGCCTTGTACGTCACCCCCGACGGAAAGAACTACTGGGAGTTCAGCAACGTCACCTTCAAATACAACTCTCTGCTGTATCTGAGAGACTACGATATCTTCTACCCAAAGGACTTTGAACTGACCGGACGATTGAAGGACAAAACCATCCATCTCAAGTTCTTTTCCACAACCGAAAGCTACGTGTACATCGACCCTTTAACGAGAAGCCGCCTCTATAACGCCTACATCCTCTGCGAACTCCCTGGTGAGATGAAAGGATCTTTCACTGACCAAGGGAAAACCATTCCGCTGACGGGTCAGTGCAAAATGGTCCCACTAAGACAGGCACCGCGCAATGGCCATACCGCGGTCCAATTCAAGTTCATCAAACCCCCGCAAGGGATTGGGATGATGGTCACAGTGGACTCGCATCATTTCAAAAAGCACATCGCCAAGACCGTACAACTTTCGCCCCGCCCGAAGATTCGCTGGGACATCAGCGAGATCGACCTTTCGAAGATTCCCGAAGAAACCAAGAAGGAATGACCAAAGGGCACTCGTGGACCTCACAATGTTAATATACCCAGGGTAGTTTCCTAGCGTCCGACTTATGCGAAAAAACGTACTCTCCGTCATGGACTTCGGGGAGGAACTCCAGGGCATCATCGATCTTGGCATACAGCTCAAACAACAGATGAAAGCTGGGAAACCCTTGCCACAGCTCCCTGGAAAGACCCTTGCGCTAATTTTCGAACGTCAATCGACCAGGACCAGGGTGTCGTTTGAGGTGGGTATGACCCTCCTTGGTGGGCACGCGATCTTCCTCTCTGGTGATGAGATGGGCATCGGAACCCGTGAGACGCCTCAGGATGTCGCCCTCGTGTTGTCACGGTATGTTGACGCGATCATGTACCGCGCGGTCAGCACCCAGAACCTTCAGGAGATCGCGACGTATGCGACAGTCCCGGTCATCAACGGCCTTGACCGCGAGGAGCATCCCTGCCAAATTTTGGCGGACTTGATGACGATCAAGGAAAAGAAAGGACGGTTGGACGGGCTTTCATTCGCCTTCATAGGCGACGGTGACGACAACCTCACCCATTCCTATCTGCTCGGGTGCACCATGATGGGAATGAACGTAACCGTGATTTCGCCGAAGAGCTACTGGCCGAACGAGTTCTACATCACGAAAGCGAAGGACATCGCCTGGAAGAAGAACCGGACCGTGAGCATCACCGATGATCTTTCCGGGGTTTCCGATGCCGATGTGGTCGCCACCGACACCTGGGTATCCTTATGGTTCGAACAGGAACGACAGCGGCGACTCAACGACCTCAAAGGCTACATGGTCACCAGCGAACTGATGAACAAAGCGGCTCCTGACGCAATCTTCATGCACTGCATGCCGATTTATTATGACGAGGAGGTCACGAAGGAGGTCGCCCATGGGCCCCACTCCGTCATCATCGACGAAGCAGAAAACAGGATGTGGGCGCAGATGGCCTTGCTTGTGAAGCTTCTTTCTTAAAACCAATGCAGATACGTGACGTTCAACACTTGTAAGAGGACGTCAAAAAAAATCAGCACGTAGGATGCAATCAGAAAATCAAATCCTTTTCTGCCCACCAGCCTGCCGAGGGGCCTGCGTTGGAGCTCATCGGTGGTTTTGATCAGTCGATACGAATATTGGATGGTGTATAGCCAGAAACCGAGGAAAGGGATGAAAAAAATCCAGGATAATAACGTGTAATAGAATAGGAGAAACCCAAGCACGCCTGAAAAAAGATACATGGCAAACGACATCTTTGCCGCAGTCTGTTCACCAAACGAGGTTGCGTAGGTCTTCACCCCGAGCCTGCGGTCACCTTCGACGTCGTGGATGCCCTCGGCCACATCATGGGCATCATCAACAAAGTAGGTGAACAACACTAATAGAATCATGGGAATCAGTTGACTGCGTTGCACGGACAGGTACCCGAGTATGGGCACATTCGCGGTAAAATCACCTACAGGTGGAAGCGCTGTCCAGACTGCGAAGAAACCAAGGAGCGGCATGGTCAGCCATTGGACTGGAGTGAAAATCTCGGAGTACGCAGGAAGCTTCACTATTCTCTTGAGGTACTTATCGTGAACCGCCACAAACGCCGCGGTCACCCCTACAAGGATGAAGCACCAGAGGCTCATGAGAACGCTGAAGAGAAACGTCAGTGCTGAAAAGACCAGAGCGACCGCAAAGAACCTCCGGGGGCTAATCTGACCTTGAGGAATCGGTCGCTTGGGGTGGACCACGATGTCGATGTCCTCATCGGTGATGTCATTCCAGATGAGTGCCGCAAAATACGCAACGTACAACGTCCCGATCGTCAGAAGCACCAGAATCACGACCTGCAGGGTGTATGAGTGGATGCCGTAGGCAAACATGGTCGGTGCGGCGAACATCATCACGTACCCGATGAGTTCGTAGGGCGGTAGCGAGCGCCAGTGAGCCACGAACTTTAAAGGCCGTGTGAGAAAATTTTGTTTCGGTTCAACAGTGTTTTGCATCAAAGGTCACGACCAGAAAGACATTACGGGCTCAAAAATATTTTCTTACTGTTTTCGTAGACAATAGGTGGTCCATCCCATCGGTTCGACAAAAGGAAAAGGGTTATGATGCATGCATTTTTCGAGTTTCACTTCTGGATGGGACCTAATGCAATAAAGAATTTCGTCGGCCGCGATATCGAGCTCTCGCACAATGATCCTACACTTGGATCTTGTGGTAGCAAAAAGATGCTGAAGGATTGCTTGTTTCGGTAAGGAGCAGCTTGAGGCGATAACCACATCGAACCCATCCACGGGAAAGTCGATTCCATCGCCGTGCTCAATGGTGATTTTGCCGTTGAGGTTCTTCCGTTGAATGACTTCTCCTGCACGTTTAACGGTGAGAGGGTTGTGGTCGATTCCGACGACGCTATGGACATGGGCATGCGTAGCTAGCATCATCTCAGTGAGTGGATACGCGCCGCATCCGATGTGCAGCACCTTAGACTCCGGGGTGATACCGCATTCATTGTATTCCCTCGTGTAATCACCCCCGATGGTTCTATCATAATATCGTGCGATTTTCTCGTTTTTGTAGGACCAATCATCTGCGATTTCCCAGAACAAATTCGAGGTTTTTTTGACAACTCCGCTCGCGAGTCTCCTGAAAATATTTCGATGGAATTTCGCGCTGGGTTCTTCCCTATGCCGTTTCTGTGGTGATGCTGCCATTCTCTCAAGAATCTGTTGTTTTATTCGATAACCTATAGGGTAGTATTTAAACCATTGTTTCTATTCTGTGTCTCCCTTTGGTCGTGCGTACCATTTTTTCAGAAGTACGAGAACGATGTTGCATCCAACCCCGAAGGCGTTTGCGAGAATAATCGCGATGTCGTTGCGTAGGACTCCGTAGAATAACCAAAGCATCATCCCTGCTGCAATCACCAAAGGCATCCAATAGGATACGTCCTCGAGATGTTTTGTAGTGTACCCTTTAATAATTTGAGGGAGGAACCCTATGGAAGTGATAGTGCCTGCAGCAAGCCCGAGCCAGGTGAACAGGTCTGCGGTCATACAGAGGATTCATCTAAAAAAGTATATTAAGGCTTTCTAACATGCCCAGATGTTCTCAATGAACTGTCCCATCCCTTGGGCCCGTGGGGTAGCTTGGTATCCTTCTAGCTTGGGGTGCTAGTGACTTGAGTTCAAATCTCAACGGGCCCACTCTCGTTTCTCAAAAAGTTCCGGTTGCAAAATATCTTTAGACAATTTATATCACTGTAAACTCGACAAGCGAGGTTCAGCCTTGAGGGTTTCATTCTTCTAGGAGGTATGAAATTCTTCAACAAGCATGTTCTCTTTTTCAACACTGGTGTCCCTATGGAAGGCGAGGGACCAACTCCAGATAAATGTACGATAGATGGCGACCACCCAGGGTAGCGGATCATGCCAGGAAAATGTCGCATACACGTTCTTCCGACGGTACGTTCCTAACCATTCTCTCATGGAGAGTGTACCCTGCCGCATGCTTGCAAGAGAGGACTGGAGATCCTCTGCGCCGAACACCCACCGGACAGGAGAATTAACGCATGGCGAGGATGGCGGGAGAGACCGCCCGAGCGCCTCTTGATATGCCAGATTTGCATGGTTGCACCCAAGGCTGGCAGGGAAACTATTCTGCATCCACAGACGCGGGTTGATTTCAATGAGTTTCAACACTCCGTCGCGATGGTCTCGGCGAAATTCAACGTCGACGATGCCATGGTAACCTAAGGGTTTGAGCAAGGTGGTTGTCATTTCTTCCATCGCTGGCTCCTGCACCTGACGCAGGTAGCAGCCGTTGCCGAACCCAAGCGGCCATTCCCGGATGCGCTGGTAATTGAACACACCGTGCACCCTTCCGGTCCGGTCGTAGTATGCGTTGAATCCGAACATAGCATGGGCATTTCCAGGGATTATTTCCTGAGCTATCATTGCGTGGCCTTTCGCCGAGGCCTTGCTCACAAGGGTCACAAACTCAACCGGAGACGCAGCATAGAAGACTTTGGCGGGAAAATCAAGGCGAAACCGTGTTGGATACCGAGGTTTCAAAATACAAGGGTAGGTCATGTCCTTGCTGACTGATGCTACATCACTAGTGGTGTCGATCATGACGGTCATGGGATGAGGGATATGGTATTTTTCAAGGAGCTTCGCAAGGGATTGCTTGTCGATGAGCTTGTCAATCAGTTCATATGATGCTGAAGTGAAATGATAATAGGGAGCAAGGGTCTCGTACTGTTCTGTTAAGAGTAACGTCTCAGTATCTCCCGTCGGGAACAAGACACCTTTACTAGGGATCTGCTGACCGAGTTCTTTCATAAAAACAATGTACTGCTCTGGGGAACGGGCAGGATCTGGTGATTGAAGACCGAGGGCGTACCGTGAGAAGAACGTGGATTGTCTTCGAGTATCAATCACAATGGTCGGGATGTGATAGACTGCGAGGCTTCGAACTACACCGAGGTTGGAGGTCGCGTATTTGCCGAGGATGATTGCTGGAGGTGTATCTGAATCAAAATTCTGTAGATAGTGTTCTAT
>Ga0335070_10006399_pt1 | contig 13862 bp, 11 predicted proteins | sample Lox_Sample_13_FD_206722 | JGI IMG/M metagenome (GOLD analysis project Ga0335070, IMG submission 206722) | Soil microbial communities from Loxahatchee National Wildlife Refuge, Florida, United States - Lox_Sample_1.3 | ecosystem: Environmental > Terrestrial > Soil > Wetlands | place: USA...
TGATCACCCTGATGACCCGCTCCTGCTCTTCAGGCTTCAGTTCGGGGTAAAGCGGGATGCTGAGGATGGAGTCGGCAAAGGCCTCGCAGGCCGGGAACCGCTCCCGCTTCTGGAAAGGGAATGCCCTCTGGCGGTTGACTGGGAGTGGATAATGAATATAGCACTCGACGCCGTTATCCTGCAAATGCTTCAGGAGCCCGTCGCGGTGGTCGCTCTTGATCACAAAGAGATGGTAGTTGGGAACACCGCAGGCCTTTTCGTCAAGACACGCGACCGAGCTTAACTCAGAGCGGTAGTGGCTCGCAATCTCGCGCCGGCGGCGGTTCCACTCATCCAGGCGGGCGAGTTTAACCCGGAGCACAGCGGCCTGAATCTCGTCCAGCCGACTGTTGATGCCGAACTCATCGTGATGGTAGCGGCTACTCTTACCGTAGTTTCGCAGCCGCAGCAGCCGCTGGTAGATCGCGGCATCGGCGGTGGTGACCGCGCCGCCGTCGCCGTAGGCCCCCAGGTTCTTGGTCGGGTAAAAGGAAAAGGCATTGCAGTGGCCTAGGCTCCCCGTCCTCTTCGTGCCGTAGGTGGAGCCGCTGGACTGGGCGCAGTCCTCCACCACCTGCAGCCCACGTCTTTCGGCCAGGTCGAGAATGTCAGCCATCGGGCAGCTCTGACCATAGAGATGCACCGGCAGGATCGCTCGCGTTTTTTCGGTTATCCTCTCCTCGATGCGTGCGGGATCGATCAGTCCGGTATCGGGTGAGATGTCGACCACCACCGGTTTGGCCCCTGCCTGCATGATGCCGGTAACGGTAGGAAAGGCGGTCATGTTGGCAGTGATCACCTCATCCCCTTTGCCGATTTCGAGCGCCATCAAGGAAAGCGCGATGGCCTCGGTTCCCGAGGCCACACCCACCGCGTAGTTCGTGCCGATGTAATCCGCAAATTCCTTCTCAAATCTCTGGACCTCTTCACCCAGGATAAACCAACCTTTTTTCAGCACCCGCTGGATGGCGCCATCAACTTCCTGGCGGATGGACTCGTACTGGGGAAGAAAATTGTCAAAACGGATCATCGGCTGTGGACCAGGGTGAGGAATTCTTCATAAGTGCGGATGTAATCGGATTCATCATAGTAGTCAGAGGTCAGAACCAGCAAAATGCAATTGTGTGCAAAATCACCCATCTTGTGCCACAGTTCGATTCCGAGGTAGATCCCGACATTGGGCCGGTCCAGTTTGATCGATGCCTGGCGCCAGCCGTCGTCCAGATCAAGGCGGACCGAACCATTGATGCAGAAAAGCGCTTGTTCCAGCTTCCTGTGGGCATGCAGTCCGCGGATGGAGTGAAAATAGTTCAAGCCGTAGATATAGTAGACCCTCCTGATGTCAAAAGGGATATGACGTCGGGCCTCGGCCACCGAGATGATGCCGTCCCTCGAGTCGACGATACGGGGTAGTTCGATGATCCTGCAATTACGGATATTCAGTGTGCTAGGAGGAGAATTCATCAAGTGGCGGCTTGGGCGGTCACTTACCCTGGTAGTTCGTATAGCCGAACGAGCAACTTGAACCGGTAGTCTTCGCGGCCAAGAAGTCGGCGCTTGAGGCGGCGATACGTTTCGTCCTGCGGCGTGTACCCGCGCTCCCACCTCATCTGGGCAGCCGGTTCGATGATCTTTGTGAATGCGGCAGGTAGATCGCGACGGGTCCGGTCGCGGCCAAAGATCAGAATAAATAGGCGCTGGTGTCGAGGTTGGCGCCGCTCTGCTATATCGCGGGCAAGGTCGTCGATAAAACCCTGGCCTTCGGGACTGTCTATATAGTAGTGCGTCACACCACCGCGCGGTACTTGCTCAAAATAGTAGCCAAAGCCGGTATCGAAATCGCTCACGATCGCATCGCCTGGTTGCGCCAGCGACATGACATCGGCCACGACCGTGTCAGTGGGCACAGCGTAAACGGGATTGATGAAATGTTCGCCGGCATAGTAGTTTCTTATCGAATAGCTATGGGCCAGCGCCAATAACCCAATGGCGGCTACTCTCCAACCGCGATGATCGATGGCGCGCAAGCCTGCTGCGGCAAGCAGACCCACAAAGGGAAAAACGAAGAAAGCATGGTTGCCGGCAGCAATGAAAGGTATCACGGGTGCGAGGACTGTGAGGACTCCCGTTGTCGCCAGGAGGGGAATGACAATGAACAGGGTAGCAAAGGCAGGGCGCGACCCGGGCCAGTCGGCGGTCGCGGGATGTCTCAAAAAATAGGAAAGCCCGCGAAGCAGAAGCCCGACGAATAAGAGGCCAGCCACTATGGCGGGGAATTCCCAGGGGAAAACGGTCTCGCCCACGGTAAAGGAGAGCCATGGGAAGACCAGCATGAGCAGGGTGCCGACCAGACTTCTCGACAGGTCGGCCACGACCGCCTGATTCACCAGTATTGCGCTTTGCTTGAGCCATACATGTAGCCATGGCAAGTAGACAGCACCCACGAGGGCCATTGTCGCCGTCCATGTCACCAGCCAGCTCCGAGCGGGGCGTGCCCAGATGAGGTACAGCAGTTGGCAGATCAAGAGGGTGGCGACGAGATAATCGGTATAGAGCATGGCGGTGTTGACCAGGACATAGGCCGTCCACCTGGGGCGTGTCGGGCGTTTCAGCAATTCGAGATAGAGCAGCGTGGATGCCAGGCCCAACATGGCGGTGAGGGCATAGTAGCGGGCCATGCGGGCATAGAGCAGCCAGAATGGCGATATGGCGACCAAGAGTAAGGCCCAACAGGCCGTGCCTCGGCCGTCAATGAGTCGCCCGATACGGTATAACAACAACAGCGCGATGAGCGCATAGACCACACTCGGCAGCCGCACCGCCAGGTCGCTCGATCCGGCCAGATTCAGCCAGACGTGCTGAATGAGGTGAAAGAGAGGCGGATGTAAATCAAGGCCGACGAGGCGAGTGGTAGGGCCGGGCGCCGTGACGCTCAGATTTGCGAGAACGCTGTTCAGGTCTTGCCGGTCAATGATTACGTTGATGATCTCGTCGCCACACAACGGGCGGCTGCCTAAATTGACCAGCAACAAGGCGGTTGCCAAGAGCATCAGCAGAGGAAGCGCCCATCGCTCCCACCTCAGTTGCCAAGTTGAACTCTGCCTAGGGAATCGTCCGGTGATGGAACCTCCCTCTCCGCAGGAAGGAGCAAAGGATTCAGGGCCCCGCGGGTGTGAAGCCTCTGTAATCATGGTTTTTCCGGAGATGATGGACACCCCTCAGGATGCTGGCGAAGAGGTCGTCGATGACAAAAACCTTCTTCCCCATCACCGCAGGTAGGTCAGTCTGAGGACGTCCTCCCGATCACGATCGATCTCTCCGGTAAACTGCCAGAACTCTCTCGACCATCGTCTCGCAGGAAAAGTACCGCTCCACGCGCATGCGACCCGCCCTGCCGAAGTTGATCCTGGTCTCGGGGCTGGCCAAGAAGAAGGAGATCGCCCTCTCCAGGGCGACGGAATCGTTCGGGGGCACCACGAACCCCGTCTCCTCATGGCGGTTGACAAAGGAAGTGCCGGTACCAAGCTCGGTGCTGACCACCGGCTTCCCGCACGCCATTGCTTCCAGGAGAACAAGGCCGAAGGCCTCGCTCCGGAGAATGGACGGCAGGACCAAGAGGTCACAGGCATGGAGATAAATGTCCACCTCGCGATCTGACAGTTCGCCGAGAAAAAAGACGCGGTCCTCGAGCCTCAGGGAACGGACCAACTGGCGTAAGTCTTCCTCCAGGGGCCCACTCCCTATGAGCAGGAGTGTGCCCTCCACCCGACTCATGGCGCGGATCAGAACATGAAGGCCTTTGTAGTACCTGAACCTCCCGACAAAGAGGACAATACCAGGCCCGTACCGTGTCCGGACCGCGTCAATCTCGGCAGCCTGCTGGGGACGAACGCGGAAGCGGCCGAGGTCGACGCCCAGGGGGATCACGCTGCACTTGTCCTGGAACCGACCGAGAACTCTGGAACTCTGTAGGTAGTTGTCGGACGTGGCAATGATAGCGCCAGCCCTTCGCAGGAACCGGCTGAGAAGAGGCCCGTAGCAGGCGCCCAGCCTCGCCTGCCTGACTATGTCGCTGTGGTACGTCACGACGAGTTTGCTCTCGCCCCCACAGAGGAGGTAGGAGAGCTCGGCAGTGGGATTGGGAAAATGGAAATGCAGAATGTCGGCATCTTTTCCCAATCTGTTCAGCCAGAATGGGAAGGTAGGATTCACGGGGCTAGAGGCGACCCTCCCGAACTCTGGGACCCTGGTTATCGGAATGCCGTTATCGGAGGCCGCAGTCCTTTGCGGTCGGGTATTGGAGACGAGGACTTCAACTTCGATGCCGCGCTCCGCGAGACCTCGGGACAGGAGGTTGATGTGCCCCTCGATCCCGCCCTTTACCGGCGGGTAGTAGTCCTTGTACACTTGGAGGACCTTCATGGCACGCCCACCTGCTCGTATACCCGAAGGGTCTCGGCGGCACACCGTTCCCAGGAAAACCCGCGGGCCCTCTCGAGCCCCTTCTCCGCCAGGTGTTTCCTCAGTCCGTCGTTCCCAAGGAGCTCATCCATGCGCTGGGCGAGGGCGTCAGGGTCCCGGGGGTCGACGAAGATCGCTGCACCGCCGGCGACCTCAGGCAACGACGAGACACGGGCGGCAAGTACCGGCACCCCGCACGCCATGGCCTCCAGGACCGGCAGGCCGAAGCCCTCATACTCCGAAGGAAAGATGAACAGCAGGGCGCCGCTGTAGAGGGCGGGCAAATCCTCCTCACGCACCGGCCCGACAAGGCGAACCGCGCCCCCAAGGGCGAGCTCGTCTATCCGTCGCCGGACCTCCGGATACGCCTCACTCCAGTATCCGGCGATGACCAGGGGTAACGACCGCGGCTGTATTCGAGCCCAGGCCTCCACAAGACGGATGAGGTTCTTGTGGGGTTTGTTGGAGCCGACATAGAGGACGTAGCGGTCCGGGAGGTCGAGCCGGGCGCACAGTGCCCTTACTATATCTTGCGGCTGGGGACGGAAAGCCGGTTCCACGGCAAGGGGGATCACGGTAACCTTCTCTCCGGGAAGGTGGTAGCGCGCGAGGAGATCACGGCGAGTGGCGTCGGAGATGACCACCACATGACATGCTGTTCGCAGCGCCATCTGGACAAAGACCCGAAAGAGGATGCGCGTCGCAACGGGGACATGGTGCGGCATGCGTAACGGGATCAGGTCATAGATCGTTACCACGGTCGGAACGCCTGGACTATAGGGCATGAGATAGTAGAGGCTGTGATAAAGGCTTGCCCCGTACCGTCGCAACACCGCGGGAACAGCCCACTGCTGGCTGAGAGAGAAGGGCGACGAGGGGACCTCCGCCACCAGGACCCGTTCTCCCGTCGATTCCCTCGAGTTCGGTAGGACCGACTGTCCCGGCTGGCATACGAAGACAGCCTGGTCGCCCTCCCTGAGGAGAGGAACCATCGCGCCGGCGAGGTTTTTTGCGTAACGGCCTATGCCGGGGAAGTGGTCAGTCGCGGTGCGGAGATCGAGGGCGATTCGCATATACCTCTCGATAAACCTCCCGCGTCTTGAGAGCCGCCGCCTCCCAGGTAAAGCGTGACGCCCGGCGCAGTCCGCGCTCCCGCAGCGAAGCCTTCAGCTCGGCCAGCGCCAAGAGCGTCTCGAGAGCCTCCTTCCACCCGGGCACGTCCCCCGGAACCACCAGAATAGCGGCATCCCCCACCACCTCCGGCAGCGAGCTTGAGTTGGAGGCAACGACCGGCGTCCCGCATGCCATGGCCTCCAGCGGCGGTAGCCCGAACCCTTCGTAGAGTGACGGATAGGCGAAGACCTCTGCGAGGCTGTAGAGAGCGGGGAGGTCATCGTCGGGTACAAACCCGGTAAAAACCACGTGGCTCTCGAGCCCAAGCCGCGCCAGCCGGGCGAAGATCTCCTCGCATGACCATCCCTTGCGGCCCGCGATGACCAATTTCACCTCAGTGCCGGAGAGGAGCTTGAATGCTTCAAACAGGGTAGCGAGGTTCTTCCGCGGCTCTACCGTACCCACGTGGAGGATGAAGCGCTCCGGGAGGGCATATCGAGAGCGGATCTCTTGTAGGCGCCCCGGGTCTCGCACCGGGTGAAAGAATGATTTCACTCCCGGGAGGACCACCGTCAGCCTTTCTTGGGGAACTCCGTAGAGCCGCATGGCATCGCGCTTCGTAGATTCCGAATCGACAATGATCGCATCAGCCGCCCGCAGGAACCGGGGGGTCATCACGGTGAGATACCATCGGTTCAGAGGGGTGAAGGTCCCGGGCTGGAGGCGGAAGGCGAGGTCGTGGAGGGTGAGCACGGTCCGTATGCAGGATAGCCGGGGAAGAAGGTTGTCCGCGCCATGGAAAACATCGATTCCTGGGAGCAGGTGATCCTGGCTGAGACGGGCCAGGTGCGCTACAAGGACGCGCATCCGCCAGGGCTTGTCGCCATGGGGCGTGGACAAACGGCCCATGCCCGCAAAGGGTGAGACGAGCGCTGCCTCCGATGCCCGGTTGTAAAAGGCAACGTATTCGCTCTCCCCGTTGTGCTCCAGCAGGGCCTCCGCCAAGTCCGCAACGTAGCGACCAATACCGGTCGGGCGGAAAAGAGCGGGTGAGATATCGATGCAAACTTTCAACGTGGCCTCATATCAAAACCTGCAGGTCTCAGGATCCGGATGGTCTGCAACTGTCTCTCTTCAACAAGCGGTCCCACCTGGTACATCTCAGCGATCTTCTCCACCTCATCGTCGCCGATAGCAGCGGCGATCTTTGTCTGCTCCGGTGGAACCTTTGACCAGAATTTTTTCGTCGGTCCGCACCGAGAGGCGATCCCCCACACGATTCGCCCGTCACCTCGCTCGAAGAGCTCGAGGTTCGCGTGAAACACGGCAGGCCAAACAACCCAATAGGAGCCGATCACGTGCGTGCACTCCGCCTCCATGATCTCTTTGGTGAGCCGGCCCGTAGTGCGGTCGATGTCCGCTCGAACAGAGGCAAGAGACGGGGTACCGTGGAGGACAACGATGGTGCCGACAAAGCCAGCCATTGTTGCCCAGGTTGCCATGCTGCGCCAGCGGTACCCAATTGTCTTGAAGATGATGGTGGAAAAAAGCCCAGCGACTGCGAGAAGGGTCAACATGATGGAGACGATCAGGTAACGGGCCGCATAGGCATTCATACCAACCCAGGCCAAGGAGCCCATGAGGACACTATGGCAAAGGGCCCCGGTCAGAAGCGGCAGCGCAGCGCGAAGGCTATCCACGATGGACTGTCGGGCTTGTCTGTTCACCACAAGAACGATCGTCGCGGCCGCTAAGGCTGCGGCAGCACCCCACGTGGCGCCGGGAAATGTGGCAAAGGCCTCACGCCAGAGGTGCATCCAGCTCTGGCCTATTTGGAGAAGTGGGAGAAGGGTATAGGTCTCGTAGTGCCTCCTCATCCTGGACCAGACCAGGCTGAAGATGAAGCCGGCAGCCACGCCGGCGAGGGATAACCAGCTGGCGCGCAGAGTGATGGCGAAGCGCCCGCGTTTGCCACAGAAACTTGGGGCCGGGTCGCTTTGGGCCGGCGGTCCTCCCGGAGCAGCCACGTCTGGTGACTCTCGGAGCTTTGCCGCCGAAGGCCAGTGGCGAAGAACGATCACGGGCAGAAGGGAGGCGATGAGGCTCACGTTTACCCAGAGTGCCAAAGACAGCGCTGCCATGCCAAGAGCTCCCCGCATCCAGGCTCGAGTCGTAGCAACATGATCCAGGAGAATAAGTCCGCCAAAGCCAAGCGCCAGGGCTGTCCCGTAGGCATGCTGGGTCATCATCATTTCGAATCGAAGTCCCGCTGGCTGAAAATCCAGATAGATACCTGCTGCAATCGCTCCGGCGGCGATCCACGGTCCCCCGCCGAGGACGTAGCGGGCCCCGAGGAAAAAAGCTGAGATTCCCAGCCACGTAGCCGTCGTGTACTGAACCAGCATATTGGCGAGCGGGTCTCTAAAAGGACGCGCCAGGAGAGGTAAGAGCGAGCCCAGTCTATTCGTCTCCCAATAAAAAGGCGTCCAGCGGTAAAGGCTCATGAGAACCGGAACCACGCTGTCGCCGCTCTGGTAGCGATGGAGCCCGTCGAGGTTGATCCAGACAGCGAGCACTCCGACAATGGCCAGGACCGCTGCAAGACAGCGCCAGGAGCCTACGCCATCTCTCGGGGGCGAGGGATCGTTCAGAGTCGCTGGCTGTTCGGGCACCGACATTCCCTCCCTCAAGGTCGCTCCCGCTGGACGCTGGGGTGACAAAAGGCCGAGCCGTTTCATGGAGGACTGACTACGGGGTTGACCCAGGATCAATTGCCCACTCCCCCCCTACGTAAGCGATTCGACAGAGGCCTCTCTCGATAGATTCCTTTTCCGGGTCTTGCTGGATTGAAGCTGAACACGATGCCTGCAGTGAGCCCGGACCAGAAGTCCCCGGTCAGCTCGTTGACAAGGAGGAACACGCAGTATGCTCCGAGGACGAAGCAGAGAAGGAACAGCGTATTGGCGGCAAAAGTGGGGTTGCCGGTTAAGTACTGTACCGGAAGCGTTATCCAAAGGTTGCCGAACATGGCCTCGGAAAAGGCCAGGCTACCTGGCACCGGATGGAATATGGGTGCGTCCCATGCGGAAAGCCCGGGTTCGGGGAGAGCACGGGCGTTCCAGGTGAAGATCCACGAGTTGATAAAGGCATCGCCTCTGGATCAAAGAGGCGGTCCCACAGGTGAAAGACAAACCTCGGCCCTTGAACGAAAAAGACACCCGCCGCCACGAAGAGGACGAGGGCGTGCCTCATGAACCCCGCCTGCGTCCGATCTCTTCCGGGAGACAGCGGCATGGTGCCTCTCACCGCACCAACTCGAGAATCTTCTCGAGCAATTCGCGGCAGCTGTCCCGCCAGGTCGGCCAGCGGAATTCGACAAGAGGCCGGATCGGTCCCGCCAGCTCCCCCCTTTCATCGCTCATGATGAGTGCAGCCAGAGATTGCGGTGAGCCAGGATCGAAATACAGACAGTACTCGCCGCCGACCTCGCGAAGCACCGGGATGTCGCTTGCCCACACCCGGCAGCCCAAGCTGAGAGCCTCGACCACCGGCAATCCGAACCCTTCGGCAAGAGAAGACAGGATAAACGCGCGGGCCTTCCCGTAGCAGTACTTGAGCTCTCCGTCGGAGAGGTCGTTGAACATGAAGAGCCGCCTTCCGAGCTGCGGATGCCGCTCGATCCGCTTCAGCACGTGGTCACATTTCCAGCCCTTCCTGCCGACAATGCAGAGGGTGGCATCGGCACCCTGAGTCCAGGCCAAATCGAAGGCATCGAGAAGGCACCGGTGATTCTTCCGCGGTTCGATGGTGCCCACGCTGAGGTATGGCCCCGGCCGACCAGCAACGGGAAATAGTTCCCTCACCGCCGGCCGGATCGCGTTGGCAGAGGGAGCCAGGTCCAGTTCAGCCCCAAGGCGGATGGAGCCGAAGGCCACTTTCTGATGACCAAGGTCCGGGAAGCGGAGCTCCAGGTTTCGCCGGCACTCCTCCGCCGCAGTCCTGGAGATGCAGACGAAGAAGTCCGCGTGGCGGACCGCTTCTCCGATCCAGCGTCGAAATCTGGCCGCCAGTTCCGGGACGCACATCTCCGGCAGCAGAACCGGGACCAAGTCATAGAGCATGATGCCGACTCGGGCTCCCTGCCGCTTCGCCCGTGAGACTCCCGGCCATACCGCCACGTGCCAACTGGAATCCAGCAGAAACAGAATGTCACCAGGCTGGAACTGCAGATCGTTGTCCGGCGAACCGTGGCGCGACGCCTTGAGGCGGGCGCAAACAAGTGAGACGGCGGACCTGAGGAAATCCTTCACCCGGTAATCGAATACTATGTTTGCCAACGGCGAGGGAAGAATCTCTGCAAGCTTCCGAGCATGCCTCTGCAACCTGACAGGTAGGGTCTCCTCGTCGTTATGAATTGCCCGCTCTCGGGGGAGGAAAGCGATAGGCCGCCATCGGCGAGACTCCCAGATAACCGGCTGGCAGACGATGCCAAGGGTCCAGCCCACGGACTGCACATGGTTGATGAAATTCCGGACCACCCTTTGTATGCCGGTATTGCCCCCATGGGTCCAGGTCGTGGTGCATTCGAGAAAGATGCGCGCCTTCACTCCTGGTGGCCCTTGAAGATCGCCCGGTCGGGACATTCTGCTAAGGAGCCTCCACCGAGGTACAGGCGTGCTGGAGCATCTTTGGCGGATGATGCCGCCCGGAAGGAAAACACCCCTGGCCCTCCCCACTCTTGCCTCGCCGCGACGGCGCAGTCATATCGGACCACGGCATATCGCTTGGAGCCGAGACCGGGTATCTCACATTCCTTAACATCGAGGTCGGGGTTACCGCGATCGACAATCGCCGCGGTGATCAGCTCCGGCTTGTGGACCAACCATTTCCCTTCGAGTAGCTCATAGGAATTGGAATCCCTCGGATATCTGAGGTCGCCGATGGTGACCAGGTAGCTGAACACCGCAGGCATCCCGGAATCAATGGCGATGACCCGGCCGGCTGTTTCCGGGGGCAGGTCATGGGCAGAGACGCGGGTCGCAAGAGCCCGGAAACGATCCAGCCTCCTGAGCTTTACCACCGGCTCGGCGGGAATTATCAGGGCCAGGCAAGCCCAGGCAAACAAGGGGACGGCGACCACACCGAGCTGCTCAGAATAGCCTTTGAGCCATGCCAAATCTCGCCGGCCCCGAGCCAGGGCATCCGCCAGGAGAATCGAACACCCCACGAGGCCTGCAGTGACGACAGCAAGGAGGTGTTTCTTGACGGCGTAGGGGGTGCCCTCCCCAAGCATGAGCGGCGCCGACAAAGATCTTCACCCCCTCCGATCTCTCCTGTGCGAGGCTCCCAGCACGAACGCCGGAGATTAAGAGGAAAGCGCAGAGGATAAAGGCGAACAGGCCGATCACCCCGAGGGTCAAGGGGCTGCTGCGGAAGGCAAACTCCAATCCCCCTTCATTGGTGCTGATGATCCGCATCGCCTTGGCGGCTGGGTGCAGGATCATGAGCGCCAACATCAGCAAGGCGAAGACCATGGGACGGAGCATGAACCTGTGCGCACGGGAATACCACCAGCCTCGACTGGCTTCGAGAAACACGATGATCCCGTACGCGACTGCCAGCTGCAGCGCCGGAATTAGATGGGCCCAGGCGATCAGGCAGACCCAGACGAACACCGCGAGGTCCCTGGCAACGCCCGGCAGGGCGCCACAACGCAACCGATAGGCTATCCAATAGCCGGTCAGGGCGAGGGTTGTGGCCACTGCCTGGGGATAAAAGAAGTTTGCCACTATTTCGAAGCCAAGAACAGCTCGCCCATGCAGCCTTGCGGCTAAGAGGGCGATCATGACCCCGCCGGCTATCACGGCGCGGCGACCGCCTAGGGCGCCGAGGAAGGCAGCGATGACAGCATAGGCCCCAAAGACCGCGGCAACGGCCACCCCTGCCAGACTCACCGTTGAAGACCTGAGCACGTGTCCCCCTAAGGCAGCGAGCCAGTGGGACAGCGGGGGGTAAAACACGAACTCACCCAGGAACGTCACGTCCTCAGGCTGACGCCGCCAGTGGTTCATAAGCCTCGCAGCAAGGGCGTGGTGATGGGCGAAATCCACGCTGCTGGAATAGAGACCGAAGTGGAGGGTCAACGCCGCGACCGTTGCGAGCGCCGCGATGAGCCAAGGGATGAAAGGGGGTATGTGAGGTTTCCCTATCATGAAAACGATCGTTCCCGAATCCAGTCTCGCCTGGAATCGCTGGCTGGTTTCGGGGGATTGAGTTCAGTGATCGTCGAAGCCGGCCACGCCCGCCTTTCCAGGGCATGGGCGACCTGGCCGCCAACCCGTCGCCCTTCCCGAATGGCGTAGTTAGTCCCCCTGTCCTCCGGGTAAATCTGGGCCATCGTTGCCAGGTGAAGCCCGGACAAAGGAGTTTCGCTCGCCGGTATCAAGTCACGGTACCGACGCTCGACGACAGGCTGGGCGAATCGCGCCCTCCAGACGTGGTAATCCACGATCCAGAGACGCTCAAAGTGGGGGTACAGTCGCTCAAGGTGGGGAATCGTGCTTTCCAGAAGCGCGCCGTCTTCCATCTGGAAGGGCTCGCCGGATTCCGGAAGATACGTTGACAGGTAGCAGATGTGGCGACCGCCGTAGGTCTCAGCCGGCTCGAAGTTTGTGTGCTCGATGGCCGCAACGAATGGAAAGGCCGGATCGTTGACATTAAGCCAATAGAGGTCGGAGAGACTCCGCTCAAGCTCTAGCAAGATGCAGACGTTGGCGAGGTACCTGATGCGCCGGAGCCTGGCAACGTACTCCGGCTCCGCATGCGGCTCGACGAGATCGGCGATGACGGGTAAGGCCGGCGTAGCGATGACGGCGTCGGCGCCGACCCGTTCACCTGTCACCTTCACCCCGGTCACCCTCCCTTGTTCGACGATGAGGGCCTCCACCGGAGCGTTGGTGACTATCCGGCCACCGCACTCCCGGATCCGGGAGGCTATCTGGTCGGTAAGAGCGGCGAGTCCCCCGCGATAGTAGGCAAGCTGCTCCTCCCCGGCTTTGCTGCGGCTTCCTCCCCGGAGCCTGAGCTTGTTCCACATCCAAACGGCCGAGACTTCTGGGGCGTAGTCGCCGAACTTGCCCCGAAGAAGGGGCTCCCAGATGACCTCGTAGACCCTGTCGCCAGCCATCCGCCTAAGCCACTCCTCGGCGGTAAGATCCTCAAGCGGCCGCCAATTCTTGACGCCTCTCGCCCTGAGAGCGAGAAGCCCGAGACGCACCCTATCCAACACCGACAGCGGCTTGAAGCGTATGACGTCCAGCGGGGTCGAGAGCCTGAAGATCTGATTGGCGTAATAGATGCCGGTGCGGGTGGGCCGAAGGATCAGGCGGTCCTGCGTCCCCAACTCCTGGATCAGCCCCATTAGCTCCTTATCATGGTTGAACCAGTGGTGATAGAACTTTTCCAGGCATACGCCGTTCACCGGAAAGCTGCCACCAAGACCACCGATGTCCGAGTCCTGCTCAAATATGGTGACGCGTACGCCGTGTCGCGTCAGCTCGTAGCCCGCTGCCAACCCACAGAAACCGCCGCCGATGATGACGACATGGGGAACTTTCCCGGGCGGCGTCACCGTGACGTCACCCGAAAGGAGTGCGGTCGACCTTCGGGAAACCCCAGGTGCTCTTTGACGAAATAAAGGGGGCGCCGCTTCACTTCGCCGTACACCCGCCCGAGGTATTCGCCCATGACACCAAGAAAGACTAACTGGACGCCGCCGCTGAACAGCACGGCGATCAACAATAGGGTCCAGCCTGGCACCCAGACATCGGTGAGAAGCCGCATAATCAGGGCGTATACGATGCCGAGTGCGGACAGCCCGGCAGTGGCAAAACCGATCCACGTCGCCAGTCTGAGAGGCAGCACCGAGAACGAGAAAATGCCGACGGCGGCGAGGCGAATCAGCTTGTGCAGCGGGTATTTTGATCTCCCGGCGAAACGTCGGGCGCGCCGATAGGGAACCGGCTCCTGGCAGAAGCCGACCCAGGCGGCCATACCGCGCACAAAGGGATCGCGCTCGGGCATCGCCAGCAGCGCATCGACCACCTTGCGGTCCATGAGCCGGAAGTCGCCCGTGTCCAGGGGCATCGGAACGTCCGATATCCTCTGCATCAGTCGGCAGAACGCCTTGATGCCCCAGAGTTTGTAGAGCGGTTCCCCCTCACGCTCGTCGCGCTTGCCGTAGGCGACAT
>Ga0335070_10006400_pt1 | contig 13861 bp, 11 predicted proteins | sample Lox_Sample_13_FD_206722 | JGI IMG/M metagenome (GOLD analysis project Ga0335070, IMG submission 206722) | Soil microbial communities from Loxahatchee National Wildlife Refuge, Florida, United States - Lox_Sample_1.3 | ecosystem: Environmental > Terrestrial > Soil > Wetlands | place: USA...
CTGCTCGGGCGACCTGACCTCGAACGGGTTCAAGGACGAGTACGCGCTCGCGAAGGAGTACCTCGACCGGATCGAGTGCGAGGCCTTCGTCGTCATCCCGGGGAATCACGACTCGCGGAACGTCGGCTACGTCCACTTCGAGGAGCTGTTCGGGCAGCGGAACTCCGTGCTGCGGGCCGGCGACGTGACGATCGTCGCGGTCGACTCGACGGAGCCGGATCTCGACCACGGCCAGATCGGGCGCGGCCGCTACCCGTGGATCGAGGCGCAGTTCGCCGACCCGGCGCGGCTCCGGATCTTCGTGCTCCACCACCACCTGCTGCCGATCCCGGGGACGGGCCGCGAGCGGAACATCGTCCACGACGCGGGCGACGCGCTCGAGTGCCTGCAGCGCGCCGGCGTCGACCTCGTGCTCTCCGGCCACAAGCACGTCCCGTACGCGTGGCGGCTCGAGGACATCTTCATCGTCAACGCGGGAACCGTGTCGTCGTCGCGGCTCCGCGGGCACGGGCGGCCCTGTTACAACATCGTCGAGCTCGACGGGACGCACGTGGACGTGTGGCGGAAGTACCCGTTCCACGAGCAGGAGAAGATCATCCAGTTCTCGTCCGAGACGAAGACGTTCGAGAAGTACACGGCGCGGATCGACGACGAGGTGACGACGGCGCGGTGAGGGCGCTCGTCCTCGTCGACGGCGAGCATTACGCGCCGGTCGTCCGCGACGCGCTCGCCGCGCTGCCGTACGACGTCGTCGGCGCGCTGCTCGTCGGCGGGACGGAGAAGCTGCGCGGCGGGGAGGACTACGGTGTGCCGCTCGTCGAGGCGCTCGACGCGGTGGACGCGGAGATCGTCGTCGACCTCTCCGACGAGCCGGTGCTGCCGCCGCGCGAGCGGATGCTCTGGGCGTCGCGCGCGCTCGCGCTCGGGCTGCCGTACGCGGGCGCGGACTTCCGGTTCGACCCGCCGCCGCTCCACCCGGTGCCGTACCCGTCGCTCGCGGTCGTGGGCGTGGGGAAGCGCGTCGGGAAGACGGCGGTCGCGACGCACGTCGCGCGGCTGCTCGCGCGCGACCGGCGCGTCGCCGTCGTGTCGATGGGACGCGGCGGGCCGCCGGAGCCGGAGCTCCGCGAGACGGCGCCGTGCGTCGACGAGCTCGTCGCGCTCGCGCGCGCCGGCCGGCACGCGGCGTCCGACTATCTCGAGACCGCGGCGTTCGCCGGCGTGCCGACGATCGGCTGCCGCCGCGCGGGCGGCGGGCTCGCGGGCTCGACCGTCGACTCGAACGTGCTCGAGGGCGCCGCGCTCGCGGCGACGCTCGAGCCCGACCTCGTCGTCTTCGACGGCAGCGGCGCGGCGCTGCCGCCGATCGCGGCCGACGCGCGGATCCTCGTCACGAACCGGACGCACGACCTCCGCGACGGGCTCAACGCGTATCGCGTGCTCGTCTCCGACCTCGTCGTCGACACGGGCGGCACCGACCACGCCGCGGTGCGCGCTCTGAAGGACGTGCCGGTCGTGCGCGTCGACCCGACGCTGCAACCGGCGGCGCCGCTCGGCGGCCGCCGCGCCGCCGTCTTCACGACCGGCCCCGCGCCGACCGCGCACCTCGACGCCGAGGTCGTCCACGTCTCGCGGAACCTCGCCGACCGCAGCGCGCTGCGGCGCGAGCTCGCACGGATCGACGCGGAGGTATACGTCGTCGAGCTGAAGGCCGCGGCGATCGACGTCGTCGCGGAGGCCGCGCTCGAGCGGGGCGCCGAGCTCGTCCTCGCGGCGAACGAGATCGTCTCGGAGGAGCTCGACGCGCACGTCGACGCGCTTGTCGCGCAGGAGGCACGGGCGTGAGCGAGCCGCGCCGCGTGATGCCGCTGCCGCTCGGCGGCGAGCACGGGCTGCCGTACTCCCGCGGGATGATGGCCCGCGCGCTCATGGCCGTCGGGGTCCCGGCCGACCGGGCCTACGCCCTCGCGCGCCGCGTCGGCGACGACCTCGGGGCGCGCGGCAGCGACGTCGTCGACCTCGACCGGCTCACGGCGCTGGCCGTCGAGAGCCTCGGGGACGACGAGGGCGGCGCGGCGATGCTCCGCCTCCGCCGCTACCAGGAGCTGCGCGAGCTCGACCTGCCGATCGTGATCCTCGTCGGCGGCGCGACCGGGACCGGGAAGTCGACGGTCGCGACGGAGATCGCGTACCGCCTCGGGATCACACGCGTCACGTCGACGGACTTCGTCCGGCAGACGATGCGCGCGTTCTTCTCCGAGGAGTTCATGCCCGCGATCCACTACTCGAGCTTCGAGGCGGGCGACGCGTTCCCGGACGCCGACGACCCGCTCATCGCCGGCTTCCTCGAGCAGGCGCGCGACGTTCTCGTGGGCGTGCGCGCCTCCATCGAGCGCGCGCTCCAGGAGGGCTGGTCGATGGTGCTCGAGGGCGTCCATCTCGTCCCCGGCCTGCTGCCCGCGCACTTCCCCGACACGCTCGTCGTGCCGTGCATGCTCTCGATCGTGGACGAGACGGCGCACGCGCAGCACTTCCTTGCGCGCGAGGGCGGCTCGCAGCGGCCGCGGGACAAGTACCTCGACCGGTTCCGCGAGATCCGCCGGCTGCAGGACTACCTCGTGAGCCGCGCGGTCCGCGAGGGTGTGCCGGTGATCGAGAACGAGAGCGCCGACGACGCGACCGCCGCGCTCGCAGAGCTCGTCCTCGCGGCGGCGGAGACGAAGCGGGACGAGGAGCGCGTGTGACGGATCTCGAGGCCGATCTCGATCCGGCCGCGGCCGCCGCCGAGCGGCGCACGGCCTGCCTCTGCGAGCTCTACCTCCGCGGGACGGAGTGGGCCGCGCTCGGCGCCGCGCGCTGGCTCGGCCGTGCCGACCAGGAGGCCGCGCAGGACTCGGCGGCGAACGGGCTCCGTGCGGCGCTCGAGCTGCTGCCGATCCGCGGCCGCGTCGTCCTCGGCACGCCGGACGAGGCGGCGGGGCTCGTTCCCGGCGAGATCGTCGGCGCGGGCGGGGAGGAGGTCGACCTCGCGCTCGACGCGCTCGAGGGCCGCGGCGTCGTCGCGCGCGGCGGCAACGGCGCGATGTCGATGATCGCCGTCGGCGAGCCGGGCAAGTTCCTGACCCTGCCGGACATGTACATGCGGAAGATGGCCGTCGGCCCGCGCGCCCGCGGCGCGATCGACCTCACGCGGCCGGTCGGCGACAACATCCGCGCGATCGCCGAGGCGTTCGGCCGCGGCGTCAACGACCTGACGACGATCGTCCTCGACCGCCCGCGCCACCACGACCTGATCGAGGAGATCCGCGGCTCCGGCGCGCGCATCAAGCTGATCCAGGACGGCGACGTCACCGCGTCGATCTCCGCCGCGATCCGCGGCACGAACGACCACCTTGCGGTCGGGATCGGCGGCACGCGCCAGGCCGTGCTCTCCGCGGCCGCGCTCCGCTGCCTCGGCGGCGAGCTCCAGGCGCAGTTCTGGCCCACCTCCCGCGGCGAGATCGACGAGCTCCGGGCGATGGGGATCGACGACTACGGGCGGATCTTCCGGACGGAGGACCTCGCGCCCGGCGAGGTGATCGTCGCCGCGACCGGCGTCTCGAACGGCGACCTCCTCCGCGGCGTCCGCTTCCTCGCCGACAGCGCGCGGACGCACTCGCTCGTCATGTGCACCCGCTGCAACTGGGTCCGGTTCGTCGACGGGATCCACTTCTTCGCCCGGGAGCGGCGCGAGGAAGTCCGGCTTCTCGGCTTTTAGCGTCCTCGGTAGAACCCCGCGCCCCTCCTCCGGGCGTTCCGGGTTGTACCCCGGCCCCGAGGTCTGTAGAAACGGGGGTGGCGGTTCAGAGACCCCGCCCTCCGGCGACGCACCCCCGAGGAGGAACCGATGAGAAGGAGCAGAGTGGCCCTCGTGTTGCTCGCGGCGGCCGGCGTCCTCGCGCTGGCGTTCGCGAGCGCGACGATGGGCGGCACGGCGAAGAAAGGCGCGACCCCGTTCAAGGCCGCGGTGATCCTCGTCGGCCCGCACAACGACGGCGGCTGGTCGCAGGCGCACTACGACGGCATGCAGTACGTGCAGAAGCAGCTGGGCAGCAAGGTCCAGTTCACCTACAAGGAGAACATCGCCGTCGGCGCGCAGTTCAACCAGACGGTCGCCGGCCTTGCGGCGCAGGGCTACAAGATGATCTGGGCGACCTCGTACGGCATGGTCACGAAGCAGCTCGCCGCGAAGTACCCGAACATCATCTTCGAGCAGGCGACCGGAACCGACCTCTCGAAGAACCTCGGCGAGTACTTCGGTGCCGGCGAGGACACGATCTTCCTCTCCGGGATGGCGGCCGGGGCGGCGTCGAAGACGGGCAAGCTCGGCTACGTCGTCGCGTTCCCGATCCCCGAGGTGATCCGGCACGCGAACGCGTTCACGCTCGGCGCGCAGCTGACGCACCCGGGCGCGACGGTTCGCCTGATCTGGACGAACTCGTGGTTCGACCCGGCGAAGGAGAAGAAGGCGGCGCAGGGCCTCGTCGCCGCGGGTGCTGACGCCCTCGGCCAGAACGTCGACTCGCCCGCAACCGGCCAGTACGCGGAGTCGAAGAGCATTCCGTGGGTCGGCTACGACTCGAACTCGATGACGTTCGCGCCGAAGTCCTGGCTGACGGCCGCGGTCTACAACTGGGGCCTGTACATGCTGAAGGAGACGAAGCTCGCGATGGCCGGCAAGTGGAAGTCGGAGTTCTACTACGGCAACATGAACGACGGCTTCACCTCGCTCGCGCCGTACGGGCCGGGCGTGTCCGCCGCGACGAAGGCGAAGATCGCGTCGTACGCGCAGAAGATCAAGAGCGGCTCGTTCTACGAGTTCACCGGCCCGCTCTACGACCAGAGCGGGAAGCTGCGCGTCAAGGCCGGCGTCAAGATGCAGGTCTTGCAGGGCGGCACGAACAGCCTCTACGGGATGAACTGGCTCGTGAAGGGCGTGATCGGCAGCGCCAAGGGCTAGCGGCCGGATCGAGAGGGGCGCCGCGCGGCGCCCCTCTCCGGCTCTCCTGCGATGACGGGACGCGATGCGCCTCACCTTTGAGCGGCGGCTGAGCCAGCCATGGTGGCTCTCCGTCGCCGTGCCCGTCGGCTCGGTCGTCGTCGCGTTCGTGATCGCCGGGATCGTGCTGCTCGCGACCGGCGTCGAGCCGCTGCCGACGTATCGCCAGCTCTTCAACGCCGGCTTCATCCAGACGGGCGCGCTGACCCAGACGCTCGTGTCGGCGACGCCGCTCGCGTTCACCGGCCTCGCCGCGGCGGCGGCCTTCCGGATGAAGCTCTACAACATCGGCGCCGAGGGCCAGATGTACATGGGCGCGATCTTCGGCTCCGCGGCCGGGCTCTTCCTCGGCGGCCGCATCAGCTCGTCCGCGACCGTGATCTTCGCGATGGTCGCCGCCGGGATCGTCGGCGGCGCACTGTGGGGATCGATCCCGGGAGTGCTCCGCGCGTTCTTCCGGACGAGCGAGATCCTCACGTCGCTGCTCCTGAACTACGTCGCCGGTCTCATCCTCACGTACCTCATCTTCGAGAGCCAGTCGTACTGGCGCCAGACGAAGGGGTTCAACGCGACGGTGTTCCCGACCGGGAAGGCACTCCCGGACGTCGCGCAGTGGCCCACCTGGACGATCGACGTCCAGGGCGGCGTCGTGATCCCGCTCGGCGCGCTGATCGCGGTGGTCGTCGCGGTACTGCTGTGGCTCCTGTACTCGCGGACGCGGTTCGGGTTCGAGGCGCGCGTGCTCGGCGACTCGGACCGTGCCGCGCGCTACTCCGGCGTGCGCGTCCGCCGGAAGATCCTCGCGGTGATGGCGATCTCGGGCGGCATCGCGGGCATCGGCGGCGCGAGCCAGGTCGGCGACTTCGCGCACGCCCTCGACGGCGACCCGAACGGGCTCCAGAAGCTCGGCTACGGCTACACGGGCATCGTCGTCGCGGCGCTCGCGCGCTACAACCCGTTTGCGACGCTTCTCGTCGCGTTCCTCATCGGCGGGCTCGAGAACGCCGGGAACACGCTCCAGGGGCCGGGCTTCCCCGCCGGCCTCGTCGGCGTCCTGCAGGGGATCATCCTGTTCTGCGCGCTCGGCGGCGAGGTGCTCGTCCGCCATCGCGTGCGGATCCACCGGCGCGTGCCGAAGCGCGCGGCCGAGGCGGCGTCGTGAACAACTCGCTCCTCGTCGTCCTCATCGCGTCCGGGATCGCGTACGGAACGCCGCTCCTCTTCGCGTCGCTCGGCGAGCTGCTCGCGGAGCGGTCGGGCGTGCTGAACCTCGGGGTCGAGGGGATGATGCTCGTCGGCGCCGTGATGGGCTTCTGGACGGTGCAGCGCGTCCACTCGAACACCGCAGTCGTCCTCTTCGCGGCGATCGTCGTCGCGGCGATCATCGGCGCGGTCCTCGCGTCGATCCACGCGTTTCTCGTGATCACGCTGCGGGCGAGCCAGATCGTCTCCGGCCTCGCGCTGACGATCTTCGCGGGCGCGGTCGGGCTCTCGTCGTACCTCGGGAACGACCTCAACCTCGCGGACTCGCCGGCCTCGCACACGTTCAACGCGGTGTTCCCGCAGAGCATGCAGAACTGGCCGGTCGTCGGGCCGATCGTCTTCGGCCAGAACGTCCTCGTCTACGCGTCGTGGGCGCTCGTCGTCGTGATCTGGCTCTACCTCTCGCGCACGCGGCCCGGCCTGAACGTGCGCGCGGTCGGCGAGTCGCCGGCGGCCGCGGACTCGATGGGGATCAACGTGACGCGGTACCGCTACGCGCACACGCTCCTCGGCGGCGCGCTCGCCGGCATCGCGGGCGCGACCGTCACGCTCGCGATCACGCCGCAGTGGGTGGACGGGATCACGGGCGGCGCCGGCTGGATCGCGATCGCGCTCGTCATCTTCGCCTTCTGGCGGCCGGAGCTCTGCCTCGTCGGCGCGTACTTCTTCGGCGCGCTCCAGGCGCTCGCGCCGCAGCTCCAGGCGCGCGACATCCACCTCGGGCCGACCGTGCTCTGGACGAACGCGCTGCCGTACGTGATGACGATCGTCGTGCTGGTCGTCGTCTCGTCGGGGACGGCCCGCAGCCGGCTCGGCGCGCCGGCCGCGCTCGGGAACGCGTACGTCCGGGAGGAGCGCTGATGAGCGCCGCCGCGCAGGCGCAGCCGCAGCCGCAGACGCCCGCCGTCTCGATGCGGGGCGTGACGAAGCGGTTCCCGGGCATCGTCGCGAACGACCACGTCGACTTCGAGGCGGCGCCGGGCGAGGTGCACGCGCTCCTCGGCGAGAACGGCGCCGGGAAGACGACGCTCTCGCACATCCTCACCGGCCTCTACCGGCCGGACGAGGGACGGATCGCGCTCTACGGCGAGCCGGTCGAGTTCGCGTCGCCGCGCGAGGCGATCGACGCGGGCGTCGGGATGGTGCACCAGCACTTCCGGCTCGTCCCGCGCTTCACGGTCGCGGAGAACCTCGTGCTCGGCGACCGCCGGGGCGCCGGCCGCAACTTCCGCATCGACCCCGGCGCGATCGCGGAGCAGGTGCGCGGGCTCGGCGAGCGCTACGGGCTCGAGATCGACCCCCGTGCACGGATCTGGCAGCTCTCCGTCGGCGAGCAGCAGCGCGTCGAGATCCTGAAGGCGCTCTACCAGGAGGCGCGCATCCTGATCCTCGACGAGCCGACCGCGGTGCTGACGCCGGACGAGGCGGACACGCTCTTCGTCACGGTTCGGAAGATGGCGGAGGAGGGGCGGACCGTCATCTTCATCTCGCACAAGCTGCACGAGGTGATGGCGGTGTCCGACCGGGTCACCGTGCTGCGCGCCGGCAAGGCGATCGCGACGGTGCGGACCGCGGACGCGACGCCGCAGTCGCTCGCCGAGCTGATGGTCGGCCGTGAGATCGTCGTCGTGAGGCGCGAGGGCCACGCGCACACGGACGCGGCGCCCGTGCTCGAGGTCGAGGATCTCTGGGCGGACGGCGACCGCGGCACGGTCGCGGTGAAGGGCGTGTCGCTGACGCTGCACGCGGGCGAGATCGCGGCGATCGCCGGCGTGTCGGGGAACGGCCAGCGCGAGCTCGCCGAGGCGATCGCGGGGCTGCGGCCGTGCACGAAGGGGACGGTTCGCGTCAAGGGGCACGCGGTGCACACGGGCGATGCGCGTACAGCGTTCCAGGCCGGGATCGGCTACGTGCCCGAGGACCGGCTCGGCACCGGGGTCTCGCCGACGCTGCCGATCTCGATGAACCTCTCGCTGAAGTCGTTCCGCAGCGAGTCGGTCGGCCCGTTCCTCCGGCTGCGGATGATGCGCGACAAGGCCGTCGAGGCGATTCGCACCTTCGGGATCAAGTCGTCCGGACCGGAGCAGGAGACGGACGAGCTCTCGGGCGGGAACCTGCAGAAGGTCGTGATCTCGCGCGAGTTCTCCGCGCACCCGAGCGTGCTGATCGCGGCGTCGCCGACGCGCGGCCTCGACGTCGCCGCCGTCGAGCAGGTGCACAGCTACCTGATGGAGGCCGCCGAGGAAGGCGCCGGCGTGCTGCTGATCAGCGAGGACCTCGACGAGATCCTGGCGCTGAACGACCGCGTCCTCGTCATGTACGAGGGCGGCCTGACCGAGGCCGCCGACCCGACGAACGTCACCGAGATCGGCCTCCTGATGGCCGGCGGCAAGCCGGCTTAGCCCGCGACGATCGTCGTCCCCGTCTCGCCGGCGAGGGCGCGCTCGACGTTCTCCGGGTCGGTGACGATCGCCGTCGCGCCGCCGCGCTCGAGGAAGCCGACGACGGCGCGGATCTTCGGCGCCATGCTGCCCTCGGCGAAGTGGCCGCCCTCCTCGAGGTAGCCCTTCGCCTCCGCGAGCGTCAGCCGGTCGAGCGGCGTCTCGTCCGGTTGCCCGAAGCGCAGCGCGACCTTCTCGACCGCGGTCGTGATCACGAACAGCTCCGCGCCGATCACCGTCGCGAGCAGCGAGCTCGCGAGGTCCTTGTCGATCACGGCCGCGACGCCGGTGAGGTTCCCGTCCGCGTCCCTGACGACCGGGATCCCGCCGCCGCCGACGGTGACGACGACGAAGCCGGACTCGAGCAGCGAGCGGACAGCGTCCTCCTCGACGATCCGGAGCGGCATCGGCGACGCGACGACGCGCCGCCAGCCGCGGCCCGCGTCCTCGCGCACCGCCCAGCCCTCCTCGTCGCGGCGGCGCATCGCCTCGTGCTCGTCCATGAACGAGCCGATCGGCTTCGACGGCGCCTCGAATGCGGGGTCGTCCGCGGCGACCTCCATCTGCGTGACGACCGCGACCGCGTGCCGGTCGATGCCGAGCCGCTGGAAGTCGTTCTCGAGGTTCTGGACGAGGGCGTAGCCGATCGCGCCCTGGCTGTCGGCGCCGCACACGTCGAGCGGCACCTCGTGCAGCTCGTGCGACGCGAGCTCCGAGCGCCGCAGGATGAAGCCGACCTGCGGGCCGTTGCCGTGGCCGATCGCGACGTCCCAGCCGTCCTGGATCATCGACGCGATGTGCCAGCACGTCTCGCCGGCCGCGATGTACTGGTCGCGGACGGACTGGTGCTCGCGGTCCTTGATCAGCGAGTTGCCGCCGATCGCGACGACCGCCCGCCTACGAGCCACCGAAGCCGCCCATCGTCAGCGCCATCAGCGCCTTGCCGGTGTGCATGCGGTTCTCGGCCTCGTCCCAGATCACGGAGTGCGGCCCGTCCATCACCGCGTCCGTCACCTCGCGGCCGCGGTCGGCGGGGAGGCAGTGCATGTAGAGGACGTCCGGCGACGCGAGCGCGATCTTGCGCTCGTCGCAGATCCAGTCCGCGTGCGCGCCGGACTCCGCGAGCGCCTTCCCCTCGTCGGTGAACGCCTCGAGCTTCCCCCACGACTTCGGGTAGACGACGTCCGCGCCCTCGAACGCCTCCTCCATCGAGTCTGCGAACGTGAGCGACGTGCCCGCCTCCTTCGCGGCCGCCTGCGCGCGCTCGAGCACCTCGGGCATCAGGTCGAACCCCGGCGGGTGTGCGAGGACGACATCCATCCCGAAGCGCGGGAACAGCGTCGCGACGCCCTGCGGAACGGACAGCGGCCGCGCGTACGAGGGCGCGTACGCCCACGTCATCGCGACCTTCAGCCCGCGAAGGTCGTCGCCACGGTGCTCGCGGATCGTCATCAGGTCGGCGATCGTCTGCGTCGGGTGGTCGACGTCGCACTGGAGGTTGATCACGGGGATGTCCGCGGCCTCGGCGATCGCGCGCATCCACGCGTTGCCCTCGTACGGCGCGAGGTCGTGGCGGATCGCGATCCCCTCGCCGTAGCCGGAGAGCGTGCGCGCGGTGTCGTGCGGCGTCTCGCCGTGCGAGACCTGCGTCTTGTCGGCGTCGAGGAAGATCGCGTGGCCGCCGAGCTGCGTCATCCCCGTCTCGAACGCGTTGCGTGTGCGCGTCGACTTGTCGAGGAACAGCATGTACAGCGTCTTGTCCGGGAGCAGCCGGTGCGGCTCGCCGCGCTTCCGCTGCGCCTTCAGCTCGTTCGCGACGGCGACGACCTCGTTCAGCTCGTCGACCGTCCAGTCCAGCGTCTCGATGTAGTCGCGGCCGGTGAGGGTTGCGCGGTCGACGCCCGTCGTGCTGCTCATTCGTCTCTCCTTTTCATGAGTTCCTGCTGTCCGAGACCGAGACCGAGGTACTCCGGGATCGCCTGCTGGCCGGGCACGTCGGGGACCGGGGGAGGGCCGTCGCTGGTCGCGGGCGCGCGGAGGCCGACGAGGTCGTCGGGCGTCACCGGCGCGCGGTTCAGCGGGCGGCCGAGCGCGTCGCGCAGCGCGGCGACGACGGCCGGCGTCGCGACGACGGTGCCGAGCTCGCCGATCCCCTTCAGCCCGTACGGCGCGTCCGGCTCCGGGTGCTCGACGAACTCCGTCACGACCGGCGGCGCGTCGAGGATCGTCGGGATCAGGTAGTCGGTGAACGACGCGTTGCGAATGACGCCGTCCTCGAGCTGGATCTCCTCCATCAGCGCGAGGCCGATCCCCATCGCCGTGCCGCCCTCGACCTGCCCCGACGCGCCCTGCGGGTTGATCACGCGGCCCGCGTCCTGCGCGGCGGCGATCTGGACGACGCGGACGAGGCCGAGCTCCTCGTCGACCTCGACGACCGCGCGCTCCGCCGCGAACGAGAAGCTCACGTGCGGGTCGCCCTGGCCGTTCTCGTCGAGGCCGGTCGTCGCGCGGTGGTGGTAGGTGCAGGTGCGCGAGACGGGCGCGTCGAGCCCGTCGAGGAGCGGCTTCAGCTCGCGGCAGGCCATGAGGACCGCGCCGCCGGTCATCGTCGACTGCCGCGACGCCGACGTCGAGCCGGCGGACTCGTTCCGCATCGTCGTCGCGGGCTCGAGCGTCACGTCGTCGATGCCGAGCTCGGTGCGGACGATCTGCGCGCAGACGGTGTAGAGACCCTGGCCGTAGTCGACGGCGGCGGTGCGGATCGTCGCGGCGAGGCCGTCCGGCGCCGGCGTGACGGTGATCGTCGCCTCGGCCGCGTCGTCGAAGCCTTCGCTGTACGCGACGTTCTTGAACCCGAGCGCGTAGCCGACGCCGCGCCGCAGCGACTCGCCGCGGCTGACGTTGCCGGCGCCGCCCGGATAGCCGATCGGGTCGCGTCCGAGCGCGGGCTCCTCGTCCGGCATCGGGATCGCCGCGCAGCGCTCGAGCACCTCGCGCGCCGGTGCAGGGCCCGTGAGCACCTGGCCGGTCGGCAGGACGGAGCCGGTGCGCACGGCGTTGAGCCGGCGCAGCTCGACCGGGTCGATGTCGAGCGCGGCGGCGAGCTCGTCCATCGCCGACTCGTACGCGAAGCAGACCTGCGGCGCGCCGAAGCCGCGCATCGCACCGCACGGCGGGTTGTTCGAGTAGACGACGGTGCCCTCGACGCGTACGTTCGCGACCTCGTACGGACCCGCGGCGAACGTCGACGCGTTCGCGATCACCGCGGGGGACGACGACGCGTACGCGCCGCCGTCGAGCAGCAGCCGCACGTCCGCGGCGACGAGGCGCCCCTCGCGCGTCGCGCCGTAGCGGATCCAGATCCGCGACGGGTGCCGGTGCACGTGGCCGTGGAACGACTCCTCGCGGCCGTACGACATCTTCACCGGGCGGCCGGTGCGGAGCGCGAGCATGCACGCGTGCAGCTGCATGTGGATGTCCTCGCGCGAGCCGAACGCGCCGCCGACGCCGGCGAGCGTGATCCGCACCTTCTCCTCGGGCAGGTCGAGGCACGGTGCGATCTGCTGCCGGTCGACGTGGAGCCACTGCGTGACCACGTGGAGGTCGATGCCGCCGTCGGCGGCCGGCACCGCGAGCCCGGCCTCGGGGCCGAGCGCCGCCTGGTCCTGCATGCCCGTCTCGTAGTAGCCGTCGACCCAGACCTCCGCGCCGGACGCCTCGAGGTCGCCGCGGACGATGTGGACGTGGCGGAGGACGTTCCCGAACTCGTGCACCTGCGGCGCGCCGGGCGCGAGCGCCTGCTCCATGTCGGAGACGACCGGGAGCGGCTCGTACTCGACGACCACGGCCGCGGCGGCCGCGCGCGCCTGCTCCGGGTGCTCGGCCGCGACGATCGCGACCGGCTCGCCCGCGAAGCGGATCACGTCCCCGGCGATCACCGGCTGGTCGCAGAACTCGAGCCCGAAGGTCTTCCGCCCCGGGACGTCGGCGGCGGTGAGCACCGCGGCGACGCCGTCCATCCGTGCCGCGGCCGAGACGTCGACCGAGACGATCCGCGCCGACGCGTGCGGCGAGCGGACGGTCGCGCCCCAGAGCATGCCCTCGGCGTGGAGGTCGCTCCCGAACGCGAACGCGCCGGTGACCTTCGGGATCCCCTCCACGCGGCGCGCGCTCTCGCCGATCACGCCGCGGATCGGCGTCGTGACGCTCACGCCAGCGCTCCCGCCGCGGCGTGCACGGCATCGAGGATCTTCTGGTAGCCGGTGCAGCGGCAGAGGTTGCCCGCGAGCGCCTCGCGGATCGCCTCGTCGGACGGATCGGGGTCGCGCTCGAGCAGGTCGGCGGCGGCGACGACCATCCCCGGCGTGCAGAAGCCGCACTGCACGGCGCCCGCGGCGAGGAATGCGTCCTGCACCGCGTGGAGCGCGCCGCCGTTCGACAGCGCCTCGACCGTGCGCACGGTCGCGCCGTCGGCCTGCGACGCCGGCACGAGGCACGAGCAGACGACCTCGCCGTCGAGCCAGACCGAGCACGACCCGCACTCGCCCTGCTCGCACGCGTTCTTCGACCCGGCGAGGAGCAGCTCGTCGCGCAGCAGCGCGAGCAGACTCGACCCTTCCCAGACGTCGACCTCGTGCTCGACGCCGTTCACCGTCGTCCGGATCACCATGCGGCGCTCCAGTCCGAGACGCACCAGCGCAGCGCGCGGCGCGCGAGGACGGCGACGGCGTGGCGGCGGTAGGCGGCGGTGCCGCGCAGGTCGTCGATCGGCGTCGCGGCGCGGGCCGTCAGCTCGCCGAACTCCGCGACGGACGCGTCGTCGAGCGGGCGGTCCGGCTCGTCCCACGTGATCGTCGTCGCGGCGAACGCCTCCGCCTCCGGCGCGCGGAGGATCGTCGGCCCGACGGAGCCGAGCGCGACGCGGACCGAGCGCGACGCCGCGTCGAGCTGAAGACAGAGTCCCGCGATCGCGATCACCATCGCGTTGCGGGTGCCGATCTTCGAGAACGAGCCCGGCCCGTCGACGCGGTTCCACTCGACGCCGGCGATCAGCTCGTCCGGCGCGAGCGTCGTCCGCTTCGGCGCGAGAAAGAACGTGCGCCACGGCTCGCTGCGGAGC
>Ga0335070_10006401_pt1 | contig 13861 bp, 12 predicted proteins | sample Lox_Sample_13_FD_206722 | JGI IMG/M metagenome (GOLD analysis project Ga0335070, IMG submission 206722) | Soil microbial communities from Loxahatchee National Wildlife Refuge, Florida, United States - Lox_Sample_1.3 | ecosystem: Environmental > Terrestrial > Soil > Wetlands | place: USA...
TATTTTCAAGAAATCGTTGCTCAAGGTGGCGTCCACACCAAGCTCGTGAGAAAGAATACTGATTCCTTAGAGCATCAAAGAATGTTAGTTGATGTCGTTGAAACCTACGTGCCGCTGATGAAAGATGGAGCGTTTCTGGGCGCCTTTGAAATCTATTACGATATCACAGACAAAAAACAGAATCTGGAAAGGTTGCTACTAATTTCTTTTGTCATAGTAATAATTTTGGCGTTAGCCGTTTTGATCGCATCCACTGTGAATTTTGTTAAAGAAAAAAGAATGCTGATTGAACGGCGGAGAGCGGAGGGGGAGCGTGAGAGACTAATTCTCGAATTGCAGGATGCTCTGGCTGAGGTAAGGACTTTGAGCGGTCTGCTTCCGATCTGCGCCGCATGCAAGAAGATACGTGACGATCAAGGTTATTGGAATCAAATTGAAGATTACATTTCCCGGCACTCCAAGGCTACTTTCTCTCATGGCATATGCCCTGAGTGTGCTAAGAAGCTATATCCAGACTACTACAAAGGCAAGTAGATCGTCAGAAACTTCATTAAGGCTTCAGCTTCAAGATATTGAAGCGTCTCAGCCCCTCAGCAGTAAGCAAAGCAACAGGCGGGGACACTCGATAGCAGGTCAGTCAAGAGTCGAGGAAGATCTGCTAGAATGTGAATATGTCAGGCATGTCCCCTATGTTCCACAGGAAACTGTCCCGTGAATCTTTTCTCCATCCGGCCCGCGGTGTTGACGCTTACCATCCAGATGGTTAACGTAATATTTATAGCCTATTATTTTCATCGACTTTACCCTGCGGCGGAGGCGAGCAGGAGTTCAACGGGCATGCTAAGAGCACCGCTACACTCGACATCCTGATATTTGCGTAGGCGTCCTCCAGTGGAAGCGGGAGCTGTGTTTCGTCCTTGCGAACCACTTTCCCACTCAAAGGAGGAAAGGCCGTGACATCCAACCAAGCAGCAGGCCATCGAAGAGGACTTTTTGTTAGCCAGGGGAAAAGTAGCCTCTTTGGTGAAGCCAGCCCGTCTGACGAAATTACTCTCCTCGCTGCGCGACGACAGTACTGAGATGAACCCGCAGGGCGCCGGTGTTGCACGCCTAACTCTTACAACGTATCCCCATTAGTTAAAGGAGGTCACCATGAAACGTATGCTTGCTGTCCTGCTGTATCTAGCAATGCTACTGTCCCTGTCAGCGCCGGCGTTCGCCGAGACGACGCTGGAGAAGATCAACCGGACCGGTGTGCTGACAATCGGTACGCGGACCGGCGTGTCGGGCTTTGCCTTCATTAACAACAATAACGAGTGGGTCGGCCTCTCGATTGACCTCGTGGAGCAGGCGATCGCGCCGGAGATCTCGAAGAAGCTCGGCAAGCCGATCAAGGTCGAGAAGAAGGAGTCCACGGCCCCCACGCGCATCCCTCTCCTTACGTCGAACGCGGTGGACCTCATCGCCGAGACGATGACGGACACGCGCTCTCGGCGCGAGAGCGTGGACTTCAGCCTGACCTACTTCGTGACCGGCGCCCAGTTCCTGGTGAAGAGGGGCAGCCCGATCAAGGGGGTCCAGGATATCGCGGGCAAGCGCATCGCCGCCCTGCAAGGCTCGACCAGCGCGCGTATTATCCGGGAGAAGTACCCGAGTGCTCAGCTCCAGGAGTTCCCGGACCAGCCCGCCGCGTTCCAGGCGCTGACCCAGGGACAGGTGGACGCCTACACCAGCGACGGCACCTATCTGGCCGGGCTGATTGGGAAGGCGCCGAACCGGGGCGATTGGTTGATCGCGGGTGATTTCTACACCTACGAGCCGTACGGCATGGCGATGCGGAAGAACGAATCCGAGTTCCGAAACCTCGTCAACAACGGCCTGATGGAGGCCATCGAATCCGGGAAGTACTTCGAGCTGTACGAGAAATGGTTCGGCCCGAAGGGAGAGGTGCCGTACCCTCTGACGGCAGAGAACAAGCGGTTCCTCATCCTGCAGGTGGTGCCGAAGTAGAGATCGCCGCCGCGTGACTTACCAGTTTGACTGGAGCGTGCTCCGGAGCGGCCAGTCTGGAAGCTGGTTGCTCCAGAACATTTTCAGCACGCTGGATATCTCCGTTTAGGGGGAGCGCTGCCTAACACTTATGAGGCCTCCGCCTTCCCATGCGAAGTGCGGCCTTAGCCCGTTAGCTTGATATATTGAGGGAATGACCCTATAGTGGCAGTGGCGGCATCGATTCGGCGCCGAATTTTCCAACTGGTGGCCTCTCCCTTCAGCGGTTCAGTTCAATCTCCCCCGGGGCGGGATGTCGGCTCGGCGCCGCAGGAGCTCTTGATTCATGAGACGGCGTCAAACGCAATGATCGTTAGGAAAGCGGGGCACAACGATGCGGAAGGGATCTGCCGCGTCCAGAGCGCAGCCATCCGACAGCTGTGCGCGAGCCACTACAGCCCTGCCGAAATCGAGGCGTGGGCTGGCCCTGTTGAACCGAACTGGTATCGAAACGTCATTGGCATACGAGAGCTTTTCGTTGCCGTCGAAGGCGAGACCATCATCGGTTTCGCCCAGCTGAATCTCGACACCGCCGAGGTTGACGCTATTTACGTCCATCCCGCCGCCGCCCGGCGAGGCGTGGGCTCGGCTCTCCTACGCAGGCTTGAGGACGTTGCGCGCCAACACGACTTGGCGTCGCTCCATGTCGCTGCTTCGCTGAACTCGGTGCCCTTCTACAAGTCGTCGGGTTTCCATGGACAGCGGCATACGAAGTTCCCCATTCTGCCGGGGGTCGAGATCGCGAGCCTGGTGATGGAAAAAGCTCTGGAACCTCATGAAAAGGCGGCGTCTAACTCTGACGAGCGCTCCTGTTGTCAAGGATACACGTAGCCCGGTAACGAAACGCTGCAGTTCTTGGACGCTGAGCCGATGATGCCGCAGCAGGGCTTGGCGCTTCGACTCGGTTCGGAGATCCTTGAACGGGCCGCCACACGAAAAGGCTTATTGCAGGGATTGATGAGGTGTAAACTGAGGAAGATCTATCGAAGGGGCTGGGATCTTTGGGGCGAGATCAAATGATGGCCCGCGGCGGGCGAGCGCATGAGGAGAACCGGGGCAGCCTCGCACCCGCCGACAGCGACGTCGAATTATTGCCCGTGAACTACTTTACCCATAAGGAGTGATCACTATGGAAGCGCAAAGAAGTATTCGTGTCGCTACCTTCACTGGCGGCCTCGTGGGGCCAAGCCTTCCTATGCTCGGCCCGGTGGTGGACGGTGGTACTATCGTTGCCGAAACGGCTCCCGGCTGCTGGGGGCCAATGATTACACCCTCCTTTCAAGGTGGCCATGAGGTTACCAACCCTGTCGCGGTGGAAGGAGCCGAACCCGGAGACGCTATTGCCATCCGCATCCAGAAAATCCGTGTGACCTCCGTGGCTACAGCCTCTGGTACGATGTCCTTCGTGGAGGGGCGGTACACTGGCGACCCTTTCGTAGCGCGCCAATGTCCGAGTTGCGGGACGAAAAAGCCGCCTACACGCGTGGAAGGGATCGGTGCGGAGGCAATCTGCTGTGCTGTCTGCGGAGCCGAAGTCAACCCCTTCCGTATGACGAATGGCTACACGATCATCTTCGATGAAGCGCGCCAGATAGCAGTAACCGTTGGGCCGGCAGTAGCCGAGAAACTGGGTAGGGATGCCGTGAAGGTTATGTGTCTGCCCAAGGGGTCCAAACAGAATCCCGTTGTGTCCCTATGTCCGGCCGATATAGCGGGTTTAGTGACCCGCCTTCGCCCCTTCCTTGGCAATATCGGAACTACGCCGGCCATAGATATGCCGGACTCTCACAATGCAGGTGACTTCGGCCAGTTCCTCGTAGGTGCTCCCCACGGATACGGGATCACTAAGGAACAACTGGAGGCCCGCACCGACGGGCATATGGATATTGACTCCGTCCGAGAAGGGGCCATTCTTATCTGCCCGGTGAAAGTGCCCGGAGGTGGGGTGTACCTGGGAGATGCTCATGCTATGCAAGGTGATGGGGAGATAGCCGTCCACACCACCGACGTGTCAGCAGAGGTGACCTTGCAGGTAAAGGTACTTAAGAACCTAAGAACTGGAGGACCGATTCTTCTGCCGCCGGTTGAAGACCTGCCCTACCTCGCCCGTCCTCTCAGCGCCACCGAAAAGGAAGCGGCGAGACGCCTGGCTGATAAGTTCGGGCAGAACATGCTGGAGGACCGTGGGCCCATCCAGATGGTAGGCTCCGGTGCGAACCTGAATGAAGCCACCGACAACGGTGTGGCCCGTCTCGCCGAACTGCTGGGGCTATCCAGGGAGGAGGTGCTGAATCGGGTGACCATCTCGGGTGCAGTGGAGATCGGGCGACTGCCAGGAGTGGTTACCGTGACTATGCCGACCCCCTTGAAGAGGCTCGCGGAACTAGGCCTGTTGCAGCTGGTGAAGGAGCAGTACGGTCTGTAAGCGCGCCGGACGGACCCATCACTTGGCTGAGCGGCTGGTCGAAGACGGAGTGGCCGACTTTATCTCCACGTCGCGTCCGCTTATTACGGAGCCAGCATTGATCCGTCGCTGGAGGTCGGGCGATCTCCGCAGGGCGGAGTGTGTCTCCGACAACAAGTGTTTTCGTCCAGTTAGGGCCGGAGAAGGAGTATACTGCGTACATGAAACTGAGAAGCAGTGACACGCCGTCAGGGGGCGCGATGTCTAAGCCGACTCAGGGGCCTCAGTCACCATTCCTGCCATTCCCGCCACGGTTGTAAAACCAGGAACTCTCTATCGGGAACATGAGCGAGGCAATCTGGCGGTTGGCGGCCTCCTGCCACTTCTCAGGGATCACCTGGTTCGCCGCCGGGTCGAAGGTGAGCGGGAGCTTGACCGGTTGAGCGCGGTTCATCTGGTTGTCCCGCACAATCAACGTGAGTTCGAACTCATCCCAGTTGAGGTTGAACCCCGTGGGCGTTCTCATAAACAGATAGCCCGAGAATTGCTTGGCATCCTCCGCCTTGAGCATATTGACTTGCGTTGGGTAGTAGCCGACGCCTGCCTGCCAGAGCACGGCGGCGATGCTCTTCATGTCTCCGTCCGGATCCTCGGCCCGGACGAATATCATCCACGTGTCTCCCGGCCTGATTATCTTGGCAGCGTACGCGTCCACGATCCATGGGGGTTGTCCCCTATCTTCAGGTGGGGGAGCTATGTAGGGCTGCAGGGCGGCACAGCCTATAAGCAAAACAGCGAACACCCCGAGGAGCAGCATATTCCTTCGCATCTTGTGATCCTCCTGATCTCGTGTCACCAACCGGTTTTCGCTACTGTAATCATCCGCCCTGAGGAAGGCAAGGAGCAGGAGGCGATGAGGAGGAGCCGGCACCGGCCAAGGTGAGACGAGAGAGGGTGCCGGAACGGACTCGTGGAACCCTCGGCGTCGGCGCGCATCGCCCTGTTCTGCCATCGCCCAGGGGCACCCTCATCGGATACGCCGCTCAAGGTCCCGACGGCCCGATCTCTCCGAGATTGCCCTATCAGGTTGCTGAAAAACCCATGGGGCGGCAATGGAGGGCTCGTGGACGGTCATATAATACCGGCCGACCTGGTGCTCTACTCGGCAAGGCGGCATAGTCGCGCCACAGATGACTTGAAGCGGTCCGGCCCTCGTGCACCGCGACGGGACAGGGCTCGGGAGGCGTTCCCACAGGCCAAAGAGTAAGAGGTGGCTCCAGATGCGCCTTGCCTCGCAGAACACCCGGCCTCCGGCGGGAGCCGGTCGTCCCCGACCTTAAGAAGGGTTTTTCAGCAACCTGCTATGTTCCCCAACCGAAATACCGGGTGGAGTCCAAAGCGTCTTCCCCACGCCATAAGGCTGATGTACCATTAACTCATCACGTGGCCAGGGAGGCGGGGGGTTGGCAATGGAAGAGAGGGTCGCCGAAGAGTTAATCGCCGTGTGCCGCAGAGGCACCAGTAAATCCTTGATTCTGCCGGGTGATGAGATCTATTGTCTTAACTGCGTGAAAAATCTCGAGGAGCAGCACCTGGTGGAAGGAGGAGGGAGACCCACCTGCGGTGGTGAATACCAATGGGTTACCAAGGCTGACTTGCATTCAAGACATGCGCGGTGCAACAGGTGTGGTGAACCTATAACGATCGAACCGAGACTGAGTGGATAGAGCGTTCGAGTCTTCAACCTCGGGAGATGGTGCTCCTCGTCCGGTGTGAAGCCGTGGCAGCGTCGCTGACTCGGACAGAGAAGTGAGCGTTCCCTTGACTCAAGGGTTCCTGCGGCGCGGCGATGGACGGTCGAGAAGGATGAGCGGGTCTGGGCGAGGACTGTGCCGAGTTCGTATTGCCGGCTTTCGGGAAAGGAGAGCTGGACGCTCGGCCATGAGGAGAACGGAGGAGACAAGCTGTGGCAAAGGCGATCAGAATGCACCGATTCGGTGGACCGGACGTCTTGGTGTGGGAGCAGCACGATCCCGGCCAGCCCGGGTCTGGCGAAGTGCTGCTTCGTCAGGAGGCGGTCGGTCTCAACTTCATCGACATATATCATCGCACCGGTCTCTACCCCTTGCCCTCACTACCTGCTATACCGGGGGTGGAGGGCGCCGGCGTAGTGGAGGCGGTGGGCGAGGGAGTGACTGAGGTCGCAGTTGGCGACCGAGTCGCTTACGCGGGAATGCCACCCGGGGCATACGCGGAGCTTCGCCTCATTCCTGCGCACCGGCTCGTGAAGCTTCCGGACTTCATCTCAAGCCGTCAGGCTGCGGCCATGATGCTCCAGGGGATGACGGCGCGCTACCTCTTGCATGGTTGTTACCCGGTACGATCCGGCAGCCGCATCCTGATCCATGCAGCGGCAGGCGGGGTCGGCCTGATCGTCTGCCAGTGGGCCAAGCACCTCGGCGCCACAGTGATCGGTACGGTCGGCTCAGCGGAGAAAGCGGAAATCGCTCGAGCCCACGGCTGCGATTACCCTATTCTCTATGAGCGAGAGGATCTGGTTTCCCGGGTGAGATCCATCACGACGGGAAAGGGCGTGGACGTGGTCTACGACTCCGTGGGGCAAGCGACCTTTATGAAGTCGCTCGACTGCGTGAGGCCCATGGGTACAGTGGTGAGTTTCGGTCAATCCTCCGGGCCGATCCCGCCGTTCGATCTGAGTATTCTCGGCGCCAGAGGCTCTCTGTTCCTCACCCGGCCCAGCGTGATGCACTACACGGCGGCCCGGGAAGACTTGCTCGCCCATGCCCGTGATCTTTTCGAGGCGGTGAGGAAAGGTGCCGTCAAGATTGAGATTCAGCAGACTTACCGCCTGGCGGAGGCTGCGCAAGCCCATCGTGATCTGCAGAGTCGCAGGACGACTGGATCGAGTATCCTGGTCGTTACGACGTGAACTCTGCCGTCACCGCTTCCGCGGTACACCCGGCATCTTTCCAGCGGTTTTGTAACCTTGTGGCTGCCTACTCCATGGGGGTTCGGTCGATCTTTCTGATCGCCTCCAACATTTGGTGGTCGGCTTCACTTCGTGTTAGCCGTTTTTAGGCGAGCGGTACCTCATGGGGCTACACCGGCCCCGTCGGTGACTTTCGTAGCCCGCATTATGCGCGAGACGCCGTCGCGAGATCGTGGAGATGGCCGTGCCACTGGGCAACCACAGGGGCTTGGACCTGAGGCGTACTTTTCAGTACGTCGCAAGGTGAGCTTGTCCTGAGCCTGTCGAAGGAAGACCCGAGGACGCCCGGAAGGACGGCCATATCCGCGGTCGTAGCAGGTGGTTCGTGCATAATGCGGGGTAGCTGCCCTCGTTGACGAAAATCCCTCAGATGAAGTACCGTAGTGCCTGGTGCAGTTGCACCCGAACAAAAGCGATATCGCCGGGAAACAGGTCGCAGCACCCTGTAAGGAGGGCCTATGGAGCAGCAAGTGGGAACCTTGGTCACGAAGCGTGGGTTGGCGCAGATGCTCAAGGGCGGCGTCATTATGGATGTGGTAACACCTGAGCACGCCAAGATTGCCGAGGAGGCCGGCGCGTGTGCGGTGATGGCGCTAGAGCGCGTTCCCGCGGATATCCGCGCCCACGGGGGTGTAGCGCGGATGAGCGACCCGGAGATTATTCTCCAGATCATGGAAGCTGTCACCATTCCCGTGATGGCCAAATGCCGCATCGGCCATTTCGTCGAGGCGCAGGTGCTGGAGGCCATCGGAGTAGACTACATTGACGAGTCCGAGGTGCTCACTCCGGCAGACGAGCAGCACCACGTCAACAAGCACGAGTTCAAGGTGCCTTTTGTCTGCGGCTGTCGCAACCTGGGTGAGGCACTGCGGCGTATCGGCGAGGGCGCGGCGATGATCCGCACCAAAGGCGAGGCGGGGACCGGGGACATCGTGGAAGCCGTGCGCCATGCCCGTGCCGTGCTCGGCGAAATCCGCCGCCTGACCACGCTGGCTGAGGAGGAGCTCATGGCTTACGCCAAGGAGAGCGGCGCTCCCTACGAATTGGTGGGGGAGACGAAGAAACTGGGCCGCCTGCCTGTGGTCAACTTTGCCGCGGGCGGCATCGCCACTCCGGCTGACGCAGCACTGATGATGCAACTGGGAGTGGACGGCGTATTCGTCGGTTCCGGTATCTTCAAATCGGGCGACCCGGCGCGCCGCGCCCGAGCTATCGTCGAAGCCACGACGCACTTCCGTGAGCCCCAGATCATCGCCAAGGTCAGCCGCAACCTCGGCCAACCAATGGTCGGCCGTTCGGTGGCGTCAATGCCGGAGGACGAGCACCTGGCGGTGCGGGGGTGGTAACGGCCGGTTTGCCGGCCCCGGCAACTATGATTGTCGGGAGTATGGAATATGGCTATGAGGGTCGGTGTTCTCGCTTTACAGGGTGATTTCGTCGAACATATCGAGATGCTGAGGCGTGTCGGCGCAGCAGGCAGCGAAGTCCGCCTGCCCCGTGATCTTGTGGGGATCGATGGCCTCATCATTCCCGGCGGCGAGTCGACCAGCATCGGGAAACTCGCCGTCCTCTATGACTTGATCGAGCCGATCCGCAAACTTGCCGAGACCAAGCCCGTCTGGGGAACGTGCGCCGGGGCGATCTTCCTGTCCAAGGACGTCCATCATCAGCAGCCGGTGCTGGGGCTGATGGACATCGTCGTCAGGCGCAATGCCTTCGGGCGGCAAGTGGACAGCTTCGAGATTGACCTCGATGTGCCAGTGCTGGCTGCGGGGACGGGTGAGCCCCGTCCCTTCCATGGTATCTTCATCCGTGCGCCCTTGATCGAAGGTGTGAGTGCCGACGCGGAGGTGCTGGCAACACTCCCGGACGGGCGTATCGTCGCCGTGCGCGAACGCAACTTACTGGCGACCTCCTTTCATCCGGAATTGACCCGAGATGACCGTTTCCATCGATATTTTCTCAGTCTCGGTCGATGGGCCTAATGGGGCTGTGTGCCGCCCGAAGACGGCGTATGGATCATGACTGACACAGGAGAGGCTCGGCAAAACGTAGAGACGAGGCTGGTAAACAGGTGTTAGAAACCTTGCGAGGGATTGCTCCAGCTCCTGCCCGCTACCCGATTCAGTGTGTTCGGAGTTGACAGACCAGAGGACTCACGATAGATGTGAAAAATGCTCCCCTCGTCTCTTCGGGCTCCCTAAAGGAACCCGAAGTTGGCTGGAACCTGGAAACCCGTTAGGAACTCAATTGCCCCCCTTGCCAGAACGAGAGAGATCCCGGTCCGGGGGGCGGCGGGTTCTTTAAACTCAGGCGAAAGGAGCGCCCTGATGAAGAGGACCCTAGTGATGAGCATGAGACCATTTCTCGCCCTCGTCTTGGCCATGGCGACGACCTCCAGTCTTGCCGGCGCCCAGACCGCACAACCCGCCGTGGTTACGATCGGCGGTGGGTACACCACGGGCCTCTACTACCAGAGCGCCAACGCCATTGCGAAGGTGGTCAACAAGAGGAGCCAGGCACTGGGGTTCAGATGCAAAGTGGTGCCAGCCCGCGGCTCGTCGGAAAACGTGGAAGAGGTGATGGCCGGCAAGGTCCAGTTCGCCTGTGTCCAGTCGGACATTCAGTTCCAGGCCTGGAACGGGGCGGGCGAATGGAGCAAGAAGGGACCGCAAAAGGACCTCCGCTCGGTGTTCGCCCTCTACCCGGAAGCGCTGACCCCGATTGCCGCCGAAGGCTCCGGTATCGGGAGCATCGAGGATCTCGCGGGAAAGCGGGTGAACATCGGCGTTCCCGGATCGGGCCAGTACGATGTTTCGCTTCAGGCGCTAACCTCCGTGGGGATAGACTTCGATAAACAGATGCAGACGACCCAGTTTCAGGCCAACGAGGCGCCCGATCTCCTCCAGCGCGGGCAGATCGACGCCTAGTTCTATGTGGTGGGCCACCCGAACCTGAACGTGCGGGAGGCTACCATGGATAAGATCAAGAAGGTGCGCATCTGCGAGGTCGCCGGACCGGGTATCGACACCATGCTCAGAGACAAGCCCTACTATGTGAGAACGGTAATTCCGATGCGATTCTACCCCAACGCGGTGAACAAAGGGGATGTGCTGACCTTCGGGGTCAAGGCAACCCTGGTCACCTCGGCCACCGTGCCCGACGGCGTGGTTTACCAGCTCACGAAGGAGATCTTCGAGAACCTGGATCCGTTCAAAAGGCTTCTGGCCGTCCAGTGGCAGCTCACGGAGAAGAGCAGGCTGGAAGATCTAACGGCGCCCATTCACCCGGGCGCCATGAGGTACTACAAGGAGGCGGGTTTGATGTAGGCGGCGAGGCGTGGGTGGCCGCCTGGTTTGCTACAAGATCCGTCTGCGGCCGTAGCCCACTCGCGGGGACGCTCTCGGCCGATTCGATCTCCCACCTTAATCCACCCTACATGCTTTACTCGATGACGACCAGGAGGGCTCTTGCACCAAGAAGTGACCGGTATCGATCGATGGGTCACCCTGACGCTCAGGCCGCCCGGGCCCGTCCGCGAGGCGATTATTAACTTCCTCATCGAAGAGACGAGCCGGGGCGTGCGGCTTGACGGCGATGGGGTCACGGCCTACTGCCGCCCGGGTCCCGAGGCGGAGAGCTGCCTCAGGCGACTCCGGGGGTACTACCGGGCTCTACAGGAGCTTCATCCCGAGCTTCCCGGGCTGGAGCTGGTGGTGGACAGTTGCGCCGAGGAGGACTGGGCCGAGGCGTGGAAGAAGTTTTTCAAGCCGCTCCGTCTGGGGCGAGCGATCGTGGTCAAGCCGAGCTGGGAGTCCTGGCAAGGAGGGGAAGGTCAGATTGTCATTGAGATCGACCCGGGCCGCGCTTTCGGGACCGGGAACCACCCCAGCACCTCGCTCTGTATCGAGATCCTGGAGGAGCGGCTCTGGCAGTTTGCCCAAGAAGGGGGAGGGGGGCCGCGGGTCCTCGATGTGGGAACGGGGACGGGCATCCTGGGCATCGTCGCCGCCAAGCTCGGGGCGAGCCGGGTGCTCGGACTCGACATCGATCCCGAGGCGCTCCAGATCGCGGCCGCGAATGTGGAACGCAACCGGGTTGGCGGGATCATGACGGTGAGCGGCACCCCCGTGGCGCAGGTGGGTGAGGAGTTCCAGGTGGTGGTGGCGAACCTCGCCGCCGATCCCCTCATCTCACATGCCTCTTCTCTACGCGAACGGGTGAGCCGAGGGGGATGGCTGGTCGTCTCGGGCATCCTGGAGGATCAGGTGGACGCGGTCATGGGATGTTTTTCGGCTCACGAGCTGGTGCCGGTCGAGAAGAGGGCCGGCAAGGAGTGGCGCGCGCTGCTCTTGAGGAAATGAGGGCGTGGTTGGTAACCGGGGATCACTCAAGGTGATGTGAGGATGGATCATGGCTACGCAAGAGAAGGTCGGACCTATTACGATTAATGTCGACGGCACCCTGAATGTCCCGGCCCAGCCGACACTTGCCTACATCGAAGGCGACGGCACGGGCCCTGACCTCTGGCGGGCAGCGGTCCGCGTCTTTGACGCCGCCGTGGAGCGCGCCTACGGCGGGTCTCGCAAGGTGCGCTGGGAGGAAACCCTGGCGGGCGAGAAGGCCTTCCGGGAGACGGGCCACTGGCTGCCGGAAGCGAGCCTGGAGACCCTTCGTCGCTGCGTGGTCGGGATCAAGGGGCCCCTTACCACGCCGGTTGGTGGAGGCATCCGGAGTTTGAACGTAACACTGCGGCAGGTTTTGGATCTCTACGCCTGCATCCGTCCGGTTCGTTACTATCAGGGTGTGCCGGCCCCAGTCCGCGCCCCGGAAAAGGTAGACATGGTCGTGTTCCGGGAGAACACGGAGGATGTGTACGCCGGTCTCGAATGGCCTGCGGGTTCGGCGGAGGCGAAAGGCCTTGCCGATTACATCAAAGAGCAACTCAACCGGGAGGTCAGACCGGGCTCCGCCATCGGCATCAAGCCCATGAGCAAGGAGGCGAGCCAGCGGCTCGTCCGCCGGGCTATCCGGTACGCACTCGAGCAGGGTCGGCGAAGCGTCACCTTGGTCCACAAGGGGAACATCATGAAGTACACCGAGGGAGCCTTCCGGACCTGGGGCTACGAGCTGGCGGCCGCCGAGTTCCCCGCCCAGACCGTCACCGAGGCGGAGGTGCAGGAGAAATTCGGCGGCAAGGCTCCCGCGGGCCGTGTCGTGATCAAGGACCGCATCGCAGACATGATGTTCCAGCAGGCCCTGCTCCGGCCGGATGAGTATGATGTTCTGGCCATGCCCAACCTGAACGGCGATTACCTATCCGACGCCCTTGCCGCCCAGGTGGGGGGCCTCGGCATGGCCCCGGGCGCCAATGTGGGCGACGAGGTGGCCGTGTTCGAGGCGACCCATGGCACCGCCCCCAAATATGCCGGCCAGGACAAGGTGAACCCCAGTTCCCTGATCCTCTCCGGGGCCATGATGTTCGACTACCTGGGCTGGGAGGAGGCGGCGGTCCTTATTCGCTCCGCCCTGGAGGCGACCATTTTGGCGGGCGTGGTGACGTACGATCTGGCACGACAGATGGTCGGCGCTCGCGAGGTCCGCTGCTCAGAGTTCGCCTCGGCGATCATCGAACGGATGGCGAGGAAGGCGTAAGGCAGAGGGCCTGCGCCCGCTGGAGTGCGGCAGGATGCTGAAAAACCCTGTGAGACTCACGGAGGGTGGGAACGCCGGAGGCCGGGTGATCTCTGAGGCAAGGCGCATCTGGAGCCGCCTCTTAATCCCCAGCCCTCGGAAAACCTTCCCGAATATTGCGCCATCGCTCGACTATGGGCCGGAACACCACGACCTTATTCATGGCGCGACTATGCGGCCTTGCCGATGAGATTACCCGGCCTCGCACTAGCGCTAGCGCTGGGGCAGAGTTTTTCAGAATTCTGCTAGGGGTTTGAGGGATCCGCCTGCGTCCTGACATGTCGGGATCCCGGCGAACGGGGATGACAGAAGAGAGAAGACGGAAGAGAGAGCATCACCGGCAGTTTGCAGAGTGCAAGAGTCAAGACTCGGCCTGAGTTCCAGCAGATGAGGACCAAGAAGAGCCGTTTGGTCAGGTGACGCCGTGGGAACGAGGAGTCCGTCTATTCAAGGCGCCGCAGAACGTGTTCAAACCTGGATACGGCGCGCGCCCTCTCTCCTCCGCAGGCTCTCGGACGAGCTCCTCCTCTTTCTCTATCCACCCACCTGTGCCGGCTGTGGGGAGCCCGTTGCTCCCGCCGAGCCTCTGGAGTTTTGCCCCCGTTGCCGGGAGTCTCTCGAGCTTTTAGGGAGCGGCTCCTGCCCCACCTGCGGGCTCCCCTTGTCCCCGGAAGCACCGGCACCGTATCAGTGCGGGGCATGCC
>Ga0335070_10006402_pt1 | contig 13860 bp, 14 predicted proteins | sample Lox_Sample_13_FD_206722 | JGI IMG/M metagenome (GOLD analysis project Ga0335070, IMG submission 206722) | Soil microbial communities from Loxahatchee National Wildlife Refuge, Florida, United States - Lox_Sample_1.3 | ecosystem: Environmental > Terrestrial > Soil > Wetlands | place: USA...
TACAGCCCCTGCGCCGGTGGCAGTCCGGGAGGCAACGCTCTCTGTTCAGGACCCATCATCGCGAGCCCCCTCTCCGCTCCGGCCGGCGGCCGTCCACCCCTGCGCCCTCCGGGCGGGCGGCGGCGGAGCCGGCCTGCAGTCGGGGAAGGTTACCGCAACGTCAATCATAAGTCACTGAAAATTTGAAATATACATTGCATTAGAAATGCTTATCTTGTAATCTCCCGCCATGCACCTCGAGACCCTCCAGCTCTTCTGCGACATCGTCCGCCTGCACAGCTTCTCCCGGGGGGCGGCTGCCCACCAGGTCTCCCAGTCGGCGGCCAGCCAGGCCCTCCACCAGCTCGAAACCGAGCTGGACGCCCTGCTCATCGACCGCACCAAGCGCCCCTTCGTGGTGACGGCGGAGGGCCGCGCTTTCTACGATGCGTGCCGCACCCTCCTGGATGACTTCGAGAAGGCCCGGGCCCAGCTGGCCACCTCGCGGGTGCAGGTGACGGGGAGCGTCCGCATCGCGGCGATCTACTCCGTCGGTATCCACATCCTGAGCGAGCAGGCCCGCCGCTTCATGTCGCTCTACCCCCAGGCGAAGGTCCGCCTGGATTACCTCCACCCTCACAAGGTGGTGGAGGCCGTCCTGGCGGACGAGGCCGACCTGGGGATCATCTCCTACCCGGGCGCCAACCGATCCCTGACCGTCCTCCCCTGGCGCAGCGAACCCATGCTGCTGGTCTGTCCGCCCACGCACCGCCTGGCGCGGCGCCGCCGCGTCGCCCCCGCGGACCTGAACGGCGAGAACTTCGTGGCCTTCGACCCGGACCTGCGGATCCGGAAGGCCATCGACCGCATCCTCCGGCAGCACGAGGTACGGGTCACCGTGGTGATGGAATTCGACAACATCGAGACCATCAAGCAGGCCATCGGGGTGGGTGCCGGCGTGAGCATCCTCCCCCTGCCCACGGTGGCGAAGGAGGCCGCCAACCGGACGCTGGCCGCGGTTCCCCTGACCATCCCCGACCTGGTCCGCCCGCTCGGGATCATCCACCGCCGGGGCAAGCCCTTCACCCCCGCCCTGACGCGGTTCGTCGACCTTCTGCGCGAGTCGGATCAGGGCAAGCGGCCCGGCTGACATCGGCCGGAGGCCACCTGAGCGCGAGAGCCGACGGCGCCGCCCAGACTCTTCCACTGTTCTCAGTCCACAGAGTGACTCCTCCACTCCATCACAACTCTTCTTTCTGCCCAATGCTCCCCGCTAGCTGCCGATCGCCCGCTGCGCCCCGAGTGTCGAACACTCTTGGGAGGTCCTTTGAGTCCAGAGAGTCCGATGAGCCGCTAGCACCTCATCCCGGCGGGAAATCCAGACCCGGCTTCTTGCTTGACACTCCACCGGCGGTAGTCAGGATTTCCCTGCGGGTTGAAGCGCTCCTCCGACGTACGGCGGGCTGCTGAGGTCCATAGGGTCGCGCGTCCGCTGCGGCGGCGCGACCGACACCGGGTGGGTCTCCTCCGATGATGCTCTTCGGCTCCGAGAATTCCTACGACCGGAGCGAGGTGCTCCGCCGCGCGGAGACCTTCCGGGTTCGAGGAAGCGTGAGACGCGCCATCCGGGAGTACGAGAAGGTCCTGGAGGTCGACCCGCAGGATCTCGAGGTGCACACCAAGCTCGCCCCACTCTACATCAGGGCCCGCCGCGAGGACGCGGCGAAGTCGTCGCTCCGGCGGGTCATCGCCTCGTACGAGAAGCAAGGCTTCGTGGACAAAACCATCGCCCTGCTCCGGCTGGCCCTGACCCTCGATCGGCTGGACCTGGGTCTTCACCTGCGCCTGTCGGAGCTTTACCTGGACAAGGGCCTCAAGGGCGATGCCTTGAGGCAGCTCGAGGGCGCCCGCAAGACGTTCCGCCGGAAGCGCTTCCTCAAGGAGGCGATCAGCGTCGAGGAGAAGATCCTGGGCTTTGCCCCGGACAATTTCCGGGCGCAGGTCTCGCTCGTTCGGCACCTGTGGCGGGCGGGGAGAAGGCGCGAGGCGCGAGAGCGGCTCTGGCAGATGGAGCTGCAGTGGGCCCTGAGGAGAAACAAAAAGCGCTGGCGCAAGACTCGCTGGCTCCTGTGCCGGCGTGCGCCCTCCCTCTTGACCTTCTGGGGGTTCGTCACCTCCCGGTTCGTTTTGCCGGTCGCCTACCGGCCCGAGAAGCGGCCCCGCTTCGCCTCCTGACGGCGTGGCCGTCTCTCCTGCCCTCCGCACGGGCCGAGCGGCGACCTCCTCACCGGGGCTCCTTGGTGCGGGCCATGCCGAGGATGGCCTGCCAGAGGGGAGCCGGGACCGGCATGACCGAGACCCGGGGAAGGCGGACCAAGTCGAAGCCCCGGAAGCGGGGATCCGCCTTGATCGAAGCCAACGGAACTGGCCGGGGCAGCGGCCGGACGGGCGTCACGTCCACAACGACGAGCTTGGGATCGCCCCGGGCAGGATCGGGATAGGGCCGGCTGGCGGCGCGGGCCACGCCCACCGCGGCCCGCGCGGTCCCGCTGTGATAGATCAGCAGTTCATCTCCCGACCGGATGGCGCCGAGATGCCGCAGGGCAAGTGGATTGGTGACGCCATCCCATTGGGTCCGCCCCTCCCGCAGCAGATCCTCGAAGGAGTATTCCCCGGGTTCGGTCTTCAGGAGCCAGCGGTTCGGCATGGTAGCTCTCTCCCTGCCCGGCTCAACTGCTCGCCCCCACGAGGCGGACCTCCTGGCGAGGGGTGGCCAGGGCGATGCGGCGCTCGGCGAACCGGTCCAGGATCGCGTGGTACACCTCGTAGTGGACCTGCCAATACTCCTCCGCCCGGCACCAGGGCCGGAGCGTGATCACGATCCCGGAGTCGTCGAGCCGGGTGATCCCCACCTCGGGCGCGGGGTTCTTGAGCACGCGGGGATTGGCGGCCAGCACCTCGTTGATGACCTGCAGGGCGTCGTCCAGGTTCTCCCCGTAAGCCAGGGAGATGGTCAGGGGGACCCGCCGCTCCGCCGTGTAGTTGTAAATGATCTCGCCCACGATCCGCCGGTTGGGGATGATCACCCGCGCGTCCTCGAGGGTGCGGAGCACGGTCATGGACAGGTCGATGGCCTGGACCTGTCCGCGCACGGTGCCGATCTCGATGTAGTCCCCGATCCGGAAGTGCCGCGAGAGCATGATGCTGAGGCCCGCCGCCACGTTGGCCAGGACCCCCTGCACGGCGAAGCTCGCCGCCACCCCGGCCACGCTGATGCCGGCCACCAGGGCCGTGACCTGCACGCCGAACTTGTCCAGGGCCAGGATGACGGTGAAGAGCAGGACCAGCACCTTGCTGGCCCGCACCACCAGGCGCTGCAGGTGCAGCTCCAGCCCCGTGCGCGCCAGCGAGCGGGCGACGAACCGCCCTGCAAACCGCGCGCAGAGCAAGCCGGCGCCGAAGATGGCCAGGGCGGCCAGGACCTGGAAGCTGTAGCGGACCAGCAGGTCGGTGACGATGTCCCCCACACGTGTCACGTCCATGGTGGCCTCCTCTCAGCAGGAAGACGACGGGCCAGCTCACCAACAAAAAGCCCGCCAGCCGAGCGGCTGGCGGGCGCGGGGTGTCGGTCGCACGCACCTACATCCGGTACTTGCCGAAGTCCTCGGGCTTCAGGTTCTCCAGCCACTCCTTCCACTTGTCGGTCTCCTCCTTCTCCTCGGAGATCTCGACACTCTTGGCCTGGGAGACGACCTTCTCGGTCACGAAGATGGGGGCATTCACCCGCAGGGCGAGGGCGATGGCGTCGCTCGGACGGGCATCGATGTTGATGACATTCCCGTTGTGCTGCAGCTCGATCACGGCGAAGAAGGTGTTGTCCTTCAGGTCGTTGACCACGATCTGGCGGACGGTCGCCCCCAGGCCGTCCAGCACGCTCTTCAGCAGGTCGTGGGTCATGGGGCGAGGGGTCGAGACCTTCTCCAGCTCCAGCGCGATGGCATTGGCCTCGAAGATCCCCACCCAGATGGGCAGCGCCTTCCGCTCCTCCACGTCCTTGAGGATGATGATGGGCATATTGGTGATGGGGTCCAGGGCGATCCCCCGCACCGTCATCTTGATCATGCTGAGGCCCTCCTCACCGATCGGGCTCGTGGAACAGCGGATACAGCTTTTCGTAGCCGGCCTGCAGGGACTCCGGCATGACCCGCACGTCCGCCAGCACCGGCATCAGGTTGGTGTCCCCCGCCCAGCGCGGCACGATGTGCAGGTGCACGTGCTCGAGGACCCCGGCGCCCGCGGCCTTGCCCAGGTTGAGGCCGATGTTAAAGCCCTCGGCGCGCACGGCGCGGCGGAGGATCGCGGTACAGCGCTGGGCCACCTGCATGATTTCCAGCAATTCCTCGGGGGTCAGGCCAGCCAGATCGGGGCAATGCCGGTAGGGAACCACCATGAGGTGGCCGTTGGCGTAGGGGTAGAGGTTCATGACCACGTACGCCAAGGAGCCGCGGTGCAGGATCAGATTGGTGCGGTCAGCCCCCTCGCGTGCCTTCACGCAGAACAGACATCCCCCGTGCTGCGATCCCTCGATGTAGGCCATCCGCCACGGCGCCCAGAGTCGCTCCGTCATCGGCTCTCACCGGGGCTTTCCGGACGGGGGAGCGGGTGGCACCTCCTCCATGGCGAGCCGGTAAATCGCGATCGAGCGCGCGATGCCCTTAAACTTAGCATCGCCCACGTATTCCAGCAATACATTTTTCCCCAAGACTTCGTCGCGGTAGCGGTGACCGCCCCCGCCCGCCTCGACCAGCGGCTGACTCTTGACGACCTTGATCAGCTCTTCGACGGTGTCCTGGCTCACCACGATGCCGGTATTGTAGAGCGTCCCGTCCTCGTCCACCCACACGTCGCGGGCGGCGCTCATGGCGGGCGTGACGCTGGCCTGGATCGCCCCCGTCATGGCCTGGTCGTCGAAGGCCGAGGCCTGGGTCTTGCCCGACCCGGACAGCCGCCCCGCGATGTTCACGTTGCGGCCGATGACGGTGTGGTCCATGGTCCGCTCGTCCACGATGAAGTGCGCGACCTGGGCCCGCCCGGTGTGGACGCTGATCCCCATCTCGAACCGGGTCCGACGGGCCGCGCGGAGCGCCCGCATCATGTCCTGGAGGGTGAGGGCCGTGCGCAGGGCGTTCAGCTCGTCCTCGCGCGCCACCCGGGCGGTGCCGAAGGTGATCATCACGCCGTCGCCGGTGAACTTGTCGATCTTGCCGTGGTAGCGCTCGACGATGGAGGCCAGGGGGTCGAACACCTCGTAGAGCTGCTGGGTCAGCTCCCGCTCGGAGAGCCCGCCCTCCGAGGTCCGGGTGAAGCCGCGGAGATCCGCGAAGATGACGGTAACCTTCCGGGCCTGGTTGAGGATCTCGCCCTCCGGGTGGAAGCGGTACAGCCGGCCCTCGTCGTAGCGCTCGCGGCGCAGCTGCTCGTCCTGCTGGGTCCCGGCGATTTGGATCGTCTGGCGCACCAGGTCGACCGCCTCGCTCCGCTTGACCGCCTGGAGCAGGTCCTGGTAGTCCAGCAGCAGCTCGCTCCAGCCCTTGCGCGCCACGGCCTCCGCCTTGAGGGTCGAGCTGCCGAGCAGCCGCGCCCCGAGACCCCCCAGGTCCATCAGCAGGTAGTGCAGCACCCGGGTATTGAACAGGATCCGGGTGGCCGCCTTCTCGTCGTCGTAGAGCTCGGGCCGGAGGGAGGGGAGCTGGCGCCGCACCAGCTCGAGGAGCTTGCCCTCCCGCCGCTGCACGCCTTCGCGCAGGCGCTCGCGACAGGCCGCGTAGATCTCCTTAAATTCCCGGAAGGTCAGGCGGAAGCGCTTGTTGTGCTCGACCAGCACCTGGGTGAGATTGAGGCGGGCGAGGCTCGGCTCGGTCAGGGGGAGCTGGTCGTCGATGATGCAGTCCATCAGCCGGGGGTTGAACCGGGAGCCCAGGTTGTAGCGGAGCTTGTCGCGCCGTTGGCTCTTGAAGCGCGTCAGGGCGCGGTTCCTGGCGTTGCGGTACACCCCCTGCAGCAGGGGATGCATCTGGTACTTGACGTGGATCTTGATGCCGGGCTGGTTGAAGAATTCGTGGATGACCTCGGCCGCGTCGCGGGAGTGGGCCACCCAGAACAGGTTCAAGAGGCCGAGCCGCCGCTCCTGGTGCAGGATCGCGGTGAGGATCGCGTCGAGGGCGTTCTCGAACCGGTTGTAGGGCGTCCCCGTGCCGCTGGCGAGCGCCCCGCTGCCGGCCTCGCCCGCCCCCGCGGCGTGCCGGTCAACCAGGCTCCGGTAGGTGAACTCCACGACCTCGCGGAGCGCGGTGCGCAGCCCCGGGTGGATGTCCACCAGGAGCGCCTCGCTCTCGCCCGCCGGCGAGTCGGCCTCCGGCAGGTCGGGCAGCGGACTGCCGAACAGCTCCTCCAGCTCGGCGGTGCTTCCCTCGATGAAGCGGCGCTCGAGGTCGCCCCGGCGCTCGAAGAATGTGTGCATCGCACCTCACCGGCCCCCGTCGACGGCGACCGGCGCCAGCCCTCCGCGCGGTCGGCCGCTCGCCCCGGGCGCGCGTGCCCCGCCTAGGAATCCACCAGCGCCTTGAGCTCCTTGCCGGGCTTGAAGTACGGCACCCGCTTGGCCGGGACCTGCACGGGCCGTCCCGTCTGGGGGTTCCGCCCCTGGCGAGCCCGGCGCCGACGAACGCGGAAGCTGCCGAATCCCCGCAACTCGACCTTGGCGTCGGTCTTCCCCGCCAGGGCCTGCGAGATGCTCTCGAAGATGGTATCGATGACGACTTCGGTGTCCTTCTTGGTCAGATTAACCTGCGTTGCAACCTTCTCCACCAGGTCCGCCTTTGTCATGGAACGCCACCTCCTTCGTGAGGCCGGGAATCCCACGGCCGCAGCGCCGCCGCGACTCGTGTCGGGGGCCTCCTGCCGTCCGGCGGTCACTGCCACAGGTACTGGATGGACAGGGGGGGAGCCGCCCCTGGACCGGGCAGGGGGAGCCCCAGCTGCTCGCGGGCGAGGTCCCACAGCGAAAACCGGCTGCGCCGCTCCTGGACGATCCGGGGGCGGCCGGTGATGCCGACCAGTTTTGCCGCCCGGTCGACGGCGTCGGCCTGATCCCCGAGCTCGTCCACCAGCCCGAGCGCCAAGGCCTGCCGCCCGCTGAAGATGCGGCCGTCGGCGAGCGGCTCCACCTTCGAGCGGTCCAGGTGACGGCCGGTCGCCACCGCCTCGATGAACTGGCCGTGCACGTCGTCCATCACCCCTTGCAGGATCTGCCGCTCCGGCTCGGTGAGATCCCGGGTGATGGAGGCGAGGTCCTTGAACTGGCCGGCCTTGATGACGGTGGCGCGGATGCCCACCTTTTCCAGCAACCCCCCCAGGTTGGGAATCTGCATGATCACGCCGATGCTGCCCGTGATCGTCCCCGGGTTGGCGACGATCCGATCCGCGGCCGCCGCCACGTAGTAGCCGCCCGAGGCCGCCACGCCGCCGAGCGAGGCGACCACCAGCTTGCCGGTCTCCTGGCGGAGCTTCACGACCTCGGCGTAGATCTCCTGCGAGGGTGCGACCGCCCCGCCGGGGCTGTCGATGCGCAGGACCACCGCCTTGACGTTGGGCTGATCGCGGTAGCGGTGCAGCTGTGCGACGATGTCCCGGGCGTCGGTGATCGTCCCCTCGACGGCGACCAGGGCGATCCGGTCGCCGCCGAAGGGCAGGGACGTTCCCAGGAAGGCCGCGGCCAGCGCCACCAGGACGAGGAACAGCGCCAGCCCCACCAGGCTCTGGAGGATCAGTCGCCGCCCGCGTCCCGCCGCCACGCGTCCCTACTCCTCCGCGTCCTCGCCCCGTCGCCGCTTCCAGCGCCGGCCACCCTCTTCCTCACCGCCGCTCTCGCCGTGGGCGTCCAGGAAGGCCCGCAGGCTCAGGCCGATCTTGCGCTCCTCGGTGTCCAGCTTGATCACCTTCAGGGTGAGCTCCTGGCCGACCTGCACGACGTCCTCGGGCTTGTTGACCCGGTCGTGGGACAGCTCCGAGACGTGCAGCAGCCCCTCCACCCCGTCCTCCAGCTCCACGAAGGCGCCGAAGTCGGTGAGGCGCACCACCTTGCCCTGGACGTCCATCCCCACCCGGTACTTGTCGGGCACGGTGGACTGCCAGGGATCCTCCTGGACCTGCTTGAGGCCGAGCGAGATGCGATGGTTGGTGCGGTCCACGTGCAGCACGATCGCCTCGACCTTCTCGCCCTTCTTGAGCAGCTCCGAGGGGTGCCGCACGCGCTTGGTCCAGGACATGTCCGAGATGTGAATCAGGCCGTCGATCCCCTCCTCCAGCTCCACGAAGGCGCCGAAGTCCGCCAGGTTCCGGACCCGGCCCTCGACGCGGGTGCCCACCGGGTAGCGCTCCTCGATCGAGTTCCAGGGGTTGGGCTCGGCCTGACGCATGCCCAGGGAGATCCGCTTGTTGGCCCGGTCCACATCGAGGACCACCACCTCGACCAGGTCCCCGATGGCGACGACCTTGGAGGGGTGCTTGACCCGCTGGGTCCAGGACATCTCCGAGATGTGGACCAGCCCCTCGACCCCGTCCTCCAGCTCCACGAAGGCGCCGTAATCGGTGAGGCTGACCACCTTGCCCTTGACCTTGGAGCCGACCGGGTACTTCTGCTCCACCGCATCCCAGGGGTCCGGCAGCCGCTGCTTGTAGCCCAGCGACACCCGCTCGTTGGTGCGGTCGAACTTGAGCACGACCACCTCGATCTCATCCCCCACCTGGAAGAGCTCGGAGGGATGGCCGACCCGGCCCCAGGACATGTCGGTGATGTGCAGCAGGCCGTCGAGGCCCCCCAGGTCGACGAAGGCCCCGTACTCGGTGATGTTCTTGATCTTGCCCTTGATCACCTTGCCCTCGGCCAGATTGGTCAGGGTGGCCTCCTTGAGGTGCTTGCGCTCCTCCTCCAGGAGCTCCCGCCGGGACAGCACGATGTTGCCCCGCTTCTGGTTCAGCTTGATGATCTTCATCGGGAACGCCTTCCCGATCAGCTTGTCCAGATCGCGCACCGGCCTCAGGTCCACCTGCGAGCCCGGCAGAAATGCCCGCACCCCGATGTCCACGATCAGCCCGCCCTTGGTGCGGCCGAGGATCGTGCCGGTGACGGCCCCCCCCTTGTCGTAGATCTTGGACAGCTCGTCCCAGATCTTGATCTTCTCCGCCTTTTCCCGGGAGAGGACGATCAGGCCCTCCGTGTCCTCTTTCTGCTCGAGGTACACGTCCACCACGTCGCCGACCTTGGCGGTGATCTCGCCCGCCGGGCTGCGGAACTCCTTGAGGGGGATCAGCCCTTCGGACTTGTAGCCGATGTCCACCAGGACCGCGTCATCGCGGACCTCCAGGATCGTGCCCCGGACGATCTCGCCCTCGATGATGTCGCGGACGCTTTGCTCGTAGATCTCCTGCATCTCCTTGGACGGACCAGTGCTCTCCAGCTCCTCGGGCTCTGCGAAATGGGTGGGGTCGGAAGATACGGACGATGAACTCATGCGGGTACCATCCTCCTGCACACGGCAGTGAAATACGATCCCGGCCCCGGCTCCCCAGGGGAGTCCGGGACAAGGAAGTGCCTCGGCGGCCATGCCGCCTCGGCGGGTCGAAACTGCATCGCCGGCCGCACGCCCCGCGGCCGGCGGAACCATCGGGCGCGTCGCGAACCCCTGGGCCGCCGCGTGATGCCCGCCATCACCGGGTCCACCGTGCTCCCGGCTCCGGCGGCGAGCGCCGCCACCGTCTCCGGGACGTACTCCAGCCCTTCAGCGCACGGGTCGAAGAGCGCACGGGCGATGAGACGGCTCAGAGAGGATGAGAGAGCATCTATCCACGCAGTGCCGCAAGGCGAGCTGCCAACCCGCGAGGGCCGCATCATACACAGCCGTTCCACCCGAGGCAAGGGAAAAAACCGTATCCCCCGACAAACTCAGGAGTTATCCGCCCGGCAGCGATTGGCGGCCTCCCGCAGCATGAGGGCGAGCACCGCGTCCGCGTCCACCCGGCTGGAATCGACACGCAGGGCATCCGGGGCGGGGCGGAGCGGCGAGGCCGACCGGCTGCGGTCCCGCGCGTCGCGGCGCAGCACCTCGGTCCGCACCGCGTCGAGGTCGGCGGCGACCCCGCTCCGCTCCAGGTCCCGCAGGCGCCGGGCCGCGCGCACGTCCGGATCGGCATCCAGGTAGAACTTCAAGTCCGCGTCGGGCAGCACCACGGTCCCGATGTCCCGGCCGTCCATCACGACGCCGCCCAGCCTCGCCATCGCCCGCTGCAGCGCGACCAGCCGCTCCCGAACCTCGGGCCACACGGAGACCAGCGAGGAGGCCTCGTCCATGCGCGGCGTGCGGAGCAGGTCGGTCACATCGACGCCGTCCACCAGGATTCGCGGCCCGGCCGCGCCGGGCTGGATGCGGATGTCGGTCCGCGTCGCCAGCTCCGCGAGCCGCCCGCGGTCGGCGAGGTCCACCCCCTCGCGCACCGCCTTCCATCCGAAGGCCCGGTACATGGCGCCGCTGTCGATGTACACGTAGCCCAGCGCCGCGGCGAGGCGCCGCGCCGCCGTGCTCTTCCCCGCCCCCACGGGTCCATCGATGGCGATGACGAGCTTCCGCCCCTTCACCCGTCGGCCACCTCCTGGAGCCTGCAGCCCGCGGCCACGGCGCGCAGCCGATCGGTGAAGCCCGGGAAGGAGGTCTCGACGCAGGCGACGTCCCGGATCTCCGTCTCGCCCTCGGCAAACAGGGCCGCCACGGCCAGGCTCATCGCCATGCGGTGATCGCCCCGGCTCGAGACCGCAGCCCCCTGGAGCGGCCGGGGGCCCCGGATCCGGAGTCCCTCGCCCTCCTCCCGGATGTCCGCGCCCAGCTTGGAGAGCTCCCCGCACAGTGCCGCCAGGCGATCGACCTCCTTCACCCGGAGCTCGGCCGCGCCCTCGACGACCGTCTCCCCGTCCGCCAGGGCGGCGGCCACCGCCAGGATCGGAATCTCGTCGATCAGGCGCGGCACCTGGAGGGGGAGGATCCGCGCCCCGTGGAGCCTGGTGCCGCGGACGTGCAGGTCCGCCACCGGCTCCCCCGCCTCCACCCGCTGCGCGAGCACCTCGACCCGGGCCCCCATGGCCCCGAGCACCTCGAGGAGGCCCGTGCGCGTCGGGTTAACTCCCACGCCCTGGAGCGTGACATCGCCTCCGGGGTGCGCGGCGGCCGCCACCACGAAGAATGCCGCCGAGGAGACATCGCCCGGGACGACCACCGAGGTCGCCCGCAGCCGGGCCCGGCCGCTCAGCGTGACCCGCGTCCCCTCGCGCCGCACGCGGACTCCGAAGGCGCCGAGCATCCGCTCGGTGTGGTCCCGCGAGAGGACGGGCTCCCCCACGCTCGTCTCGCCCGCCGCCTGCAGCCCGGCCAGCAGGATCGCCGACTTGACCTGGGCACTGGCCACGGGGGAGTCCCAGGAGATCCCCTGCAGGGCGCCGCCGCGGATCACCAGCGGCGGGTACTGCCCCCCGGCGCGCCCGTCCATCGCCGCGCCCATGGCGCGGAGCGGCTCCACGATCCGCCGCATCGGGCGCTGGCGGAGCGAACCGTCCCCGCTCAGGACGCTGAGGAACGGGCACCCGGCCAGCACGCCCGCCAGCAGCCGGAGGCAGGTCCCCGAGTTCCCGGCGTCGAGCACCGTCTCGGGCTCCCGCAGGGCGCCGGCCCCTCGGCCCACGACCCGGACCAGGCCGCCGGGCCCGCTCTCGATTTGGACGCCGAGCGCCCGGAGCGCCGCGAGCGTGGCCTGGCAGTCCTCGCTGGGGAGGAACCCATGGATCTCCGTCGTGCCTTCCGCGAGCGCACCGAGGAGGAGCGCCCGATGGGAGATGGACTTGTCCCCCGGGACGCGGAGCGTTCCCTCGACCCGCTCGGCCCGCTGCACGAACCAGGACCGCATCCCGCCTTCCCCCCCGCTCACCGCCGGGCGTCGAGAGGGGCTGCCGGCGGAGGGGCCAACCGGCCGAGCCGCGCCACCAGCTCCCGGGTGAGCGGCTCGATCCAGTCCCATCCCCGCACCCCCACCCACCCGGCTGCGGGCTCACGTCGGTACCAGGTGAGCTGTCGCTTCGCGTACCGGCGGGTGGCCCGCTGCATGGCGGCGACCGCCTCGCGCTCGGGCAGGCGGCCCAGCAGGACCGCCACTGCCTGCCGGTAGCCGATCGCCTGCAGGGGCCGGGCCTCGGCGCTGAGCCCGCCCGCCAGGAGGGCCCGCACCTCCTCCAGCAGCCCCGCCTCCCACATTCGCCGGCACCGGGCGTCGATCAGTGCCCAGAGCTCCTCGCGCTCGCGGGCGAGCACCACCATCACCGCGTTCGACCTGCGCGGGGCGTCCCAGAGGGCGGGGCGTAGCTCCGAGGGGCGGCGCCCGGTGGTCTCGGCCAGCTCCAGCGCCCGCACGATCCGCACCAGGTCCGCAGGGTGGATGCGGGCCGCACTGGCGGGGTCCACGGCGCTGAGCCGCGCGAACAGCGCGTCCGCCCCGCCCTCGCGCGCCTCCCGCGTGAGGCGCAGGCGCAGCGCCGGGTCGGCGCCGCCCCCGGCGAGGCTCCCCTTCAGGAAGGCCCGCAGGTACAGCCCCGTCCCCCCGACCAGGATGGGGAGCCGCCCCCGCGAGGCGATCGCATCCGCCGCGCTCTCCGCACGCCGGGCGAACTCGTGCGCCGAGAAGCTCTCCGTGGGATCGCAGACATCCACGAGATGGTGGGGAACCGCGGCCCGGTCGTGGAGGGAGGGCTTCCCGGTGCCGATGTCCAGCCCCCGGTACACCTGCATGCAGTCGGCCGCGACGATCTCGCCCGGCGCGGCCCGGGCCACCGCCATGGCCAGGGCCGACTTCCCGACGGCCGTCGGACCGGCCACGATCAGGACGGGCGCCGGGGCCGAGGCCTGCGCCTCACGGGGCGGGGACGCGCTGCTCAATTTGGAACGGGATCCTGACTTTGTAGCCAGGCAAGTCGACGGTCTCTGTCCATCGGACCAGGAGGATCAGCATGGAGCCGTCCCGGATGAACTGGATGTTCTCCTCGCCGAGGCGGACCCCCAGCTCCGCCGCGCGGCGAATGATCTCCGCCCGCGCCGCGTCCTCTCCCCCCGTCCGCGACACGGCCGTCATCGCCGCCTCCTTGACGGGGTCCTGGAGGCTCAGGTAGTCCCAGTAGGGCGGGATGAACTTGATGGCCAGGACGATCCCGACCACCAGGACCGCGAGGAAAAGGAGGAGCTTGAAGTTGATCCGTCCGGGTGGCATCCTGTCTCCCCGGCGACCCAGGGTCCGCGGGCACCCTCCGGGCCTCGGGCCGTCCAGCCCCCGCGGCTACCGGGGGCGCTTCAGCCAGCTCATCATGCCGCGCAGCTCCTTGCCCACCACCTCGACCGGGTGGGTGGCCTCCTGCTGGCGCATGGCGAGGAAGCTGGGCCGCCCCGCCTGGTTCTCCAGGATCCACTCCTTGGCGAAGCGGCCGCTCTGGATCTCGGCCAGGATCCGCTTCATCTCGGCCTTGACCGAGTCGTTGATGATCCGCGGCCCGCGGCTGTAGTCGCCGTACTCGGCCGTGTCGCTCACCGAGTAGCGCATGTAGGCCAGGCCGCCCTGGTAGATCAGGTCCACGATCAGCTTCATCTCGTGCATGCACTCGAAGTAGGCCGACTCGGGCTGGTAGCCCGCCTCCACCAGCGTCTCGAACCCCGCCTTCATCAGGGCCGAGATGCCGCCGCAGAGCACCGTCTGCTCGCCGAAGAGATCGGTCTCGGTCTCTTCCTTGAACGTCGT
>Ga0335070_10006403_pt1 | contig 13858 bp, 10 predicted proteins | sample Lox_Sample_13_FD_206722 | JGI IMG/M metagenome (GOLD analysis project Ga0335070, IMG submission 206722) | Soil microbial communities from Loxahatchee National Wildlife Refuge, Florida, United States - Lox_Sample_1.3 | ecosystem: Environmental > Terrestrial > Soil > Wetlands | place: USA...
CACGAGTGGACTTTGGTGTCGGTGTGGTCGCAGGCCCAATCGTGGATTCCACGAGAGGAAGGGTGTACGTGTTTTCCTCGTCTGATGGAACGGGAGGCTGTACTGGAGGAGCGCCCTGCACAGCCGTTTACAGTTTTAGAACCAATTTTGGCGCAGGCGCAGCGGGGACGAAGAGGACCGTAGGCAATAGCGTTGCGTCACCTGGGACACCCAGCCCTCTGTTCGGAGCAGGGTTTGACTCGGCCTTTCTGTCGACTGGGATTGGTGGCATGTATGTTTGCGGGAACACCGGTGGAGCGCCCACTCTGTACAAGATTCCAGTTAACGGTGGAACTATGGGAACAGTTGTCACGGGGCCAGTGCTGTCTGGCGCGACGACGGGCTGCTCTCCTGTCACCGACATTTCGAATCCGAATGCGGCTGGTGGGACAACGGAGTGGCTCTTCGCCAGCGCGCAAGGGAGCGGCCTCGGCGGCAACTGCGGAGGCGCCGGCTGCGTGATGAACTTCTTCAGCACTCCGTGGACTGCGTCTCATGCCTACACGGTCGGACAGCAGGTAATGGACACTCACTTCCAGATTCAGACATGCAGGACCGCGGGGACATCGGGCGTAACGAATCCGGCGTGGAGCCAAACGGTCGGCGGCAGCACAACCGATGGCACAGCGCAGTGGCGGAATCAGGGTAAGGTGGCAGCCGTTTACGGCAGCTGGCAGGCAGGCCACGCCTACACCGTTCGCACGGAAATCCTCGACCCTAACGGGAACATCCAAGAGGTGTCGACCGCGGGAACCTCGGGCGCATCGGCTCCGAGTTGGTCCACGACCATCGACGCCCTCACGAACGACGGTCCCGTAAGGTGGCGGAACATCGGATCCATCCAGACTGCGAGTATCTCGGCAGCGGGCGGCACAGGCGGAATCATCCTCGACAACGTTGTTGGATCGGGTACAATGAGCGGCGCTTCCCAGATCTACTTCTCAACGCAAAGCAACCAGACGTGCGGAACGAGCGGCACCGGGGGATGCGCTGTACAGGCATCGCAGTCGGGCCTCAACTAATGGGACGGATTTTTATCATGGACACGAATCATTCCTCTGAACGTACTCAGTCAGCAGCTCCGAAGAAGCCGTACGAAAAGCCCTCGTTCCGGTTCGAGGAGGTTTTTGTCACGACCGCACTCTCGTGCGGCAAAATCAATGTCACGCAAGGAAGTTGCAGCCTCAATACCAAAAGCTAATGAGTTCTTTGCCTAATTCTCCCGGCGCGGAGCCTGCTCCTGCAGCTTGGACTGCGGCCACAGGTGCGTCACCGCGCGCTCTTCGGAAGCTTATGAGTGTTTCTGAACACCTGCAAGACGTCGACCGTACGTCGCGGGGAACGCTTCCAGCCGCGCAGGCGACCATCGCTTTGCCAACGTGCCGTCGCAGGCCTTGTGCCGTCTTCAGACTTTGCAGCCCGTGTCGTTGTGGGAATGTACTGTTTGCTTCAAAGAAAAGCCAGTCTGTCTTAGGATCTTCGAGAGTTTTGTGCCTGAACTAACCACCGGAGCCGGACTTCTCAGCGTCGTGATTGAAATCGGCGGGATGCCCGTGCGTGTGAACACCACCGACCACAATTTCCTGGACATGCTGCACGAGCGCTATGCCGGATACGTGAGTTCGACAAGAGATTCTGAGATCGAGTTCGACGTTCAACTGGAGCCACCCGGCAAAGCGGATCCGAGTTCGGAGGTGCGAGTGGCCCAGCGGGGCGGCCGCTGGACGCTGGCTCGTGGTGATTTTCGCGCTGAGTGGGAGCCTGCAGAACATCGAGGCTGGATTCAGCAGACGCCAACCCCGTATTCCATTGATTCAGTCCTGCGGATTGTGCATACGCTGGTGCTAGCGCGTCGAGGGGGATTCCTTCTACACGCGGCGAGCGCGATTCGGAACGGGCGGGCGTTCATCTTTGCCGGAGCATCGGGAGCAGGTAAGTCGACAATTTCAAAGCTGGCACCTCGTGATGTCGCGCTTTTGAGCGATGAGATTTCGTACGTGCAAAAGCGAGAGGCCGGATACGTTGCGTCTGGCACGCCATTTACAGGAGAACTGGACAAACCCGGGGAGAATATCTCCGCTCCCGTTGCGGCACTCTATCTGCTCGCCAAGGGAAGCGAAAATCGTATCGATGTGGTGACCGGGAGCGAGGCGGCGCGTTTGTTTCTTCAGAATGTGCTCTTTTTCGCGGAGGACGAGGAACTGGTGCAAAGGACATTCCATGCCGCATTTGATTTCGTCAGCTGCGTCCCGGTTTTTCGGTTGGCGTTTGTGCCCGATGTCAGGGTGTGGGAGTTAATTCGATGAGCTTGTATGTAGCTCGAAGTCCGCGGGTTGCCGCGCGCAGTCTTGAGGGCGAGATGATGATCATGTCGGGGCGGGATTCTACGCTGTTTACATTGAACCGGACTGCGACCATTCTTTGGCAGGCCGCTGACGGTGCAACTCCGTTGGAACAGATCGTGCACCAGCGTATCTGCACCGAGTTCGAGGTCGAGCCGAGTGAGGCGCTCCAGGACGCGGAGAAGCTAGCACGCGATCTTGCCGGCCACGGCATTCTCCAGATATCAGAGGAGCCAATTACGCGCGGAGAGACGAAGTGAGCGGATTACTGCAGGAAATGACCGAGAAAGCGCTTGCGAGGAATATTCCTCTCAGCCTGCAACTCGATCTCACATACCGCTGCAATGAGCGATGCGTCCACTGCTACCTCGATCATGAAGATCATGGCGAGATGACAACCGCCGAGATCAAAGACCTGTTCGACCAGATGGCCGAAGCCGGCGTGTTCGTCCTGACTCTGAGCGGCGGCGAGATTTTCGTGCGCAAGGACTTTTTCGAGATCCTCGAATATGCGCGGCTCGACCGGCAATTCTGTGTGAAATTGAAGACCAATGCGCTCATGATCCGCGAGCGCGAGGCTGCCAGACTCCGGGAGATTGGCGTGGAGTCGATCCAGATCAGCATCTATTCGCACAAGCCGGAAGTGCATGATGCCATCACGCTTGTTCCGGGCTCGCTAAAGAGATCACTTGACGCTGCAAGATTCCTCAAAGGGCAAGGCTTGCGAGTCATCTTTGGCAACGTGTTGATGGTGCAGAATCTGCAGGACTATCCGGGAGTGCGGGCGCTGGCTGAGGAACTAGGAGCCGAGAGCACGATTGACCCGACCATTACTCCCATGATGGATGGCGATCGCTCAATCCTGAGCATGGGCATCGGCGGCGACTCGCTTCGCCAAGTCTTTCGGGACAAGACCCTGGTTGGAGACGTGAAGGAGTTTTGTGCGGTTCCCGATCCCGGAGATGCGAGTTCTCTTTCGGCTTTGCCCTGCAGCGCAGGCCATACTGCTTGCTATGTTTCACCCTATGGCGACGTATTCCCGTGTGTGCAGTTTCCGCTTCCAACGGGGAATGTCCGGAAGCAGAGGTTTATTGACATCTGGCGGTATTCCGATCGCATGAACGAGGTGCGCTCGATCCGCTTGAAAGATCTGACGACGTGTCGATCCTGCGTTCACGGCGGAAGCTGCACGCGATGTCCCGGTCTCGCCTACATGGAAGGAAACATGCGTGGACCGTCGTCGCAGGATTGCGAGAAGTCTTTCGCCAGAACGGGAATTGCTTCAGCGAATATGCTGGCGAAAAGGTCGGCGGCACCGGGTCTGGTACAGATTCAGGTGGAGCCGATGCACACGGAAGTTCAGCCCGTTCGCGCTTTCGCATAGGCCTGATCGCGCCAATCCATGTCTGGCCCTATCACCTCCCTTGACAATGAATGGGCAGTGCTGCGAAGTGCGTGTTCGCCCGTCTACTCAGAAGAAAAGACCCGCCGAATCCGCGCGCTGTTAACTTCACAGAACCAATGGCCGACGCTATTCGATCTGGCTGATCGACACGGTGTGCAGCCAATTCTCGCGCAAGCTCTCTTCTCGGTCCAGGATCTGGTCCCTGCCCAGGAACTCGCAAATCTGAGGAAGAGCTATGAGTCCAATCTCCACAAAGCTCTGTTTCTTTCACGTGAGTTCGTGCGGATTGTGGATTGTTTGTCGCAGGCAGGCATAGAGTTCATGCCGTACAAAGGGCTTGCGCTGGCGCAGACGATCTATGGCGACATCGCGCTACGGCAGCCGGGTGATATCGATCTGCTGATCCATGCGACGGATCTGAAACGCGCGCGAGAGGCTGTGAAGGCGCTCGGATATTTGCCGCACGCGCCGCTATCTGATGCCGAAGAGGACGCTTACCTCATCTCGGGATATGAATGCGCGCTCGACTCTCCGCTGGGAAGAAATTTGCTTGAGGTCCAGTGGGCGATTCTGCCGCGATTCTACGCAGTGGATTGGGACATCGAGGCAATGTTTGGGCGTGCCGTCAAGGTGAAGGTGGCGGGAGTGCCGATAAGAACGCCCTCTCTCGAAGACCTCTACATACTGCTTGCGCTGCACGCGGCAAAACACGTTTGGGAGCGGCTGATTTGGATCTGTGACCTGGCGCGTATCGGCAGTCTCGCGGCCCTCAACTGGGAGTGGATCGGTGCTCAATCGCAGAAATTGGGCATCGTGAGAATCGCGAGAGTATCGCTTCTGCTTGCACAACGACTACTCGACTCCCCGGTACCCCAGGCAGCGCAAGGATGCTTACCAGTGGATTCTTCTGCCGGGCGCATTGCAGAAGAGATTGAACGTTACGTATTAGATGAGCAGGTTTTTGACTTAGAGTCTCGCAAGTACTTTACGTTAATGATGAGCTTGCGAGAGCGGCGGATCGACCGTATTCGGTTTATGAGCCGACTGGCATTAACACCAGGACCGGGCGAGTGGGGTGTTGTGCGATTGCCGAAGCCGCTGTTTCCTCTCTATCGATTGGTGAGGGTGGGTCGTCTACTCGCGAGGTTCGCGGGGCGCCGAAGCTGAAGGTCTCCAGTTCCACACGTAAAAGGCGTACATCGTCAAGCAACCGAGTAGAGGTACGTATAAGCCGACTCTCAGCGAGCCAAAGCGAGTGGATAGAAGACCAACGATCCATGGCAGAAGTCCACCACCGATGTTGGACACGAAAAACATTGCCGACCCAATCTGAGCAGACGCAAACTGCCGCGAGAGCAGCGAGATTGTAATGGGGTAGACCGAGGCGAGGCCGAAACCGGCCGCGCAGGCACTGGCTGCGATGGCAGGCAGGTGGTGCGACAGCATGAGTCCCAGCATTCCGACACACGCCAGCAGCAAGCCCGCCTGAACGAGCCTGACATCATCGATCAACCGCAACAGTGCAGGAGCGAGCCATCGACCGATCATGAGCGAAGCGTAAAAGAAGGAGGGAGTTGCCACCGCGGTTGCGGGCGTTAGAGTTCCAAGGCTTTTGACGTAGGTTGCTATCCAGAGTCCAAAGCTATTTTCCACTCCCACGTAGACAAAGAAAAGTATGACGAAAATGAGAAAAGGAGCCATGTGGGCGCGAATCAGAGGCAGGATCGGCCCTTTCTCCACCGTTGCAGCTGGTTCCACCATAGTTCCGGGCATGAGTGCCACGCCAATGGCGATTACCAACGAAAACGCGGAGACACAAAGCAGGAACGACGGGATGCGTTGAACCTTTTCAGCTGCAGACAGCAGAAAAGGGCAGGCCACCGCGCCGAAACTCCAGAAGAAGTTCAGCAGGTTCAGTTTCGCGCTTCTTCGTTCGGGATTCGCAGCCGCAACCATCAAGTTCGCCGCCGGTACGGCCAGCCCGAGGCCACAACCGTAGATCAGGATACAGAGGGTCGCCGACCACTTCGAACCGGCTAACAGGAACGCCAGTCCCAACGTTACCAGCAGGAGGCCGAGTTTAATGGCAAAGCGGTATCCGCGAGATGCCACCACCCAACCGGACAGCGCGACACCGCATGTGGCGGCGGTGTATTGCACGGGGAAGAACACACCGGCTTGCGCATCGTTCAATGACCATCGCGCCGAAAGTGCAGGCAGCAACGGGCCCAGTAGAACCGTCGCGACGCCGATCGGAACAAACGAAGCGTACGCCGCATAAGTCAGAGTACGGGCCGAAGAGGTGCTTACGGGCGTTTCGAGGCTTGGCATGAATCCGCGCAGTCCGCTCCCTGATGAGGATGCTCGTCAGTTTCAGATGCTAGCAGGAGGTTGGCGCAATCGCTGTGGATTGCCGCACGATCAGCTCTGGCTCTATGGCGATCTCCGCGGGATATTCTCTCTTCCCCTCGATCCGATCCAGCAGAGTCTGCGCGGCGACTTCTCCCATGCGGTTCAATGGTTGGCGAACAGTGGTGAGGCCCGGGGAATGAAATCCGGCGCCGGGAATGTCGTCGAACCCGAGTACTGACACATCTTGCGGAACGCGGAGTCCTTGCTCCTGCAGAGCACGGACAGCACCAATAGCGGATATGTCGTTATAGGCGAAAATCGCGGTAAATGGCTTCTTCCGCCCTAGCAGTTGTTTGGCGAACGGGTATCCCAACATGGGTGTGGGGTCGTCAGCATCGATTTGCACTGTGAGGTCGGGATCGACATTGATTCCCATCTGTCCGGCGACACGACAGATTGCATCCCAGCGGTCCTTCGAGTCGGAGCTGATGGGATTGCCTTTCATGAACGCGATCCGCTCGTGTCGCAGATCTTTCAAATGGTTCAAGGCCAGCACGGCCGCATGCTCATGATCTAAGACGATATTGGTGACGCCCTTCATGTTCTTGTGACCGGCGATGGCGACGGTAGGCAGTACAGGCGCCTCCTGGACCATAGTGTCGACCGTGATGATGCCTTCCACGCCCCGCTCCGAGAGCAGCTGCGCATATCGGCTCAATAGAACAGGGTCGTGGCGATGTACGACGGTCAGAAAAAAGTATTCGCGTTTGCGGAGATACTGCTCGATTCCGCTGATGATCGGCGAGCTGTAAGAGTCGCCGATCTCTTCCGCGATCACACCGATCGTGTACGTGCGCTTGTTGCGCAGCGTGCGTGCGAAGAAGTTAGGGCGGTAGTTCAGTTCCTTGGCAGCGGCACGGATACGGTTCTTGGTCTGCTGTGGGATGGAGCGCGCTGACGGAGAATCGTTGAGAACGGCGGACACTGTGCCTGGGGTAAGTCCCAAGTGCTGCGCAACTGCCTTGAGCGTGACTACCTGCGGCTTCTGGCCGGCTTTCTTGAGTTGCACCATGGGAGCGTTAAGATGTGTTCTCTGGGTTGTAACCTCTATGCTACCAGACTGCTTCGTGCCGTCAGTGATTTCAGGCACAGCGTACGTTTACCACTCTGCCGGCTTTACCCCTTGCGGTATCGTTCGCTGTTTGGTTTGGAGCCGCTCACCGCGTAATAAAGAATGTACAGATAGCAGAACGTAGCGATGATGAGCGCGTAGTGAATTCCCTGACCCCAGCTCAGTTCACCTTGGGTCATAGTGGAATAGCTCGTGTGATTGATGGCGTCGGCAACTTTGCCGACGATCCATGGAATGATTGCGCCCCCGACAATCGCGGTATTTAAGATGCCCGATCCATCGCCCGTAAGCGGACCAAGCTCTGAGATACCGCTGGTGAAGATGCAAGGGAACATAATCGAATTGAACAAGCCGACCAGAAGAATAGACCACATTGCCACAGATCCGTTTGTCGCAACGGCAAGCGTTACGAGCACCGCGGCCATGATGGAGCAGAACGCAAGCACCTGTGAGGTTTTCACCTTCTGCAGAACTGCCGATCCGATGAACCGGCCAACCATCGCTCCGCCCCAATAAAGAGATATGTAGCGGGCGGCGACGGCCTTAGCCGCAAGGTATCGGGATGCAGGATCTGCCACATCCGAGGCAAAGCCTCCGATATTGCTGAGTGCAAGATAGTTCGAAATCGAACTGCCGATGGCAACTTCTGCACCGACGTAAACGAAAATTCCGATCGCACCAAAAATCAGATTCGGATGCTTCCACACAGAATCATCAACCTTCTGGCCAGCGTGGTGTTCAGCCTCCTGTATTCTGGGGAGCCTGAACACGGCAAACAATATCGCCAAAAGAACGAGAACGATTGCAAAGAAATAGACGTAAAGCTTGACCACCGCATCTTGGGACGCGCTTTGCGCTGCTGCGCTGACTGACTCTTTCAGGATCAGCTTGGCGCCCACCCAGGGGAAAACCGCCGTTCCCAGAGAGTTGAAAGCCTGGGTCAGAACCAATCGGCTGGAAGCCGTTTTGGGGCTGCCAAGCACGGCTACGTAGGGGTTGGCCGCAACCTGCAGGACCGTGATACCGGCGGCGAGGATCAACAAGGCCGTGAGGAAGAATGGGAACGACGGGATTTTCGCCGCGGGATAAACCAGGAGGCAAGCTGCCACCATGGTGCTTAATCCCACGATGATGGCCCGTTTGTATCCAATCCAATCAATGATCTTCGCCGAGGGAATAGAAACGAGGAAGTAAGCAAGAAAAAATGCAGTCTGAATCAGAAAGCTTTCGGCTAAGTTCAACTTGAAGACGTTCTGCGCGAACGGAATCAGCACGTCGTTCAAGGACGTGAGCGATCCCCAAACGAAGAAAAGGGTAGTAAGTACAGCCAGTGCAGGGCGGTAATCCTGGCCGGATTCCGTTGTGGTCACTGCTGTGCTGCCGGTCGATGAAATCGCCATGAGTTCTATCCACCCTCCCGGGTGCTATGAATGCTTGAACGCGGCAATCATACATCGCGGAACTGCCGTTTTGCCGACTTTCTTGTTCCGATGCCGCTTGTGCGCCTCTACAAAATCGATTCTTCTCCTTGACAATGGCTGACGGTTGCCGGAGACTCGGTCGTTTCCTGCATTCATCTCTTTTGGGCAGGTTCCGCTCATGCGTCGACTCATTCTATTCACAATCCTTATGCTCTCCGCTGGCACAAGTAATCTCCCCATGTGGTCTCAAACCAACGCGGCCGATGTAGTCGTCTTCGGCGAAGAGGGTTTTGCCGCTGCGGATTCGGCAACGCCCTCGACGCAACAATTGCAGACGATCTTTCCTCAATCGAAGCTTATCGGAGCTAACCAGCTCCCGTCGCTCCTTTCTTCGAGTTCAACGCGCCTCCTTGTTCTTCCTTATGGGTCGGCATTTCCCGAGGAGAGCTGGTCCGCGATTAAGGACTTTCTGGACCGGGGCGGCAACTTGCTCGTTCTCGGAGGACGCCCGTTTACACGCGCCGCATATAAGGATGGGCAAGGGTGGCATCTGCGCGATTACAGCGTGCGGTTTATCCGGCCTCTGATGATTGACCAGTACCAGGAGACTCCGGGTTCCGACGGGATGCAATTTCAGACCAATCCGGATCTGTCCTTGAAAATACCTGCGTTTTCCTGGAAGCGCGCTTTCAGTCCGGTGATTCATCTCAGCGCCGTAGATTTGTATCATCGCGGCGGCTCTGCCGGTTCGCTCGATGCTCGTCTTGCTGCAATGGCATGGGGTGTCAAGGAAGGACGTAAGCTGGCTGCTCCCGCAATTCAAGTGGATCATGATCGTAACGGCTTCGACGGCGGGCGCTGGATCTTCGTCAACGCCGAACTCGGACGCAATTTCTTCGATAACAAAGAACTCCTTCAGGCGCTCGCGGATCGAGCTCTGAACGGCGCGGAAGATTTTACGGTGCGTCCCACCTATGCTCTCTACTTGCCCGGCGAGCCGGTGGAACTGCGGGTGAAATGGCATGCCGCAGGCACGCAGACCAATCCGGCTACGGCAAAGATCACATGGTTTCCGGAAGCTGAGCCGTCCAACCGCATGACTGTGACCGCCTCAGTTCCTGCTCAAGCGCCAGTCGTTCTGCCGCCTCCCGGAGGGAAAGGGCTCTTTGTTATTGAGGCTGTTCTGCAACAGGGTGAGCACGTGCGAGCCATCTACCACTCTGCGTTTTGGATCCGCGATGAGGCGTTCCTTAGGTCCGGTCCGCGTCTCACCGTCAACCATGATTACTTCGAACTCGACGGTCGTCCTCTCGCCGTTGTCGGAACGACCTATATGTCGAGCGAAGTGCAGCGCCTCTATTTCGAACACCCTAACGTTGACGTGTGGGAGCGAGACATGGCGCAGATTCATGACGCAGGCGTGAACATGATCCGCACCGGCTGGTGGACCGGATGGGACAAGTTTTGCGATGAGAACGGTCAGCCGTACGAGCGTACCCTGCGGACGCTGGAAGCGTACCTCATGACAGCGCGCAAGTACGGGCTGCCGGTCCAGTTCAATTTCTTCGCTTTCCTGCCTGATGTTCTGGGCGGCACGAATGCCTTTCTCGATCCGGCGGCTGTACAAAGGCAGCAGACTTTAGTTTCCGCGGTTGCTGCCCGCTTTCACGATGTGCCGTTTCTTGCATGGGATTTGATCAATGAACCCAGCTTTTCACAGCATCTCTGGACGATGCGGCCGAATGGAGACCCCATCGAGTTAGCAGCATGGAACCAATGGTTAAGCAATCGTTATCCTGATCGTCAAAAACTTGCGGTCCTTTGGAATGTTCCGCCGGACTCTGTCGCAGGTACGATCTCGTTGCCGCGCGATGAGGAATTCTCTCCCCGCGGAATGTACACAGGGACCAACTCTCTCCGGGTGAATGATTATTCCCTCTTCGCCCAGGAGTGCTTCACGAAATGGGTTCGCGCCATGCGGGATGCGATCCGCGCAACCGGTTCACAACAACTCGTGACAATCGGTCAAGATGAGGGCGGAATTCAGGACCGGCTTTCACCGGCATTCTGGGGATCCTCGGTTGACTTCACCACAAACCACACGTGGTGGCAGAACGACTACATTCTCTGGGACTCGCTCGCGGCGAAGCAGCCTGGGCAGCCGATGCTGATTCAGGAAACCGGCCTGCAGCGCGAGTTGAACCTGGATGAGACCGCGAGGCGTACGCCCGAGAGTGAAGCGGCCCTGCTGGAGCGCAAGATCGCAACCTCATTTATTCAAGGTGGTGGCGCAATCGAATGGCTCTGGAACACGAATTCTTACATGACGGAGAGCAACGAAACTCCGATCGGCGCTGTTCGCACCGACTATACAGAGAAGCCGGAGGCAACGCTGCTTCGTGCGTTTGCTCGTTTCGCTCCAGAGCTGGGTCAGCATCTCCGGGATCCGAAGCTTCCGGAAATTGCAATCATCACGTCACAAGCCGCGCAGTATTCGGCGCTGGCCGACTTCCAATTAGAAGCTCAGCGGCGCTCGGTTCGGGCGCTTGCTTACGCGGCGCACTTGCCGGCGTATGTGATTGCTGAGAATCAGATCGGACATCTCGGCTCGCCTAAGCTCTCCATTCTTCCGAGTCCTCAAGCTCTCGGCGAAACCGCCTGGAACGCCTTAATGAAGTATGTCGATCAAGGCGGGAATCTGCTGGTCACTGGGCCTGTCGATCACGATGAGCATTGGCAAATCGTGCAACGCGCGTCGGCTCTCGGAATCTCGGGAAGCGTCGAGCCGTTGACGTATCACAATGCCGAGCTAAAGCTGGGCGAGCGCCGGATCTCCCTCGCCTTCGGCCAACAGCAGCAGAGCTGCCTCGATTCGCTCAGCTTCAGAGACGGCGCGAGTCTAAAGGTGGTTCCTCGCGGGAAGGGCCAGATCTTCTGGGCCGCTTATCCGGTGGAGCTGGCGGAGGATCTTCAAGGCACGGCCGAGCTGTACTCTTTTGTCGCGGCGCAGCTGAAGATCGCGCCACCATTTACCGCGACGACTCCACTGCCGTCAGGGATCCTGGTGTTCCCGACTGTGCTTGCCGATTCCATCCTGTACGTGCTTGTCTCTGATTCAAGTCAGGACGCCGAGATCAGTATTCGCGACGAAGCGACAGGCACTTCGATTCGACTTCGCCTGCCGGCCGAACATGCCGCGATTGCAGTCCTCGGAAAAAAGGAGCGTGCGATCGTGGCGAAGTACGGTTTCTAAAGTTGCGTTCTCCAGCTTATGCAGTTAAGGCCTGATTGCTCGCCCTACTGACGCGCGCTATGCGTTAAGAGCTTGGGCGTTCCTTCACCCATTCCGTCCAAGACTCGTGCACCGGTCGTGCCGATGCCGCGCCGCAAGCGACGGCAGTGGCGCTGGCTGGTGGGAACGCTCCTGCTATTCCTGGTAATTCTCGCTGCAGCCGTCTCCATTTTGATCATCCGCGCAGAGCCGATACTGCGTGCCCGTGTTATCGATACATTAGCCACTCGTTTCAAAAGCCGTGTGGAACTTGCGGAGCTCCACGTCTGGATTGCGAATGGGCTGCATGTCGAGGGTAAAGGGCTGCAGATCTATGGGGCGACTGATCCGAACCAGTGGGAACCAGGAGTGCAGCCTCTTATCAACATAGCTGATTTCCATTTCGAGACTTCTCTGCCGAATCTGTTCCGTGATCCCATGAAACTGGACACGATTTTTGTCAGCGGGCTCACGATGAATCTGCCGCCCAAGAAAGATCGCAGCCAGGTTGCACGTCTGCGGCGACGCGGACAGAAGATGCGGATTGCAGTCGCGCACTTCACGTTCGTCGATACGAAGCTCATCATCAACAGTGACAAGCCGCAGAAGGTACCGCTCGAATTCGACATTAGTGACCTGCGAATGACTGATGTGGGCCCGGGACAACCCCTGCGTTTCGCTGCGACCCTGATCAATCCGAAGCCGGTCGGTGATATTCATTCCACCGGCCGGTTCGGTCCAATAAACGAGCTAAGCCCGCGCGAGTCGGCAGTTGAAGGAGACTACACTTTCACGAATGCGGACCTTGGGCCAATCCGCGGCATTGCCGGCATTCTCTCTTCTACCGGGCACTACGGCGGCACGCTCGGCAGGATCGAAGTCACAGGCGAAACGGACACGCCGGATTTCAGGCTGGATGTGAGCGGGCATCGAGTCGACCTGCATACAGATTTTCACGCCATTGTGGACGGGACCGACGGCGACACCTACCTCGATCCGGTTCGCGCACGCTTCTTACACACGAACTTCACGGCGGCGGGGAAGATTGTGCGCTTGAAAGAGCCGCATGGGCATTTTATCGACCTTAACGTGACGCTGAACCAAGGCAACATCGAAGACCTTCTGCGACTTGGGGTGAAGACCGAGCCTCCGATTATGACGGGGCCGATCCGGCTCAAGACAAAGCTTAATATTTTGCCTGGCCAGCAAGACATCTCAGATCGCTTGCGGCTGGCAGGAACTTTCCATGTTCCGGCGGGCTATTTTGCAAATGAGAAAGTCCAGGGGCGCATTGACAACCTAAGCTTGCGCGGACTGGGGAAGCCGAGGCTGATCGGCAAAGAATCGGGCAACGTAGCGACGGACCTGCAGGGCACATTCCTGCTGCAGGACGAGGTGTTGTCGTTTTCGTGGCTCCACTTTCAGATCCCGGGGACTCATGCCGACATGACGGGGAAGTATAGCCTTGACGGCTCCACGTTCGACTTCCACGGACTTCTCAAGACTCAAGCCAAGCTGTCGCAGATGACGACAGGCTGGAAGTCTATTCTGCTGAAGCCAGTAGACCCGTTTTTCCATAAGCATGGAGCGGGTGCGGAGATCCCCTTCAAGATCACCGGGACCCGTTCTGAACCGCACTTCGGCCTGGACTTTCGGCACGGTCGAAGTCCAGGCGAGGCTTCTCCTGATCAGACCAGCCGAGAAGAGTAAGAGCTACAGCATCCGACCTATTGTTCAGCGTGCATGCGGAAAATACTTTTCGGGATATGAGCCCAGCGAGATATTCCGCTCGGTCGCTGGAATCAGCATAGGAGGAATGCGATGCCTAAGGGTTCGCTGCGGGAACTATACATTGACGAATTGAGGGATCTCTACAACGCTGAGACCCAGTTGACG
>Ga0335070_10006404_pt1 | contig 13857 bp, 12 predicted proteins | sample Lox_Sample_13_FD_206722 | JGI IMG/M metagenome (GOLD analysis project Ga0335070, IMG submission 206722) | Soil microbial communities from Loxahatchee National Wildlife Refuge, Florida, United States - Lox_Sample_1.3 | ecosystem: Environmental > Terrestrial > Soil > Wetlands | place: USA...
GCCGGGAGCGGGCAAAACGCTGCTGGCCCGCTGCCTTCCGGGGATCCTGCCGGCGCTCTCGCCGGGCGAGGCGCTGGAGGCCACCCGCATCCACTCGGTGGCCGGCCTGCTGCCCGCGGGCGCGGGCCTGCTCACCGCGCGCCCGTTCCGGGCGCCGCACCACACCGTGAGCGGCGCGGGCCTGGTGGGCGGCGGGCGCGGCCCGCGGCCGGGGGAGATCTCCCTGGCCCACAACGGAGTGCTGTTCCTGGACGAGCTGGCCGAGTTCCCGGCGCACATCCTGCAGCTCCTGCGCCAGCCGCTGGAGGAAGGCCGGGTGGTGATCTCGCGGGTCGCCTCGAGCGTCGAGTTCCCAGCGAGGTTCATGCTGGTGGCGGCGACGAATCCCTGTCGTTGCGGGCAATTTGGAGATCCCGACAAGCCGTGCCGCTGTACACCGCTCGACGTCGAGCGCTACCGGTCCTCGATCTCGGGGCCGATCCTGGACCGGATTGACATGGAGGTGCCGGTACCGGCGGTGCCGTTGCGGGAGATGCTGGCGCGGGAGCCTGGAGAGGCGAGCGCGGCGGTGCGGGCGCGCGTGGAGATGGCGCGGCGGGTGCAGTGGCGGCGCTGGCGCGGCTGCGGCGCGCGCACCAACGCCGAGATCCGGCCCGAGTCGCTGCTGGCGCGCGGGCAGTTCGATGCTTCAGCGATGGAGATGGCAGCGCGATGCGCCGAGAAGATGAAGCTCTCCGCGCGCGGGTATCACCGCTTGCTGCGGACCGCGCGGACGGTGGCCGATCTGGCGGCGTGCGAGGACGTGCGCGCAGAGCACGTGGCGGAGGCGGCGGGGTTCCGGAGTTCCCTCGGAGACAGGAGCTAGGCCTGCGGCGCACGGAAACGCCGCACGGCGCTCATCGGTATAGATCCTTCAGCCGCCCCCACGTGGTCGGCTTCGTGGGCACCGTAGGGCCTTCGCACAGACTCCCGCCCAAGGGTGGGCCGCATTCCGCGTTGCTGCGCCTGTACAGCGTCGAGTTCGCGTTGAATCCTGCGTAATCGATGTTACCGTCTCCATCAATCAGCGCCAGAGGGCCCCACAACATGTCATGGCCGCCACACGGGGATACCTCGCACGGGGTAAAGAAGAGGCCCTGGGGGCCCGAAGGGTCGCCCAGGTCGCCAGCGCACTCAGTCGGCCCGCCCAACGCGGTGCCGCGCACGTCGAACTTGATCGCCCACAGTCCGTAGGCCACGTCGGGGTTCCGTGCGGCACCCGCCGAGCCTTCCGCGTGGAACCACAAGTAGCCGATTTGGTTCGTGGGTAGACCACATGCGCTCGGCCCGAAGTACTCCTGGTTGCGGCTCACGACGAGGTCAGGAATCGCCGGCCCTGTGGAGAAGGCATTGGGATAGAACCCACCCGGGCCTCCCACCTAGAAGGCCCAGTTGCCGTCGTTGCAGCCGCCGGTCCCGTTTCCTCGCCAGGCGCTCGCGAGCGGAGGACCACCGCAGGGGAACATCCGAATCCCGATGTCCACGCCGCGCAAATCGCGGACGCCATCGACCACGACGATAAGTTGAGGAGTTCCGCTCGTAGCTCCGAATATAGTGTCCGTCCCTGCCGAGGTGCCAACCTGCCAGAACATGTGAGCGTGTGCACCTGCATTCGCTCCGGCCCTGAGTTCCGCTGACGTGGCGGCCAGACCGACTCCGATCACAAGGACGCACATGACGACGCGCTTCATGGAATCACCTCCGCAAGCCGTTCCGACCTGCCTCTTTTCGGCTTTGCCATACGATGCGTACAGATCCAGACGTCGATCCGCTGGAATCGAAGGCTCACCTTGGCAGCACTACCTCAACGAGCACCTGGCCGAGGCGGCGGGGTTCAGGACGACGACCCCTCGGAACGAGTGACGCCCATCCCCTTCTCTCCCACGGCCCGGGACGCGAACGTCTCCCCGGCCCAGGGCACCCGCTCCTGAGCACCGAGAGACGCGCGGGATTACGCCGTCTGCTGAGCGGGGTCTTGTTGGCGCCGCAACATGAGCAATGTGAGATCGTCACGCAGCGGAGCCCCGCCGGTGTGGGCATCGACCCGGCGAAGAATCTGCTTTCGCAAGTCCGCCAGCTGCATCGAGCGGGCTGCCGAGATGCTCTCGAGCACTCGCTCGACGCCGAACAGCTCCCCCGCCGGGCTGGCCGCCTCGGTCAGGCCGTCGGTGTAGATCAGCAGGGCGTCGCCGGGCCGCAACAGCGCCGATCCGCTCTCGAATCGGGACTCCGGGAAGGGACCCAGGGGTGGCCCGCCGCGAACCGGGAGTTCTTCGGTCCCTCCGTTGTCGGCGCGGATGACCAGCGGCGGATCGTGGCCGGCCAAGGCGTAGTCCAGCCGGCCGGTCTCCGGTTCCAGGAGGACCAGGCAAACGGTGACGAACAAGCCCTCCGGAAGGGTAGCTGCGAGTCGCCGGTTGAACTCGGACAGCAGCTCATCCGGCGAGGAAGACCCATTCGAGGCAATGCTCAAGAGCATGCGCGTCATGGCCATGACCACCGCGGCAGGCGCCCCATGTCCGGAGGCATCCGCCACCAGGATGCCCACCCGCCTGTCGGCCACCGTCATGAAGTCGTAGTAGTCACCCCCGGCGCGCGCGCTGGTCGCATAGTACGGCTCCCACTCGTATCCGCGAAGCTCGGGCGGCCTGCGGGGAAGCAGCTTCCTCTGCAGATCCCCGACGTTCAACATCTCCCGGTCGAGCGCGCCGTTGAGCCGGCCGAGCTCTTCCGTGAGAAGCCTCTGCCTCTGGAGCAGTTCGCGCCCCTTGGATGCCGCGCCCGCAGCGGCCAGGTAGATGGCCGTCTCCGAGGCGAGGTTCCAGAAGAAGATGTGCACGCCGGAGTACGGCTTGCCGACGAGGAGATACGAGGTCGTCCAGGAGGCGCTGCTCAGGAGCGCGAGGAGCAGTCCGGCCCTGCGGCTCAGAAACCATGCCCCGAAGAGCACCGGCAGGACGTAGAAGAGCGATGCGGAGACCTGATCCTTGGTGAGGTAGTCCCAGATGAAGCCGACCAACGTGCCCGCCAAGGCCAGCGCCACCCGGACCGGCCTCCGAGACCAGAGATCTCGAAACCAGGGCCCGGGACTTGAAGAGCTGATGTCGGCCGTCATCCCTGGAACTGCGCCTCCCTGCGCGCAGCGGCACTGAAGCCGGCCCCCCTCTACTGCCCCATGTACTGCGCGTGGACGTACACGCCCAGGTGCACGTTGTAGACGATGTACCATCCTATGTGGTCCGGGTCGTCGTACACCACGAAGTCGTCCCCGCAGTCCCAGCACCAGTCCGCGCACAGCGGCCAGTCCCACGCCGCGACCTCGAACGAGAAGCCGCCCGGGAGCCAGAACCAGTGACGCGCCAAGTCGAACCGGATCACCTCGTAGCGGAAGCCCGGGCCGACGCGGGCGAACTTGCCGTGGGCAAACGCATGGCCCAAGTGGAACCGCGCGTCGGTCGGCGCGGCGTGCCCGTACCAGTGGTTCCGGTTGACGTGGGGCGTGTCGTTGGTGTGCCCCGTGGCCAGGCGTTCCACCTCCCGAGGGGCTCCTTGGCCCTTGTGGACCGGGGGGGCTGGCGGAATCCGCCCCTGGTTGGCCCGCGGGAAGTTGGCAGGGTGCCCGTGGTGCCCTCGGGCTGGCGGGCCAGCCGAGGCGGCGCTCGGCAGAATCAGCATGCAGGCCGCCAGAGTCAGAAGAGCAGCCTCAAGGACGATCCGGAGTGTCCGTCTCATGGCTCCCTCCCTTTCCCCGCCTGCTCTCCGCTGGGCCGGATCGGGGTCTCCTCCCGGCAAGCCGCGCAGGCATGCTCCGGCGGGGCGGGCCATCCCTGCGGCCCTGTCACCGCCCCCTGGGTCCACCTGGGCCTGCGGCCCACAGCCTAGTCCCCATTCCAGTGACCCTGTGTGGGGCGCCTCGGCTCACAACTCTTGGACGCCTCCCGGCCCCGCCGGGTTCCCCGGCCTGGCCTGGACGACGCGAACTCCCATCCCGCACATGCAAGTGCGTCCCGCCGGATGTGGAGCCCTGTCGGTCGTCGAGATCGGAGCCGATCCTGGACCGGATCGACATGGAGGTGCCGGCGCCAGCGGTGCCGCCGCGGCGCGCAGGCCTGCCCCGACCATCCGGCCCGATCCGCTGCCAGCGAGGGGCCGCTTCAATCGCTCAGCGATGGAGACAAGCGCCACGCACCCCGGGGTGCCGCGCGCCCGGCCGCGCGGCTGCGATCACCGCACCACCACCCACTTCCGGACCGCGGACTGTCCCGAGCCGGTCACCAGCCGCACCAGGTACAGGCCCGAAGCTCCCACCGGCGCCTGCCAGCGCACCGCGTGCGAACCCGCCGAGAAGCTCTCCGGCGCACGCCTTCCCACCCGCCGCCCGGCCACATCCAGAAGCTCCAGCGTCACCCGGTCCGGCCGCGGCAGCCGGAACGCAAACACCGCCACCCCGCGCGCGGGGCTGGGGGCCGGCGCCGCAAACCACAGCCGGGTGTCCTGCGGCGGCGCCGGCGCCGCCACCGGCGTCCCGCTCTCCTCCGAAGTGATCCGGATCTCCCCCAGCCCCTTCCCGCGGATCGTCAGCGCGGCCAGCGTGGCGTACGGTCCCGCCGGCGGGTCGGCCTCGTAGATGTACAGCTCGTCGCCGGTCACCGCGGTGTCCGGAGCGCCCCCCGGCCGGTTCTGCACGGTCATCGCCGTGGTGTCCGCCCACTGCCAGCGCAGCAGCAGCGGCGAGACCGGCTGCGTCGAACCTACGCTCAGGGCTCGCGCCCCCAGGGCGTCGTTGGTGGTGAGGCCGCAGGCGAGACACGTGACCAGCTTGGCCACCGGCAGCGCCGCCCCGGCAGGCCGCCGGTCCCGGTACACTTCCGCGCCGTTCTTGAACACCGCGACCATCTTCTCAGACGCCCCCGCGATCGCCCCGGTGACCGCGTAGGAGTTCGGGGCGTCGAGGCGGGTCAACCGGGTGAAGCCCAGCGAGTCGCCGGGCGCCGAACCGGCGGCCCGCGAGGAGATCTCCAGGTAGGCGCCCGAGGTCAGGGAGGCCTCGCCCGGGAGCGTGCCGTGGCTCACCAGCGCCGAGACCCCGGCCGGCGGCACCAGCGTCGCCCCGTCCGCCCCGGAACTGCCGATCCCGGTGACGCGGAATGCCCCGGGACCGTCGCTGACCAGCGTGGCGCCGCCCATGGGGTGAACGACCACGCCCTCAAAGGTGTACGGGTGCACGGCAAGCACCGCCACCCGGGAGATGCTCCCCAGGTACCGGCTGTCGCCGCTGTAGGTGATGGTCAGCGAATGAGACCCCAGGCACTCCGGGTTCACCCGGATGGAGTCGAAGCTCACCGGAAAGGTGGCCAGCAGAGTGTTGCCGTCGAAGAAATGGAACAGCCCCGAGGGGGCTGCCCCCAGCGGGCCCTGGACGAACAGCGAACCGAGGCAGGTGGCGGTGTCACCGAGCGCAATGGAGGGCGGGGTCACCGCCGCTGCCATCCGGGTGCGCTCCAGCGACACCAGCGCGGAGACGGAGTTGGAAGCGGAATTGGCGGTCACCAGATCGGCCACTCCGTCTCCGTTCAGATCGGCAGCCACCAACGACACGGGGCTGCTCGCGACCGGGTAGCTGGTATAATGAATGCCGTAGAGGCCGTAGTCGCCGTCGCCCATTCCCAGCAGCACCGACACCGAGTCGGAACCGCCGCAGGCGACCGCCAGGTCCAGGGCGCTGTCACCGTTGAAGTCCCCGAAGACCACGCCGGTCGGGTTGGGGGCGGTGAGGAAATCGGCGCCTGTAAAGCCACTGCCGAATCTTATGAACACCTCGACGGACGACCAGTCGGTCCCGACCAAGGCCAGGTCCGGGTAGCCGTCGCCGTTCACATCCCCCGCCGCCACCGAGACGGGGTGCGGGTGGGTCAAGTAGTCGGTTTTCGGCCCGAACGTGCCATCGCCGTTCCCCATGAGCAGGGAAAGGGTGCCTGAGGAGTAGTTCACGACCGCCAGGTCCGGCTTGCCGTCCCGGTCGAAGTCCGCGACCGCCACCGCCCACGGCTGGCTCCCGGTGGCGAAGTCGTGCCGAGTCCCGAGGTTGCCCCCGCCTGTTCCCAGGAACACCGAGACCGAGGCCGCGCCCTGGTCGGTGACCACCACGTCGGGCTTGCCGTCGCCGTTGAGGTCCGCGACGGCCACGCCGCGCGGGGTGCTCAGGGTTGGGTAGTTGTTCCGCGGGCCGAACCCTCCCGAGCCGTTCCCCAGGAAGATCGAGATGCTGTTGGCGCTGGTGTTGGCCACCACCATGTCCAGCTTGCCGTCGCCGTTCAGGTCCCCCACCGCGATCCCGCGGGGCTGCGAGCCGGTGGCGAAGTCGGTCTTCGGGCCGAACCCGCCCGAGCCGTTCCCCAGGAGGAGAGAGACCGAGTTGGACCCGTAGTTGGCGGTCACCAGGTCGGGGTTGCCGTCGCCGTTGAAGTCCCCGGCCGCGACCGCCATGGGGTTCGAGGCGGTGGTGAAGTCCGAGTGCGCGGTGAACGAGCCCGCCCCGCGCCCGTAGAACACGAAGAAGACCGAGGTGCTCATGTTGGCGAAGACGATGTCCTTGCGGCCGTCGCCGTTCACGTCCTCGACCGCCAACGCGCCGGGAGCCACGTTCCCGATGTCGAACACCGGGTGGATCTCCCGGGGCCCGAACCCCCCTCCCCCGAAGCCGGGGACCACCGACACCGTCTTGCTGGTGCTGGCGTCGCTGAACACCAAGTCGGGCTGCAGATCCCCGTCGAGATCGCCGATCGCCACGGCGACAGGGTGGGGCCCCGCGTCGAAGGAGACCTTGGGGCCCAAGGTGCCGTCGGGGTGTCCCCATAGCACCACCCCGGTCGCGACGGAGTCGTCCCGGGCCACCGCCAGGTCCGGCAACCCGTCGCCATTCAGATCCCCGAGCGCAACTGCGACCGGATGCCATCCGGTCGGGTAGCTGGCCTGCGGCAGGAACGTCCCGCCTCCGTTGCCCAGCAGGACCGAGGCGGTGCTGTCGCCCCGGTCCGCCACCACCAAGTCAGGAATGCCGTCGCAATTGAGGTCGCCCACGGCCAGGCCGGCGGGAATGGCGAATTGCCCGTAAGCCGTCCGGGCGCCAAGGGTCCCGTCCCCGTTGCCCAGCAGGACCGAGACCGTCCCGGGGCCGGAGTCTGACGTGACCACGTCCAGCTTGCCGTCCCCGTTGAGGTCGGCGAGGGCCAGCGACACCGGCGCGGCCCCGGTCGGGTAGTCGGTGCGGGGCTGAAAGCCGCCGGTGTTGTTCTGCAGGAACACCGATACCGAGTTCCCTCCCTCATTGGCCACCACCAGGTCGGGCCGGCCGTCCCCATTCAGGTCGCCGATTGCGACCGCCCAAGGGCTCAGCCCCGCGGGGTACTCGTTCCCCGGATCGAAATTGCCCAGCCCGTTCCCGAGCATGACGGACACGGTGTTGGTCCCCACGCTGGTGGCGACCACATCGGGCTTGCCGTCCCCGTTGATGTCGCCCACCGCCAGGCCGTAAGTGAAGGCGTTGTTAAGGCTCGAGCCGGCCTGGAAGCTCCGCACCAGCGGGGTGTCGAAGGTGACGGCGTGGGAGGGCCGGGGCAGGCAAAACGCGGGCAGGAGCAGGCATACGAAAGGAAGCGTCACGCGGGGGCGCTGCATGGGATCCCTCTCATTTGGCGCCGGGGCTGCCGCGCCACGGGGCGTGGTCGGTCGTTCCCAGCTGGGGCAGCCAGAGTCGAGCAGTAGGGCGCCCCCGGAGGTGGGGGCGGCGGCATCTAGTCCATGGACCTCCAAACCGGGCTGGGCAGGGTCGGTCCGACGGGCGCCCCCGCGGTGCGGGCGGCGAGCGCCCGCGGCCCGGGAATTGAGGATTCGGATGCACGCAAGGGGATCAGGTTTCGGGGTAGTCGAACGCTCCCGCGACCCGACGAAACGGATGGAGCTTCCCCGGCCCGGGGCCGGTGCCGGATTGCCGCAGATGAGCCGATCAGAATCGGCGGCCCAGGAGCACGCGGCCGCGGTTCCTACCGATGCGGTCCGAGGCGATCCTCGAATTAGTGGGAGGAAGTTCACCCACGTCGTCGGTGGGGCTTCCTCATGTGGCGGTCCGGAGGGACTTGCCCCCCTATCGGAACGACTGCCGCTCCTCGCCCGGCCGGTACGGGCGCAGAGCGAAGGCGGACCACGCGGCGTTGACCGAGATCAGCGTCACCCACTTGAGTTCGCTCCGCCGCAGGCTCTCCCACCCCTGGTCCCGGGTCAGGTCCGACTGGCCCTTGGAGGTTCCCTTCGGGAAGCTGACCCACAGCAGGCCGTCCGGGTTGAGCGCCCGGACGGTCCGCGGCGCGAGCCGCTCCAGCTCGGCCTTGGTGTGGACGAAGATCTGGAGCCAGTCGAAGGACCCCTGCAGGCGGGTGGACATGGCGACGCCCGCCGGCAGCGGGCTCAGCTCACGCAGGTAGCCCTCCGGGGCGCCGGCAGCGTCCAGTCGATGAAGGCGCCGGCGTAGAGAGCCATCCAGGGGATGTCCTGGAAATGCAGGCGCGGGCCGCCCCCGAAGACGGTGTTGATGCCTACGAAGTAGGCCAGCATGACCAGCCCCAGGAAGAAGTAGCGCGGGCGCGGGCGGGTCGCGGACCGGATGAGGCCCCCCGCGAAGGCCAGCCACAGCGCCAGGTAGGCGAGCTGCGCCAGCGCCTTGAGCGGGTTGAACAGCCGCAGCACCGTGGCGCTGGCCCGCTCCAGGCACACCACGGTCCAGCGGATGCCTTCGTAGTCGTACGAGTAGCAGCCCCAGAACCGCGCCGGAGCCCGCAGCACAAACTCCACCGGGTGGCGCCGCACGTGCGCGAGGCCCAGCTGCATCGCCAGGTGGTCCTTGTGGTACTCGTCCATCGTGGAGTGCAGCACAGTCTGGATCTCGGCCTGGTCGCCGTTGTAGTAGAGGAAGTTGTAGCCCGCGTTGTGGGCCACCAGCGTGAGGCCGGGGAACGTGCGCAGGTTGCGCGCGGTCCAGGGCGCGATCACCACCGCCATCGCCAACAGCGCCGCGACCGCCAGGACGGCCTTCCGCCGCACCGGCCGGGCCTCGCGGAGGAACACCAGCAGCAGGAGCACCGGCAGGATGATGGCCTGCTGGCGCACCAGGGCGGCCGCCCCGAACACCACGCCCCCGGCCACCACCCTGAGCGCGCGGTCGCCCCGCAGCCCCTGGATCATCAGCAGCGAGCCCAGCAGCAGCAGCGGCAGGAACAGGTTCTCGGAGGCCAGGATGGCGGTGTACGCGATCTGGTTCGGATAGCACGCCACGATGAGCATGGCCGCGGCCGCCGCCCGCCGCGACTCCAGGACGGCCCGGGCGACCTGGTAGGTCAGCAGCATGGCGCAGCCCTGCAGCATCACGCCGAGCAGCTTGGCGGTGATCAGCGGCGAGCCGGGGAGCAGGAACGCGAGGCCCAGGAAGGCGGCATATCCCACCGGCCGGGTGGCGGTGGGGTAGCCGTTATCCACGTACCCCAGGCCGTGCACGATGCCCGCGGCGCGGTCGAAGTACCACTTGAAGTCGCTGGCCGGCAGCGCCGGGAGGAGGAACATCCAGGCCAGGCGCAGCACGAGCCCGGTCAGCAGGCACAGCGGGACAAAGTAGCGGTGCTCGAGGACCTCCCCCAGCCGGGCCCCGAGGCTGGAACGAACCGGGCTCATGCTTCCTCCTTCGCCGGGTGTCGGCGCCGGGTCACTCCGGCTTCCCCTTCAGGGACCCGCCCCGGCGTGCGTCCCGGCCGCCCCCGCGCACCCGGTAGAACCAGAAGCACCGCAGGCAGTCACGCGCCGAACCGACGACGTTGGACATCTTCGCGCCCAGCGCCTTGCCGGTCCGGCGGGGCAGGAACTCCACCGGGGCGAACTCGACCCGCAGCCCGCGCCGGCATGCCACGATGATGCGCTCGGCCTCGTTGAACACGCTGCGCGAGCGCAGCTCCATCTGGAAGACCTCGCGCCGGCCGAGCTTGATGCTGCCGGGATCGCGGACCTCGACCTGGAACAGCAGCCGCGGCAGCAGCGCGAAGCTCGCGGAGATGAAGCGCCGCCACGGGGTGTAGGTGCGGAACCGGTCGGGGCGCACCCCGCACACCAGGTCCGCGCCGCTCGCCCGGAGCACCTGGAACAGCCGCGCCAGGTTCTCCGCCGGCCACTGGCCGTCGGAACCGGTGGAGAACACGTGCGTCCCGCGGGCCGTCCGGTGGGCGTCCTCGAAGGAGCGGAAGATGCCCTGGTTGGCGGGGTGGCGCTCCACGCGCAGCCGGGGCTCGCGGCGGGCGAGCTCGGCCAGGATGCGCGGGGTGTCGTCGGTGCTGGCGTCGTCGATCACCACGATTTCCCAGTCCGTCACGGCGCCGGGGAGCCCCCGGATGACCCGCAGGTGGTCCTCGATCACGGCCTCGAGGCTGCCGGCCTCGTTGTAGGCCGGCATGACCACCGAGAGGAACATGGGCTCGGGGGAGTTCGGCTGGGATTCGGGAGCGACCACTCGGCGTGTCCTTGTTCCGGGAGGTGCGGGCGCGGCCCGCGCCGGGCCTACCCGCTCAGGCTCGGCCCCCGGCGGCGGCCCGCAGCGCGGCGCTGACCTCCTCCACCTGCGCGCCGTTCAGCTCCGCGTACATGGGCAGCGAGAGTTCCTGCTCGGCCAGGCGCTCGGCCATGGGGAAGTCTCCACGCTTGTGGCCCAGCTCCGCGAAGCACGGGTGCAGGTGGATCGGGACGGGATAGTGGACGTTGGTGCCGATGCTCTTCTGCTGCAGACTCTGGGCCACCGCGTCGCGGTTCGCGACCAGCACTCCGTACACGTGGTACACGTGCCGGGCGTAGCCCATCTGCTTGGGGGCGGCGATCCCGGGGACCTGCCCCAGCCGCTCGTCGTACATCCGCGCGGCCTGGCGCCGGCCCTCGGTCCAGGCTTCGAGGTGCTCCAGCTTCACGCCCAGGACGGCGCCCTGGAAGCCCTCCATGCGGTAGTTGAAGCCCCGCAGCGCGTGCAGGCCCTTCTTCTCCTGGCCCCAGTCGCGCAGCATCCGGACGGTCTTGGCCAGGTCGTCGCGGCTGGTCACCACCGCGCCGCCCTCGCCGTAGGCGCCCAGGTTCTTGCCCGGGTAGAAGCTGAAGCAGGCGATGTCACCCATGGATCCGCAGCGCCGTCCGCGGTACTCGGCGCCGTGGGCCTGGGCGGCGTCCTCGATCACCGCCAGCCCGTGCTTGCGGGCCACCTCCAGGATCGGGTCCATGTCCGCCGACTGGCCGTAGAGGTGCACCGGCACGATGGCCTTGGTCTTGCGGGTGATCCGCGCCTCGATCTTGGAGGGGTCGATGCAGTAGCTCTCGGGGTGGACGTCCACCAGCACCGGCCGGGCGCCGACGTAGTCGATGGCCGAGACCGTCGCGATGAAGGTCATCGCCGGGGCGATCACCTCGTCCCCCGGCTGGATGCCGGCGGCCAGCAGCGCCAAGTGCAGCGCGCTGGTGCCGGAGTTGACCCCCAGGCAGTGCTTCACGCCGCAGTAGGCGGCGAACTTCTCCTCGAACCTGGCCACGGCCGGGCCCAGCACGAAGGCGGTGTTCTCCAGCACCTCGTCGAGCGCGGCGCGGATCTCGGTCTGGATGCTGCGGTATTGGGCCTTCAGGTCAAGAAACGGTATCATGGCGCTCCCGTCCTCACGTCATCCCGCGTCAAAGAGCCACCCCACGGGCCCGCACGATCAACCTAGTTCGATCGGCTGGCCGTGGCTGGCCATGGATTGGGTGGCGGCCTCCATGATCCGCACAACCCGGAGCCCCGACTCGGCGCTGGTCATCGGTTCCTTCCCGTTCGTGACGCAGTCCAGGAAGTGCCCGGCCAGCACCCGCAGCGCCTCGCTGCCGTCGAGCTTGGGCGCCCACATGTCCCCGGTCCGGTAGCTCACCATCATCTGGTAGATGGCCGCCGGGCTGGCCTCCATCGCCACGCCCTTGTCGTAGACCTTGATCTTCTCGGTGGGCTCCACGTCGTCGTAGACGACCATCTTCTTGCTGCCCCCGATCAGGGTCTGGCGGACCTTCACCGGCGCCAGCCAGTTCACGTGGATGTGCGCGATGGTGCTGCCGGCGTAGTACAGGGTGAGGTAGGCGATGTCCTCGGCCTGGCCCTTGAGGTGGCTCATGCCGGTCGCGGACACGGCGACAGGCTTGTGCGGGAGAATGTTGTCGATGATGGACAGGTCGTGCACCGCCAGGTCCCAGATCACGCTCACGTCGCGCTGGAACACGCCGAGGTTCACCCGCACCGAGTCGTAGTAGTAGACCTCCCCCAGCTCCCCGGACTGGATGAGCTCGCGGATCTTCTTGACCGCGGCGGTGTACGGGAACGTGTGGTCCACCATCAGCAGCCGGCCGGCGGCGGCCGCCTCGTCGATCAGGCGGCGGCACTTCTCGGAACTCTCCGTCAGCGGCTTCTCCACCAGCACGTGCTTGCCGGCCCGCAGCGCCGCCACCGCGAGATCGAAGTGGGTCGAGACCGGGGTGGCGATCGCGATCGCGTCCACGTCCCGGCTCTGGATGAGTTCCCGCGCGTCGCTGGTGGTGCGGACCGCGGGGTAGCGGAGCTTCAGGGGTTCGAGGCGCCGGGCGTCCATGTCCGCCACGCAGGTCACCTGCGTCCCCGGCGTCTCCGCGAAGTTGCGCACCAGGTTGGGGCCCCAATAGCCGTAGCCGATGACGCCCATTCGGAGATTCGAAGAGTTCATGCCCGTGCCGCCCTCGCGATCAGCAGAATTCCCGCCAGGATCACCGCGATCCCGGCGACCTTCAGCAGGCTGGCCGATTCCCGGAACCACAGCACGGCCCCGACGGTGACCAGCGTGAACGTGAGCCCCACCAGGATCGGGTAGCTGGTGCTGACCTCGGCGATGGAGAGCACGCGGAACCACACCACGGCGGCCAGCGCGTAGGCCAGGACGCCCACCACGAAGGTCCACTCTCGCGCCAGGCGCGCGACCACCCCGAGGACCCCACCTCCCTGGATCTGCAGGCCGCCCGCCTGGAGCAGCCCGTGGCGCATCATCAGGTTCGCGCAGGCGGTCAGGAGCGCGGAGACGACCAGCAGCAGCAGGACCTCGGGGGTCATCCTACTTTCCGCGGGCATGGACCTGCCGCGCCACGCGGGCGGGCACCCCCATGACCACGGCGCCCGGGGGCACGTCCCGGGTCACGACCGCTCCCGCGCCGACCATCGCCTGCTCCCCGATCGTCACCCCGCACAGGATCACCGCCCCGCTGCCGATCGAGGCGCCCCGCTTCACCAGGGTGGGGACGACGGCCCAGTCGGCCTCGGTCTGCAGCTGGCCGTCCGCGCAGGCCCGCGGCTGCTTGTCGTTGATGAACGCCACGCCGTGCCCCACGAAGACCTCGTCCTCGATGGTGACCCCCTCGCAGATGAAGGTGTGGGAGGAGACCTTGCACCGCGCGCCGATGAAGGCGTTCTTCTGGATCTCGACGAAGGCGCCCACCTTGGTGTCGTCGCCGATGGTGCAGCCGTAGAGGTTGACGAGATCGGGCTGGAAGATCCGGACTCCCTTTCCCAGGATCACTCCCTCGGCAATCGGCATCCGGGCACCTCGCTGACGATGGCAGGCCGCGGGCGGCGTCCCTGAGGCCGCCGCCGAATCAAGTTCAACCCATCAATTTTATCAGTATCCGCCACAGTGTCAAGCAGATCCGGGCGCCGGGGCGGGGGGGGAAGGCGCGGGGAGCGCGTTCTCGTGGCGGGTCGGC